>Ga0272442_10012586_pt1 | contig 10206 bp, 10 predicted proteins | sample SSMForm2O_FD_200262 | JGI IMG/M metagenome (GOLD analysis project Ga0272442, IMG submission 200262) | Marine sediment archaeal communities from Little Sippewissett salt marsh, Falmouth, MA, United States - SSM-Form-2O | ecosystem: Environmental > Aquatic > Marine > Wetlands > Sediment ... | reverse complement strand
AAGTTTTCGATGGTTCATTTCTAGTGATGGTAACATTATCGTAGGGGGTAAAGATATAAAGAGCAACGACAAAGTTGTAAAAAAATATCTAAAGGAAGGCGATAGGTACGCTCACGCTGATATACAAGGTGCTTCAAGTTGTGTAGTGAAAAGAAAAGACATAGATAATAAAAATATTCCAATATCTGAAAAAACTCTAGAGGAAACTTGCATTTTTTCAGCTTGTCATTCCAAAGCATGGAAACAGTTTACCGAGGCTCAGGCATATTGGGTTCTACCTGAACAGGTAAGTAAAACTCCACAAAGTGGAGAATTCGTCCCAAAAGGGGCATTTATTATTCGCGGAAAAAGAAACTACTATAGATGTAAACTAGAATTTGCCGTTGGAGAAATAATGGTGGGTGAAACAAGAAAGATCATGGGCGGCCCGGTTGATGCTGTGAAAAAAAGAGCTAGTAAATATATAGTTTTAATTCCAGGTGATATAAAAAAGAATGTAATTGCGCACAATTTAGCAAAGGCGTTTGATTTCCATGTTAATCAGATTGACAGAGTTCTTCCGGCAGGTGGTGTAAATGTCGTCGAAATAGTGGGTTTTGAACTAAGCATGAGAAAGGAGTAACACATGAAGATTATCTTTAAGGATCTTAAACACGGTGAGATAAAACTGATGCCTGAGAATCTTGACGATATATGGCACTTATACAACATTATCAATGAAGGAGATATTGTTAGAGGAATAACTTACAGAACTGAGGCAGGAAAAGACGATAAAATCCGATCTAAAAAATCTGAAAAGAAACGTATGAAACTTGGAATAAGAGTAAAAGAGGTGAAATTCCATGAGTTTTCAGATCGTCTGCGAATACATGGAATTATCGAAGAAGGACCTCAAGATCTTGGATCATTTCATACCTTAAACATTAATGCCGATGCCGTGGATAAGATTTCCATCGTAAAAAAAGAATGGATACAATATCAATTGGATAGAATAGACGAGGCTGTTAAACTTCGCAACCAATCCATATTAACATTCATATCATTAGATGAAGACACAGCCACTATTGCAATTTTAAGACAGAGTGGTATACAATTGATCGCTGATATTGATTCTAAACGTTCAGGTAAAATGTATGAAAGCAAAGATACCGAGAAAGAATATTTCGGCGAGATTATTTCAATCATAAAAACAAATAAAGACAAAGATGCGCCTCTCATTATTGTTGGGCCTGGCTTTACCAGGGAAAATCTTGTGAAATATGGAAATAACAAAGAACCCGCGCTTTTCAATAACTGTCTTGTTTATGGAACCGGTAATGCAGGTATGAATGGCATTCAGGAGGCGATAAAATCAGGCATAGTAGAAAATATCACTAAGGAAAATAGGGTGATATTTGAAACACAACTCATTGAAAAACTTTTGGAAGAGATAAAAAAAGATGGTTTAGCAACCTTTGGAGAACTAGAAGTAGATAGAGCTTTAAACAATGGAGCAGTAGAGAGACTGCTCATATCAGATATATTAGTTCGTGCCAAGAAGGGAGAGAACCTGCTAAGAATTGCAAAACAAAATAACAGTGAGTTTACTATTATAAATACAAAGCACGAGGTGGGAAAAAAATTTGAAGGTTTAGGAGGTATTGGCGCCCTATTACGCTTCAAGATATAGATTCTATAAGGTTTATATCATACCTCGTCCGTAGCAGAGATTTTTGTAAAACTCGCCGCATGCACCGTTATAATCTCCACCTAGTCCAGATGGAGGAACATCATCGTCATCATCTCCGGCATCTTCTGGTTCCTCGATATTAAAAACGTAGTAAGTATAAGTAATTTTCAAATCAAAATCATCTCCCTTGTCCTGAAGACGTCGGATATTTTTAAGTAAACGCAAACCAAATCTTTCACCAGTTTGTACATTAACTGTAACATCAAAGGATGCTTTATTCTCATTGGGGAACCATTCGTCAACTATCTCCTTAGCTTCATCAGCGTCTTCTGCCTCAACATAGTTGTCCGACGGCCTATCATTCACATTGAAGGAAAACGTCATGTTACCTTGTTTGGTGCTTGATTTCTTTTCAGGGTCAGCTCCAGGTTTACCGATTTTTGCAGTTAAGGTATCTTCTCCTTTATTTATCAGAATACCTGTAGTGTAATCATCTTCCCATGTTAGTTGAAATTCAACTTTTGTCAAGATACTCCCATCAGGGGCAGATATATATTCAGATTCACTGTAGGATTTCTCGGCAACTCCATGTATAGTTGACATATCCGTTGTCTTTTCATCCCAAGTGATATCAAAGGTTTTTTTGTCAGATTCTGTAAATATATCAATATCATCTACATCAGCTGACGTATAGAAGGCTATTGCTATTGCTGCAACTATTAGTATTACGACACCTACTATTAATATCAACTTGTCATTTTTTTTCAGGTTCATAGATTCCCCCTTGTTTTTTATAAATTGGATTCTATTTTTCTATAATTATAAGTATATTTAATCCTTTATTAAGTTTTTTCATTTCTAACATATATTTTCAATTTCAATATATCAATAAGAAGAAACCCTTTATTAAATTTTTTGTTTTATATAATTTTATTGAAAGCAATATATCCGAAATAAGTATATTTGAAAAACAGTAAAAATATCGGATATTTTTATGCAAAAAAGACGTTATTTTTTATGCTTATCACTTACCAAAGGAATAACAGTACCACATTTTACACATTTGCCATCCATAACACCATCTAAAATAATAGAATAACCACATCGTTCAATACAAATACTTCCACAGTTTGGACATATCGTATTTTCATATTCCCCCCGAGGAACATTTCCAAGATAAGGATATAAAATACCAGATTCCTTTGCAATACTATATATTTTTATTAGCGTTTCAATAGATGTGGCTGGAACATCAGTCATCCTGTAATCAGGATGAAAACGTGAAAAATGAACAGGTGTACTACTACCCAGTTTATCAACAATCCACCTACAAAACTGTCTTATTTCATCAACAGAATCATTGTAGCCAGGTATAACAAGATAAGTTACCTCTAAATGTATGTCTAACTCCTTAACAAGTTCACATGTTTTAAGTACTGGGTCCAAACGTGCCTTACACACTTTCTTATAAAAACCGTCATCAAACGCCTTAACGTCAACATTAATTGCATCTAAGAAAAGAGAAAGTTCTCTCAAAGGATCTTCATTAATATATCCATTACTGACGTAAACTGTATATAAACCTGCTTTTTTCGCAAGTTTTGCAGAATCAAAGGAAAACTCATACCAAATAGTCGGCTCATTATATGTCCAAGCAATACCTTGACATATCTGTTCCCTGGCAAGTTCAATAGTTTGCTCCGGTGTAATATTTCTGAGGTATGAATAATCTGGCATCGCTGCAGAGATAGTGGAATTTTGACAATGCTTGCACTTAAAATTGCATCCAACAGTACCAAGTGAAAATACATTTGTACCAGGATAAAAGTGATACAATGGCTTCTTTTCTATCGGATCTAAAGCCATGGATGAACAGGATCCATATATTAGCGTGTACAATCTCCCATCTTCATTCTTACGCACTCCACATATTCCAAACATCCCATCATCTATTTTACAATTGTGGGAACAAAGATTGCATTGAACTTTCTTGTTTCCAGCTACCTTCCAAAATCTGGCATCTTTTTTCATTACAAAAATTAAATACAAAACATGGGTTTATTAAACTTATCACCCAAGTAGCATCCCCTTCATACTACGCAATAGGCCATTATGAGGATACTGATCATTAATCTGCGGCTCCATATGTTTAAATTCTTCAAACTCATCTTCCGTTTTCAACCTATGACAAGCGTAATAAAATGCTTCCTCAACAGAAACTTCTCCATCTTTGAAAAATTTAAATTTTGTTGGTCTACCAAAATCCAAGATTCCTGGTCTAAAACCATCGGCTTCTCCAGTAGTAAATCCTTCAAGCCAGAGAAGAGAAAACAATGGTCCACGTGTAGTACTTGCATAACCTAATCTAAATTTACTAGCACCAGAGATTACTATTCTGCCAGAATCTGGAATACCAGATCTCAACAGGAAAAATGTCGGAAAACTATATATCGTTTTATCAGCAAAACCACCACTGAAACAAGCATCAACAATGACGCATGTCTTCTGTGATTTTAAACCAGATAAAAGATCCCCAAATTCATCATCTGTGACTGTGTCATCCCATAGAAAAATTGAACTGTGTTCTAGGAATTTACCACCAGTTAAAAGATCATTCTCGTCACCATGACCGTGACCGAAAATCCAAATGAAAACCTCACTATCACCAAATTTGTTCGCCTCTTCAACAATGTATTCGATACTTAACTCCACGTTTTTTATTGTGGCCCCTCCATAAGTTATATCGTACTTATGATTTCGCTCCTGCAAAGTTTCCACACGACGCCCATAACCATTATCCATACGTATCCATCCATCATCAAAAAGAATAATCACATTAGACGTCGAGTAACCGTACTCTTCAATAAGATAAGCAGCCATTTCCTCTGCAAAATTCAGTCCGCCATTCCCAAGCTTACTTTCATTGTATTCTGGAAAATTAGCAGCTGCGATAAAAATAGCCCATTTATGATCACCAGAATCTATATCATCTGGATTATCTACAGTAACATTAATTTCTTCAATATCTGAATAATCAACGCCATCCCAAGAACGTACGCGTATACTATAAGTTCCATCATCAATCTCAAAGACCCTCCAATCATAACTCCACCTTGTAGTACCTTCAGCATCGTCCCACTCGCTATCATTAACCATAACCTCTACTCTTTTTATTGCATCCTTGCTGTCTGGATCAAAAGCAACACCACTTATCATAACCAGACCAGAAACAACCGTTCCATCAAGAGGATAAGTTATATCCACCATTGGTTTTTCATTAATCCTCTCTTCTTCAATGCATCCAGAAAGAAACGACAATGTCACTGAAACAAATATCAACAATACAATGACATTCTTATCCATGGTATACCAGCTACAATATCTCTTGTTTCTACTTTAAAAACCTTATTGAACAAATCTTATCATAAAAAATGTCAAAAAACACATTACCTTGAAAAAAACTGTCATCTAAAATGCTCGTAACCCTCGTTTGGCAATAATTTCTTAACACCACTCTCTACAATACAAACTTCCTCAACATTTGTAACACGTCCAATATTCGTAAGATAGTTACCTGATCTCTCTACGCTTCTTCGCGCCTTTTCAAATTTATTAGAAGGAATAGTTAATAAAAGTTCATAGTCTCCTCCAAAATGAAGACAATATTTGTAAACATCCAGATTTTCATTTTCTCCGGCAAGTTTAATCAACATTTGTGATAATGGGATTCTTTCTCTTTCTATTTCAAAACCGACATTATTTAATTCCTTCAACTGGTAAAGTGATGATGACAGCCCATCTGAGATATCCATACATGAACTTACAACTTTTTCTCCAGCCAGACTTATTCCCTCATTTATTCTTGGTTTTGGCTCAAGCAAACCTCCCAAAATTCTTGGGTCTTTTATATTAGATTCCATTGCATAATGACCTGCACCGGCTTTACCAAGCCTTCCTGTAACGGCTATAACGTCTCCTGGTTTAGCTCCCCTACGACTCATAAACTGATCTTTTTTAACAGTACCGAAAACGGTTCCACAAATAGTTATACTTGGATTTTCTTTAGTATCTCCTCCAATTATCGACGTGCCATGTGTAGTTGCACAAGCATTTGCACCTCTAATCAATTTCTCAAGAAATAATTCGGAAGTATCTCCAGGCAAACCCAATGACAAAACCAACCCCAATGGTCGTCCTCCTTTGGCAGCTACGTCACTTAGATTAATCGCAACGACAAACCATCCAATCTGCCACGGTGTCATAATTTTAGGGACATGGGTCTTTTTGGAAATCATATCTGTAGAGATGAGTAAATATTCTTCTCCAAAATCTAAAGCAGCACAGTCATCACCAATCCCAACTGCCTCATCTCCATCATATAAAATATTTGAAATAAGACGTATGGCTTTTCGTTCCCCCAAATCTGTAAGTTTTTTCACAATAGTCTGCAAAGACAGTATCATTCAAAAAGTTTATCACAACACTCATGATTTCGCAAGTAGAAAAAGGGGCGATACTTTGAAGAATATGACATATGCGGAAAGTGGAGTTGACATTGAGAAAGAAGAACGTGCAATAAAAGGAATTCTTTCAAGTATCAAATCCCAGAGAAAAGGAATTGGCAAACCACTTGGTGGGCATTATGCAGGAATGATAGAATTTGGTGAATATGCACTTGTTTTGTGTACTGATGGTGTCGGAAGTAAAGTAGAAATTGCATCTGAACTTAAAAAATGGGACACAGTAGGTATTGATTGTATAGCAATGAACGTAAATGATGCTATATGCGTAGGAGCAGAGCCTCTTGCATTTGTGGATTACTTGGCAATAGATGATCCAAAGACAAAGATAACAAAAGAAATTGGAAAAGGCCTTGCAAAAGGTGCAGAAATGTCAAACATTTCAATTATTGGTGGAGAAACAGCATCACTTCCCGAAATCATCAATGGTTTTGATTTAGCAGGAACATGTCTTGCCTATGTTAAAAAGAGCGATATAGTTACTGGTGAAACAATAGTTCCAGGCGATGTCATCATTGGAATTGCAAGCAGTGGCATTCACTCTAACGGATATACACTTGCAAGAAAAGTTATCCAACGTTCCAAACTCTCTTACACAGACAGATTCCCAGATGGTTTTTACCCAGATGTAACAATTGGTGAAGTCCTAATCACACCAACAAATATCTATGTAAAAGAAACAGTAGAACTCTTGAAAAAAGTAGACGTTCACGGAGTATCACATATAACTGGTGGCGGACTAAGAAATCTCACACGACTAAACAAAAAAATAAAATTTGTTATTAATGAACCATTCGAACCGCAGCCAATTTTTACATTCCTCCAAAAATATGGAAACATAGAAAATAAAGAAATGTATCAAACATTTAACATGGGCATGGGTCTTGCGATTATTGTCTCAGAAAAAGATGTTGAAAAGTCCATAAACATACTTGAAAAACATTCATCCTCAGTTGTCAAAGTTGTTGGCATAATTGAAAAAGGAAGTGGAGTTGAATCTCCAAAATTAGATTTAAAATTTTGAGTTATGTTTTAACCATATGATTGTGATTTAGAAACAAGTCTTTATTCAAAAGTAAAAATTGTTAACTTTAAAATGAATCAATACTATAAAAAAAGATGAATTAGTAAAAGTAGTATAGGTTGATGCAAAAAATAAATTATCAACGATTTTCTCCCTAAAAAACAAAAGAATTTAACAAATTTTAGTTGTGATATATCCTTTATTTTAAACCTACGTTTATTAAAAGGATACAGAGTATTACCAATAAATATACCAATTAGTACAACTCCAAACCATGGCAAAATCGGGAAATAATCGACTGTATAAAATTGAGATGGTTTAAATCCCAACCATAACAACCAGCCGAAATTAAAAGTTAATGTCTTTAGATAAACACCAACAGAAACTAGCAAAATACCTATAATTAAATTCCTTATTTTAAAACGCAAAAATGGATATGCTATAATAATCGATAGCCCAATACAATGTAATACTCCAAATAAAACAAAGCCATCCTGGATATAAAACCATGTTACAATAGTAATCGAAAGCCCCAATCCAAAAATTTTTAATCCCCTCAATATAAACTTCAATCGAAGCTGTTTTTTATTTTTATACTCTTCAACTCTTGAATAACTTAAAGATAGTGAAATTCCAACTAGCATAATAAAAGTGGTTCCAATCGAATATAAAAATAAAAGAAAATAACCTGAATCCAGGTCTATCTTGAAGATGCTAAAAAAATTCAAATCATAAAAAAAATGGAAAACAATCATCATGACAACTGCTATGCCGCGTAAGAGATCTATTTCCCAAAGCCGAAAAGGTTTTTTTGTCACAAAAATACAAAACAGAATTTTTTATTAAAACTCATCCCTAATTTTTAAAAAAAAGGATAGTAGCGGGGAGTGGATTTGAACCACTGATCTACGGGTTATGGGCCCGTCGGGATCTCCTGGCTACCCCACCCCGCTATAACATAACTACAATTACAGAATTTCTCGTAATGAAAGTTAACTTATAAAGTTTGTTGATTCAATACTTAATTCAGAAAACATCAATTAAAATGTTTGATTATATGCTTAAGAAAAACATTATAAACACGCAGTAAATAAAGATATTAGGAGATTAAATGGCGGAAATTGAAACACATCTGATAAAAAAAGTTGCAAAATTTCCAAGAGTTTGTACGAACTGCAGAAGTGAGATCATTGCCGGTGATGCTTATCATCTTGAAGAAGGAGTAAAGGAACATCTTCATTCTCTCATCGCAAGAGAGTTCTGCTCCAAATGCTATGCAAAATATGGTGAAAAGAAACTTATTTCAGTAAAAAAAAGGTAGATATTTTAAAAACAGGAATATTAAACTTTCTTCAAAAAGATTTTTGAGTGGTAGTTATATTAGTCACTTCCAAATTGCAGGGGTACCCGAGCGGTCAAAGGGGCAGGGCTTAGGACCCTGTGATGTAGGTCTTCGAGCGTTCAAATCGCTCCCCCTGCATTTATTTATTATATCTAGGGATGTTGTAAAAAGATGAGAGTATTAGCATTTGCAGGTATGCCTTTTTCAGGGAAAACAGAAGCAGTAAAAATTGCAAAAGAAATGGACATTCCCGTAATCAGAATGGGAGATATTATCTGGGAAGAAGTCAAAAACCGGAATCTAGAATTGAATGATAAAAACGTAGGAGCTATTGCTAGTCAAATGCGTGAAGAATATGGAAAGGGCATTTGGGCAATAAAAACACTTGAAAAAATAAAGTCTGTAGAGAACATGAATTTTATCGTTATTGATGGGATTCGCAATGTTGAGGAAATTGATATTTTTAAAAGATATTTGGAAGGGGATTTTGTTGTTGTTGCTGTTGAGGCATCTGATAAAACTCGGCAAAAAAGGGCTTTAACCAGAAATAGAGAGGACGACAGTAAAGATCTAAAAAAGATAAATGAACGTGATAAAAGGGAATTAGGTTGGGGACTGGGTAGGGTCATCGCATCTGCTGATATCGTGGTTTCTAATGAGAGAAGTATCGAAGATTTTAAAAAGAAAATTAAAGAGATTTTAGAAAAACTTTGAAAAGCGATAACTTAATCAACGGATTATCTGATTTTCCACACGGATTACAATGTTTGAAGCTAAAGTAACTGTAAAACTAAAAAAAGGCGTTTCAGATCCAGAAGGAGTAAATACTCTCAAGGCACTGCATCTACTTGGTTTTGAAACTGTAAAAAACGCCAAAACAATTAGAACTTTCGATCTTTTGATAGACAGAAAAAACAAAAGCGATGTAAAAAAAGATGTTGAAAAAATGTGCCAGCGACTACTAACTAATCCGGTTATTCACACCTATGAAATAGAAATTGAAGAAAAATAATAACACAGGGGGAGTATGATGGATTTAGACGGTTTATTTAAAAAAAAGAATGCTTCTTTTGATTTTTATGAAATAGATATTTTCTCTGCCTCTGATAAAAACCTGAAAGAGATAAGTGATAGGATGGGGCTCGCCATTTCTGGAGAAGAGATGAAGAGAATAAAAGAGTATTTTCAAAATAAAAATAGAAATCCCACAGATATTGAGTTAGAAGCGCTTGGACAGGCATGGTCTGAACATTGTTGTTATAAATCCTCCAAAATCCCACTAAAACAGCACATATATGGTATCGAAGAAGATAAAATAATTGCCCGTGAAGATGCAGGAGTCATAGAATTTGATGAAGATCATTACTATTGCGCTGCTTTAGAATCCCATAACCACCCATCTGCAATTGAACCATATGGTGGTGCTGCAACTGGTGTTGGAGGTATAGTTCGGGATATCGTCTGCATGGGAGCTCAACCAATTGCATATATTGATCCATTATTTTTTGGTCCATTAGATACTACATTTGACAAACTTCCAAAAGGAGTAAAGCATCCTGTATATCTGTTCAAAGGCGTTATCGATGGAATACGGGATTATGGAAACCGTATCGGAATTCCCACATTGTCTGGCCAAGTGTATTTTCATGAG
>Ga0272442_10012585_pt1 | contig 10207 bp, 6 predicted proteins | sample SSMForm2O_FD_200262 | JGI IMG/M metagenome (GOLD analysis project Ga0272442, IMG submission 200262) | Marine sediment archaeal communities from Little Sippewissett salt marsh, Falmouth, MA, United States - SSM-Form-2O | ecosystem: Environmental > Aquatic > Marine > Wetlands > Sediment ... | reverse complement strand
GTAAAGGTCGATGGTCATGGTGAAATGATAAATATGGCCGCCAAACACGGTGATAGTCTCGATCTTTACTCCAAAGCAAAATTCGGCGACTGCCGTATTGAGCTGCAGGTGATGGTGCCGAGAGGTTCCAATTCCGGTATCTATGTTATGGGTGAATACGAGATCCAGGTGCTGGATAGCTGGGAAAGAGTAAAGATGGGCTCCGGTGATATGGGAGCGATTTACGGTGCCGGAGCACCTCTTGTCAATGCCACTCGAAGGCCCGGCCAATGGCAGAAGTATGTGATTGAATTCCAGGCACCGAGGTTTGACGCCAGCGGCAAAAAAATCAGTCATGCCATATTCAAAAAGATAGAACTCAATGGCCAGTTGCTGCATAATAAGAACCTCGAAATGACGAAAGGAGTAACAGGCGGCCCGCTGACAGGCAGGGAAGGGCCTTTCGGGCCGATTATGTTCCAGGGCAACCATGGTCCTGTGGCGTATCGCAATATAATAGTGAAACCTTTGGTAGATTAGCTTTATATAACTGCTGGAATCGTGAATTTGGTACGTTTAGTGCTGGTAGAACGAGCAGAAAAAAACGTCAAGTGTGTGCTTGACAGTTATATACAGCGGCGTTATATTACGCGACAATAAAAATTGATGATTAGTACAATGTGTTAAATTTATGGAGCTTACAGAAACAAGATGAGTAATCAAATATCTGACAAAAAAATTAACAGACGTAGTTTCCTTTGTACGACAGCGGCGGCAGGGGCCGGTCTGGCATTTTCGCCGATGGTTTTGGGGCAGGCAGGCGGCGGGAAACCAGATGATATTAACATAGGCCTGCTCGGCTGCGGGGCCCAGGGACAGGTCCTGATGAATGCCTGTCTGAAGATACCCGGCGTTCGCTTCAAGGCGATTTGCGATATCTGGACGGCCTGGAATCAAAAACGTGTCTCTAGGATACTCAAGGCCTACAAGCACGTGAATAATGCCTATACGGACTACAAGGAAATGCTCGCTAAGGAGAAAGATCTCGATGCCGTGATAGTTGCCACACCTGACTTCTGGCATTCCGAGCACACTGTTGCCTGTCTTGAGGCCGGGTTACACGTCTATTGTGAAAAAGAGATGTCCAACACCCTCGAAGGTGCCAAAAAGATGCTTGTGGCCGCGAAGAAAAGCGGCAAGCTGCTGCAGATAGGCCATCAACGCCGCAGCAATCCCCGATACATTCACTGTTACGAGAAGCTCATCAATGGGGCGGAGCTATTGAATAAAATAACCTGTATCAACGGGCAATGGAACCGCAGCAAGGCGGCGTGTGAGGATTTAGGTTTTCCGAAAAACGCCGTCATTGAGCCAGGCACACTGAAAAAGTACGGTTTCGAATCGATGGAGCAGTTTAGAAACTGGCGCTGGTATAAGGGACTCGGAGGCGGCCCGATAGTTGACCTCGGCTCGCACCAGATAGACATCTTTAGCTGGTTCCTCGGCACGAATCCCAAATCCGTAATGGCCAGCGGCGGTATTGATTACTGGAAACCGCCGGTTCGTGAAACAGCGCACGACTGGTATGACAATGTTATGGTCATTTATGAGTACCCGGTTGGTGAAAGCACCGTCAGGGCGTTTTATCAGACAATAACGACCAACAGCTCCAACGGATATTTTGAAACCTTTATGGGCGATGAAGGTACGCTGGTAATCTCGGAAGCTGCCGGACGCGGCACTATATACCGCGAAGCGTGGGTACCGGCACAGAACTGGGAGAAATGGGTCAAGATGGGCTACATCAAGGTACCACCCGAGGAGAAAAAAGAAGAAAAGTCCGCCGGCGATGCCGTGCTGGATGTGCGAGAGACGCCGAAGCCGCCCAGTTATGATATACCGGTAACAATGGATAATAAGCTGTACCACCAGCCGCACCTTGAGAACTTCTTCAATGCAGTTCGCGGCAAGGCCAAGCTGAATTGTCCCGCTGAAGTCGGATACGAAACAGCGGTTACGGTATTGAAGGTTAATGAAGCTGTAGCGTCCGGCAGGAAGCTGGAATTCAAGCCGGGAGATTTTGAAGTATAAATAACGCTTGTTAAAAATAGATCGTTCTGTACAATTCCTTCAATGAGCGTTAATATATTTAATTTAAAAGAAAGGATTACTGTATATTGAGAAAAGGATTCATATTAACAGGCTTTTCGTGTTTGTTGGTATTGTGCCTGTCTGCAATTACTGTTTGCTTCGAAAACGAAGCTTTGGGGGCTGAAATCCCGGGCACGCTTCTTGGCGATAAAAGTGACGGCAGCCGGGCACATCCGACACATCTAATCCCTCTGGTTTCTGAAAACGAAGATGGCGAGCAGGGGGGAATAATTTCTCCTGATGATGAGCCCCTTTTGCCGTTTTCGATGCGCTGGACCTGCGGGGAATGTCACAGTTACGGGATAATCAACAAAGGCTGGCATTTCAGCGCCCCTGATCCTAACATAGCACCCGGTCGGGCAGGGCATCCCTGGATACTTACAGATGCTCGGACAGGCACTCAGATTCCTCTTTCATATCGTCAGTGGCCGGGTACTTTCCGTCCTGAGCAGCTTGGGCTCTCAAGCCGTGAATTTGTCAAGTATTTTGGCAGGCATACACCCGGCGGTGGAGCCGGAGAGCTTGAAACCGAGGATATGGATGAGATTATGCGCGAGTATGTCTCGGGCAAACTTGAAATCAACTGTTTAAGCTGTCATAATGCGGACCCAGGTCAGGACCAGGGTGGGGCAACAGGATATGCTGTCCAGATAGCTCGTGAGAATTTCCGCTGGGCCGCGGCCGCCAGTTGTGAATTTGCTTCCGTCAGCGGTTCGGCCAATGATATGCCCGACACCTACGACCCGTTTATGCCTGAGGCGCCGGAAGATGCGAAAAAGGTTCCGCCGACTATAAAATATCGCCAAACCGCTTTCGACCAGGATAACAACGTCTCCTTTAACATCGTAAGAGAGGTTCCCGACCATCGATGTTACTTCTGTCATTCCAACTTATATATTGATTCGGCAGAAACGGAAAAGTGGAACACAGATGAGGACATCCACCTGACGGCTGGTATGAAATGTGTTGATTGTCACCGTAATGGCATTGACCACAACATTATACGCGGTTATGAGGGTGAATCATCTGCCTCGGCAAATAATTTATCGGCCGCCTCATCATGTGAGGGCTGCCACCTTGGCGAAAAAGATTCCTCGTCACCGGTGGCCGGACGGTTAGGCGCGCCGGTGCCGGAACATCCTGGTATTCCTCCGGTTCATTTTGAGAGAATGACCTGTACCGCCTGTCATTCGGGTCCATGGCCACAAGAAAAAACCGTTCTTACTAAAACATCCCGTGCGCATCGGCTTGGAACGGTTGGTGTTAATAAAGCCCATGAGGCTCTTCCGCACATCAGTTCTCCAGTATTTGCTGAACGGGAAAATGGTAAAATTGCCCCTTATAAGATGGTATGGCCGGCCTACTGGGGCATTATAAAAGACCAGGAAGTTGCACCGATTGATTTTGATGTTGTAAAACAAAAAGTCGGTCAGGTTCTCGCCAATGAAAAGCTGCCTGCTTCAGGTGATTGGCCGGCCCTTTCTGATGAGAACATTACCGAGGCCCTGAAATCGCTGAAAGGAGCGGTTGAAGGTGAGCCTGTCTATGTCAGCGGCGGTAAAGTTTACAGCCTTGATGATTCAGGCAAACTTTGGAGTGAAGAACACAAGGCCGCTGAGCCTTATTTATGGCCTATAGCACACAATGTCAGGCCGGCGGCACAATCGCTCGGTATTCGCTACTGTACGGATTGCCATGCCACGGATGCACCTTTCTTCTTCGGTGATGTCGCTGTTGATTCTCCTGTTGTCACAGGCCGTGAAACTAAACAAATGGTCGAGTTTCAGGATGTTGATCCTTCCTATGCCCGGGCTTTCGCTTTTTCGTTTGTGTTCCGTCCGATGATGAAGATAGTATGTCTTGGCTCATGTGCGATTATGGCTGTGGTTTTATTATTATATGCACTAAAGGCCCTGGCTTGTGTTGTGAAGGTATTGGCTGGTTCAGATTAATGGTATCGATTGAAGGTATGTGAGTAATATGTATCAAAAGATTGCGATAATTGCTTTTTTAATTACTTTGGCGTGTATTGTTCTGCACCGCATAGTTGTGCCTTCCAATAAGAGACTTCCGGGTAATTCCACGAGTCATAGGTTGAGTATTATAGGTATGTTAAGGATTCTGGTATATCTGGCGGTACTGTTTTGTTTCGTAGTTCTCGCGATGACGGGCTTTTATCCAACGCTTGTGCTGGGTGAACACATTTCAGGTTATCTGGTAATGGTGCATGCTACTTTCGCACCGGTTTTCGCCGTGTTTTTGGCTGTTTTAGCTGTAATGTGGGCGAAGCGCTGGCGTTTTACCAGCGGTGATTGTCCCTTGTTCGAACGCATTGTCCGATGGGCTACATTAGCAAACGGTCCGGTGGCTAACAATTATGGTGAAAGCTCCTGTCTCGGACAAAAAATATCATTCTGGCTGATAATTTTTTTGGCTTTGCCGTTAATTCTTTCGGTTGTCTTGAGCATGTTCCCGCTTTTCGGAACCTATTGGCAGGAATTACTTTTAGGTGTGCATCGTTACACCGCTTTGGTGTTCGCAATGGTTGCAATTTTGCATACTTACTTTATAATCCGAACTTAAAATGCAGGTATAATGCCCGGAAGAGCGGCGCCTGTGTGTTTGTTGGGTAGCTTTTTTTAGCGTAAAAGAGTGACCCTTGCTGGTCGGAAAGGAGAGAACGCCGATGGGAAAGGTAAAAGTAGCCGTGGTAGGGCTCGGATTCGGAGCCGAATTCATTCCTATTTATCAAAAACATCCCGATGCGGAGTGCTACGCTATTTGCCAGAGAAACGAGGAGCACCTCAATGAGATTGGCGACCAGTTTGGGATAAAAAGACGGTTCACAAAATTTGAAGATTTATTAAGTATCGATGAGCTGGATGCTATCCATGTGGTCTCGCCCATAGCCGATCATGCCTGGATGAGTGTGGCTTCTTTGGACGCAGGCAAACATACCGCCAGTACCGTCCCTATGGCTACTACTACGGAGGATTGTCTTGCAATAGCTAAGGCGCGAAAAAAGTCCGGCAAGGTATATATGATGATGGAGACGGCTGTTTACAGCCGGGAGTTTCTTTACGCAAAAGAGCTTGTAGAATCGGGTAAATTAGGTGACATTCAGTTTCTGCGCGGTTCGCATCAGCAGAATATGGGATTGCCCGGCTGGCCGGATTACTGGTATGGATTTCCACCTATGCACTATGCGACCCATGCCGTCAGTCCTCTTTTGTGCCTTGCGCAGAAAAAAGCCGAATCTTTGGTCTGTCACGGCTCGGGCCGAATTCAGGAAGATTATATCAAACTTTACGGTTCGCCATTTGCGATTGAAACCGCTATTATCAAACTTGCCGATTCGGACCTTGCCTGCGAGGTAACGAGGTCACTGTTTAATACGATTAGACAATATAGAGAAAGTTTCGATGTATATGGCACGAAGATTTCATTCGAGTGGGAGCAGGTTGCCGGAGAGGATCCGGTGATTTATTCCGGCTACGAAGATGCCGAAAGGGTGAAAGTGCCGGATTACGGGCATTTGCTGCCGAAAGAAATAGCTCCCTTCACGGGACACGGTGTCTATGATGAAGAGCACGAACATACTTCCTTTATTCAGGGTAGCGGACACGGCGGCTCTCATCCCCATCTGACCCATGAATTTATTCGCGCGATTGTCGAGGGCAGAGAGTCGGCGGTAGATGCCAACACCGCGGCAAACTGGACGATGGCAGGGATATGTGCCCATGAATCAGCAATGAGTGACGGCACGAGAATCCAAATCCCGCAAACAGACTGATTTTTTTTGTTGTTTCATATTTTAAGTGAGCATATTATATTCGATAAGTATCCGGCTCCGGTGCCGGGTGGGATTTAATTAGGTTTTAGTTAGGAGAATAGATTATGAGTAATGGAATGCTGCCGAGTTACTTGAGTATGGCCAAGCCGAACCCGGCTGAGAACCGAGCGCCCTGGTACAAGAGCACGGCACCGGCCTACGCAGGTATCTTTCTGTGGGTCGTTTTCTATATGGGCATCGCCAACTTTCTGCCCAACGCCGGCCTTGGGCTTAGTCTTCTTGGCCTGATCATTGCGGCTCTGATCTGCCACTTTTTGTTCTACCTGGTTCCAGGTTTGTTTGGCATGAAAACCGGCTACCCGTTATATGTTGTGGGTTCCTCAACCTACGGTACGGCGGGTGGATTTTTGATGCCTGGGCTGTTGATGGGAATTTTACAGTTTGGCTGGCTCGGTGTGAATATTGCCGTATCGACGGACTTCATTTTGCAGGCGACCGGTAAACCACCTGCTGTGGATCCTGCGACAAATCAGTTTGCGGGCAGCGCTGCGTTTACGATCGTGGCTATCATCTGGGCGGCATTAGCGGTTTTCGTCGCGCTGCGGGGGATTCAGTATGTGGGCAAGGTATCCACCTTCCTGCCGATTGTCCCACTCATTATGATTTTATATGTCTTCTTTGCCAATGTGGGAAGCGCCGGTAGCTACACACCGGATGAGGCGGGCAAGCCAGTCATTGGCTTCTTGGGTCTGATTGCGATGGTTGTTGGTTTCTTTGCCACCGCAGGCGCCGCGGGCGTGGACTTTGGGATGGGTAACCGTAATAAAAAAGACATTCAGTATGGCGGTCTTGTCGGTATTGCCCTGGCGATTATTGTGGCTGGAGGCCTGCCGCTTATTGCTGCCGCCGGTGCTCACGGGGCCAAACCTGATCTCGAAGGCTACACGTTCGATATTATCATCGGCCAACAGGCTGGCGCCAAGTTGATGTTTGCCCTGTTTGCTATCGCCAGTTTTGCCCCCGCATGTTTCTGCTCGTTCATCGCGGGTAACAGCATCGGTACGATGTTCCCCAAGGTAAGCAAAACAGTGATGGTCATCATCGGAGCAATTGTTTCTCTCATTATTGCGGTAAAGGGCTGGGCTTTCAACCTTGGCAGTGTGTTTGGGCTGATCGGAGCTTCTTTTGGTCCGATTTGCGGTTCGATGGCTGCCGACTATCTACTGAACGGCTGTAAATGGGCCGGACCCCGAAAGGGAATCAACTGGGCAGGCTACATCGCCTGGGCCGTTGGATTTGTCGTTGCGATTCTTCCGAACGATTTGGTAGCCCCCGAGACGTTCGGTTTCATTACGCCGGCCCCGGTTATCGCCTTTGTGATTGGTTTTGTTCTGTACTACGTTCTTGCCAAGGCCGGGCTTGAGCCGCCGGTCGTCGAAATGACTGCCGCCGCCCCGGCTGAAAACGCACCACAGGAGATGCCGGCAGAGGATAAAGAAGGCGAATAAAAACAGGATTTAGAGCAAAGGCTCAGTGATTTTACTGATTATTTTGATTAATCTATAATCAACGGCAGGGATTTAGTGTTCCTGAATTCCTGCCGTATTTTTATTTAGAGATTTTATCTAAGGTAAATATAGTATTATCAGTTTCTTAGGTCTGTTCTTTCCGGAGGAAATACTTTAAATAATCTGATTTGAAAAGAAAAAAATATACTTTTGTGCGGCTTGACAACGTCATACATATAGGATATTATGCCCGCTTCGGTGTTATATGGATATTCGATATTGTAATGGTAAATTAACAGTTTAGTCAGTTACGTAGAATTGTGGTTTTTTTAAGGTAAAGGAAATGATGAAGAAAGATTTTGTTTCTATTATGAAAATTTGTGTACTGGTATTTTTGGTAATGCTTTTATGCTATGTTCCCGGCTGCAAGAAATCTTCTCCTGAGGATGACAAGGAGGTTCCAGTTCAGCCGTCTGTAAGCGAACAACCGTCTGTAAGCGAACAACCGTCTGTAAGCGAACAACCGTCTGTGTCTGCAAGCGAACAACCTTCTACTGAGCCGGCTGTTACAAAAGAGACAACTGCTGTGAAGAGCACTGCTCCGACTGGAATGGTAGCGATTGACATCAAGCTGCCTAAACCGATGTTTGTGGGCACGCCGCAGAGCACAAAAGTAGCCAACCTCGAAAAACCCTTAGGCAAGCCTCGTCCGCCGTTTTTGGCCCCGGCCGGAACTACAAATGTTGCCCTTGGAAAGCCGGTAGCCAGCAGCGACGAGGAACCTATCATCGGTGATATAGAAATGATAACGGATGGCGATATGGAAGCCGCCGACGGCAGTTACGTCGAGTTAGGCCCATTCGTACAGGATGTTACCGTTGACCTCGAAGCCATGCATGAAATTTACGCTATTTTAGTATGGCATTACCATAAGCAGGCCCGGGTTTATTACGATGTGGTAGTGCAGGTTGCCGATGACCCTGATTTTATAACGAATGTCAGAACACTGTTCAACAATGATACTGACAACTCTGCAGGCATTGGTGTCGGTCAGGATATGCACTATACCGAAACCAACGAAGGTAAGCTTATCGATGCCAAGGGTACCAAGGCCCGTTATGTCCGCCTCCACAGCAACGGCAATACCGGTAATGATTTGAACCACTATATCGAGGTGGCGGTTTACGGTAAGCCGGTACAATAATATGGCCAAAAAATGTTGCGTGCTCATATTGGCCGCGACAATTGTTGCGCTTGCGCTGCGTCTGCCGCGGCTTCGACAACGTCCCATGCACGGCGATGAGGCCGTTCACGCCGACAAATTCGGCGAACTGCTTGAAGATGGTGTTTATACATACGACCCGCATGAGTACCACGGACCGACGCTTAACTACCTGACTTTAGTCCCTTCTTTGATGACCTCCGCCAAAAAGCTGACGGAGGTCAGTGAGTTCACTTTGCGCATTGTGCCCGTTTTTTTCGGGGTGTCTCTGGTTTTGCTGGTTTTGTTAATCGGCAGGGATCTGGGATCAAGTGCTGCAGCTTATGCCGCTGTGTTGACAGCTATCTCACCGGCTATGGTTTTTTACAGCCGTTATTACATCCAGGAAATGCTCCTGGTATCTTTCACTTTTGGCGCAATTGTTTTCGGTTATCGCTATGCGCAGAGCAGGAAAATCGCCTGGGCTATTTTGTCAGGGATGTCTCTGGGGCTTATGCACGCCACCAAAGAAACGTGCATCATAGCTTATGGCTCAATGTTTTTGGCTGTTTTTGTGATGCTGTTGATGCGTCGGGAAAAAGGTTCGGTTGTTAATGCTGTTAAATGGATTAGGCCCTCACATTTTCTTGCATTTTTGGCGGCCGGAGCGGTTGTCTCAGCTTTGTTTTACTCATCTTTTTTTAGCAATCCTCGCGGAATTCTGGATTCGTTTCTAACTTATACGACCTACTTCGATCGCGCCGGTGGCAACAACCTTCATGTCCATCCGTGGTATTACTATATTAAGATGCTGCTGTATTGCAGATTTTTTGACGGTCCGAGATGGTCTGAAGCCCTTATAGTTCTTTTGGCGTTAGTCGGCTTCATCGCTGTGATGATAAAAAAAGGTCTCTCAAATGCAAATATTCATCTGGTTCGGTTTTTAGGCTTTTACACGCTCATCCTGACGGTGGTGTATTCTTTAATTCCATATAAAACCCCCTGGTGCATGTTGGGCTTTCTACATGGAATGATTTTGTTGGCCGGCGTTGGGGCTGTGGTTTTAGTAAGGCTGCTGCCGAATATTGTACCCCGCCTGATAATTCTTTTGCTGATATTCGAGGGTTCTGTTTTCCTTTCCTGGCAGGCCTACCAGAGCAATTACGTGTATTATTCAGACAGTCGCAATCCTTATGTCTATGCTCATCCTACTGATGAGGTCTTCACGATAGTTCAGCGTATCGAAGAAATGGCGCGGGTTCATCCGGACGGCTATAGGATGCATATTCAGGTTATCTGCCCGGGTAAAGATTACTGGCCGCTGCCCTGGTACCTTCGCCGATTTGAATATGATACTATTGACTGGTCGGAGAGTGTGGATAACAGCGGGGCCTCTGCACCATTGATAATTTGCTCTCCCGAAGTTGAAGCGGCGCTGACCAGAAAGCTTTATACTTTGACTCCTATCGAACAGCGTCAAATGTATATGTTTTTATTTGATAAACCTTATTACATGTGGCTGCGTCCGAAAGTAAAGCTTCTGGGTTTTGTCAGAAAAGACTTGTGGGATGCTCA
>Ga0272442_10012583_pt1 | contig 10208 bp, 6 predicted proteins | sample SSMForm2O_FD_200262 | JGI IMG/M metagenome (GOLD analysis project Ga0272442, IMG submission 200262) | Marine sediment archaeal communities from Little Sippewissett salt marsh, Falmouth, MA, United States - SSM-Form-2O | ecosystem: Environmental > Aquatic > Marine > Wetlands > Sediment ... | reverse complement strand
CCTTCCAGTCGTGGACGTTGCCGTCACCGTCGGTGTAGGAAGCAATCATCTCGCCCTCGTCGGCGTCCGGGTCGTACTCGGCGTGGGTCAAGTCCACCCGGTAGACGATCCCCTTGGTGGTCGGCAAAAACACCCGGGTGATGTACTCGCCCAGGGCGGTGTTGTAGGCCGCCGGGGAGGCCGAGGTGCTCTCCAGCATGAAATCCTCGCCCACGTTGAGCAGGAACATGGCCTTCTGAGCGTCCAGGATGGCCTTGCAGTTGACGCCCTTGAGCTTGCTCACCACGCCGCCGGGGACGTTCTTCAGCTTGAGATAGGAGTAGTAGCAGGCCCCGACCTCGTTGGGATTGCAGGTGCGCGGGTCGAGATCCGGCTGGGCCACTTTCCAGCAGCAGTTCAGCTCGTAGACGTCGGCGTCGTCCTGGGCCACCACGCAGGACTCCATCAGCTCGGGGGGGAACTGGGGCGGGTTCTGGATCTCCTCGCGCGACTCGGAGCAGGTCCAGCCGTCTGAACCGGCAGTGTTGTTGCCCCAGGCCCAGCCGCTGGGGGCGCCGGCGAAGTCGTCGCTCTTGAAGGTTTCACTCCACTTTTTGGTGGGGTCGGTGGCGAGCTGTTCGTAGTAGTCCTCCAGCTTTCCCAGTATTTTCGCGTCGGCCCCGGTGGCGAAGGAGAACCGGCGCAGAAGCTTGCCGGTCTCGATGTCGATTACGTGCAGCGAGGAGGCGCTCACCAGGCCCTCGACGAACTCGATGCAGCTCCTGACGTTGTTCAGCGACTTGGGGCTGATGTAGCCGCCGGGGACGATGGCCACCGAGCGGCCGACGAAGGCCGGCTCGCCGACCGGGGGATTGACGCGCTTGACCCACACCTGGCCGATGATCGGCTCGGACCAGGTCTGGATGCCCTCGCCGCCGGTGCACTGGATGTCGCCGTAGTCGCGGACCGGCGAGACCCCGGTGCGGTACTCCCACATGTACTTGGGGTTTTCGGGATCGGTTACGTCCAGGGCGTAGTAGGCGCCGCCGCCGCCGCGCTCGCCCCCGATCAGGATGGTGCGGTAGGCGCCCTTGACCACCTTGCCGTTAATGTATATCGGCTGGGTGGGGTTGGCGGGATCCATGAGCGGGACGTCGTTGAGGTACACGTCCTTGACCACCGGGGTGGCGTCGACAAAGAAGGAGTGCCCCGACCGGATTTTCTGTATCTTGGGCAGCAGGTTGTTGGGGATGAATCCCCACAGCTCCTCGCCCTCGTGGTTGCCGCCGTCGCCGTCCTTTTTGTCCTCGGCCACGAAGGCGTGCAGCATGCCGTCGTTGGCCCCCACGTAGACCATGGTGTAGCGGTCCATGTTCGACCTGAAATGGGCCTCGTAGCGGAAGTTGGGGGTCAGCGCCGAGGGGGGCGAGACCACCACCGGGCTGGAGTGGAAGATGTCCCCCAGCACCGGTCCGGACTGGCCGGTCTCCGACGGGTCTCCGAGGGCGTAGTCGATCATCTCGTTGGCGTAGGTGTCGTCCTGCATGCACATCTGGCTGGTGAGGACGCCGCCGGAGTTCGCCGCCGCGCTGAACGGGTAGAGGCCCACCTGGGAGTCGGTGGTATGCAGTTCCCGGGGCAGGGAGCAGCCGGCCGAGGCCACGCATTCCTGGCTGCGCGGGTCGTGGGCCACCGTGTAGATCTTGCGGCTGTTCCAGCTCCGCTCGGAGAGCTCCTTGTGGAAGCAGAGCTGGGCGTCGCCGTCGCAGGTATCGGTTTCGGTGCTCCACTGCCAGCTCCCGCCGCCGCCGGTCTCGACCTTCTGCCGGACCAGGTAGCCCTTCCAGCCGCCGCCCGACTCGCTGATGCGGAAGTAGGCCCCGTACATGTAGGAGGTGTCGGTGGTCAGGTCCACCGGGGTGGAGACCGACTCGGTGCGGCTGGCGGTCCCGGTGAGGATGGCGTCGAAGATAATGGTGAACTGCTCGCGGAGAGTTTCGGAGTCCTCGGCCATGAAGGGCAACAGGCGGGCCGCCGAGCAGTTGGGGCCCGACCCCTCATACGCGATGGTCGCGAGCGAGCCGGCCAGGCTGGGATCCCCGAATCCAACCACCAGCACCGGGATGCCCATGTCGCACAGCTCCTTCGCCCGGCCTTCCGGCGTGCCGTAATCGGTGTAGGGACGGCCCGGAGACTCCTGGCCGTCCGACATCAAGATGACGAACTTCGGCCGGCAGTGGTCCACGTTGTCGACGTAGGGAGGATCGGTCTCGGTTCTCCAGTTGTCCATGTAGTATTTCGTGTCCAGGAGCGCCGCGCTGATGGGCGTGCCGCCCACGGCGAACATGGCGCAGGCCTCGTCCTGGACCCGCTCGTTGTTGGCCACGGCGTCATCGGGGTTGGTCGGCATTACCATGTCGATCAGCTTCCCCGACCCGTCCAGGCGCCCCTTGATCCCCATCTGGTGCCAGGCGGAGTTGTACCAGTTCTGCTCGCAGGGGAAGTTGGAGAACGGCGCTGCGCAGCATATCCGGCTGTAGGTGGATCCCCAGGCGTAGCCCCACTGGCAGCCGTCGTTGTCGAAGGTGGTGAAGCCGAAGCGGATCAGGTCCGCGTAGGAGTCCAGGATGCCGTTCTTGGTCTGCTGGTCGCAGCACTGTCCCACCTGGCAGGTGTTGTAGTCCCCGGTGAGGACCTCCCGGACGGTCTCGATCCGGTTGCGCAGGCAGGTGTTGGCGCCGTTGTACGTCCGGCAGTAGATCCCGCAGTTGTCATTGCACCGCCTGCCGCCCTGCACGCAGGCCATGTCGGTGCACCCGGCGATGGGAGCCGCGGCGCACCCCCCGGACGGGTAGGTCCCGAAGAGCATCGACCCCGAGGTGTCGATGACGATGAAGACCTCCGGCGTGACCAGCAGGGGATCGTCCGACCCCAGCCCCTGGGCCGCCGCGCCGCCGAGGCTGACCGCCAATACCAGCGCCGCAGTCGCAATCGCTATACGTCTCATGGCCATGTCCTTTCTTTTAAGGCCTGTCGGTTTCAATACTGGCACTTCCCGGGCCCCGCCGCCGCGCGCACCCGGCTTCTGACTACAATCGTATCCGTCTGGCTCAAGGTTTTATCCACCGTCTCCCCGAACTTGGTGGGAATCCCCCCCTCGGCGTTGAAGTCGAACAAGTGCAGGCAGATTTCCGAATTCACATCGTTGCCCGGGGCATCGTGGATCTCTCCCCCGGGTACCCAGACGATCTCCACCCGGTAGGCCACGTCCTGGCGGATGCGCGCCGCGGTGTCATGCAGGACGTGCGGGATGCGGAAGGCGGCCTTCGCGTCCGGGAGCGCGGTGCTGTAGCCGCCCCGGACGCTGTCATCCCAAATGAGGATCTTGGCCCCGGTGTTCGGGTCGCCGGTGCTCACCGCGGTCAGTTTCTTGGCGGTGATCAGGTTGACGAACGCGTCCGGGGTTCCGCCCACCTGGGCGAGGCCGTGCCCCAACCCCGCCTCGCCTCCCGACTCCGCCCGGACGGTGCGGCTCAGGTTGCCGGCCGCCTTCATGTCGGAGCCGGTGCGCTTCATCGAGACCAGCGCCACCGAGGTCAGCGCCAGCGTGATCAGCACCGCCAGCACCAGCGCGTTTCCCTTCCGGTCCGTCAGGATGTCGGCTATGCTCATCATCATGCTGCCTCCCTATTGCACGCAGTAAGTGATCCCCATGTTCCGCAACTGGATCATGGTGCGCTCCACCCGCACGTGGGCCAGGCCGTTGGCCGGGTTGCCGTCCAGATCCACGCTGTGGTCGGGATGGGTCACGGTCAGGGCCGGGTCCTCGGTTTCGACCCGCCCGCGCAGGATCACCGCCGCGGCCCGCAGTGCCACCGGGTCGATGGAATTGGCGGCGGTGATGGCTTTTGACTCATCTTCGAGTTCGAAACCGAACTCGGTCATGCAGACCTCGGGGACCACCCCGCCGCTGGGGACGACGTTGTAAGGCTGGATGGTGAAGCCGGGCGCCGCCGCGGTGGGCGGCAGCAGGAAGTCGGCCACCTCCGCCGCCTGGGTTCCCCGGCAGTCGTCCGACATCCGCACCAGCGACCAACGCTGCGCCTCCATGGTCGGCGTGCCGTACGGTGGCGTGTAGGCGGGATCGTTGGTCATCTGGTACTGAACCGTGGTCATCGGGCTGATCCACCTGTCGGAACCCTGGACCTTGTCGGCCCGGATCGGGACCGGGGTCAGGGTGATGGTCATGCCGCTCGCGTTGGCGACGTTTATGGTGTGGTAGGAGTAATAGCCGTTGCCGACGTCCAGGCGCACCACCTCGCCGGCGCAGAAGACATCTCCGAACTCGGGGCCGTCGGCGAAGGGGAAATCGAAGCAGTCGGGCCCGGTGCCGAAGACATCGCAGCACAGCGCGTCGAACTTCATCCCGTTCCGGCAGCGGATGTCCAGATCGTCGAGGTTCCACAGGTAGTCGCGCGAGCTGACGTAGTTGCCCCGCAGGGTGAGGATGTTGTTGGTGACGTCGTAGTCCACCGCCTGCTCGGCCTCGGCGGGCGGGATGCCCAGGGTGCGCTTGTCCATGTTATGGACGGGGTCGGGCGAGTACATGTAGGCCGCCCGGCCGAGATCCTCCACCAGGCCGTGCATGGCGATGCGCAGGTTGGCCTGCAGCTCGATGATGTCCTTGGAGCTTCCGAAGGATCGCTGCACCGAGCCGGAGATGCCCACCAGCGTGGCCATCAGCACGCCGGCCACCACCATCGCGACCATCAACTCGATCAGAGTAAAGGCCTCTCGACGCTTGAGTATCACCGGGCCACCTCCTTTAATAATTGCTCGTGCGGTAGAGGAAGAAGGTCTTCGTCACCATGTGGCGCTTGAAGAAGTTGTTTTGATCGTGCCAATTTGCCCAATTGACTCCCTCCCCGTGATCCCGGTTGTCCCAGGAAACGACCACCGTCACCCTAAACACCGAGTTGGGGGGGGCCGGCATCGGCAGATTGAGCCAGTGAGCCACGTAGTGAACCCGGAAGAGGGCGCCGGTCGCCTGGTCCGGCGGTGAGCCGCCTTCGATGCTGGCCCCGAATGTGTTGATCTTCCATGCGTCTATAAAAGCACTGCTGGCGGCGATGTCCTGCTCGGCGTACTTCGTAACCGAGCGCAAGTTGGCGTAGTCGAGCTGGTCGCCCACTGACGGAGCAGGCAATACCACCAGATCGGGAAAGAGGGTGTTGACCGCCACCTTGTCGCCGTTCCGCTTGGCGAGCCAGCCCTGGGCCGTGTAGCGCATCTCCTCGGACACCCCCAGGGCGATCTGGGTGGCCTGGGTGCGCTCCCGGGCGTAGGCGTGGCCCCGGACGGTCACTACCTGGAGGTGGAGGATGGAAAACAGCCCCAGTGACATTACCACCAGCGCGATCATCAGCTCTATCAGGGTGAAGCCCGGATCACCGGGGTGCCTTTTGCATCTTCGTTCGGCTGGAGTCATGGTTGTCTCCTTGGACCTGTTCAGCGCAGGGTGTATCTGACCGACCCGGCGGCGGTAACCCGCACCTGCCGGGTGACCGAAGCGCCCACGATGTCGAAGAAGCGCTCGGTGCGGTCCACCAGCCGGCCGGTTGGATCGAAGAGCATGGGGCCCGGCACGATGACCGCGCCGTTTCGGTCGGTGGCCTGGAAGATGGCCACGTCCTCTCCCACCAGGCCCGCGTGGGTGTCGCCCTGGGCGGAGGCCTGGATGTCGACGGCGGTCTCGGTCGAGCTCCACACCGACTTGTAGCTGACCCGCGTCCAGGCGGTGGCCGCGGACATGCAGTGGGCGGCGAAGCAGGGATCCGGTGTCGTGGTGTTGCAAGTGTTGGTGTTGGACTCGTCGATGGCCACCGCCCCGCCGAACCCGCCGTTGTTGGCCGTGTCGCTGGTCATTACCCGGACCCGGCAGCACCGGCCGGTGCGGACCGCCCGGGAACGGCAGTCGAAGACCGCCTCGATGATCAGCATGGCCGCCTCGCGCTGTCGGTTCTTGTGCATGGAGGAAGAGAACGCCGGGACCACCGCGGCCGAGACGATGACGATGATGGCCACCACCACCATCAACTCGATCAGGGTGAATCCCGAAATCCGGCTGGCTGGTCTCGGCATCCCGTTCATGCAGTCCTCCTCCCGATTCTGGGCGCTACGCTGTTGTTTGCAATTCACGTACCACCCGGGGCCTCAATACAAGTACCTGTTATTATGGAATAATACAATCCGGGGCCCCGCCGGCCCGGCGGGGCTTGTGTGAAATCATTGCGCAACGGTGAAAACATTTCAAATCCCGGGAGAAGGGAGGCACCCCGTCCGTTCAGGGGCCTTCCCTCCCCGAGGCGTAGGAATCGGCGTCGATCTTGTAGTCCTTGAGCTTGTAGAGCAGGGTGCGATGGCTGATCTCCAGGAGCTTGGCCGCGCGGGTGCGGTTGCCGCCGGTCTCGGCCAGGGCTCTTTTTATCAGCTCCTCCTCCATGGCCCGCGTGGTCTTCTTGATGGAGAGCTGGCCGGGGGGCAGGTGGGTGGAGGGCTGGGGGGCCTGGTGCGAAACCTTGTCGGTCAGCAGATCGGGGGTGATCCTGTTCCCGTCGCAGAGGATCACCGCGCGCTCCACCAGGTTCTCCAGCTCGCGGACGTTGCCGGGCCAGGGATACTCCATCAGCATCTTCATGGCCGCCGGATCCACCCCGGCGACCTTGGTGCCCAGTTTCTGGTTGCAGCGCTCGAGGAAATGATCCACCAGCAGGGGAATGTCCACGCTGCGCTCGCGCAGCGGGGGGATCTTCACCGAGAGCACGTTGAGCCGGTAGAAGAGGTCCTCGCGGAACTGGCTTAAGCGCACCTCCTCGGCCAGGTCGCGGATGGTGGCGGCCAGGATGCGCACGTCCACCTTGCGCGGCTGGTTCTCGCCCACCCGGCGGATCTCGTCCTCCTGCAGGACCCGCAGCAGCTTGACCTGCAGGCCCAGGGGCAGCTCGCCGATCTCGTCGAGGAACAACGTGCCGCCGTCGGCCTCCTCGAAGAGGCCCTGCTTGTTCCTCACCGCGTCGGTGAAGGCGCCGCGCACGTAGCCGAACAGCTCGCTCTCCAGGAGGTTCTCGGGAATGGCGCCGCAGTTGATGGCCACGAAGGGCTTTTTCTTCCGGGGGCTGCGCACGTGAATGGCCCGGGCCAGCAGCTCCTTGCCGGTGCCGCTCTCGCCCATGATCAGCACGGTGGACTTGAACTCGGCGATCTTCAATACGGTGCGGAACATCGACTGCATGGATTCGGCCTGGCCGATGATTTTCTCGAACGAGCTCTGCTGGACGAACTCCTTCTTCAGCAGGATGTTCTCCCGCTTGAGCTTCAACCGCTGCTCGGCGATGGAAAGGCGCAGCATGACCTCTTCGGTCTTGTAAGGCTTGGAGAAGTAGTCGGCCGCGCCCGCCCGGACGGCCTCGCGGGCCAGCTCGATGTCCCCGTAGGCCGACATGAGGATCACCTCGGCCTCGGCCTCCGCCCCGCCGATCTCCTTGAGAAAGGCCATCCCGTCCATCTTGGGCATGCGCATGTCGCACAAAACGATGTCGAAGGGGGTCTGGCGGTAGACCTTGAGGGCCTCGGCGCCGTTCTTGGCCTGCTCGACCTCGAAGCCCTTCTTGGAAAGCGTCTTCTGAAGGCTGTGGCGGACGTTTTCCTCGTCGTCGACTACCAGTATGCGCGTCGGCTCGGACATGTGCTTTTCATTGTACCTTCGCCCGGAGGCTTGTCAAAGATGCGTGCTAGTCGACGGGCAGGCTGAAGGCCATCTGGGTTCCGTGGCCGGGCTGGGAGTACACCCAGATCTCCCCGGAAAGGGCGTGGACCGAGGAGTGGCAGATGGCCAGCCCCAGGCCGGTGCCCTGGCCGGGCTCCTTGGTGGTGTAGAAGGGGTCGAACACCCGGGTGAGGTCTTCCTCGGCTATGCCGGGGCCGTCGTCCACCACGGTGAACACCACCACCTGCCGGCCGGGCTTGATCGCCCGGCCGTCCTCCGGCGGCCGGATGCGGTGAACCTCGCCCAGATTGAAGAATTCGGTCCGGCCGCCCCACTCGAGCTCGCCGTCGGCCGAGCGCTGAAGCAGCGCGGCCCGCACCCAGACGTGCCCGCCGGGCTCCACCGCATCCAGGGCATTGAGCATCAGGTTGACCAGCACCTGGCGCATCAGGTCCGGATCGGCCCGCACCGGGGGAAGATTTCCGGGCACTTCCACTTCGAACTCGATCAGTTTGTACTTCTTCTGGGGACGGATCAGCGCCATGGCGCTCTCGACCAGCCCGGCCGGTTCGACCGCCACGATGTTGTCGCGGCCCGGCCGCGAGTAGGCCAGCAGATCGCGGATGATGGTGTCGATGCGCTCCACCTCGGACTGCACGCGGGAGAGCACGTCGCGCTGCTCGTCGGCCTCCACCTCCTCGGACTGCAGCATCTCCACGTAGCCCAGGATCGCCGAGATGGGATTGCCGATCTCGTGGGCCAGCCCCGCGGCCAGCTTGCCCACCGAGGCCAGCTTCTCCGAGCGGATCAGCCCCTGCTGGGCCTGGTGCAGCTCGCGGTTGAGCCGGGTGAGCTGCTCGATCTGATCCTTGAGCTTCTGCTGGTCCTCCTCGATCCGCCGGGCCATGCGCGACAGCGAGAACCCCAGGCGGCCCAGCTCGCTGCCCCGATCCGCGCTGAGCAGAAAGGCCAAATCGCCCTCGGAGATGCGGTCGGCCGACTGCAGCAGCTTCTCCACCGGCCGGACGATCTGGCGGTGCAGCAGCGCCCAGCCCAACAACAGCATGACCGCGGTAATCAGCGCGGCGTACAGCAGCATGCTTTTGGTGAAACGGACCGACTCCCGGTCGATCTGCTCCAGCGAGAAGACCCCGGCCAGCCGCCAGCCCCGCCTCCCGAAGGGCACCTCCACCACCACCACCCGCACTCCGGCGTGCTCGCCGATCCACCAATCCTCCCCGCCGCCCCCTCCGGTCTTGCGTGTGCCGAAGGCATCCCACAAAGCCCGCGAGGCCAGGCCGGGATCGGTGGTGGCCTTCAGATCCCCGCGGGGGTCGTATACCGACAGCACCAGAAAGGACGGATGGCTGGCCTTGCGCCGCTCGGCCCAGGCGGAAAGCCCCGGGCAGACCCCGCCCACCCCCGGATCGGGACACAGATCGGTCAGTCGCTCGGCCGAGCTCTGCAAGAAGCCCTTCGCCCAGCGGACGCGCTCCATCACCAGCGAGTGCCGCGAGAGGCGGATGCCGGCGTAGCCCAGAAGCGAAGCCAACAGGCCCAGCACCACCAGCAGTTGCAACGCGATCAGCGGCTTGAGCCCTATTCCGGATCGTCGCGCGCTCAAATCGACACCCCGCCCCTCATCAGACCATAAAACCACTCGGCCAAGAAGATATACTCCACCGCGCTGACCGCCAAGAAGGGGCCGAAGGGAATGGCGGCCAGGAGGAAGGAAGGCTCCGGTTCTTCACCGTCCTCTTCCGGTTTTTCCTCTTCTTGCTCCCGCTCCTCTTCCTCCCATTCCTCGGGCAGCGGTGGTTTCAGCTTGACGCCGGAGAGCCACAGGATCACCGCGGTCAGGACTCCCTGGATCGAGGCGAACAGCAGGATGAAGATCAGGCATTGCCAGCCCAGCCAGGCGCCCAGCATGGCCAAGAGCTTCACGTCGCCCATTCCCATGCCCTCGCGGCCGCGAATCAGCGAGTAGAGCATGGACACGAGCAGAAGCCCGCCGCCGCCCACCAGCAGGCCGATCAGCGAGCTGACCCAGAAGCCTTCCCACAAGAAAGAACAGGCGAAGCCGACCAGGATGCCCGGGAGGCTGATCACATTCGGTATGATCCGGTGGTCGATGTCGATGAAGGTCACCGCGATCAGCGCGGCGCTGAAGGCGAAGTGCACCCCGAACTCCTTGGAGATGCCGAACTTGAACCACAGCGCCAGAGCCAGGCCGGCGGTCAGCGCCTCGACCAGCGGGTAGCGCCAGGAGATCGGCTGGCCGCAGTCGCGGCACTTGCGGCCCAGGATGAAGAAACTCAAGATGGGGATGTTGTCGTACCAGCGGATTGCGTGCCGGCAGGCGGGGCACCTGGAGCGCGGCTTGATTATCGACAGCTCCTGGGGCAGGCGGTGGATCACCACGTTGAGGAAACTGCCCAGCGTGGCGCCGAATAAAAAAACGATG
>Ga0272442_10012580_pt1 | contig 10209 bp, 30 predicted proteins | sample SSMForm2O_FD_200262 | JGI IMG/M metagenome (GOLD analysis project Ga0272442, IMG submission 200262) | Marine sediment archaeal communities from Little Sippewissett salt marsh, Falmouth, MA, United States - SSM-Form-2O | ecosystem: Environmental > Aquatic > Marine > Wetlands > Sediment ... | reverse complement strand
TTTTTGAGCTTCTAATCTTGAAGATTGAACCTTTCTTTTTTCTTTTTCTGTTTGGGTTCTTCTTTGAAGTTCTTCTCTACTTAAGTCTCTCAATCTTGTTTTTCTAATTCTTTCTCTTTCTGTTTCTAATTGTTGTCTTACTTTCTTTAATGAACTTCTTGCTTGTTCTACTGTTGCCATTTTATTTTGGGTATAATTTCTCTATAGAAATTTTCATTTTTTTAGATTTTCCAAGGTCAAATAATAATTTTTTAGAAATTTTCTTCTTAGGAAGATTTAAAACAAATTGACCATTCTTTTTATTTTTGCATACTCCAACATTTATAAATTTCCCCATTAAAACTACATGTAGAAATTATTTATAAATGTCGTTTAATTTAACCAATTTAAATCTTTATCTTCTTTTTTATTTATTACAAAAAGATTAATATTATATTTTCTTTTAATTATAGTATAAATGTTTCTTATTTTTTTTTTATCTTGAACATCTGCTCTCCAACTTTCAAGTTTTGCTCCAGAAGGGTCTCTAACTATAATTTCAATAGTTTCTCCTCCAGTTCCATATCTAAACCAAATATTTTTTTTCATTAAAATTATCCTGCAATAATACTATAGGCAATTATTCCTACTAAAATTAATGCTCCAATTCCTGCCCCCCATCCCATACTTTTTTTAGAAAGGATTGAATCTCCTTTCATTCTTGCCATGATATATTTCTGTCCATATGTTTGATGTTCTTCTGCTAGTGGGTTGTAAGGATTAAGTTTTCTTTTAGATTGAAAAATTAATGGTTTGTTTTTATAGAAAAAGACTTCATCAGAATCAACAGCATGGAAAGTATCTTTTAACTTTATTGTTCCATCAATTATTGGTTCTCTTGTAAAATCTATATTTTTATTATCTTCTATTTTTACAATTGTTACATATCCATCTCTCATTTTCTTTTTATTTAATCTGGCTTTAAATGGTAGTTTAAAATTTTTTGCTTTTTTTTGATTACCATTATTTTTTTGATAATATAATTCATCTATTTTCTCTTTCAAAGTTGGTTCTTTAAATTCTTCCATTTTAAAACCTCCTTCTAACTCTCTTGGATATTCATTCCAGTATTCTTCTTTGGTTTGAACCATCCTTTATTTTCTTTTCTTTGTTCGGTAACATCTGCCACTTCTTTTTTCTGAAGTATAGCCGAAGTCAAAAGTTTAGCATTCTTAGATAATGAAGTAGAGGTTAATATTTCTGCTTCCTTTTCAAAAAATTCCCCAAATTCTTTTTGATTCATAATTTCTTTACAAAATAAAGCTAATTCTTTTAGTGTTCTTTGTGGAAGTTTTGGCTTTCCTATTTCTTCATCATTTAAAAATCCTAACTTAGTTGTATCTTTAGCTGTTGCTACATTAAATAAAAAAGTATGCACATTATGCCTTTCTTCTCCTATTGGTGCTTGTCCATAATATTCTTCTGTCATTTTAATCTTTAATAAACCATAACCTTAAAGCCCTATATAAGCTAGATAAAATTCCTGCAATTATTAAAAATACTTGAGTCATCTGGCTTTTTGCATATGGTAATAATAATAAAGATAAAGCTATTGGAATAAATATACTAAATATTAATTCTGTTGCTCCCAAAATTGCTATCATTATTTTTATTACTTTATTCATGGCAATATTATCTCCTCTGTTTCTGGTGTCATAGCTTCTTTTATCTCTCCAATTAAATCACTTAATGTTCTATTTGTTATTTTACAATAAGATAGAACAAAAATAGATAAAAGAACAACTAATGTGACTATTATATCAGTTGCACTCACTTTATCTTTCTTGGTCTAAAACCCTCCTTTTGTTTTTGTTCTGGAATATATCCAAACTTTTTTAAGTCTTCTATAATATAATCTGCTTTTTCTTCTTCTGTATTATAACTTTCTATTTTATTTTTAAACCTTTTACAAGCTTCATTTTCCCAATCTTCATTCTCTCTTAAATCTGGAAATTCATTACAAACTCCAGAGTAATTTAATCTTAATCCTTCTATTGGAGCTTTTACTGCTCCAAAAGCAGTGCTAGAAAAATAAACTTGGTTACCATTAATGGTAACCATAATTTTATCGTTTGCAAAACCAAATAGAATTGTTATCATTTTATCCAACTAAAGCTTTTTCAATTCTATCTAATTTATTTAAAATTTCCAAAAGAATCTCGTGGTCTGGAATACTTACTCCATCTTCGTTATCCTGAATTGCATTTCCCATTTGTATGGGAACTTCTGTCAGAACATATCTTTTTGGAATTTCTTTTTTTTCTACCATTTTTCTCTCCTATTTAATTTAATTAGTTATTAACTCGTGTGCAGACCTTACACTTATGTAGGAAGCTATTCCCAACATAATTATTCCTGCCCCCCATGTTATAACCATATCTTTTACACCTGCAATCCCATTAAATAGGATGTATATTCCTAAAAAGTATAAACCGAATGTTCCTAAAATAGTTATTGGTGGGTCACTCATATAAAATCCAAGAGTAATTATTCCCAAAGATAAAATAATAATTATTAAATAAAACCAATTTGTATCATTCATTCCACTACCAGTTACTTGATTATAAAATGTTGCTGCTCCAGAATTTCCATTATCTGTGCAAATTATGTCTACCTTATAAATTCCAGATTCTGTATAAGAAATATTGTGTGCCCAAAGAGAAGAACCATTTGCTCCAATATTTGTTCCAGGAACATTATTAACTAAAATAGAATTATCCAATCCATAAAAAGTAAAATTACAAGATGCAGAATTAGAACAATATGTTCCATTATTTATACAAGGTTTAGCATATTGAATAATTTCATTTATTTTAAAAACATCTTCAACTTGCTTAGTATCTATCGCTGCAGAAATCAAATTAAAAAAAAGAAAAAACATAGGGAAAATTAAAAGAATTTTCTTTTTATTCCCTATTTTAAATTTTATTATCATTGTTCTTAGATTAATCCACTATTTCTTAGACCTTGAGCTGCAATACCGATAGCTGAAGTTGCGATTGCAAGTGAGAAGAATAGTGTTGTTAATCCTACAAGAGTATCTGAAGCTCCAGTTACATTTCCATCAGCTTGAGCAGTACCTACTTGTTGAGCTACTGTTGGTAATAGAGCTGTTCCTACAAGAATAACAATAAATCCACCAATTATATTTCCTAACATTATTTATCACATCCCAAATCAAAGTTACAAAAGTAAATTTCAAATTATTTATAAATGTCGATTAAGAAAGACTACATGTAATTTTTATACGAAAATTATTTAAAGAATAAAAAACTTTTTTTATTGGAACAGGGGAATAAATGTATACAGAAGAAAATGTAGAAGACTTTAAAATTTCTAAAATTAATTCTGCTGGATTAATTAATTTAAGAATTCATAGGTTGTGGGAAGATTGCCATAGATATTCTCGACAAGGAAAATTTTTAGCTTGGAATGGAACTTTAGATAGGATGTGGTGTGAGCTTGTAGGAGATGTTGAAGAAAATAAATCAACTGCAACAACTTGGAAAGAATTAAACGAAAAATTGTCTAAAATTTCTCCACTAAAAAATTGGAAGTTAGTTGATGGCTTTCAAGATTTAGAAGAGGGAGAACAAACTAAACAAAATAAACAATACGAAATTCTTACTGAAAAAGAAACTTTTTTAAGAAGATTATTGAATAAGCAAGGAAAAGGTTCGGCATATCAGGACAGTATTGAAGATTATATGGATGAATAATGGCAGTTTATGAAATAGCTAATACTTCTTATCATGTAGATAATAAACTTATAAAATATTGGGGAAAAAATACTTTAAATATGTTGAAAAAAAGAAATCAAGATAGAGTTTACATTGTTGATGGAAGAGAAAGAATGGGAAAATCAACTTGGGCTTTTCAACAAATGGGAGTTATAGAACCAGCAATTTTTGAATCTCCAGAAAAATTTTGTTCAAGAGTTTGTATTGATGTTGATGAATTTAATAGGACAGTTAGAAATACAAAGAATGGAGTTGTTTGTTTTGATGAAGGTTTCAGAGGTTTCTCTTCTCGTTCAGCAATTTCCAAAGTTAATAAGATGCTAATTCAAACTTTAATGGAAATGGGTCAGAATAATAATATTGTTTTCATTATTCTTCCAAGTTTTTTTCTTTTAGACATTTATCCTGCAATGATTAGAAGTAATGCACTCTTTCACATTAAGCAAGATAAAAAAAGTAAGCTTAGAGCATGGGAAGGTTTCAATGGAACAGATAAAAATGAAATATATCGAAATGGAATTAAAAAAAGTTGGAAATATAAGTTCACTCCATTCAAAGGAAGGTTTCCAAAACAATTTCCAGGTGGAGAAGAATTTGAAAAGGCATACAACAAAAAGAAACAGAAAACTTTTGCAGATATTAGTCTAGGAATGTATCAAGGACTAGATGAGAAGTCATCAAAAGAACTATTAGCAAATTTTTTGCTAGAATTTATTTATAATAAACCAGAATTGTATGAACATCATAAAAAATCTCAAAGAAAACTATCAGAATGGCTAACTTCCCAAGGCTTTCCCCTAACTTATGCTCGACTAAGTCAAATTTTTAAAGAAAACAGAAGGAAAAGAGAGGAAAAAAAGGCAAAAGAAGGTTAAATGTTAAAGAATAAGAGTATTATTATAATGGAACAAGCCAGTGTGGGCACACACACTATAAAAAAGAAGAAAATAAAGGCATTTAGAAGCACAAGGCATCTAAAATAAGTGGCTAGGCATAACTAGGCACATTAGTGTCGCACTTTTAGGTATGTTTTTTTACTCCTCTTTTCCAATAAATTTTAATCTTTTTTTTATTAGTTTTAATTAAAAACAAAAGAACCTATTAATTAAAAACAAAAGAACCTATTAATTAAAAACAAAAAATTAATATTCTTTATTTCATATAAAAATTTTAAATAAAATATTACCTAAAAAATAAAACTATTAAATGAAATCTTGCTTATATAATAGGAACAAAATAAACCTTTATTTCATTTAATAGATATTATATGAATTTGTTACTACTCCTTTATACAATACATAAAAAAAGAATAAACGAAACATTTATAAACCCCTTTTTCCTCTTATTATCATCTCGTTATAAACACGAGAACAAATAAACAAAAACAAAATGAAAACAAAAATAAAACAAACAATACAAACTCTATTTAATAGAGTATGCAGAAGACAATATTTAAATTTAGGTTATGTCTTTGCATTAAATAAAAGAGGAGTTAGTATTTACTAACTCTTTTTATATTCAAAATGAGTTGCTTAAAAGATGAATTACAAGGAAGCATTGAAACACTTAAAAATGCAGAGATGATAAGCGAAGAACAATATAAAGAATTATATAATAAAATTATAAAAGAAAATTTTTACAATTGGAAATTACACATTTAAAAATGATAAAATATAAATGTCCAAATTGCAAAAGAGAAAAGGAAACAGAAGAAAAACAAGTTTTAATTTTATGTAGTTGTGGGTATGAAATGGAGATTTTAAAAAATGGATTTAAAAAAAACTAAAACAGAAAGTGAAAGTGAAAGACAAGAAAAGAATAGGTTAATTGTAGAAAGAGAAGTTTTATGTTTATTCTCTTACCCGATGCAAACTCTTATAGAAAAAAATATTATTGATTTTGGAGATTTTGAAAACTTATATTTAAGTGATGAACAAATAAAAGAGAATTGGGAATATGATTTAAAAAATTTAACAGAAGAAGAAAAAAAAGAATTTATTCAAGATATTAGAGATAGAGGAGAAGATTTTGAGGAAGTTTATGAATATTGGATTGTTACAGAATGGTTTTATGAAAGATTAAAAGAATTGGGTGAAGTTGTTACAGAATGGGAAAATTTATATATTTGGGGTAGATGCACAACAGGACAAGAGATTGCTTTAGATTATACTATTGATAAAGTAAGAGATTATTTTAATAAAATTTAAAATGAAAATTCAAATAATAAGCAACATAGATTTATACTATGAAATAAAAGCAGAAAACAAAGAAAAAGCTTTAGAAATTTTACATAGTGGAAAAGTTAAACCAATTAAACAAGAAGTTATTGAAGATAAAATAATTTAAAATGGAAATAAAACTTAATAAAAAAGAAATAAATCTTTTAATTGAAGTTTTAGAAAATTACGAAGAACAAGTTTATATGGATATAAGCAAAAAAGAAAACAATTTTATTTTTAATTTAATAGATAAACTGAAAAATGCTTTATAATCATAAATGAAAGGAGGAAATAAATAAAAATGGATAAATACGAAAAAAATAAAATAATTTTTAATGTAAATGGAGAAAACAAAGTTAACGAAATTTTAAATTATTCTATGCCTTTACTTATAAAAGAGTTTAAACCATATTTAAATAAAAAGGTTATTAAAAAAAATGAAACACTTTTAAAGGAAATTAAAATAAAAACAGATTTAATTTTAAACCAGATAAAAACAAAATTTAATAATAAGGATTTAAATGTTTTTGTTTATCTAATTTGTTCGAAATATAAAATATATTTAAATGTAAAATTAAGATTTAATAATTTAGATAAAAATGGATTTTTATATTATGAAGGATATAAGTATATTTGTGATATTAATTTTAATTTTATGGGAAAAGGAAACAACGAAATAAAAAAGTTTTATGATTTTGAGCCATTAAAAGAAATTGATTTAAATAAACAATTAAAAATATTTGAAGAATGTTTAAACTTAAAAAATAAGTTAGAAAGTAGAAGAAGAGAATTAAAGCCTTATTGCCAAATATTACAAAATTTAATTTAATTTATTATTATCCTTTATGTTTTAGGATTAAAAGAAAACAAAAAACCTTAAAGAATAGGTAAAAATGAATTTATTTTTATCTTTATTAATTCATATTCTTTAAGGTTTTAATAGGTGAGCTTAAAAACTCACCTTTATTTTTTTAAAAATTTTAAAAAGTTGTTATAAACGATATTTATAAATATTAAAAGAGTTATATTTATTATGAAAATGAAGAATAGTAAAAAATCAAATGCCTTCTTAGTTTCAAATGCCTTGAAACCCACTGAACCAATGGGAAAAACAATCAAGGTATTAGAACAAACAGGAAAAATAAATAGTTATATAAGGGATAGAGGAAGAAAAGCAAAACTACCTGGAAAAAGAATTTCAAAGTCTGGAAAGGTATATTGGGAAACAAGAAAAAATCGTTCTGATGAAGCTAATAAAGCTCTATAATGCCTTGAAATTATTTAATGCCTTGTATTGCATAAAATTGTGATTTTATGAAATTAAAAGCCTTTTATGTTCTCTTTAATGCCTTGTTTATCATTTAAAATTAGTTAAACGAAACATTTATATACTCTTTTTTACATATATTATTTATAATGGTAAAAACATATCCAATTCCATGCACTAAAGAAGAAATGAATTCCTTAATAGAGTCTTCTGTTGAAGATGATTTTTATTATACTTTATTTATGTTAGCAAAAACAACTGGAAGAAGACTTGGAGAATATTATGATATAAAAGTTATGGATATTAATTTTGAAAATAATATATTAATAACAAAAGTTTTAAAGAGAAAACAAAAGGTTGAAAAGGAAGCTGTTCTCTCTCCAGAGGTATCAAGATTGCTCAAATCCTTTGTTTTAAGGAACAAACTCAAATTAGATGACTATTTGTTTAGAAAAGTTAGTTATAGGCAAATACAGAACAAAATCAAGGTATTTGCTAAAAAAGCAGGAATTCAACATAATGTCTCTTTTCATAATTTTAGACATTATTTTATTACTGAACTTGTAAGAAAAGGTTGGAGTTATGATAAAATTGCTAAATTAACTGGACACAGTTCAGTTGGGACTTTAGTGCACTATGACCATGCTGTTGCTTCCGATATTAAAGAAGATGCTCTCTTAGCTATTCGAGACCTTTAATTAAATCTTCTTTTACTGAACATATTTCTAAAGTAAATCTATTTAAAGGCTTTATATAATTCAAAGCTTCCATTTCTTTTAAAAAAATTTCTACATATCTTCTTTTAATAGAGCAAAGCCTAGAAATAAAGGTAATAACTTGCCTTCTATTTAATTCCCCATTAATAGCTTTTTCTGATAGGTTTTTATAAACCCATTTATGAATAATGCTACATGAATTTTCCTTTCTTATTTTTTATCAACTCCTTATCCCCCATAAAGGTTTTTGCATATTTCTAATTGTTGTGGTGAACTAAAACAATCTAAAAAATGTTGTATATTAGAAGAATATTCATATAAAACTCCCAATATGATTAACACTGTTATCGCCACAAGAATTAAATTCCACCAATTTCCTCCAACAAAAAAATTAAACCAATTCATACTTCCATCTTCATTTTTTATTGGATTCACAACTTTCCATCCAAAAAAAGAAGATTTTTTTAAATAAATCTTTTCTCCTATGGGAAGATTTTCTGCTTTTATAATTGTTCCTTCCATTTTAATCCGAAGCCATCTTCTGCATTATAAAAAATCCTCCTACTGCCGATGCTATTGGTGTTAAAATTTTCCAAAGCATTCCAATAGCCTCTATTCTTTTAACCATCATAAATCCTATTAGTCCCCCAACTACTCCTGCAACTGCTGCAAAGGGATGTATTTCACTTAAATCCATTTAAACCTCCTTTCATCTTTTCTATGTTCTCTAATAAAGTTTTCTTTTGCCATAAACCTAATTGTTGAACAAAAGTATTTCCCAAAGCACCAATTAAAATTATTAATAACCACCATAAATTATCCATTCCAATAATGCAAATAACAATTCCTGCCATAATTCCAAATATCATTATCCAAGTAGATTTTACTTGAACTTGAGTTTGTTGCAGAGGAGTAACCCCCTGCAACCCTTTCTTCCACCTTTTTAGGAACTCTGTAGGTGTAAGTTTGATTCCTTGCTTATCTGTCCATATTTTCATCCTGAAATTCTCCCTTTAATAAATTCAATTAGAGCATCCCACATAATTCTTCCCAGTTCTGAACCATAAAAAACTCCCATTAGGAAACCTACAACTAATCCTATTGTTCCTGATATTGCTTTTCCTATCATTTTTAATCTTTCATATAAGTTGTTTTACTAACAATCAAATTATCCAATACATCATATTCATAACAAAAACAAATATCTCCATCTAACCATGCTTCTGGATAATTGTTACAAATATCATAATAACACTCATTCATTTGATTTTCTTCTTGTTCTGTTAAATACCAACCCCAACCTATAAAAGAAATCCCAATTAATAAAACTATCCATGAAGAGATTGCAAGTGCTTTCCAATTAGTCATTTTTTATTCCCCCCCCAAATACTTTTTTAATTTCTTCTTTCATTTTTTCTCCTTGTTTTTTTAACTTTAAATGCTAATCCAAACCCAATAAAAACAAAAAGGACATTAAATAATTGTATCCAATTAAAATTGTATCCAATACATTTAAGATTAACTGTATAATCAGTTAAACTTAATAATCCAAAAGCTAACCAATAACCATTAATTTTCATTTTTTCTCCTTGATTTTTTTAAGATTATGATTATGATAAAAAAAAGCTATCACAAAAAAAATTACTCCAAGTAAAGCTAATTTAGTATCTCTATTCCATGCTCCAATAAACATTCCAATACCATATAATAATCCAATTATTATTCCTTCTCCTAAATAATCTTTCACTTTCTTATCCTTTTGTGTCATTTGATTCCTCCATCGCAATCTCCCAAATATATTCAATAGTTTCATCTAAATTCATTTCTTGATTTATTATATGGTTTTTTATTAATCTTTTAATTTCTTCTTTCATTTTTTCTCCTTGATTTTTTTAAGCCAATCTTCATATTCTTCTTTCGTGAATTGAACATTTGCTATCATATATTTCTTCCATATTTGAAATCTGCAATATGAACAATGTGAACAATGTGAACAATGTGAACAATGTGAACAATGTGAACAATGTGAACAATGTGAACAATGTGAACAATTAATATTCTCTGATGTATAACCTTTCCACTTTTCAATAATTAATTCTTCTTTGGTCATACTTAGTATTTTCTTTTTCAATTCTTCAATTTCTTTTTGTGTTTTCATTTTTGAATATAAAGTGGGAAGAGAGATGAAAAAGAGAGATTTGATATAATCAAAAATCTACACACCTACT
>Ga0272442_10012579_pt1 | contig 10209 bp, 7 predicted proteins | sample SSMForm2O_FD_200262 | JGI IMG/M metagenome (GOLD analysis project Ga0272442, IMG submission 200262) | Marine sediment archaeal communities from Little Sippewissett salt marsh, Falmouth, MA, United States - SSM-Form-2O | ecosystem: Environmental > Aquatic > Marine > Wetlands > Sediment ... | reverse complement strand
TGAGACAGGGATCGTTCTCAAAGCCAACAGTGCGCCGGATTACAGGGAAAAGCTTGGGGCCGAGCTCAAGGAACTCCGGGAGTCCGAGATGTGGCAGGCAGGCGCCGCGGTGCGTTCTCTCAGGCCGGAAAACTGGGGCAAGTAGGGGAAGTTTAAGGCGAGCGGAAGTCCTCTCTGACCAGGAGGGGCTTCCCGTCCTTACTTCTCAAAGAGTACCGGGGCCAGGTGTTGAGTTGCTGGGCCACGGCGTGTCCCTCCTGAGGGTTTCCCTTCACGAGGAGAAAGCGAAATGCGCAAGGCTCTTCGCCGTGAGGACGTTCCTCCCTGAAGACAGCCAAGGCGTCCTGGCGTCTCCAGCAGCAGGCGACGTGCCCCACGGTACAGTCCTTGACCAGGCTCCATTCGTTCCCGAGGTGGAGCCACCCATTGCTTAGCGCCAGATAGGGATCGTTCTTGAGATCCATTCCCAGTGGGACACGAAGGTCTTCGGCGAGCGGGGGACTGCACTGGATGGACTTCGGATCGGTGGGAAAAGCGATCTCAACCGCGAAGCGTTTTCCTCGTTTGACAGGGGTCAAGGACGCCACGCATTCGAAAAGGTTTTCCGCGATCTGTGCCCATTCGAGTCGGCCTTCGCCCTGAAGAACGGCGGCTTGGATCGGTGGATCGGTCTTCGTGGGGAAGGGACGGGGTTCCTCGGCAGTTTCCCGCTGGACCCTCCCATCTCGGGTGCTGACGAAAAGAGGCGGAGTGGGGAGGTGAGGAAGACAGGACTCCATGACTTGGAAGGCGAGGTCCCTGGCCTGTTGGGCGTCCTTGGGTGTGGCTGTAACCTCGATGGGACGGGGCGACCAGCCCGAGGAGTCTGAGACCTCTGACAGCAAAAGGGCTTTCCAAGCCTCTATGAGGAGGGCATCTATCTGATGGAGATCGTCTGCCAGAGCCTTTGAGACCTCGGAGGCCTCAAGGGAGTGGCGGAGCGTCTCAGCCGCAAGAACCCATCCTCTGGCTTCGTAGGGAATCGCTCTGATGTGTCCGTCCTTCTCGAACATGCTGCCGAGGCGTCCCATCCAGTTGTAGGGTCCCTTGCCTTCGCCCATCCGCCAAGTGCCTTCAGGCACATACGGAAAGACGCCAATCTGGGCCTTGGGGAGGACCCTCTTCAAGAGGTGGGAGATGGTGCAAAGCGATGTTCCCTCGTCCAAGAGACGTTTGAGCTGTCCAGCGCGCAAGGCCTGAAGAAAAGGCACATTGTCGAAGTCATTGACAGCCGTGAAGGTGTTGAAGGTTTCCCCGTCATCAAAAAACGACCAGGTCCACTGGGGTCCCCCAGGCACGGAATCGTCCCCGGACTGAAGGACCAGCGTTCGTTTGTCCCCCATTTTTGCCCAGGAAAGCCTGGAAGTGCCTGAGACGTAATGGTTGATGGGACTGCCGCTGATGACGATAGCGTCCCATTCCTTTCCCAGAATGAGAGGCAGACCGGGACACCATTGAATCTCTTGGCTGCAGAAGATCCTGGAGCGGGGCAGGTGCAATTCCCTACAGAGGTCCCCTGTAATGGCAAGGGATTTCTCCATATCCAGCCCGGGATAGGCGATGTACAGCTGGTCCGAATAGTGGGTCGCGACCAGTTCCACTTTGCCTTGGCGAATGAGATCCCTCAAGAGATCGAGGGTCTCTCTATGAGAGGCATCCATTAGTTCGAGTCCATACCCCTGGATTTCAATGTCCACCACGCATCCTGGCATATCTCGTACAATCTCCAGGAGCGGATGAAGGGAGTCTGTTATGATCTTGTGTTCCAAGGCCTTGTCGCCTGCAACGTATTGGACGTTGAAGTGAAACAGACTGGGCGCAAGACGCATTTCCGCGCGGGTCGACGGTGCGAGGAAAAGAAGGAGGATCGCTATGCGAGAGACAGCTTTCATGGCCTCATCCTACCACAGAGGAACGAATAGACACAGGGAGTGGAAAAGATGATTATTGACAGCCATTGTCATCCTAATTGGCACGGACACGACGTGGATCGCGTGGTGGAAAATATGGACTCCATGGGGATCGATCTGGCCTGGCTTCACACCTGGGAGATCGAGCCCGGGGAGTGCGAACCCAATTACGCGCGCGTAATCGATCCGAGGTGGGATTCCATCTCTTTGGCCTCTGTGATGGAAGCGTGTCACAAATATCCGGACCGCTTCGTCCCATTTTACGCGCCGGATCCCAGGAAACCTGGGGGGGTAGAGAAACTTCGCGCCGCTGTCGACGTCCACGGGGTGAAAGGATGCGGAGAACTCAAGCTCCGCATGTGCTTGGATAATCCCGACGCCTTGCGTCTCTACCACGTCTGCGGAGAGTTGGGGCTGCCTGTCACGTTTCATTTGGACATTCCTCTTCCTCCGGGAAAGCCCACGGACCAGTGGTCCTGGTGGTACGGCGGGAGTTTGGGGGCGTTGGAGCGCGCCTTACAGCGGTGTCCCGAGACGCAGTTTATTGGGCACTCCCCAGGCTTTTGGCGCTATATTTCCGGGGACGCGGATGAAAGGAATGAGACCTATCCCAAGGGTCCTGTTACAGAGGGAGGCGAGTTGTTGCGCCTTTTTGGGGACTATCCCAACCTGAACGCTGATCTGAGCGCCGGATCTGGACTGAATGCCATCGCGAGAGACCCTACCTTTGGCAAGTCCTTCTTGATAGATCATCAGGACAGGCTTCTCTTCGGGAGGGACCAGTTTGACCGTGGGCACCTGGATTTCCTGGAAGGGATGGACCTCCCGGAGGAAACCAGGGACAAAATCTTTTACAAGAACGCACGACGCCTCATGGGCGAAGAAGCTGAGTAGGGGGACCCTTGTTGGAGAAAACGATTCGTCTAGTCAAGAAACTCGAACGACTGCCGGCCGGGCGGCATCCCTGGATTTTCAGCAAGGGGATTGGACGACTGGAAGAGACACCTGAGCCGGGCGAAGTGGTGCGCGTCCTGGACCGCGATGGGGCCTTTGTGGGCAGGGGCTACTTCAACGAACGATCCAAGATCACGATACGCCTCTTGGAATGGAACGAAGAGGTCGAAGTGAACCGGTCCTGGTGGCAGGAGAAGATCGCCAAAGCGGTTGAAAGAAGACGGGCACTTCCCAGCCTATCCGAATGCGACGCCTACAGGGCGGTATACGCCGAGGCGGATGGACTTCCAGGTTTGGTGGTGGACCGCTATGCCGATTTTCTGGTTTTCCAGTGCCTTACGGCCGGTGTGGAAAGGGTGAAAGATCTCTTGGTGGAGACGTTTGAAGAACTTTTTGAGCCCAAAGGGATCTACGAAAGAAGCGACACCTCTTCCAGGAAACTCGAGGGACTGCAGGAACGAACGGGCACCTTGTGGGGGGAGGAACCCCCGGATCGTGTGGAGATTTCAGAGGGTTGTTGCCGTTTTCTGGTGGATCTGAAGAAAGGGCAAAAGACAGGCTTTTTTCTGGATCAAAGGGAGAGTCGGCGCGAAACCGCGGCCTTCTTGGCGGAGAGGGAGGTGGGCGACTTCTTTTCCTACACCGGGGGATTTTCCGTGGCGGGCCTTTTGGCCGGGGCGCGTTCCAGTTTTCTTGTGGACTCTTCCCAGGCCGCATTGGACCTGGCCGCGGAGAATCTGGCTTTGAACCGGCTGCCCAAACAGGAGATATCTAAGGGAGATCTCTTTCAAACCATGAGACGTTTGCATAAAGAGGGGAAGCGTTTCGATGCCGTGGTCCTGGATCCCCCGAAACTGGCGCCTACCAGGGCCCACACACCCAAAGCATTGCGGGGATATAAGGACCTCAATCTGATGGCCATGCGTCTTTTGCGTCCCAGCGGGATCCTAGCCACCTTTTCTTGTTCCGGGGGTGTCAGTCCGGAGGCTTTTCAAGAGGCCTCCTTGTGGGCTAGCATGGATGCGGATCGAGAGGTCCGAATTGTGAAGACCTTTTCCCAGGCCGAAGATCACCCTGTCCGCTTAGGCTTTCGGGAATCCGCCTACCTGAAAGGCTTCCTTTGCGTGGTGGAATGAGTGGGTGGTTCGATCCGTGATCGCTGGGTGACAAAGAAGGATGGAATGGAGGCTTCTTGTGGAGGACAATCTATGACTGAGCGTCCAGGAAAGGATGAATACTACCTAGGGATCGCGGAAGCCGTAGCTCGACGGAGTACGTGTCTTCGCAGGCAATACGGCGCCGTCATCGTGAACAGGGACCAAATTATCAGCACGGGCTACGTGGGGGCGCCCCGTGGTTCGCGGAACTGTATCGATATTGGTGTATGCCCCAGGCAAAAGGCAAACATCCCCAGGGGAGAACGATACGAACTCTGCAGGTCCGTTCACGCCGAGATGAATGCCATCATCCACGCGGCCCGGAGCGACATGGTGGGAGGAACCTTGTATCTGGTTGGAATGGAAGCCGACGGGGGTCGCTATGTGGAAAATGCGGAACCCTGCAAGCTCTGCAAACGGATGATCATCAACGCAGGGATCGAACGAGTGGTGGCGCGTCAAGGACAGGACCGATTGGCCAGCTTCGACGTGGAACGTTGGATCAAGGAAGAGGACCTGGACCTCACTTCTTCCAGCGCCAGGGGATACTAGACAGCTCAGATTTCCATGATGTTTCTTGGCCTGATCCGATGGACTGACAGGATGAAGGATTCGTACGCACAGGTTGCCGTTGCCACCATGATGGTAAGCTTCGCCCTGTTGCTGCATAGCTTGGCCCCGACGATCACGGCTGGGGACTCCGGCGAGTTAGCGGTGGCAGCGTGTACATTGGGCGTTCCGCATCCGCCCGGGTATCCGTTATGGGTGCTGGTGAACAAGGCGGTAGCGACGGTTGTGCCGTTGGGGGAACTCGGCTTCAGGTGCGCGTTGGCGTCCGGCCTCTGTGGCAGCCTGGGGGTGGGAATGGTTGCGTTAGCCGGGTGTACGCTTTTCTCGTCAGCCACAGGGGGAGTCCTTGCCGGGGTTGTAGGCATGTTCTCGTACACGCTTTGGGAGCAGTCGTCGATCTGCGAGGTGTATGCGTTGAACGCGTTTTTTGTGAGCGCATTGTTGGCCACGCACTTTGCCACGTCGGGAGGCAAACGGCTCCAACTTGAGGCCATGCTTGTGGGACTGGGCGTGGCGAACCATCACACGATTTTGTTGGTGGCGGCGCCCTTGGGAGTGGTTTCCCTCGCTCAGGTGGTACGGGAAGAGAAGCGGCTTCGACCGATCAGCATCTCTTTTTTGGCCTTATTCCTTGGGGCTACCTGCTACCTGGCAACGGTGATGAGAGCGAACGCGGATCCGGCGATGAACTGGGGCGTGGCGCGAGATCTCGAAGGGTTCCTGACCCATGTTCTTCGCAAGCAGTACGGACCTGCCTGGTCAGGGAGTAGGAGTTTTGCTTTAACAGGGCTACAGCTTAAAAGCTTCGCGCAGTCGCTTCTATCTCAGTGGGGTAATGTACTTCCTTGGCTGATCCTCGTTGGAGTGTTCGTGGCCCAGCGGGCAAGACGAGGATCTGGGTTTCTGCTCCTCGCCATCATGGTGTTGGCAGGTCCCTTGCTCACGATCCTTCTTAATCCGGATCTGGAACGAGAGACGCTCGATGCCGTGTCGGTTTTCTACGTACCAGCACATCTGGTGGCGGCCATTTTGATTGCCGGGGGATTGATGCGGTCGGTAAAGAGGAACGTCGTAGGACGCCTCTTGGGCCTGGAGGAGGGCTGCGAAGAAGGAGCACATGCTTTTCAGAAGGGAACGCCCCCTAAGAAGAAAAAGGCATCAGGCAACAGAGATCGAGACGTGGCATCCTTCAAGAGGCTTGCCATCAAGATCCTTTCCTGGGCGCCAGTCCTTCTTCTTGTGGCACCGTTGACGCAAAACGACTCTCTTGTCATTCGGCGAAGGGACTGGACCGCGCACAACTATGCCCAGGATGCGCTCAGGACCGTGGGGAGACAGGGGCTTCTTTTTCTATCCAGTGACCATCAGAGTTTCCCAGTGGCATTTTTGCAGTTCATCGAAGAGCGATCCCCCCATGTCCTTTCCCTGGATGCCCACGACGACCCGTATGACGACCCCTGGGGACACAGGTTGAGTGGGAAGACGGCGGACGAGAAAGTTGCCCTTAGGATCCAATTGATGGAGGAATGGCTTGGTTCAGGGGAGGGACAAGTCTTCACGGCCACGAGAGCCGGACAGCTTCCGCCCGAGGGCTTCAGATTCCTGCCCTATGGGTTAGCGTATCGGCTCCAACAATCGGGATTGCCGGCTATTGAACCCCATCAGCTTTGGCAAAGGTATCTGGGTGTTCCAGCCGATGCACCCAGGGATTATGGAAACGACATGATCCGGTGCGATTATGTGCTCTCCCGGGGCGTTTCCTTCCTCGAGCAGGGCAACATCTCCCAGGCCTTGTTGGCCTTTGGCGAAGCGGAACGGTTGGGCTACGGGGTCAAGGAACACTACAACAACGTGGGGAGTATGCTGGCGGAGCATCGGGTGTACGATGGGGCAATCCGGCAGTATGAGAAGGCGCTTGCCATCCATCCAGACTACGCGATGGCCAGACGCAATCTGGGGAGGGTGTACCTCGAAGCAGGTCATCCTGAAGAAGCCCTCAAGCAATTTGAAGAGATATTCCTTCTGAGTCCCCGGGATGCCAGCCTTCTCAATGATGTCGGGAGAGCCCAACTCGAGCTGGGCCGCGTGGCCCAGGCCTTGGCAGCCTGGGAAGAATCGCTCAAGATCCAGCCGGAGCAGCCGTGGGTCAGGGAATGGGTTTCGAGATACAGGACGGCCTCCACGGAAAGGCATCCACGTTGAGAGTCGCTCGGGCACTCAAGCGGATGGGACGGTGGATCTTTCCGTGCGCGTTGAGCGGACTCTTGATGGGACTGGCTTTTCCGAGTGCGTCCATTTGGCCGTTGGCGTGGCTGGGGTTGGTGCCGCTGTTGTGGTCGCTGGAGAAGGCCGATCTGAGAAGAGGCTTCTTCAAGGGGTGGATGACAGGGCTTCTTTTTCATTGTGTGGCTGGATATATGACAGCTCGTTCCCATCCGATCACTGCCCTATTGGGGCCCTACCTTGGACTTTCCTGGGGTGCCTTTGGACTTCTGTACTGTTGGTTGAGACGGAGGCGAGTTCCGTCGTGGCTGTGCTGTTGCCTTTCGTGGCCGCTTGCAGAGGCCTTGAGAAGGTTGGGACCTTTGGCGTTTCCGTGGATCCCTTTGGCGGTGTCGCAGGCTCCTGTGCCTTTCATGATTCAGGTCGTGGCGTGGACAGGAACGATGGGGCTTTCGTCTCTTATCGCTGGATGGAACGGCTGGTTGGTAGATCTTCTTCGAAGCCTAAGAGAAGAGCGTTCTCAAAAAGGCCTTTCCCTGGCAAGCCAAGTTCATATGGCTGTCGTGCCTGGTTTGGTTCTCTTTGCGGCTTTAAGTGGGGTGCTGATTCTCCGTCATGCGGACAAGGTAGTGGATAGGCTTCGATCCTGGAGGAGGATCAGGGTAGCCGCCATTCAGGCCAATATTCCAGGGGAGCTTAAGTGGAGCGGGGATTACTACGAGGAAGCGTTGAAGATCTACAGCGATCTTACGCGTGAGGCAGCCAAGGGTGACCCGGAATTCATCATCTGGTGCGAGTGCTCTCTAGGCGACACGACCGACATAACGTGGGAGATGGTTCCGTTGGATGTCCGGAAGCTCGCTGAGGAGATAGGAATTCCCATTTTGACGGGTGCCGTGCACCATGACAGGGTAAGAGTTATCTCGTACAACAGCGCGACGGTGGTCTCGCCAACGGGCCGGATGATTGGACGATACGACAAGATGAAACTGTTGCCCTTTGCAGAAACGGTACCTGAAGGCTTGGGATTCCTGGCTGGGGAACACGCAAGAGAGACAGGCTACGAACCTGCCAAACGGCAGGTTCTGTTGAGTCTTTTCCCCTCCATGACGAAGCGTCCTGACACCGTCAAATTGGGGGTGCTCATCTGTTTTGAGGCGCTTTTTACGGAACTCGGCAGAGCCTTTCCGAGGCTGGGGGCAGACTTTTTTGTACACCTCTCGGATGAATACTGGTATCGGGATCGGAATGCGTCGAGGCAGAGTGAGGCGATGGATGTCCTTCGTGCGGTGGAGATCCGAAGGAGTCTAGTGAGAGCCTCAAACGCCGGACCGAGTTCGATCATTGATCCCTGGGGAAGGACAACGACGACCTTTCGGGATAAAGAGGGCAACTCTTGTTTTACGCCGGGGGCGATGGTTGGAGAGGTGGTTTTGGTGGAGGGGGAGACATTCTATTCGCGAGCGGGGGACTGGGTGACGATGGGGTGTTTGGGTTTGTACGCGCTTCTTTTTTGTCTGAGCTTCAGGCAAAAATAATGATTGTGACACGCAAATCGATGTAAATGGTCTCTTGACCCATCTATTCGATTGTGATTAATGTCGGATTATCAATAGATATGTCGATGGACGAAAAAAAAAAATAGATAAGGCGCGCGGTAACGTCCTCGGTCGTTTTTTTAGGCTGGTAAAGAATACCGAGAAAAACATCCGTGCTTTGACCCAAGAAAGATGCCTACCTGAGGTGGTCAAACAGGTTTTTTGGGCGGAGTAAGCAAGAATCATTCATTGCGAGGAGGGTCATGATGGGAGCTTTTGGCAAGCTCTTCGGTGTGGGAACGGGCAAGAGACCGTGTCTAGCGGTGTTAGTGGCAGTCTGTCTGTTGTTGACCTCGGCGTTCATTGAGAGGGGCGACGCGAAGAAGAATGGATCAGAAGATGGCAATGGGGGTAAACAGGCCACTTTCGGGCAGGCGATGTCCAAACAAAAGAAGGGAGATTGGGAGGGAGCCATCGCGGTCTACAACGCGTTGATCGAGGATCTCTGGGCCACTCATCCGGAGTCGATCTTGCTTCCCAAATCGTACATGGGAAGGGCTTACTGCGCGCTCCAGGTGGGGGATGGTGATCTTGCGTATCAGTCGTGGAAGGATTTGTGGACGACAGGGGCTTGGGCGAATCCGAACTTGCCGCAGAGTCCTGAGTTTGAGGCATATCGGTTGATGGTGGAGGAGAACTACGCTGGGGCGATCCGGTCTTTCGTATCGATCATCAACCATCTGCCGGAAGGGACGAAGAAAAGACAAGAAGCCCAGATGAGTTTGGCCCTATGTCACACATTGATCGGAACGGATAAGCATTACAGGGAAGCTCGAAGACTCTTGGAGCAAGTGATAGACGAGGCTGGGGATCAACGAATAACGGCGTTCGCGCATTGGTTAAACGGGCTGACGCTCGTTGCGTACCTGGACCTCATAGCAGCGCAGGCGAGTTTTGACGCTGCGTTGGCGACCGACCCCAATTTAGATCCGAGTGTGGCCGCGATGGAGATACTGGACGACCAGTTGAGTCCTTCAGTCAATGTCAAGAAGAGCCTAGGGCAGAGCGGGGTGGATCTTTTGCAGTTGGCGGAAGATTATGCCAATGCGTCGTATTTGACGCTGAGCGCACGACTGTTGGAACAGGAGGGAAATGTCGAGGACGCCCAGAGTCTGTACAACCAGGCAGAGGCGCTTTTGGGACAAGAAAACGTGGCCAGCCAAACGTTCCTGAACCAGCTACTTCCATGAGCGTATCGAGAGAAGAATGGGCTCATGGAGGAGGACCGACAGAAATTTCTTCGAAGCAATAAGGTGGGAGGAGAAAAGAAGATGTCTAGGAAGGTCATACGGGTCGGGAAGAAAATCATCGCCAATCTAGGCTTCAACGCGATGGTGTTGGGGGCGCTTAATTTCACGTTGCTTTTACCGGTAGCCCAAGGAGGGATTTGCACGCCTGAGAAGAAATGTCCCAAGAAGGGAAAGGATGTCGTCTATTGTCCGCCGATGATCATCATCTGCAAATGGGGTCCCCCCAAGGGAGGTCCGGAGGGACCGGGGCCTTGTCCTCCTGACACCAACCAGGATGCGTCAGGCAATTGTTGCGGCAGTGCCGGGGGCGGCGGACCCTCAGGAGGGGGAAGTACAGGAGCGGTTGCGGGTGGCATCGGTGGATCCCAAGGAAACAGCCCGTATGCCGGCGCCCCATTTGCCCAGGTCAATGTGACGGACGGGAGACTGCATCACGTGGCAGTGGACATGGCGATGAGTCCCAAGAGTCGTGTGCTTGGGCCTTTTCAGGTGAAGAGGCACTATATCA
>Ga0272442_10012578_pt1 | contig 10212 bp, 6 predicted proteins | sample SSMForm2O_FD_200262 | JGI IMG/M metagenome (GOLD analysis project Ga0272442, IMG submission 200262) | Marine sediment archaeal communities from Little Sippewissett salt marsh, Falmouth, MA, United States - SSM-Form-2O | ecosystem: Environmental > Aquatic > Marine > Wetlands > Sediment ... | reverse complement strand
ACCGCCACGCTTTTTTTCAAGGACCTGCGCGTGTCCACCAACGTGATGACCTCCGAAGGCCGCAGAGCGATCGGAACCCGGGTATCCGAGGAGGTGCGCGACAAGGTGCTCGCCGAAGGAGAACGCTGGATCGACCGCGCGTTCGTGGTCAACGACTGGTACATCACCGCCTACGAGCCGATCGTCGACATTTTCGACAAGCGAGTCGGGATGCTCTACGTCGGAGTCCTGGAAGCAAAGTACGTGGAAATCCGGCGCAATACCCTGCTGGTGTTCATCCTCATCACCGCCGCGGGCATGCTCATCGCCATCGTTTTGGGATATTTTCTGAGCCAGCGCATTCTGGGGCCGGTCCATCATCTGATCAACGTGAGCCGCCGCGTTTCCGCCGGAGACCTGTCTCCAACGATCGGTCCAATCTCCTCCAGCGAGATCGGGGTGCTGCAGAGGACCTTTCAGGAAATGCTGTCCTCCCTGCGCGAGCGGGACCGCTCCCAGCGGGCGGAGAGCGAACTGAAGCTGCTGCAGTCCGAGAAGCAGGCCTCGGTGGGGCGATTGGCCGCCGGTGTAGCCCATGAGATCAACAATCCGCTCACCGGAGTGCTCACCTTTACGCACTTGCTGTTGAGGCGGGAAGACATCAACCAAGAGATTCGCGAGGATCTGCAGACCATCGCCGATGCGACCGAGCGCGTGCGCAGGATCGTCAAAGGGCTGCTGGATTTTTCGCGTCAAACCAAGATCAAACCGGAAGCGGCGAATATCAATACCCTGATCGAACAGACCATCCCGCTGGTGGCCAATCAAGCTCTGGTGAAAGGAGTGATTTTCTGCTTCGATCCGGGAGAGAACATCCCCATGCGCACCCTGGACCACAACCAGGTACAAAGCGTGATCTTGAATATCATCCTCAATGCCATCGACGCCACGGACAAGGGCGGGCATATTAATATCTACACCAAGCTTACCACGACACCGAATCAGGGCAGAGCCATTGATGTGGAGATTGCCGATACCGGATGCGGCATTTCACCCGAACATCTGGACAAGCTGTTCGATCCTTTCTTCACCACCAAAGAGGTGGGTAAGGGAACCGGGTTGGGTTTGTCGGTTTCCCAGGGAATCATCGAACGGCACGGAGGAACGATTCGGGTGCGAAGCACCGTGGGACAGGGAAGCGTGTTTACCATCAGCTTCCCCCTGGAGGAGTAATGAATGAAATCCTGATCGTCGACGACGACCGGGTCGTGCTCAACAGCTGCAAGCGCGTGCTCGAATCGGCCGGCTACTCGACCGAGGTCACCTCGAGCGCCGCGGCGGCGCTTCGTACAATGGAGAAGAAAAACTTTGATCTTCTCCTTGTCGACGTAATTATGCCCGAGTATGATGGCATGTATCTGATAGGCAATGTACGGGACAAATTGCCCCATCTGCCGATTCTGGTCATGAGCGGCTATCCGACGCCGGAAACTATTTCCAGCGGCCTGCGGATGGGAGCAACCCACTTCATTGCAAAACCGTTTACCCCGGATGAGCTGATCACTGCGGTGCACAAGGCATTGGAGAAATCGGCAGAAGCGGAGCGCGAGCAAAAATAGAGGAACAGAATACGAGAAATGAACAAAAAGACAGTCTTGGTAATCGACGATGAGCAGATCGTATTGGACAGCGTGAAGCGGATCCTCGGATCTGAAGGGTTCGAGGTCGACCCGGCGATCTCCAGCCGCGAGGGCCTGGAACGAGCCATGAAGCGGGACTACGACCTGGTCCTGACCGATATCCGCATGCCCGAGATCGGGGGAATGCGAATCCTGCGCGATATCAAACGCGCGAAACCCGCGCTTCCGGTGGTCATCTTCACCGGGTACGCCACGGTACAGAGCGCGGTTCAGGCCATGAAGCTCGGTGCTTCGGACTACATCGAAAAGCCCTTTACCCCGGACATGCTTTCGACAACGGTGAAAAAGGTAATGGAAAAGGCCGCCTCCGAGCCGCCCGAGCAACAGGAGTTGATTCACAAGGACGAGGTGGTCCGGGTGCTGGAAAGGGCCGCCGTAGACAGCGGCTTCGTGTCGAGCCTTTTCTACTACGGGGCGGATGCCCTGCAGGATTACGAGCTAACGGGAGCGGAAAAACTGGCGATTCTGACCGGGGACATCCACTGGATCGAGAGCCAGATCGGTGCGCTCACCAAAGAACAGAAACGCTGGTTGGAGAGCCGGTTGAGCGCGGAAATCTGGTAAAACCGGTGGAATAACAGAGTTCAAAATGGGAGATATGCAACGATGAGCAACAGCGAGCGGCAAAAATTGACCATACTCGTTATCGATGATGAGAAGATCGTACTGGAATCATGCAAGCGCATCTTCAGCGGTGAAGGCTACGAGGTGGTGACCACCGACAGCGCCCGCCGGGGACTGGAGCTGGCCGTGGAGAAGGACTTCGATGTGATTCTCTGCGACTGGAAGATGCCCGAGCTGAACGGCATCGACACGGTGGAGATGATCGACAAGCGTTCCCCGGACTCGGCGATCGTGATGATCACCGGTTTTCCGGCCGTGGAACGCGCCACCGATGCGCTCACGCGGGGAGCGGTGGACTACCTGGCGAAACCGTTCACTCCGGAGGAGATCATGGCTACGGTCCAGAAGGCGCTCAAGCGCAAAGAGCAGCAACGAGCCAAGAGCGCCACGGAGATGGAGAAGATCGTACGCTCGATCAGCTTTCCCGTTCCCAGCGGCGACGACAAAGCTCCGAATACCATCGCCGAGACGGTGGCCCAAAAAATCGGCGTGGGCAAAACAACCTCGCCGTGGCTATCGGTGCTGGTGCTGGGTATCCTGGCCGGAGCGTATATCGGCTTCGGCGGCATGCTGGCCACCACCGTGAGCTTCGACATGGCCGCTCATCTCGGCGTGGGTTTCACCAAGTTCATGACCGGAGCCGTGTTCAGCCTCGGACTGATGCTGGTCATCATCGCCGGCGCCGAGCTGTTCACCGGCAACAACCTGATGATCTCCAGCGCGATCGCCCGTGAGATAACCTTCGGCAGGATGATGGAACGCTGGGCCCTGGTGTATGCAGCCAACTTCATCGGTTCGATTCTCATCGCCCTGTTGTTCGTGTTTTCCGGTTTGTGGCGTTTGAGCGGGGGCGCCCTTGGAGAGGCGGCCGTGCGTGTCGCCTACGCCAAGGTCAACCTTCACTTCATCGAGGCACTGCTGCGCGGCATCGGCTGTAATTGGCTGGTCTGCCTGGCGGTATGGATGGCACTCGCCGCCCGCCAAACCATCGGCAAGATCTTCGCCATTTTTTTCCCCATCATGGGCTTCGTAGCCCTCGGTTTCGAGCACTCCGTGGCCAACATGTACTTCATTCCCACCGGCATATTCCTGCGGTCTTTCGCCGGCGTGACGGCGCCTGCCGGAGCGGCTGCGGAATCACTCGGCTGGATATCCTTCCTCTGGAAGAATCTGCTGCCGGTGACCATCGGCAACATCATCGGCGGGGCGGTTTTCGTAGGCATGAGCTACTGGAGCGCATATCTGCGACCCGGCAGCCGGAAAGGTTGAGCCGATGAATAGCCTTAAAGCGGCGAGCGATATATCCTTCCTGCTGGAGCGCTACGAGAGCCAAGAGGGTCAGGCCGCGCTCATGGGACTGCTGCAGGATATTCAGGAGGAGCTGGGGTACCTGCCCGTGGAGGCCCTGGAAGAGGTATCGAAGCATCTGCGGGTACCTCTGAGCCATATCCACGGAGTGATCAGCTTCTACTCCCAATTCTCTCTCACCCCGCGCGGCAAGAACGTTATAAAGATGTGTATGGGAACGGCCTGCCACATCCGGGGCGGAAAGATGGTGCTGGATGAAATCCGCTCATACCTGAACCTGGACGGAAGCGACACTACTGAGGACGGGCTGTTCAGTTTGGAGGTGGTGCGCTGCCTCGGAACTTGTTTTCTCGCTCCGGTCATGATGATCGGAGACAAGTACTACGGAAAACTGACCGCAGCCAAGGTAAGAAAAATATTGAAGAGCTATCAAGACTGAAACACGGAGAAAGCATGCGCAAGGACATACAGAAAATCGGCAATCCCAAGAACCTCCGTGACCTGCGGGAGCGGCTGAAACGGGAGCGCGACGGGGATAAGGTCCGTATCCGGATCTGCATGACCGGCTGCCGGGCCCACGGCGCCGAAGAGGTTATGAACGCCTTGAAGCAGGAAGTGACGAAGAGGCAACTCGGGGTGGAGATCGTGCCCACCGGATGCCACGGATTCTGCGCTCAGGCACCGGTACTGGTCGTGGACCCGTACGGGATCTTCTACGGAGGAGTCAGCCCTGAGGATGTGCCGGAGATCGTCACCGAGACCGTGCAGCAGGGCAAGCCCGTGGAACGCCTTCTATACACAGATCCGGCCAGCGGAAAGACAGTCGCCCGCGCCGCGGATGTCCCCTTCTATAAGAATCAGAGGAAGATCGTCCTGAGGAACTGCGGCGAAATCGATCCCACCGATATTCTCCAGTACATCGAAAGGGACGGATACGCCGCTTTGGCCAAGGCGCTCGGCGACATGGACCCGGAAGGCGTGATCGAGGAGATCGGCACCGCGGGCCTGCGCGGACGCGGAGGCGCCGGATTCCCGACTGCGCGCAAGTGGTCCTTTACCAGGGCTGCAACAGGCGCTCCCAAGTACATGATCTGCAATGCGGACGAGGGGGACCCGGGCGCGTTTATGGATCGAGCCGTGCTGGAAGGCGATCCTCACACCGCCATCGAGGGAATGATCATCGCCGCCTACGCCATCGGCGCCTCCGAGGGCTACGTGTACGTGAGGGCCGAGTATCCGATCGCGGTTCAACACCTCAAGCGGGCCCTGCAGGACGCCGAGCAGCTCGGATTGCTGGGGGAGAACATTCTGGGAAGCGGCTTCCGCTTCCATGTGAAGATCAAGAAAGGTTCGGGAGCCTTCGTCTGCGGCGAGGAGACCGCTCTGATCGCCTCGATCGAGGGAAAACGCGGCATGCCGCGACCCCGGCCGCCCTTCCCGGCGCACTCCGGCGTGTGGGGAAAGCCCACGAGCATCAACAATGTCGAGACCCTGTCCAACATCCCTCCCATCATCCTAAACGGAGGCGAGTGGTACTCGTCGGTGGGAACGGAGAAGAGCAAGGGTACCAAGGTTTTCGCCCTGGCCGGCAAGGTCAACAACACCGGACTGGTGGAGGTGCCCATGGGCATCACCTTGAAGGAAGTCGTCTTCGACGTGGGCGGAGGCATCCCCGACCAGCGGGAGTTCAAGGCCGTGCAAACCGGCGGGCCCTCCGGTGGCTGTCTCCCCGAAGACCTGCTGGATCTGCCGGTGGACTACGAGTCGCTGGCCAAGGTCGGAGCCATCATGGGCTCCGGCGGTATGATCGTGGCCGACGACAGGACCTGCATGGTCGATGTGGCCCGCTTCTTCATGGAGTTCATCCAGGATGAAAGCTGCGGCAAGTGCGTGCCCTGCCGCATCGGCACCAAGCGCATGCTGGAGATCCTGGACGACATCTGTGAAGGACGGGGTACACTTGAGGATCTGAAGATCCTCAAGGAGCTGGCCGAATCGATCAAGGACACCGCTCTGTGCGGGCTGGGACAGACCGCACCGAATCCGGTGCTCACCACCCTCAAGTACTTCAAGGATGAATACCTGGCCCATATCGAGGACAAGCGCTGTCCCGGCAAGGTCTGCAAGGCGCTGATTCAATACCGGATCCTGCCGGAAACCTGTACCGGCTGCGGGGCCTGTCTGAAGGCCTGCCCGACCCAGGCGATCAGCGGGGAGAAGAAACAGGTGCACGTGATCGATCAGGCGAAGTGCATCAAATGCGGCATGTGCTACTCCACTTGCCGCTTCGACGCGATCGAAGTCAAGTAGAGCCAAAGGATGAAACAGCGATATGAGTAAGCGAGTGACGTTGAACATAGACGGCAAACAGGTCCGGGTTCCCGCCGGAGTCACGATATACTGGGCCGCCAAGGCTGCCGGCATCGAGATTCCCCACCTGTGCTACGGGGAGGATATCCATCCGGTCAGCTCCTGCCGCCTGTGCGTGGTGGAGGTGGAGGGCATGAGGAATCTTGCCGCCTCCTGCAGCTATCCCGTGTCCGAAGGAATGGTGGTGCACACGGCGAGCGAACGTGTGATGAAAGCCCGGCGCATGAACCTGGAGTTGATCCTCTCCGATCACGACATCAGCTGCATCACCTGCGAGAAAAGCGGTAGCTGCCTGCTGGAGAAATACGCCTACGAGTTCGGCATCAGCAAATCCATGTTCTCCGGTCCCAACCGTGCCAGGAATGAGTTTCCCATCAAAGAAGAGAATCCCTTTATCGTGAGGGACTACAACAAATGCATCCTCTGCGGCCGCTGCGTGACCGCCTGCGCCGAGCTGCAGTTCGACAACGCCATAGACTACGCCGATCGCGGGTTTAAAGCGCATATCTCCACGGCCTTCGACAGGCCTCTGCAGGAAACAACCTGCGAGTTCTGCGGTCGCTGTATCAGCGTCTGCCCGGTCGGGGCGCTGACCGAGAGGGAGCGGGTGAAGAAGGGACGGGAGTGGGAGTTCGATGTGACCCGCACGATCTGTCCGTACTGCGGCTGCGGCTGCACCCTGGAGATGCACACCAAGGACGGCAAGCTGGTCAAGGTGACCACCCCGGCCAAGGGCACGGTGAGCCGCGGCAATCTGTGCGTGAAGGGAAAATTCGGAACCTACTACATCAACCACCCCGAGCGCCTGCGCACTCCGCTGATTCGCGATGCCAACGCCGCCCCCGGTTCCGGCGTCAAAGCGGCCGCCAAGGGCGGTGAGTTTGTGGAAGCCTCCTGGGAGCGGGCACTGGATATGACGGCCAAGCGCCTGCGGGAGATCAAGGAGGAGCACGGGCCCGGGGCCATCGGCGGACTTTCCAGCGCCAAGTGCACCAACGAGGAGAACTACGTATTTCAGAAGTTCATGCGGGCGGCGATCGGGACCAACAACGTGGATCACTGCGCCCGGCTCTGCCACGCCTCCACGGTGGCCGGATTGGCCAGGGCCTTCGGCAGCGGCGCCATGACCAACTCGATCGGAGTGCTGCGCTACGCGGACTGCATCTTCGTCACCGGCAGCAACACCACCGAAGCACACCCGATCATCGGAGTGGAGATCAAAGCGGCGGTCAAGAAAAACGGCACCATCCTGATTGTGGCCGATCCAAGGGAGATCGACCTGGTGGGGGTGGCCGCACTGCACCTGCGCCACCGCTCCGGCACCGATGTAGCGCTGTTCAACGGTATGATGAACGTGATCCTCGAGGAAGGCCTCGAGAACGCCGAGTTCATTGCGAACCGCACCGAGGATTTCGACAAATTCAAGGATGTGATCACACACTACACCCCGGAGAGGGTGGAGAAGATCACCGGGGTGCCGCGCGAACGAATCGTTCAGGCGGCCCGTCTGTACGCCCGGGCCGATCGCGCCTCGATTATCTACAGCATGGGCATCACCCAGCACACCACCGGCACCGACAACGTGCTTTCCCTGGCCAATCTGGCCATGGTTACCGGCAATGTCGGGCGCAAATCCACGGGTGTAAATCCGCTACGCGGGCAGAACAACGTGCAGGGAGCCTGCGACCTGGGCGCCCTGCCCAACGTATACTCAGGCTACCAGCAGGTGGCTAATCCGATCGTCCAGGAGAAATTCGAGAAAGCCTGGGCGGCCTCCCTGTCCCCGGTTCCTGGACTGACCGTGGTGGAGATGCTGCACGGCGCGGAGGACGGCTCGATCCGCGGCATGTACATAATGGGGGAGAATCCCTTCCTGAGCGATCCGAACGTCAACCGCGTGCAGAAGGATCTGGAGACCCTCGAGTTTCTCGCGGTGCAGGATATATTCTTGAGTGAAACCGCCCAGTACGCCGATGTGGTGCTGCCCGCGGCCAGCTTCGCCGAAAAGGACGGCACCTTCACCAACACCGAGCGGCGCGTGCAGCTGCTGCGCAAGGTACTGGATCCGCCGGGGCAGGCCAAGGCGGATTGGCAGATCCTGTGTGAGATGGCCGGCCGGCTGGGCTACAGCATGAACTACGGAAGCAGCGCAGAGATCATGGAAGAGATCGCCTCCCTGACCCCGATCTACGGCGGCGCCACCCACGACCGCCTGCAGGGATTCGGGCTGCAGTGGCCCTGCCCGGATGCCGAGCATCCGGGAACCCCGTACCTGCACAAGGGCATGTTCTCCCGCGGCAAGGGCCTGTTCAACGCGGTGGAGTACATCCCGCCGGCCGAGGAGCCGGATTCCGAGTATCCTCTGCTTTTGACCACCGGTCGCATCCTCTACCACTTCCACACCGGCACCATGAGCCGGCGGGTGGAAAGTCTGCACGCCATCCGCCCGGACGGGTTCGTGGAGATCCACCCGGAGGACGCGGCGGAGTTGCGGCTGTCCCACGACGAGCTGGCCCGTATCAGCTCCAGACGTGGCACGGTCACGGCCAGGACCGTGATCACCGAGCGTTCCCGCCCGGGTTCGGTGTTCATGACCTTCCACTACCGGGAGGCGGCAGCCAATATCCTGACCAACGACGCTCTGGACCCGGTGGCCAAGATCCCCGAGTTCAAGGTGTGTGCGGTCAAGATCGAAAAAGCCTCCTCCGGCAATGCCGCTCGCATGCAAAAAGCCCCGGCCTGAGGCTGAACGCTTCGGCTTGGACGGAAGATAATTTTACAATCGCTTTCCGTATACTAACGCCCATGGAGGTGTGGTCACCATGAATGGTATCGTCAAAAACCGGGCCAGGCAGCTGATGCTGATCGGACTGCTGGTCGCCGTCGGATGCGCGGGCCAGGAGGGAGTGCCGGGAGGCGGGGCAAAAGCGGTCGAAGGGTCACCGAGGCGCAGTTACGCCGAGCAGGGCGGCTGGATTCAAACCGGCGGCCCGTCCGGAGGTTACATCAACGACCTGGCTCAGGATCCCCGTGATCCCGACCGCCTGTATGCGGCCGGCTCGCCCCTTGGTCTGTACACCTCGATCGACAAGGGACAAAGCTGGAGTCTGCTCCCGTTTCCTGCAGGAAATCCGGGAGAGGAAATCGAAGTCGACCCGTTTCGACCCGACACCCTGTACTGTACATTCGCCAATTTCTCCCGCAGCGACGACCGCGGCCGAAGTTGGCATCCGATCGACCGGGATTTCCGTGAGTGGGGATACGTCAAAGCCTTTGCCCTTCACCCGAAAACACCCGGCGTGCTGTACGCGGCAGTGCATCGTTTCGGACAAAATCGCGCGAAGCTGCTGATGTCCGAGGACCGCGGCGAATCGTGGAAGGATATCAGCCCAAAGCCAGTCGATCGCGAGGGCGTTTCGATCGAAGCCTTGGCTTGGAGCGACGGGAGGATTTTTACGGCTCTCAACTACGGTGACGAACAGCAGCAGTACGGCGGAAAACTGTATGCCGCCGAAGAAAACGGAGCTTCGTGGCGGGAGTTGAGCTTCGGACAGCGGGAGAAACGATTCATCTTCAGCGTCTTCGCCAATCCCTACGTCGCGGGCGAGGTCTGGCTGAGTGAGGGACCGCTGTACAACGAGGGCATCAGTCAACCCATGATCTACCGCTCCTTGGACAACGGCCGCAGTTGGAGCCCGGTGTATCTACGAAACGTTCGCTTCGACAGCACCCAGGTACGGCTAATCGGGGCGGGAGCGGACGGAAGGATCTACGTCGCCGCCGGAGCCGAGCTGTTGTGCACGGCGGACGGCGGACAGACGTTCGAAGAGATCACTCCGGACCGCACGATGATGGAAGTGGTGGACTACCGCCACATCCTTGTTGATTCCGGCGAACCCGGAGAGCTGCTCCTGCCGCTTCGAGCCACGGGAATCGCCCACTCCGTCGACGGCGGACGGAGCTGGGAGCTTCGACACGAGGGTATCGTCGCCACCCACATCAACTTGCTGGCCGTAGACCCGCGTGATACGGCAAGGGTATATGCGGCCGGCACCTCGGGTGTGGGTACATTCCGATCCGATGACCACGGAGCCACGTGGGTCCGTTTAAACGCAGGCGGCATTCTCCACTCGTTCGGAGACGAGCTGCAGTTGGATCCCGGCGATCCGAACACGGTCTGGTTCATCACCGATGTGCCGTACATCCACCGCAGCAGGGATCGAGGCCGGAG
>Ga0272442_10012577_pt1 | contig 10212 bp, 10 predicted proteins | sample SSMForm2O_FD_200262 | JGI IMG/M metagenome (GOLD analysis project Ga0272442, IMG submission 200262) | Marine sediment archaeal communities from Little Sippewissett salt marsh, Falmouth, MA, United States - SSM-Form-2O | ecosystem: Environmental > Aquatic > Marine > Wetlands > Sediment ... | reverse complement strand
GGACATACCATCCCTTTCGCCGAGATAAAGCCACTCGGACCGGCTACCCGTCAGCTCCGATACGTCACGTAAAGAAGGAAGGATGTGCTGTGACTTATCTTTATGAAGAAGTAACCGCCCATCCTTGATACAAAATATTACTGACATTTCATCAAGTTTTTCCGGTATGACAGAATTTTTGATAAACACGACACACATCCTCGCTAAAATAATTCTTCTACGGTTTTAAGTATCGCACTACTGTGTACGCTAATCAGGGAGTCATGTCAAAGTGATATGACCTACAAGCAGGAATCATGACTTTTTATTAAAGCGAGGACGTCTTGGGACGGTTAAAGATGAACCCTGTTTCTCGAACAAGAAACGAAGTTTTTTTGGGTGACGTTAGCAATCTTAATCGTGTTCACTGACCAGGGTATCTCTCAAATAACGGCGGACCTGGTTTTCCGACACTATATCCTCGGCTTTTTTACAGTGTTGCTTTTCCCGGTAGAGTTTCTCGTCTGCTTTACTAAGGATATCCCTGACATTGTCCGGACCGGCTTCATGTATGCCGATACTCAATCCGAGTTGTACAGCGGAAAACGGTGATGTCTCATTCCACGTCCCGAGGGATTCCCGTATCCGTGCGGCCACGGCTTTCCCCTTCGTTTCATCAGCCATCGGCATCAGAATTATGAACTCATCACCCCCGTATCGTGCAACGACATCGGATTTCCGCACAGCCGATTGCAGGATACCGGCAATTGCACGGAGCACCTCATCGCCGGCAAGATGTCCATACGTGTCGTTTACTGTTTTGAAATCATCTACATCAATCATTAGTACACAAATTGTATCGCCATATCGCAAAACCCGTTCGACTTCACGGTCGAACGCCTGGTTAAAATAGAGGCGATTGTTGAGACCGGTCAGAGAATCGATCATGGCCATATCAACAACCTTCTGGTGCAGAAAAGCGTTCTCAGCGGCAATCCCGGTAAAGACACCGATAGACGACAGAAGAGCCATATCGATGTCGGTAAAACTTTCATCGGCACCCAATGCTTTCTGACTCGAGGGAATTTTGTTAATGAGTTCGATAACGCCTATAATCTTATTCCTGCCGTTCAGGAGCGGTACGCACACGACCGAACGTGTTGTAAAACCCAGCAGCTCATCCACGCGGGGACTAAACCGTTTATCGTAGCGCACATCCGCGATGACGAGCGGTTCACCGTTTTGACAAACCCACCCGGCAATTCCTTCACCCGGCCCCAGAGAAAAAGCTATCAACTTCTCCGCGTTCACTCCCATAACGATCTCAAATTTTAACCTTTCCGTATCGTCCTCCATCAGGAGCAGGGACCAGTACTGTGGAGCAAAGTATTCTCCAATGACTTGCATGACTCGCCGGAACACTTCATCAGGATCAAGAGAGGATGTCAGTATTCTTCCGATATTGCTGAAAATATCATACTGTCTGTTTACGGATGTAGTATCGGCACCCTTGATCATCTTCATACTCCGAGTGATAACCTTATAAACGACGGACTTAACGCTCTGCTGCATATTCATGCCACCTTATCAATTTTGAGAGTTTTGACCAAAAAAGAATGTTTCTTATTATGATCATACATTAATGCTATTCGATAAAACGATCGATTCCCCCGGAGACAACACAGTCGGTATTACACACAATAGCTTCCCTTTCAGGATCTCGTTGTCTTTTATATCGACACCGGAATCAATTGACTTTATTGTTAATAAAAAAAATTGTGAAGCCATACCCTTCAGGCATTCAAAGGTACGGAAAGTTGCTGAGATTATGGAGCGGTTTCTTCTTAATGGAAATCACGAACAATGCGGAGGAACATGCCCTAATAACAGAATATATATCATACAGTTAGACATTTTAACCTGATCCGAGCTGTGTAGGCGAGGTGATTCATGATGACAGATAAATTTCAATCCGTTCCTTTCCTTTGCCGATATTGTTCCTCTTCAGGGTGATGGGGCCGATCTCGCCGGTTCTCCTGATGTGGGTACCGCCGCAGGAAACTTTGCCGAAACCCTCAATTTCCCAATATCGCTGCTCATTGTTTCTGTCGCTGAACTCGCTTTTTATGAGAAGATCGGCATTGATGAGATCATTTGTTTTCTGTTCCAGCAATGGAAATATCCGGGAGATGCTTCCCTCCCAAGTAAAGTCGAGACGTGCCTTATCTTCGGCGATGTGGGCTCCCAGTTTCTCGGGCCGGTTGAAGCGCTGATAGACCAGTTCCAGGATGATCTCGGCGGCGAAGTGGAGGCGCATCAGGCGGTACCACCTCTTCCAGTCGATTTCAACGATTACTTCATCGTCAGGCTTTAAATTGTGACCAGCTTCAAGGGTATAGTAGAGCTCCTTATCACCTTTTTTCTCGGCCTTGAGCACTTCGAATCCGTGAATGGCTCCTCTGTCCGATTCCTGACCACCGGCAAAGGCATAAAAAATCGTTCTATCCACGGTGATGACATTACCACTGACGGAGGTCACCGTCGCGATTAGTTCTGTCTGATACGGATCGGTCCAGAAAATCTTTTCTACTGTTATTGTCACTGTCACCTCCGGTTGTCCTGTTGAATGATAAAGGGATAAACATAAGTTTCAGGTCTCAAAGGAATCTCACTTTTATATGATATCTTTTGGATTTCTTCGTTCGGATTTTCTGAGATTTAACGATGCTGGTCAAGACAAATCGCATAGGGTAAGAACAGTCATTCTCCTCAATCTTTCCATCATCGAAGCATTGGTGCGCTGCCATACATGACTCTCAAGCTCTTGCCGCTGCGTGGCTATTCCTGGTTACTGTTCATGTTTTTGTCAGGCTTTTCACTTTGAACTCCCAGCCACGTCTTCGCGGTTTGTAGATTTCCGAAAACAATGACAATTTCAGGTTGGTGCAGCATAACCATTTTCTCGTAGAACTTCGCCAGATTCCACGTGTGGTCATCCGATAATGATACGACGATAGCACAGCGATGCGGCTTGAATCCTTTTTTAATTTGTTTCCGTCGCTCAATCACTTTCGATACATCATCCATTGTGATGTGTTTGAGGGCTCCTGATTCGATTTCGATTAGCTCAGAAACAGGCGGGTTAATCCTCTCATCCGTTGCATGAGCTATTTCGTATTCAATGAATTCATCTCGCGATATGGTGCCTTTTGCGATAGCATGAATAAAGCGACCTCCATCATGAACGGTGTACGTAATCGGCATTGCGTTCTCCTTTGCGGCCTAATGATGATTGAGGACCAACCCCCTCAACATCTTATCTATTAAGATCTTCAACATTACTCCAAAACAAAAAACCCCGCTTTCCTTTCCGAGAAACGGGGTTCTGTCATCAATCACTCCACGGGTCCCTCCTTTATCCGTGTTGGAATGATATGTCATCTTTCTTAAGAGTCGCGATACCTCCTTGAATTCAATGATAGATTACACTCTATGTCAAAAATGTCAAGGAAAATCAGCACTCAGTGCTGTTCTGTTTCTTCTCTCGTGCATCGTAATTCAGGAATCGGGAATCAAATTGAGCGAATCGTAAGAAAACGCAGTGTAAACGAAAAGAAAACAATAAGAAAACGTCAGGAAACAGATAGTGATGCCGTATCGACCGCACGACTCATTGCTCATTGCTTGTGACATCTCCGGAGACAGTCTATCCATCAATGCCTATCATTCCTGCTTCCGGGTAACGGGCACCTCTGACCATATCCGGTGGTATGACAGATTCAATTCCAATTATTTCTTCTTCACTCAGGGATACGTCCACGGCACTGATGTTTTCCATGAGATACGTCTTCCGCCGTGTGCCCGGTATCGGTACGATATCGTCTCCCCGCGAAAGCAGCCAGGCAAGGGCCAACTGGGCGGGCGTAATGCCCTTACGTTTGGCAATACCTTCCAGTTCTCTGACCATGTTTCTATTCTGTTCAAAATTATCCTTCTCAAAACGAGGGGTGTTCTTCCTGAAATCACTATCTTCAAACGTGTCCGTATTGTTAATTGTTCCCGTGAGAAATCCCCGCCCCAAGGGACTATAGGGAACGAATCCGATTCCTAGTTCCCTGACCGTCGGCAGAATTTCCTTCTCCACGTGCCGCGTCCACAGGGAATATTCTGTCTGCACTGCCGTAAGGGGATAAACAGCATGGGCTTTACGGATCGTCGCGGGAGAAGCTTCAGAAATGCCGAGGTACCGGACCTTTCCCTGCCGAACCAGGTCCGCCATGGCGCCGATCGTATCCTCGATGGGAACGGTGGTATCCACACGATGAATGTAATAGAGATCAATTACGTCGCGTTCCAGCCGCCTCAGACTGTCTTCGGCCGCCTGCCTCACGTATTCGGGACGTCCGTTGATCGTCCGTTCGTATGTTCCTTTTTTACGGCATATTCCAAACTTCGACGCAATAAACACGTCTCCCGTCCACTGCTTCAAAGCGACGGCGATAAGCTCCTCGTTATGCCCGTGTCCATAGGTATCGGACGTATCGAGCATGGTAATCCCGTTTGTAAGAGCTTCCAGGATGATTTGTTTCGAGGTCTCATCGTCCGATTTTCCGTAGAACTCGCTCATCCCCATACAGCCCAGTCCTATGGCTGACACTTCCGGACCGTTTACACCAAGGCATCTTGTTTTCATCGGCCCTACCTCCCTCACATGTTCTTCTTGTTTATCAAGATTATTACAACGTTACCCGAAATACGCTTTAAGTAAAACGTCCCATTCGCCAATGAAATCATCGTAACCCTGCTTGGCAAACTGCTCGATGAAACGATTGCCACTCTCAGATAATCCTATATACTTGTACGTTACTGCAACCCTGGTCGATGTGTTGTCTGCCTGGTCATACCGGACGGTGACGACTCCAATTTTCTCACCCGACTCAATTGTGTAATACTGTACGGTATATTCTTCAGGAAGATATTTACTCACGATCCATATGGTTTCACTCATCGCATGGTCATGGCTTTTCAAAATCATGTTCTCTTCTGACTAAAAAGATAAAAGGTAATGCAAATGGTCCAAAAACAACCCCCATCACAAACCAAAATATTTGGTTTGCTCCTCGTTTAACTGCTATGGCCCGGAGCAATAAGCCAAATAAAATCGAAACAAGCAGAATGATCATATAAATCATCTTGTTTGATCTTTCATAAATTGAAACTTTTTTGATTCATAACCATTTATTATCAGATCAATGTACCCTGGCACGTCGATATTACATAAATTTTCAGGCAGGGCATTAGCATATCAATCTTCATTCTTTACAACCCGTTACCCGTAACACGACCTGCCAAGAAAAAAGATTTATACCCTTATTTCCTCCTACACATTCTTTTTCTCAAAAAGGAGGAACAGCCCGACATATATGACGCTCAGGACGATGATGACAGTCCAGTGGTTCCACCCGAGAATACCGGGAAGGGTTATCTTTCCGTAGTTCCCCCACGTCAATATGGAGGATTTCATGGCAGGATATGCCTCGGCATAGAGCGCGGCGCCGGCCAGCATGCCGAAGATAACGATCAGGGCATCCCACCGTCCTTCACCGAGAGCGCCGGCAGCCGTACCAGGACAGTATCCCGCAAGGGCCCAGCCGATGCCGAAAATAAGGCCACCGATTATGTTCGCCCCGAGAGAGGTGGCTTTGACGCTTAACGAAATAATGCCGAAATCTTTTAATAAATATATGCCGACCATACCGACGATAATTGCGGAAAGCATGAATTTAAAGATCGTGAAATCGACCAGCCGCATCGCCCCAACTTGCTTGTCATAGCGGATGACCTGTGCCTTCTGCATGAGAAATCCGAAAAGAATGCCCGTTACCAGTCCGTAGATGAGTTCCATGATCTCTACTCCTTTCTGTACAGCATGCGCGCCGTTATCACGCCCGCAGCAAAAAAGCATATGAGTGAAACGAACCCACTGATCGAGAGCTGAGCCAGACCGCTCAGTCCGTGTCCGCTCGGTCACCCTCCCGCCATGCGGGCTCCGAACAGTGCGATAACACCGCCGGCAAACGCGACGAGAAACCGCTTTGCTTTGTTTGTACCGAACCGTCTCTTCCACATGGGAGGTATCGCCACGGCAGTAAAGTCACGGGACATCTGTGCCGAGATAAAAGCACCGAGAATAACACCGACAACAAACAGCATCTGCCAGTCAACTTTTACTTTTGTTCGCATGAAGTATGACGATTTCGCCACGTGTTCCGATGTAATCGCTTTTTCCAAGAAGCCAGCAGATCGGACATAGGTCGTCGATGCCCCGAAGTACTTGCCCGCTATCAGCACTGATAGACAGAGAACAAACCCCGCCAGGGCACCCGCAAGGTATGGAGACCATGTTTTTCTGATTAACACGTTCATCTTCAACCATTCCCCCTTTCCTGTTGATACTGTATTACTCCCCGGAATTAAGTTGATTCTTCAAAGTATCACCATCTATTCCATTACTTTGAATACATTCCGACATTTAGAAGTCGAGTATCATTTTACCTTCCTTGAAGCAAAAATCAAGAGCTTCTTCCAATCGGTTTATCCCTGAATTTTTCATGCAAACAGAATAAATAGATAAAGGACCTAAGACAGGTGCACTTTGAACTTGGCTAACCAATGGGGTCAAACCTTGATTATTGATTTAATCATATTATATTTTTGCCCCATATCAGCTTGCTTCGATATTTCTAACCTGACAATACATGCCCTGCGACTTATTGCAGAATAAGTTAGACCGAATAATTCCCCGATTTGTTTGTTCGTATACAAACCGGTTTCTCTTAAAAAATAAAGCAATATGTCACGGTCTTGGATGTCTTTTTGCGAAATTCGATCTGATTGCCCGAGTTTTGTAAGGTCAAAGTTTATTGCTTTTGCCGCACTCTTCAAAATCTCAGCAGGATCTTTGTCCTTTATAATTCGATTGAGCTGTGGAAGTTCATCATCTGGTTCCTTTGTAAGATATTCCTCGGTAACTTTATTCAAATATCCTCTGGTTCCAAATACAATTCCATGTCGCAGGTTCTCAAAAATCTTAGCTTCTTCTTCAGAATATCTTTGAACCTGTTCACGATACGCTTTGTGCGAATCTTCTCCTTTAAATTGTGAACGGATCAGATCCGTATTCAGCCAACTAATATGACTCGATTTGTAGGCATAGGTATGATAGCTGCTCCACCGGTAATCGGCCAAACGTTTTACCAAACCTGCTCGCAAAGGGTTTCGATGAATATAACAAGACAGCTGCATCAGGTAGTGATCATTTTGAACCAGAATGCTCTTGAAACGTCCCTGAAAAAGATGGCCGCTACGAAAATGCTTCAAATTAAATCGACGTGTGTATGTCGTACCTAACCACTGCATGCTTTTAGATAGGTTTTGCTGATTCGTTCGAATCAGTAAGTGATAATGATTGTTCATCAAAACATAGGCACATATGTCTACCTCAAATCGATCAGACATCTCTTCTAAAACACTTAAAAAGACATCATAATCATCATCCCCTAAAAAGATGTCACGGCGCTCGTTTCCCCTGGATAAAATATGGTAGATTGCACCCTCAAATTCTATGCGTAGTGGTCTGGCCATGATGAACGAATAACAATATCCACGAGAAGTGTCAATTCATTTTAATCAATAATCAAGGTTTGACCCCATGCATGACCCCATGCAGACTTCGAATGGACATCTTTGCTTTACATAAAATCTCCATGACCCAAAGGGATTCAACAAAAAGCCGGGCCTCATTGGAAGCCCGGCCTTATGTCAGCGTTTATTTACGCAAGTATTTGAAACTTGGGCCAGGTCGGCCGACGTAGCATGAGTGGGTAAAGCCATGTTTTTTTATGATTTGCATAGCTTTACGTGCCTCGCTCTCATTGCTGCCGAAGTCAAATATCCAGTTACTGCCGTCAACGATCTTCCATTTTCCCTGTACCCGTTTTACCTTGGTTGTTTTTGGATTGAAAGATAGGCAATCTTCGCCTTTCATTCTGCCTCTCGGTGCCTTCCCATTAAACAGGAGATATTTGAATGAGGGCGTCGGACGCCCGACAAAGCAAGATTGATTCATCTTGTAATACTTTATAATCTTTAGTGACTTAATCGCTTCTTTTTTCTTTTTCCCGAAGTCAAACATTCGGTGGCTGCCATCAACGATCTTCCATTCACCTTTGATTTTCTTTACGATAGCTCTCTTGGGGTTAAAACCGATGCAATCGTCTTTGATCGGTGTCGCGATTGCCAGGGTCGTATTACACGTACCGGTTACGCACGAACCTATTTGTGGATGTTCATTGCGGCTGTCTTTCCTCTTTGCGTACAAATGGGCTTCACGCATGCTTACGGCACCGTCACCATTCGTGTCAGCATTTACTGAAGTACCGCCGGGGGTTTTGCCGTAAACCGCAGACGTCCAGTGGTAAATATACTCATCATATTGTCCTTCCGTGTCACATGACCAGGAGGATTCATCATGCCTTGCTGCCGTCATAACGCACACTCTGGGACTTGTGCAGGGTTTTGGCTGGGAATCAAATAGGTTGTCCATCATACCACCGCTGTGACACTGCTCCATCACATAGATGGCTTCATCGCATTTTATCTTTTTAGTAAGATTGGCAAATTCACTGTCCAATATTGATTCTCCCCATAAGGTAAGATTAACATTGCGTGCGCCACTTTCACTTCCGCCATGGTTGGTCGAGTAGAAGAAGAATTTGCCATTACTCGCGATATTTCTCGCAACTTTGTTAATAACCTGAGTCAGGTTAGCCTTAGTTGCAGCATAGTCAATATCGTTGCTTCCGTTTCCATCAAAATCACCATTTGGGCTATGTGTGCCGTTGGCATACAGAACAATAATTTCGGAATCTGTATAACCATACTTTTTTGTGAGTGCCTCGAAGATAAACTGGAGGTCATTCCAGTAACGCGGGTAGTTGTAATAAGCATCACGACCACCGCTCAGTAGCACTGCATATTTTTTATTTTTTAATATATGTATGGGTTTAATAATTGTTTTTGGACGAAGCATCCGTACATTTTGCTTGAGGATTTTTAGTTGAGCGACTGCTTTAGTGTTTAAAGGCTTTAACTTGAGCATTTCTAACGGTGGTGTTGTTGCGCGAATATTTCGTACCGCACCGGTAGTTTTGTCAACCAGAATGTAACGTGCCTTATGTTCCCAGTTTGCCCCCGGCTGTTCGTCTACAAAGAAGAACCAGGAGTCTTTGTTCACTATCACTTTGTTTGGATTGTTCCAGCTCGCAATCTTGGTGCCGCGCTGCTTGAATGCCGGGTTCGCGAACAGGGCTCTGTTGCCGATTTTTCCTTTATAAATTTTTGTGATGGCTATCTGCTTGGCCTGATTAAAGGCAAGTCCCTTCTGTGCTGATGCTACAGCTCCTGGTTTTGCTTTAGCCATTCCTTTTGCAGCTGTTACAGTATTGGCGAAACCAAAAAAGAACACAATAGAAATAACTATCATTATTATTGTCAAAATACCTCTATAAAATTTTGATTTCGACGTCATAACACAATCTCCTTTCTAAACATTTTTTAACAACAGTTGGTTTTTCTCTATCCGTCATTCTTCCGGGAAAACCTTTTTCATCTGGTCCATATTCTCAGGTGGTGTACGTGCTTTTATGATGTGATATTTTCCGCTCTTCGTATCAACAAAAATATATCGGCATGAATGCTCCCAGTTTGCCTCCGGCTGGTCGTCAATAAAAAACAGCCACACCTGCTCGAATTCACTAGGTACCGTATATGTGCGTTTCCAGCTTTTAATTTCCTTACCGGCATTAAGTGGTTCATGTGAAATGTATACTGCCTTATCGATCAGAACTCCACCAAAGCACTCTTTTTTTAGGATTTCCCATGCCTGGTCTTTGTCAATCATATTGTTAGCTAAGGAAAATCCAACCGCGAGAAATAACATTATCGAGCAACATATGACAAAAACACTCCACTGAGGGATAATTTTCAACGATTTGTTGTCATTTCTCATTGCATATACTCTTTCATTTTACTTTTTTAGTAACTAGAGGGGCAGATCTTGCTTTTTACCACCTATCCAGCTTACCAAACCCCAAAACAAAAAACCTCGTTCTTTTTCGAGAAACGAGGTTGTATCGTCGATTACTCCACGGCTCCCTCCTTTGTCGGCTGTGG
>Ga0272442_10012575_pt1 | contig 10213 bp, 10 predicted proteins | sample SSMForm2O_FD_200262 | JGI IMG/M metagenome (GOLD analysis project Ga0272442, IMG submission 200262) | Marine sediment archaeal communities from Little Sippewissett salt marsh, Falmouth, MA, United States - SSM-Form-2O | ecosystem: Environmental > Aquatic > Marine > Wetlands > Sediment ... | reverse complement strand
TTAAAGAGTACGGGTTGAAGAACATGAGAGAGCTCTGGATTTCACAAGGAGAACTGAAGAAAGTCAGGCGTGAGGCCAGGAAGCTCCAGTCATTAGGAGAAAAAGGGGTTGATGAAGGAGAGGACTTGCTTAACAAGTGCAAGCGCCTTGGCTTCGTAACCGCTGAGAGCCCGAAGCTCGAGGAACTGCTCGCGCTTAACATCAGGAACGTCCTGGACAGGAGGCTTCAGACTCGCGTGCTCAAGCGCGGCCTTGCAAGGAGCCTTAAGCAAAGCAGGCAGCTGATAACACACGGGTACATCGCGGTTAACGGCAAGAAAATGTCTTCACCGAGCTACATCGTGCCCGTTATGGAAGAAAACACGATAACGTATTACAAGCCAATAGACATCTCCGCCCCGGTGATGAAGCCCGAGAAAAAGGAGGAGGATGAAGCGCCAAAGGCTGAAACTAAAAAAGAAGCGCCAAAGCCCGATGCCAAGGAGGAGAAAAAGCCTGAAGTGAAGAAGGAGCCTAAGAAGGAAGAGAAAAAGGAAGGCAAGGCGGATGAGAAGAAGGAAGCTCCCAAGAAAGAGGAGAAGCCGGTGGCTGAGAAGAAAGATGAGAAAGCCAAGGAGTAAGGGTGATGATAATGCCTAAGAAGGAAGATCCAAAAGAAGAGAAAGCACCGGAAAAGGAAGAGAAAGCCGAGGAAAAGCCAGAAGACAAGAAAGCCGAGGAAACTGCTGAGGAAGAGCCTAAGCCTGTTAAGAAGGCTAGGAAGCCGAAGTGGGCGGTGGCACACGTTTTTTCCTCTAAGAACAACACGATTGTTACCATGACTGACTTGACTGGCAGCGAGACCATCGCGAAAGCGAGTGGTGGAATGATTGTTAAGTCTGACCGCGAGGAAGGCGGGCCGTACGCTGCAATGCAGGCAGCGTTTAAGGTTGCTGACAGGGCTAAAGAGCTCGGGATTACGAACGTGCACATCAGGATACGCGCTCCAGGAGGGCACAGGAGCAAGACGCCTGGCCCGGGAGCGCAAGCAGTCGTAAGAGCACTGGCCAGGAGCGGGTTGAGAATCGGAAAAATCGAGGACGTTACTCCTATCCCCACTGACACCACTAAGGGCTCTGGCGGAAGGAGAGGCAGAAGGGTATAACTGAGGTGTAACTGAATGAAAATCACTCTCGAAAAATGCGATAACGAATCCGCGAGGTTCAAGCTGAGCGAGGCGTCTATAGCCTTCGCGAACGCCATCAGGAGGATTGCCATGAGCCAACTCCAGGTAATGGGGATTGACACCGTGACTTTCTACGAGAACGACTCTGCCTTGTTTGACGAGTACATTGCGAACAGGATTGGGCTCGTGCCACTGGAGAGCCCTGACGGGTACACTGAAAAGGACGTGGTGCTCTTCTCGCTTGACAAGAGCGGGCCAGGCATTGTTTACTCTAAGAGCCTTAAGTCAAGCGACGCCAAAGTGAAAGTGGCTAACAAGAACATCCCACTAATGAGCCTTTCCGATGGGCAGTCGCTTCGCTTGGAAGCAAAAGCAAGGCTTGGGACTGGGAAAGAGCATGCCAAGTACCAGGCAGGCATGGTCACTTATGATATTGAAGACGCTGAAAAAGGAGTCTTCAACTTTTATGTTGAGTCCTTCGGGCAGATTCCAGCAAGCGAGATAATGAAAAAAAGCGTTGCGGTCCTCGAGGACAAGATAAAAGAGTTCGAGAAAGAGCAGAAGGAGGCTGAAAAAGAGCTTAAGGCAAAAGCCAAAAAGAAAAAGAATTAATGGTCGTGAACGCGGGGGCACAGTTCTCTGAGGAGAAAGTGCCTCGCATTCTTTTTGAATGCGGGGGTGGCAGAGTCTGGTCAAATGCGCAAGGTTGAGGGCCTTGTGGCTTTAGTGCCTGCGAGGGTTCGAAAACGCAATTCGCCTGCGGCGAAAGCGCATCGGGTTGCGTCGATTGTCCCTTCCCCCGCATTTCCTGCTTTAAGCAGGAAAGCGCCCGTTTTCAAAATGAAAACTGGGCCGCGTTCTCACGCTCACGAAATTAGGTGATTCACGATGAAAAAAGGTCCGGAAAACAAGAACTTGAAGGAAACAATCGTGTTCCTGGAGAAAACGTCCAAGAAGAACAACTCGGGGATATGGAAGAAGGTCGCTGAAAAGATTTCGAAGCCAAGGAGGCTTCACGCACAGGTTAACCTGGGCAAAATCTCTAGGCTGACAAAGCCTAACGACAAGATTGTTGTCGTTGGAAAAGTCCTTGGAGCAGGCAGCTTGTCCCACGCAGTGGAAATCGCGAGCATTGCAGCGAGCGAGGGCACGCGCGGGAAAGTGAAGAAAGCGGGCGGAAAGCTCGTGAGCATCAGGGAGATGGCGGAAGCCAACCCCAAGGGCTCTGGAATAGTCATATTGCAATAGATGGTGAACGAAATGAAGGTCATTAACGGAGAAAACCAAATACTCGGCCGCGTCGCATCAAGAGCAGCCAAGATGGCGCTTGAGGGCGAGGAGGTCAGGATTGTCAACGCTGAAAACATGGTGATGACTGGGAAGATGCCTTACTTGATTGACAAGTACTGGACAAGGAGGCACAGGAAGGACAAGGCAGACCCAGAGCACTCGCAGCACTGGCCTAGGAGGCCGGACATGTTCGTTAAAAGGATTATCCGGGGAATGCTGCCTGATGACAGGGCGAGGGGAAGGAATGCTTACAAGAGGATTAAGACTTACATCGGGTTCCCAGAAACCCTGAGGAATGAGGAGCTGATGAGCGTGCCCGGTGCTGATGCTTCAAAGCTTCACAGCAAGTACCACACAGTAAAAGAATTGTGCTCGAGGCTCGGGCACAGGAAAGAGTGAGGGATGATTATGCCAGCTAAACAGGAAACTGAAAAGACAACGAAGAAGACCACTAAGAAGGCTACTCGGAAGCGCAGGACTTCCAAGAAGACAACCAAGAAAAGCACGAAGACTGCGAAGAAAGCGCCTGAAAAAAAGAGCGAGTCAGTTAGCTCGGCGAAGCAGGCTAAGAAAAAGAAGAAGGCGCCAGCTTCAAAAGAGCGGATTGTGTTCACGCGTGGAAAAAGGAAAGAGGCAATCGCGCGCGCGACCATCAGGAAAGGAAAGGGAGTGGTCAAGATTAACAAGTTTGACCTCGAGGCCCTCAACCAGCCGTACTTGAAGTCAATCATGCAAGAGCCCCTTGGAATGGCAGGAAGCCTCGCCAAGGACCTTGACATAGATGTTAATGTTTACGGGGGCGGCCCAATGGGCCAGGCTGAGGCAGCGCGCCAGGCAATCGCTAGGGGAATCGTCGAGTTCACTGGAGACCAGGAGCTCAAGGCGAGGATGCTGGAGATTGACAGGCACTTGCTCTCAGAGGACTCAAGGCGTGTTGAGCCCAAGAAGTACAAGGGGCCCAAGGCACGCGCGAGGTTCCAGAAATCATACAGGTAAGGTGAAATCAAATGATGCCAGTAAGATGCTTCACTTGCGGCGCTGTTGTCGCAGACAAGGAAGACAAGTTCAACGAGCTTGTTGCAAAGGGGAAGACACCGAAAGAGGCTTTGGACAAGCTTGGCGTGAAGAGGTACTGCTGCAGGAGAATGTTCCTGGGGCACGTTGACGTCGTGGAGGAGCTAGTAAAGTATGGGAAGTACTAAGCGAATGAGGGGCAGTGGTCTAACCTGGTATGATTCCAGCTTGGGGCTGCCGACTGCCCCCTTGGGGCACGGCAACAAAATGCTGGCGATGCGAGTTCAAATCTCGACTGCCCCATTTTTCGCTCATGCGGAAAACGGGCGCTTTTGCCGTAGGCAAATCGCAACCCATTTGCTTCGTGATTATTAGGAGGTAATAAAATGGCTGAAGAAATGTTGGTCCCACAAGAGAGATACCTTGAATCGGGAGTTCACATTGGAACAAAGATTAAGACGCCGGACATGGCGAAGTTCATTTACAAGACTAGGCAGGACAGGCTTTACGTCCTCGACCTAAAGCAGGTTGATGACAGGATTAAGGTGGCTGTGAAGCTGCTTTCAGAGTACAGCCCTAACGATGTTTTGGTAGTGGCTTCTAGGACTTACGCTGCGAACGCCGCGTCAACTTTTGCCAAGGCTTGTGGCATGCGGCTCATCGCAGGCAGGGTTATCCCCGGGATTTTCACTAACCCCGAGCGGGAGGACTTCTGCGAGCCACAATTGCTAGTGGTCTGCGACCCTAAAGGGGAGAGGCAGGCTATTAAGGAGGCTACGAGGGCTAGAGTGCCTGTTGTGGCATTGTGTGACACTGACAACTCGACAAAGCACATTGACTGGGTAATCCCGTGCAACAACAAGGGAAAAAAGTCTCTCGCGCTAATCTTTTACTTGCTTGCTCGCGAGTACCAAAAGCAAAAGGGCGAGATAGAGACGGATGACCAGTTCGAGCTGGGGCTTGAGGAGTTCGAGGAGCGTGCTTCCGAGCAGGAGCTCGCTGAAATCGAGGAGCTGGAGGAAGAGGCTTTGGACGAGGCTGAGGAAGCAGCTGAAGAAGAGGAAGAGGAGCCAGAAGAGCCAAACGGAAAAGACGAGGCTGCAGCCGAGCCAGAGGAAGAGAAGAAAGAAGAGAAGCCAGCTCCAAAGAAAAAGGCTGAGAAGAAAGAAGAGAAAAAGCCAGAAGAGCCAGAGAAGAAAGAATAAGATTAGGCTTTCAGGACGTACGCTTCAAACGTGACGTCCAACCCTTCTTCCCCAAAATCCTCTTCGAAGCCAAGGTCCGAGTAAATCACATCGCACACTGCCTTGTCAATGTGCACGCCTACTTCTTCAAGCTCGAACCCATACGCTTTAAGCAATTCAACTATTTTTGGGTGCGAAGCGAAAAGGGTTGGGACAATCATCACTTCCCTTCCAGTCTGCCTTGAGAACTCCAACAAAACATCAACCCAGCTCTCGCCCTCATTAAACAAGTCAAGCGTGGTGTTCTCGTAAAACTGGGAGTTCACCAGGAACCCCTTGTCAGACTCTAAAAGCGAGACCCTGCTGATGACCTGGCCATTCTCGTCGCCTTCCGCAGCAAAAATGTTCGGATTGTTCTCATCAACAGTCCTGGCGACTGCACCGTGGCGGTTTGACCCTTTCTTAATGTCAAGGCAGGAGGGGAATCCAACGCCCATCTGCGCCTCCTCAATCGGGTCTCTCGGGACAAAAAACACTACTTTCTTCCCCTCTTCAATCGAGTGCAGTTGGCCAACAGAAGTCTTAAGATGGGCCAAGTGCTCGTTAACATCATCAACAATAATCTTCTGCTCTGGGCTGAAGCCCCCTTGCCTAGCCCTCTCATTAAGCTTCTTTGCAACCTCGATGCTGTCAGCCTCCCTGTCGCCAGTTTCCTCAACGCCAAGCTCCTCCAGCCCGCTGTAGCCAAGCTGCCTTACAAGGCTCTTTAACTCAGAAAAAATCATTGCCGCGCGTAGCTCCTGCTTTTCCTGGAAGCTCTGGGAAGCAGACAACTCGAGAACAAGCTTGAACTCGTGCATCGCCTTAACATTCGTTCCCCTCTCCTCCATTTTCTTAACCACGCGCTTGTTGCCCTCAAGCCCTGAAATCCACTCAATAGCCGCCTCAGGGCCCTCCTCATGGTAAATTCTTACGAGGTCCGCCAAAACCCGCTGGTTATACTTAATTCCAAAGAATCCCTCAAGCACGTTGCCCAGGTTCTCGGAAATCTCTTCCTCCTGGGCTATCTTCCTACCGCATATAACGCTCAGGATAGCGCGGTGGGCGTCAAGCGCCTCAAGCAAAGCGTTTTGCCTAGCCATCCTAACAGAAGACCGAAGCTCGGAAACAAACTTCTCCTCAAACTTCGGCTTGAAAGCAACCTCTCTTCCGCTAGCGAGCTGCTGCTTCTCCTTTTTAACAACGTTCAGGTTAAGCTCACGGCCGCAATCACGCGCAACCAAAAGCATCTCTAAAACCTCTTCCTCGCTTATCGGGGACTCGTAGCCAGGCGTGGAATCCGCGTGCGCCTTGTGCCTGTCAACGTAACCCATGACCTCAGGGAACTTTTCACGCAACTCCTGCTCGTCCTCTTCAGTGGGCTTACGCCCCTCCCCAAGAATCCTCTTAAAATCCTTTGCCTTCTCCGCCTTAAGCTCTTCTGGGAGGTCTCCCTCAAGCCGCAGGAAAACAGAAACCCTGTCAATCGCTTTTATGCGCTCGGCAACAGGAAGGAACTCCTTTGATTTCTGGAGGTACTCCAAGAGCTCTGGGTGGTAGTGCTCCGCAAGCGCTATCCCTGAGCCAACATTAACTGCCAACCGCGTTATCTCTGCCTTGTTCCCCTTCTTAATCAGAAAACGCGTTTCCTCAGAAGCATCGTATTCGCTCTTCAAAAGCTTGGTGTGGTACAACAAGAGCTCTGGAGCCCGGTCAATAACCCTCTCAAACTCTTCTGGCGAGCTAGCGTAAACCCCTAGAATGAACTTAAGGGACCCTGGCTCGAATTTGAGTGAGTTGTCCACAATCTCTAAAAACTGGCTGGCAACCCCGCCTAGTGACTCGACTAACTGCATTCCCTCATCACTAACCAATAGGTCAAAAGCCCCTTTGGCGGTAAGGGATGAGAGGTACTTAGCCCCAACAACTGGCTCGAGCAAGAGAACAAACGAGCGCAAGCGCTCTCCAGCCAGAGTGTCAAAAAACTCTTTTCCACCCTCTTCCTCAATGCCTTTGGCGCCAATAACGTAAAAGTACTTGCCCGCAACAATCGGGTCCAGCTGTTCTGCAAAACCAGTTATTTCCGGCTGCAAAAGCTCCTCCAGCTTACCAGTCCTCCAAACAGCGTAAAGGAACTGCGAGGAAGCCTGGTCACCAAATAACTCCAATTCCTTGAGGAACTCTTCGCTAGCCATTACCTCAATGTTTTTTGTAACCCCGAGCGCCTGCAAGTAATTTTTTACAACCTGGTCATCCATTGAATTAAGCTCGCTAGAAAGGGAAACAAACTTGTCACTGGTTAAAACGTCCACCGAGTCCTCTGAAAGCGCTTCAAAATACGCTTCAAGGGGCTTAAGGGCCTTCAAGAACTCAACGCGCTCCATCACCCTGGGGTCAAACAATAACTCTGCCTTACCCCTGTAAACCGCGCTAATGTACGCCTTGGCAGCATCAGGCCCAACAGAGTTAAAGAAACCTGAAGAGCCAAGAACCCGCGGGGCAGTAGCCCTAGCAACCGCAGTATCAAACTCGCCCATCCAGCTAAAATAATAACTCGCAACCTCCGGGTCCAGGGAAAGAGCAAACGAGCGCACGTCATCCGAATCAAGCCGCTCAAAGTCCTTGCCAATCCTAAGCGAAACCAAGTAATGCTTGGCAACCTCTGGCGCCGCCTTTTGCAGAAACTCCCGCATCTCCGGGCTAATAATCCTGTCAACCTGTTTCGTGCTAGTTATCGCAAAAAAGAGCTGGTAGCGCACCTTCTCCTCAAGCGACTCGGCTAACTCGAGTATCTCCCCCAGCTTCTCTGTTTTCTCCTCTTCAGAAGAGAAGCTCCCGTTAAGGTAGGACGTGATTTCCTTGGAAGAATGCTCTTCCGCCAGCTCCTCCAGGCGGCTAAGCATCTCTTCTGCCGAACGCTCAGGCTTCTCTTGAACTGGCTTACCCTTAGCAACAGTTGTTTTCACAGGCATGAAAAAAAACCCTGTAAGAATTAAGCGAATAAAGTATATAACCCAATACCAGAAAATGCTTGGGCTCAGGCTTACTGCGTCTCGCTCACGCAAGAGGACTTTAGGAGCGGGTCAGTGATTATCCCGCACCACACTGACTCGTTAGTGTGCACAGCGTACCGGTAAAAGCACTGCTCGTTCCAAGGGCTGTACTCAACGCCATCACACATTGTAACCTCGTAATTAAGCGAGTTAATGACTTCCGAGTAGCACTGGTTCCTGTAGTACGCGGACTCGATGTCATTGCAGACGCGGGGGTCAAAAAGCGCGAGCGCAACATTACGCTGGCAAGGGTAACGGTACTCTGGAAGCACTACGTGCTTGCAGTAATCCGCCTCGTTAAACGTTTCAGCAACCTCCCTATAGCACTTGTCCGCCTCAAGCTCTGGCACCATGAAACCGCACTGAAGCGGCTGCTCGAGCTTAAGCGCTAGGGAACGGTAACAGTTATTCCTGTACATGGTGATGTTAATGTACTCGCAGGTACTGCTCGAGTTATAGTAGTAAGAATAGTTTGCTATGCAGTCCGCTGCAACGCTCTCATCACCAATATAAGTGCAAGCCTGCCAAGTTTGCTCTGCTATTGCAAGGCACTTGAAGAGCCTTGCAGAGCTGTTGAAGAAATAGCAGTACTGGGAATCATAATTGCCCGGCAGGAACTCGGTGAAGCAGTCATCTGACTTTTGCGTGGTCGAAAGGCTCGCGCAAAGAGAGTAATCCCCTGAAGAGCGCGCTAAGGAAAAAAAGCAATCATCCGCAAGGGTCGTGTTAGATATCCTCGCGCAATTAGACGCGTTCCCAGAATAATTCGCGTAAGAGTAAACGCACTCGTCAGTAACGTTAGGCAGAACATCCGCGTACCAGCAGTACTCAACGGAGTCGTAAGACTCGGCATAGCAAATGAGCTGCTGGACAACCCCCTCTACCTCATCACACATGATTCCAGGGTCTCCAGCGCTAACATGGCACTCGCGCCGTATCTCCTCGTCTTGGATGTTATCGCAAATCGTGTAATTCCCGGTCTTCTCCGCTATCCTTGAGTAACACTCTAGCTCGTTCTCCTGGATGTGCATGCGGTCACAAATACGGGGATCTGATTCTGCCAAAGCAAAGTAAGCGAGGCAGTCATCCCTAGTCGCATAAGATGCAATCTTATCACACCCAACCACCATGTAAGAGTCAACCGCCAGCTGCTCGTAGCAAAGGTCCCGCGCGGCAGAGTCAATGTACTGCGCGCACTTGTCCGCAGTAGTCGGCACCGCAGTAGGCACAGCAGTAGGCACTGGCTCCCCACCGTTGGTTGAAACACAGCCTGAGGCCAGCGCTAGGAGCAAGGCAAAAAAGAAAACAATTAAACGGCTCATTCTTACCACGCCAAGAGTATCTCTAAGCGCGTTTAAAACCATTTCTAAAAGAATCTGCTGCAGCCCGGGCAACGGGCTTAACCACTCCCGCGTAAACCATTAAGCCAAAGCCGGCTACTCCACCGACAACGCCAGCTGCCCAGCCGTAAAAACCGGCTAACGCGAGCTCCTGGCTCAAGTGCCCGAGCGAAACAGCACCAACAAAACAGGCGATGCCGCCAAGCGAAGAGTACAAAGAGAGCTTGGCAGCCCCCTTGAAAAGACGGCTGTCCCTAATCTCTGCGTCGCTCATGCCGGGCTCAACGAGCTCAACGGGCGCGAACTCCTTGTGCTCCAAGCCCCTCCTAAAAAGCTTCTGGAAAACCGCTCTCTTATCCTCTAGGGCTAAAGCGGCTGGAACAGCCTCTTCAACAGGCTTTTTCTGCTTAAAGCGCATCCCATCAAAACCCCCAAAAAACGCATAGCCCCGACCGGAGAATCGGCGAAGCCGGTGCGCGTTACGCGCAGCGGAACCGCGTTCGAACCGGTGTCTCCAGGTTCAAAGCCTGGAATCCTTTTGGCATTAAATAGATTAGCTCTATAAAATATAGCCACTAGACGACGGGGCTACTGAAAAATTCTTGTAATTTAATTAGTCTCCTAGGATTATTAAAACCTATCTCATGGATAAGTCTACGAATTTCTGCTTGTCGAGTTAAATATATTGCAATTCCACTTATGCGAGAAGGATGAAAACCCAACGAAATAAAACCATTCCTAACGTCAATAAGTAATGGTTTGCATGCGCTTTTAAAAGAAATCTGCAATAAATGCGGATTATGAGGGGCCAAAGCATACACTGAGCCATCACTATCCAATAAACCACGCAAACATGCTTTAAGAAAATCCGGGTTTTTCTTGATCCAAACGGGGATGCGAACTCCATTTGCAATCTTATCCCCGGGAGTCAAGCCAAGAGAGATTAATGCTTCTACAGCTGGCCTGCTTTGAATAGTCAAAAAGACGCAATTACGATCCGGCTTCTTTTTGATAGAATAACTACACCCCAAAATTTCTTGGATTAGGGAACCAAGATGAGCTAACCACTTATCCCCCCCATTAGAATTAGCAAAAATCCTGAGATTATAAATATGGCGCTTACCGTTA
>Ga0272442_10012574_pt1 | contig 10213 bp, 9 predicted proteins | sample SSMForm2O_FD_200262 | JGI IMG/M metagenome (GOLD analysis project Ga0272442, IMG submission 200262) | Marine sediment archaeal communities from Little Sippewissett salt marsh, Falmouth, MA, United States - SSM-Form-2O | ecosystem: Environmental > Aquatic > Marine > Wetlands > Sediment ... | reverse complement strand
TACATATCATATAATTTACTTTATCTGTTGATGGAAAAGCTTAAAGAACGTTTTATATTTTTTGATATATGTTTTTAAGTCTATTAAACAAAAACAGGAGAAGTGCGGATACCGGGATTTGAACCCGAGCAAGTGGCTTGGGAAGCCACTATCATACCACTAGATCATATCCGCAAACAAAGCTTTTAGAAAAAAAAGAAAAGATCGGTATTTTTATTTTACATTCTTAAGTATATCTAGTACATAGTCATAGAATTTGTCTACTGTGCTGATATGTACTTCTTCTTCAGGTGAATGCGGATTTTTAATAGTAGGACCAATACTTATCATATCCATCCCTTCAAACTTTTCACCAATGATTCCACATTCAAGTCCTGCATGTATTGCTTCAACTTTTGGGTCTTTACTGGTCATATCTTTGTAAATATTTTTTGATAGTTTCAAAATTTTCGAATCCATATCTGGTTTCCAACCAGGGTACGGTTCATCTTCTTCAACCTTTGCACCAGATAACTCAGCTGTAGATCTTATCTTATCACGTAAATACTGTAACTCTGACATAACTGAGCTTCTAGAACTTAATTGAATATGATACGCCCCGTCTTTGGCCTCGACTTTTGCAAGATTTACAGAGGTCTGAATTAAACCCTCTATATCATAGCTCATTTTTTCTACGCCATGAGGTAGACCATTTATTAGATTTAGAACTTTAGTTTGAGATTCTTTGTCTAAGACTTTATCTATTTTAACATCACTTATTTCTACCTTGAATTTCGGATCAATAGGTTTAATTTCATTGAGAATTGCTTTTTCCTCATCTTTTATCATTTTTTCAAGCTCGTCTTTGTTTTTCTTTTCTATAGTTATCTCTGCGTTTGCTTCTCGTGGGATAGCGTTATGTTTATCTCCACCTTTGATATCTATGATCTTGATATCGTATTTCTTATATGCTTTCCATAAAATCCTACTTAAAAGCTTTATCGCGTTACCTCTCTGTTCACCGATATCAACTCCAGAGTGACCTCCTCTGAGCCCAGAAACATTAATTTTAATACCGGTAAAATCTCCTTCAATCTTTTTTGTTTTTATTGGTAATGTTATATCCGAGTTCCCGCCACCAGCACATCCTACCGTTAAAACACCCCAATCTTCACTATCAAGATTAAGAAGTATCTTACCAGTTAACATATCTTTTCCAAGAGCAAAAGCACCAGTTAAGCCTGTTTCTTCATCTACTGTAAACAACGCTTCTATAGGTCCTAATTTTAAATTTTTATCTTCAAATATAGCTAGAGCTGTAGCAACACCTATTCCATCATCTGCACCAAGAGTTGTACCCTTGGCTAAGAGTTTATCTCCCTCTATTCTTAGTTTTATAGGGTCCTTTGTAAAATCATGCTTGACATCATTATTTTTTTCACAGACCATGTCCATATGACCCTGTAAAACAACAGTAGGTTTATCTTTCATATCAGGGCTTGCAGGTTTAATTAACACAACATTTCCTACTTCATCTGTTTTTGATTCAAAATCATGTTTTTTTGCAAAATCAAGAATATATTTTCTTATTTTTCCCTCGTTTTTAGAGCAACGAGGTATTTTTCTAATCTCATCAAACTGCTTCCATAATAACTTTGGTTCTAAATTTTCGATTATTGACATATGTTTACCTCCCTTAAAATGCAAAAAAGGTAATACAACATGTAATTTAAATATTTACTATTAAAGAAAGATAGAAAAAAGCTTAACTTTAATCTTTAGAAATTATAAGATTTTTAAATTGGTCAATAATGGCGGTGTCTTGTTTGAATTTACTGTCCTCTGATTCTTCATCTTCTTTTTCTATTGCCAGATACTTAGTAATATTCAAAGCAAGTTCACCAGTAACTTTTGTATCATTCCAGTTGAAATTATCAATTACATCTCCGTGGGTATGTTTTATTCCATCTCTATGATGATGAAGCCAGTCGGGACCTTCTATGTCATATCCAGTTTTTACAATTAATATAGTTTTACAATTGCGTTTTTTGTCTAAATTAGCTAAGGCAAATGCATTAGTGTTACTTGGCCCTCCAGTTGTTTTAACACATGTTCTATTTTCAATACCAGTTCTTTTTGTGTAATTAGTATCTTTTATAAATTCAACCATGCTTTTATTTACGGTTTCATCATTAGACCAGATTTGAAACTTTAAATTCTCTGGGATAACTGGATTAAATCCAAGTTGATTTAGATCCAAAACATATGAAATGAACTCATCCCTATGAATGTTTTCGTAATTAAATGCGCCTCTCCAACCATATTCTTCTGCACCAAATGCAATAAATTTAATATTTCTTTCAGGCTCAATGTTTTTATCTTTAAAATATTTAGCAATTCCTAATACTGTTGCCATTCCAATTGCTGAGTCAGCTGTACCCTGACACCACCAACTGTCATATAATGAACAAACAATAATTGTCTCTTTTTTGTTTTTTCCTTCCATTGTGCCTATAACGTTGTAACTTACAACAGAATCATTATATTCTTGATTCAAATAAAAATCAATTTCAAAATCATCAGGATTGTTCATGATTTCTTCACCGATAGTACGGTTAACAGTGATTATTGGTAAAGGACAGAAATGATATGTGGCCATATTATAGGTATCATAATTAGAATCTACAAGGATTAATCCTTTGCAGTTAGGTTGGAATATACTCCATAATAATTGCTGCTTTCTTGAACTACCTATGGGCATATAGTCTAACAACTTGAAAATTATTTTATAAATAAAACCATTAATTGTGAGATTCTTAGGTTCCCACTCTGTAAACTCATAATCCTTTCCGATATAAACAAATGGTTTATTGTTTTTGATACCACGGGCTATGTCTTTAATTAAGGAATAGTCAGCTGGCCTATTTAAAACTTTTAACCCTTTATAAGAAAAATTATAGGATAACCTGTCAAAATCATATAAATTCAATCTTTTATCGACTATTCCACCTACAGCAAATAAATATGATTTTATTAGTTTTTCAAGTAAAAAACCAATAAATGGTTTTTTAGCCTTTAAATCTTCTAAAATGTAAGTTATACCTGTAAAATTCCATCTACCTGAATTAAAAAAATCAGTAACCTTATACAAATTATGACTTGTTTTGTTATATATTGATAACCCTATTTCTTTTTTATCTATTTTTGTTGTAAGTAAAGGATTCTCTTTTGTGTTGTTTATTTTTTCATATTTTGGATCTAAACCTAACTCTGTCATATTTTCGTGTATCATTTCTGCTGCTCGATGTTCCCCTTTTGTACCAAATGCTCGTCCTTTAGCAATCTCACCAGGTTCATACTCTGTAAAAATAATATTGCTAAGGTTTTCTGTTAAGCTGTATATATAATCTAAATCAAGACTGTTATCATTTTCAAGTGCGTTAAAATTTTTGTTTTCTTTTTTGTAAATACTCCCTTTTGTTAGGCTTGCATTAATGCTTGGAATTGTTGCAACTGTGATAAGTAAAAAAAGAACTGAACATACAAGTGTTTTTTTAAATATAAGGTTATATTTAGCATTCATTATAATAATATTATTTATCATCGTATATAATATTTACCATTGTATTATATTATATTCTATATTAATGTATCTTTTTGTTTGATTCTATTTAGAAATATTTAATATATGTATTAACTTATACTCTTTGAAACATCGGAGGCGAATCTATTTATGGATTGGGGAATGAAAAATAGACTTTCAAAAATAATTAAACCAAAAGATGGAAGAACAGTCATGCTAGCAGTAGATCATGGTTATTTTATGGGTCCGACAACTGGTCTAGAGAATATAAAAACAATGGTTGACCCACTCATGAAATACGCAGATACCTTGATGCTTACAAGAGGAGCTTTAAGAAACTATATTGATCCTAACACAGATATCCCAATAGTTTTAAGGGTATCCGGTGGTACAAGTATCCTAAATAAAGAAAATCTTTTACATGAAGGAACAGTAGTTGATGTCGAAGATGCAATAAGACTTAATGTATCGGGTGTTGCTTTTTCAATTTTAGTAGGCCAACCTTTTGAAAGAGATACGATTCTAGGGATGACAAAATACATTGATAAATGCCAGAGATATGGAGTTCCTGTTCTAGCGGTTACTGCTGTTGGAAGAGGCCTTGGAAAAGATGCAAAATATTTAAGCCTTGCATCACGTATGGCAGCAGAACTTGGAGCAAGTATTGTAAAAACATATTTCTGTGATAAATTTGAAAAAATAGTTGATACCTGTCCAGTACCAATTGTTATTGCCGGTGGTAAAAAACAACCAGAAAAAGATGCTCTAAAAATGGCATATGATGCAATACATTCAGGTGCTATTGGGGTTGATATGGGTAGAAACATTTTCCAGAGTAAAGATCCAAAAGCGATGATTCAGTCGGTAAACTCAATTGTTCACAAAAATTACACTCCAAAAGAAGCATATGAGTTATTTAACTCTAAAAAAAGTAAATAGCCAATAAATTTAAATAAAAATCATTATTAACCAACTATAAAATCGGAGGAAAATAAAATGTTATTGTGGATAGGACTAATACTATTAGTCATAATAGTGGTAATTCTACTGTTAATATTCTTTGGATATTACAACCGAATAATTAGACTGGAAAATAGAATTGATAATTCATGGGCACAAATTGATGTCCAACTTAAAAGAAGAGCGGACCTCATTCCAAACTTGATGGAAACAGTAAAAGGATATATGACACATGAAAAAGAAGTCCTTGAAAACGTTACAAAGGCACGTTCTGCTCTTATGAGTGCAAAAACCCCTCAAGAAAATGTTGATGCAGATAATATGCTTACAGGTGCACTTAAATCACTTTTTGCTGTTGCAGAAAATTATCCAGATCTCAAAGCAAATCAAAACTTTTTAAATCTTCAAGATGAACTAACAAACACAGAAAATAAAGTATCTTATGCAAGGCAACATTACAATGATTCTGTACTTGTGTATAACAATATTGTTGAAACAATACCTGGTAAATGGTTTGCAGGTATGATGAACAAAAAAACCCGCGATATGCTACAAATACCCCAAGCTGATAGAGAAGTTCCAAAAGTAAAATTCTAAAAACATATTTATTTTTTTCATTTGGAGAGATATGGAAAAAAAATTAATTGTCGAGGATCAAATTCAAAAAAACAAGAGAAAAACAATAGTAATCTGTGGTCTAATGGCCCTTTTATTCATTGGTATTGTTTTCTCTGTTGGTTTCATTCTTTTTGGCGGTAATATATACATTTCTCTAGCATTTGCTTTACCTGTAGCTGTTGGTTATGTTGCAATTACCTATTCGATATCTGTTCCAGCTATTCTTTCTGCAGCGAAAGCAAGACCAGCAAACCCACAAAACCGAGAGGAAAAACTTTTAATTCACAGAGTTGAAGAAATGAGTATTGCATCAGGTCTTCCGATGCCAAAAGTATATGTTCAAGAGTCACCCTATATCAATGCATTTGCTACTGGTAAAGATCCAGAACATTCAGTGATATGTGCAACAACTGGTGCGATAAGAAAACTAAACCAGGAAGAACTCGGAGGAGTTATTGCTCATGAAATGAGCCATATTAAAAACTATGATATACGTTTGATGACTGTAACGATTGCAGTAGTTGGAGCAATTTCTCTTATAGCTGAAATCTTGTTTTGGTCAATGTTCTGGGGTGGCGCGGGGCGTAGTAGAGGCCGAGGTGAAGGCCAGGTAATACTTATTGCTATAGCAATTATTTTTGCAATTCTTGCTCCTATTTTTGCCCGTTTGACATATCTAGCAATATCTAGAAAAAGAGAGTATCTAGCTGATTCCACAGGAGCGTACCTTAGTAGAAACCCAGAAGGACTTGCTAAAGCGCTTGAAAAAATAAGAGATGATCATATAAAAGAAAAACCTAAAGGAAGTAAAACTGTAGCACCATTATATATCTCAAACCCCTTTAAAGCTCAGGCAGCAGCTGGTAAAGGATCTCTATGGTCTACTCATCCACCAATTGATGAAAGAATAAAAAGACTCAGATCAATGTAAGGATTATGGAGGTTTTCTAATAAAAAACCCAAGTGTTTCTCATTTGAACAATAATTTTTTAAATGATCATTCTACCATTGTTTTATTATTTTCAAATATTATAATGTTTATTTTTGCAATTTATGAAAGTTGGGATCTTCTAACTATAATGTTTATTTATTGGTGCCAAAGTGTAATAATTGGTGTTTTTACCTTTTTTAAAATATTAGATTTAAAAAACTTTTCAACTGAAAATGTTTATGTTAACAATAAAATCACTGTGGCCAATAAAGCAACCAAGATAGGTATTGCTTTTTTCTTTTTATTTCACTATGGTTTTTTCCATTTTGGATATTTTACGTTTTTAGTATTAAGCCCCTTTTTTAGAATAAATCCTCAGGGTTCATTAACAAGTTTAACAATGATAATAGTGATATCTGTGTTCTTTGTAAACCATTTATTTTCATTTTTTTATAATCGTGAAAAAAATGCTAATAAAAAACAAAATATCGGTAAGGTAATGGCTTTTCCGTATCTTAGAATAATTCCAATGCATTTAACAATAATTTTTGGTAGTTTTTTTATAATCCAAGGTTTACCAAAGTTCACACTGATTTTATTTTTGATTTTAAAGACTTTTGCTGATATAGCTATGCATATGATAGAACATAGAGATGATTTAAAAGATAGAATTGAAATAAATTTAAATAAAACAAGTTTTAAACCCGGAGAAACTGTTTCAGTGAGGGTAAATCTATATTTTTATAAACCAATCAAAGCAAAAGAACTTAAAATTTCTTTTATTGGAGAAAAAGAAATTGAATATTATGCAAGAAACTCTAGTAGAAAATCCTCTGTTCCATTTTATATTAAAGAACTAATCAATGATAATAAAGGGAGTTTTTTTAATCAATCTTATGATTTTGATTTTTCCCTCCCCAATGATATTTTAGAAAAAGCAGAAATGGAAGATGCAACTGGTTATGCATTTGTGGGAAATAGAAGATATAAACTCAGTAAAAGAATGGCGGCTCTTCAAAAAAGATCTATGGAATTTGCTTTTTCTTCTGGACTGGATGAAATTAAAAAAAATAATAAGTGGTGTATCTCTGTTTCATTGAAAATACCTTATAAGCCTGATATAGATGTAGATAAAGAAATTGAGATTACTTGATATTTTTAAGAAAATAATCAATTTCCCCCTCTTCTTCTTTTATCTGTTCTTTTTTTGTTTTTAGGTTTAATGTTTCTTTATATGTTTTCATACCTATTGAACTTAGATATTCTTTTATAGATTCACTATTTTTAGTATTTGATTTGCCAGGTCCGCTACCTGTTATAAAAACTCCTGCTTTTTTCCCTTTGATATTTTCTGCTTTGTTAAAAAATGAACGTAGGTACGGAGCTGGTTTACCTGCCCATGTTGGCGATCCAACTAAAATTGTATCATAATTCTTTAAATCAAAATCAGTGTTTTTTATCGGTAGTTCTTTTTGTGATATGGCTGCTCTTCCTGCTTTAAAAAAACCTGGTTTTTTTGTGTGTTTTATCTCGATTAAATCAACATTTTTTTTACTTTTTTCAAATTTATTTTTTAATATTTCTGCAACTTTTCTAGTGTTACCTGTTCTAGAGTAATAAATTATTCCAACGTTCATGTTTCGCCTCAATTTAATTTTGTTTTATTCAGATGATATAACTATCTGTTGTTTTTTCTTTATATCAAGACCTGCTGGTACATCAAGTTGTGCTGCTAGGTACCAATCGATTCTTGCGTTGTAACCTGATAGCATAGATAATGCTTTCATTGCAGCTTGTGTTTTTTCTCCACCAGGCATTTTTGATCCACCAATTATATCCGATGGTATTCTTAACTCAAAATTGTATTCTTCTTTTTGATAGTCTTTTTCACCATCTACTGGTTGTTTGTAGTCATAGACTTTTTGTCTGCTAGAACTATGACTTGAGTTACCACTCATTGCGCCTATTGCTCCTCCAGTACTTCTTGTTTTCTTATATGCATAGAGTCTTACTCTTAGCTCTCTACCATGAACAGGTTTTTTTAAATTAAGCTTGATTTTTCCTGTGATTTTGTCTCCTGGCTTAAAGTCATATTTTTCTAAATTCATAGTTATTTTATCTGGTCCAAATAATCCCATTTTGATTCCTCACGTTTTTTTAATCCGATATATTATAAAGAGTAATAAATTTTGTTGAATATTGGTAAAATCTATTAAAGGTTTGTTAATAACAAAAGAATGTGTAAGATTATGGATAATATGAAAGTTGCTATGTATTACAATAATAATGATGTAAGAATTGAGAAACAAAAAATACCTGAAATAACTGATAGTGAAATATTAGTTAAAGTAGTTGCTAGTGGCATATGCGGATCAGATGTTATGGAGTGGTACAGAATTAAAAAAGCACCAATTGTTCTGGGTCATGAGATATCAGGTGTTGTTGAAAAGACAGGTAAAAATGTTACTAAATTTAAAAAAGGGGATCGTGTTTTTGCAACTCATCATGTGCCCTGTAATACTTGTTATTATTGTTTAAACGGCGAGCATACTTTATGTAATACTCTTCATTCTACAAAATTTTATCCAGGTGGTTTTGCTCAGTATATTAGAGTACCTGAAATTAATGTTGACCGTGGAACATTTATTCTACCTGATGAAATGAGTTATGATGAGGGGACATTTATTGAGCCCCTTGCTTGTGTTGTACGTGGTTTTAGAAAAGCTATGTTTAAACCCGCAAAGTCAGTTCTAGTATTGGGCAGTGGTGTAGCAGGTATTTTGAATATAAAACTTGCAAGAGCCTATGGTGCTAGTCGAATTTTTGCTACTGATCTAAATAGCTTTAGAATTGATGCAGCTAAAAAAATGGGTGCAGATTATGTTTTTAATGCAAAAGAGGATGTCTCTAAGAAAATAAAAGAAAATAATGAAGATAGGCTTACTGATTTTGTAATACTTTGTGCAGGTGTTCCTAGTGCAATTAAACAGGCTATTAATTGCGTTGAACCTGGTGGAACAATATTATGGTTTGCACCTACTAAACCAGGGATTAATGTTGTTTTTCCATTTTTTGATATTTGGAACAAGCAAATTAAGATGTATTCTACCTATGCAGGAGCTGGAAAGGATATAATTGATTCTGTAAGACTATTAAGATCAAAAGTTGTAAATGTTGATGATATGATCACTCATAAATTTCCAATGGATAAGACTCCTGAAGGTTTTAAAATAGCTGCAGATGCAAGTAGATCAATAAAGATTATAATCGAGCCACAAAAATAAGAAGATTTAATCCTAATTTATTTATCAAAAGTTTATAATAAAGTATTTTATTCTATTGACTGTGAAAATAATAAAAGCAATCTGGGAACTAATGCGTCTTGAGCATGGAGTAATGATTTTTTTAGGTATTTTTATAGGCTCAGTTATTTCCTTGGAAGGATGGGATATTAATTTCTGGGATAAGTTTATTTTAACTTTTTTTACTGCTTTATTTTTGGAGGCGAGTACTTTTGCTTTAAATGATTATTTTGATCTTGAAATAGATAAAAAAAATAAACGTTTTGATAGACCTCTCGTAAGAGGCGATCTAAAACCAAAGACAGCACTTATCTTATTTGGGATTTTTTTTCCACTTGGAATAATTTGCTCGTTTTTTGTTAATATGACTTGTTTTATTATCGCTCTTATTACTGCATTACTTGCTATATTATATGATACGCATATGAAAAAAGTAAAGCTAGTTGGTAATTTTTATATAGCATATGTTATGGCAATACCCTTTATTTTTGGTGCAGCTGCGGTTCTTCCAGAGAGGGGGATATCACTTAGTTTAACTCCATCAGTTTTTATTTTAGCCTTAATTGCTTTTCTTGCTGGGTCCGGTAGAGAGATAATGAAGGATGTTCAGGATTATGAAGGTGATATTGAGAAGGGGGTACGTTCTTTTCCAAGATATATTGGTAAATATAAATCAAGTATTGTTGCCTCTCTTTTTTATCTTATAGCAATAGTTCTTAGTTTTATTCCATTTATTTTTGGAACCTTCGAGATTTACTATAGAAACATTTATTATATGGTAATTATTATAATAACCGATTTGATTCTTATGATAACATCTATGCAGCTGATTTTCAACAA
>Ga0272442_10012573_pt1 | contig 10213 bp, 9 predicted proteins | sample SSMForm2O_FD_200262 | JGI IMG/M metagenome (GOLD analysis project Ga0272442, IMG submission 200262) | Marine sediment archaeal communities from Little Sippewissett salt marsh, Falmouth, MA, United States - SSM-Form-2O | ecosystem: Environmental > Aquatic > Marine > Wetlands > Sediment ... | reverse complement strand
CGCTTCCGACCCGAGGTCCGATTCACTATGCCGCTGTTAATGCCGACAACAGGCTCGATATCCTGACCTACAATCCGGAAAACTCCGAGCTGCTGCTCTTCGAGGAAGATTTGCCGGGTGAATACAAAAGCACTGCCGTGACCCTGTGCCGGGGAACGACGTCGGTATTCTTCTTTTCTATGAACGGCAGGCGAATGTTCCTTTACAACGAGACCACCCTCGATCGCCAACGCCATACCCTGTACTGCCTGTCTTTGCTCTATCCCGACAGCGCCGGAAAATACAGGAAAAAAGTGCTCTATGAAGACAAACACCCCATTCAACGCTTCCAGGCCGCCTGCCGGGAAGAGCTTTTATACGTAGCCTTCGTCCAGGAGCCGTTTAGATTGTTGTCAGCGTGTTTTTCCGGTCAAGAATTAGTTGAGAATCAGGATCTGTGAACCAAGATAATCATTGAGAAAATTTAGAATCCAGCTGCAGACGGCTTCGAGATCCTTCTTCCCGGTTGGTTCGCTGGTTTTGTTGCCGAACTCTTCCTCCAGCTCTTCCAGCTTCTGTTTCGAGCTTTCCGGAATGAGCCGCCTTTCATGCAGTGTTTGCGCAAAAAGCTTGAGCGTATCCTTTTCGTTGTAGCCGATACTCTTGTTCTCGCAGATCTTGCCCAGTATCTCCAGCAGGGTTGTTTCCAGGATAACCCGGGCCTTTGCGTAATCTCCCCCTGTAATGTGCTCCCGGGCCCGTTTTATCAGCGAGGCGTGAATATTCACGCTCAGCATCAGGTCCTTGTGGAAAAAATAGCCTTTTTCTACGTCTTTCCTGGCGCCTTTGAGAATACCCAGGAAAATCTGGATCGAATTATAGTAATCGAAGAATTTATAGTTGGCGAAGCTGTCATAATATGGGCTCGATGATCCGAACGTCGATTTCAGCAGACTCAGACAGTTCATTTTCCATGATTCGAAAAATTCTCCGTCGATGGTCTTTTTGTTGCCTGCAAAATAGAGCCGTTTGCAGATCCTCTTTATTTCCTCGCCCTCGGAAATGAGATTATCGTAAAGATCGACAACCATCTTCGCAGTCTTGAGGGTTTCTTCCACCGGCCTCCTCCACATTGCATCCGCTTTTCTGGATACTCTCCATCATAAATTATAAGTCAATACATGTCAAATTAAGATAGATTAGAAAATTCTTAGTTTACATGTGATAACATCATAAAGCTATTGTGTTCTAAAAAGAACTCTCCGAGATTCCCCGCGCGCGTCGCTTAGTTCCGTTCCGTGAATGCGGTCTCCTGCAGACCTTCCTCAGTGCGGGTTTCGTATTCCGAGAGGACCTTGTTGATCCGTCCCGGAGTTTCGGCTTTCAGGATTCTCTCGTAAAACTCTTCATGCTCCACGCAGAGGGCAAGCTCTTTCAGCAGTTCGAGGTGCTGTACCGATTCACTCTCCGAGCCGACGATCAGGAAAACCAGCCTGACCTTTCCGCCGTCAAGCGCATCATAGTCGATGCCCTCCGCGCTGATACCCATAACGCCGTATATGCCTTGCAGATGCTGCGATTTGCCATGAGGAACGGCTATTCCTTCCCGTATCCCGGTGCTCATCTTCTTTTCCCGTTCGCAAACCGCAGACAGAATTTCATCGGCACAAGCCAATCCGTAGCGGTCTGTGAGCAGGCTGATCAGCTCCTTGAAAACCTCTTCCTTGGTGGTTCCTTCAAGCTGTGGTTTGATGCATTCCGGGCTGAACAGCTCCGATAATTGCATCTGCGGCCTATTCTTCCTTGCTGCTTTCGCCAGCCTCCGGAATCTGTGCGGCTTCCGCGGCAGGAGCGGCTTCCGGGATAGCCTCCTGGGCGGGCTCCTCCGGCTGCTCCAGCGCTTCCACCCACCAGTTCTCCTGCTCCGCTTCCTGCAGGCTCTCCAGACGGGCCTTGCGTACGATATCACTGGATTCCGTTCCCTTATTGATCCAGGCCAGTGCGAAAGCGCCGCATATGAAAACAGCGGCGATAATGGCTGTAAAGCGTGTCAGCACATTGCCCGAGCGGGAGCCGAAGGGCGTCGAGCTGCCCCCCCCGAACATTCCACCGATTCCTTCACCCTGATCATCCTGAATGAGAATGATCAGTATGGTTATCAGGGCGCTGACCACAAATATGACAACCAAGACGACATTGATAATACCCATTTTCAACTCCAGTTAGAAATTACTGATATTTCACGATTTTCACAAAGCTTGCGGCTTCCAGGGAAGCTCCCCCCACCAGAAGGCCGTCGATATTAGTCATGGCCATTAGCTCGGCCGCATTGGCCGGTTTGACCGATCCACCGTACTGGATCACCGTTTCCGCGGCGACTTCATCATTGTAAAGCTCGGCCAGCAGATTCCGGATGCTGCGGTGCACTTCATCCGCATCGTCCGCAGTGGCTGTTTTTCCCGTACCGATGGCCCACACGGGCTCATAGGCTATGGTGATGTGCTCGAAACTCTCCGCTCCGATCGATTCCAGCCCCGCCCGTATTTGGCTTTCCACCACCCGGGTGGTGATTCCCTGTTCCCTTTCTGTGAGGGTTTCACCCACACAGAGAATCAGGTCCATATCATTTTCTATGGCCCGCCTGACCTTGCGGTTGATTAGCTCGTCGCTCTCACCGTAGACGTGGCGGCGCTCGGAATGACCGAGAATAACCACAGACACCCCGGCATCCTTGAGCATCTCCAGTGAGACCTCTCCCGTATGCGCCCCTTTCGCCTCAGAGCTCATGTTCTGTGCTCCCAAAAGGATATTGGTGCCTTTGACCACGTGATAGACGGCAGCGAGGGCCGTATAGGGGGGCGCGATCATAATCTTTCTACGCTCACCCGCAAGATCCCGAACCAATGCTGAGGCCAGCTCAACGGCTTCCTCGATGGTTTTATGCATTTTCCAGTTACCGGCGATGAATACGCTTCTCACTTTTATAATCCCCTTACTCCGACTTGTCTGTGAGCGCGGTGATACCCGGTAGTTCCTTGCCTTCCAGAAACTCCAGGGAAGCACCGCCACCCGTGGATACATGGTCGATACTGCCGTCCAGCCCGAACTTCTTGACCGCCGCCACGGAATCCCCCCCGCCGACCACGGTTACGCCTTTGCAGGCGGCGACCATCCTGGCAACCTCGAGGGTTCCGCCCGCAAAATTCTCGAATTCGAACACCCCCAGGGGACCGTTCCAGACCAGGGTCGCGGCTTTGGCGATTACCTCCCGGTAGAGGGACAATGTTTTCGGCCCCACGTCCATGGCCACCCGGCCCGCAGGTATGGCGGGCTCATCGATTGTCTCCGGCAGGGCATCCTTTGTGAATTTCTCCCCCACTCGATGATCCACGGGAAGAATAACCTCGACCCCCGCTTCCCCGGCCTTCTCAAGCAGGCTGGCTGCGGTTTCAAGATGCTCCTTTTCCACCAGGGAACCGCCTACGGCTATCCCCTGCGCCTGGAGAAAGGTATACGCCATTCCCCCCCCGATGATCAAGCTCGTGACCCGGGAAAGCAGCGATTCCAGGACGCCGATCTTAGTGGAAACCTTGGCGCCGCCGATAATCGCCACGAAAGGACGGGCGGGATTTTCCAGCACGCCGCCCAGAAAGCGGATTTCCTTTTCCATCAAAAATCCCGCCACACCTGGCATCAGGTGCGCCACACCTTCCGTGGAGGCATGGGCACGATGGGCGGAGCCGAAGGCGTCATTGACAAAGACGTCGCCCAGCTCTGCCAGTTCCCTGGCAAAGTCCGGGTCATTGGCCGTCTCCTCTTCATGAAAGCGGACATTCTCAAGCATCAGGATTTCGCCGCTTTTAAGTGCCCCCGCCTGAGCCCTGACCTCATCGCCCCTGCAGTCCGAAGCCATAACAACACGGCGGTCCAGAAGCTCTGCCAGTGCAACGGCCACCGGTTTCAGGCTGTAGTCCGGATTCACCTTGCCCTTGGGTCGGCCGAGATGACTCATTACGACCAGACGAGACGGCTGACGGTCCAGGATATGCTTCAGAGTGGGAAGCGACGCCCGGATGCGGGTATCGTCCTGGATAACCCCCGCTGCCAGGGGAACATTATAATCCACTCTGCAGAGAACGCGCTTGCCGCTCAGGTCCACGTCTTCAATCGTCATCTTGGCCATGCCGCGCCTCACACGAGTCTCGGGATAAGATCCACCACCCGGTTGGAATAGCCCCATTCATTGTCATACCAGGACAGTATCTTGAAAAAACCCTTGCCCAGCTTCATGGTGCTGCCGGCGTCGAAAATCGAGGAATGGGCATTCCCTATCACATCCACCGAGACGATCGGATCTTCCGTGTATTCCAGTATACCCCGAAGGGGTCCCGCGGCCGCGGCCTTCATGGCGGCGTTGACCTCCTCGATGCTGGGATCCTTCTCCAGTTTGACCGTCAGATCGACTATCGAACCGGTAGGCACGGGCACCCGCATGGCCAGCCCGTTCAGCTTGCCGTCCAGCTCGGGGATGATCTTGCCCACTGCCTTGGCCGCCCCTGTGGTTGTAGGTACAACCGCCAGCGCGGCGGCCCTGGCCCGTCGCAGGTCGCTGTGAGGCGCGTCCTGCAGGCTCTGATCGCTGGTATAGGCATGTATGGTTGTCATCAGCCCTTCAACAATCCCGAAATTGTCCATCAGTACCTTGGCCACCGGCGCCAGGCAGTTGGTTGTACAGGAGGCATTGGACACGATCTGGTCACCGGACTGGAGATCTGCATCGTTCACTCCCAGGACGATCATGCGATCCACCTTGTCCTTGGCGGGTACGGTCAGGATCACTTTCCGTGCACCCGCTTCCAGATGCCAGGCAACCTGTTCCCGTTTGCGGAATATACCGGTCGATTCGATCACCACATCCACGCCCATTTCCGCCCAGGGCAGCTGTTTGGGATCACGTTCGGCGAGCACTGCAATCTTCTTTCCGTCTACAATGATAGCGTCCCCGGCTGCTTCAACCGACTTGTCGTACCTTCCATAGTTCGAGTCGTACTTCAAAAGGTGCGCCAGTGTCTTTGCATTGGAAATATCGTTGATGGCCACAATCTCAATATCCGGACGCGCGAACGCCACCTTGAATACACTCCTGCCAATCCTCCCGAAACCGTTGATAGCTACCTTCATCTATTACCCCTTAGCCAAAGTATTTTATTATCCAGACTATATATAAAATAGAAGCAGCATGTCAATGCAAACAGTGACGCTATCAGGAGCGAAAAAGCCTGAACAGCCGCTGCAGGAGGCCTCCGCCTTCTTCCCGGTCCTGCTCGGCCGGCGCCGGCCTGGTTTCAGCCAGCTGGATCAGCCTGTCCCCGAGATTGATCAGATCGAAAAAATCATCCCGGGTTATCAGCCCCTCCGCGATGTTCTCGTCGACGCGGGTCACGGTGAACTCCCCCAGGATGTCCTCTTCTTCCGCTGCGTAGCCCACCTCTTCGTGCCGTAGCACGACCCTGCCCTGGCGGACGATGCTGAAGCGGTCTTCTACGCTCACCCCGTCGAGCCGGCCTAGATTAATAAGGCCGCGATCGAACTCCCGGGAGATCAAGGTTCCTCCCAGGGGCAGCCAGTCGTGAAACCGTGTGCTCAGGGTCAAAAAGCTGTCGCGGACGCGGTCATTGCCCGTTCGGTAGACCCGGGTGGAGGCCAGCAGGCTGCCCGTACGGGCCAGATAGAGGTCCAGACGCACGGCGAAGCTTCTCTCAGACTCTTCGAACCTGAGCAGCAGGAAAAAATCGGCGCCTTTTTCCCGCGACTGCCGGAAGGCGTCGGCAAAGCTCTCCGTTCCGGGCTCGTCCTTCAGTATGTTAAGATTCTCGAAACGCAACAGCTGGTACTGGAAAAAATCGTGCATGATGCCCCCGGCCCGGGGATGGAGGGTTCGCGTCTCGTTCTCCAGATAATAGACCGAGAGGTTGAAGCTGTCCTTTTCGACCTCGAACTGCCTGATCCTCCATTCCGCCGACAGCGAGCTTGCCTGTTCGCTGGTCTCCATCTCGATCTTGTCCAGGATTAGCGCATCCTCTTTGCCCAGCTTACGCAGCACCTCCAACTCCTGCAGCGATTTGCCGGGGAACCCTGAAAGCTCGAAGACCCGCGCGTAGGCCAGTCGTCCCGGCTTCGACTCCGGATCGAGGCGCAGGCAGCTGCGGTATTCCAGGGCGGCTTTCTGCAGCAGGTTCTTTGCCTCGAACAGCTCTCCCCGCTCGAGATGATACTCAGCGTAGCGGACACGCAGTGGGTCACCAATGGGCAGCTGCTCCCGCAGGATGTTCTCCAGCGCCAGACGTGCTATTTCGTCATCCATGCGCAGCCTGAGAGCCCGAGCCAGGCTGCTGACCGCTTCGTCCGTCCGACCCAGGCGGTCATAGGCCAGTCCCAGGGTATACCAGGCGGCTGCATCGGATCGGGAAACGGCGACCAGCGAACGCAGCAACTCCACCGCATCAGCGGGCCTCCGGCGCAGCAGGTATACCTGGGCCAGGAGCCTTTGAGCCTGCCCGTAGTCCTCCCGCAGCGCCAGGGCGGTTTCCAGATAGACCTGTGCCCGCTCAGTGAGGTTCTCCTGCAGGGCGAAACGGGCCGCCTCGTAGTGGACCTGGGGGTTGTTGGCGTTCTGTTTGAGTGCGAGCTCAATGTAGGACAACGCGGTCTGCCGCTCTCCCGTGTCCGCCGCAAGCTGGGCCAGCGAAAGCAGAGCTTTCGCGTTGTACGGCTCCACCTTCAGGGAGTCCAGATACCTGCGGTTGGCCTGTTGCTTCCTGTCCATGGCAATATCGAGCTCCGCCAGGCCGAACTGAGCCGCCAGATTGTGCGGCTCCACCGCCAGAACCCGCAGAAAAAGCTCCCGTGCCTCTGTATACATGTTGAGGGCGATTTTTATCTCACCCTCGAGATTCATCAGGTCAATGTTGCCTGTGTCCATCTCCCTGGCACGGTCCAGGTAAATGAGCGCCTCCTCATACTCCTCCAGCTGGAAAAAAGCTTCGCTCAGGCCCACCAGAGGTTCGAAATAATTGGGATTCACGGCCAGGGCGGCGCGGAATTTCTCCACCGCCAGGTGGGGATTTTCCTCAAGCTGCGCCTGCAAACCCTCCCGGTACAACCCGACGGCGCCGCTCGCTTCCCGGCCCTGGGCGTAAGTGATCCCGGCGATGAAAAGCATCAGTAGACACAGGGCGGATTTGCGCATACTCAAGGTCCTTTTTCCGGATGAATGACAATTTTCACCGTAATAATCTTATGTCCTTCCATATGCTGTATTATGAAGTCGCTGTTCGTGTAGCTCATCTTCTCGTATTTAACGGGAATCTTCCCGAACAGGTCGAATACAAAACCGCTGAGAGTGTCGAACTCCTCTTCGGGAATATTCAGTCCCGTGCGCGCGTTCAACTCCCCGATGTCCGTACGGGCGTCGCACAGATAAACATCCTCGCTGATTTTTAAGATGTCCTCAGTCTCGTTATCGAATTCATCCTGGATTTCACCCACAATCTCTTCGATGATATCTTCCAGAAAAACAACCCCCGATGTGCCGCCGTACTCATCCACGACTACTGCGATATGGACTCGACGGCGTTGGAATTCCCTTAGTAGAGAATCCAGCTTCTTACTCTCCGGCACGAAATATGCGGACCTGATGATCTTGTCCAGCTCGATCTTTTCTTCCTTTTTGTTAAAATATTTAAGCAGGTCCTTGGCGTAAAGTATCCCCACCACATTATCCACAGTAGCGTGATAAACGGGAACACGGGAATGGCCGCAATCCGCGATGGTCTGCACTATCTCCCTGATGGGTGTATCCAGGGAAATGGAAACCATGTCGATGCGGGGTACCATAACTTCCTTGACGCATGTTTCAGAGAGGGTCAGAATACCATGGATCATTTCCTGAGCGCTTTCATCTAAGTCGCCTATGTCCCCCTCTTCTTCATCCTGGGAAAGGCCCAGAATTTTTTCCAGAAATCCTCGCTTCTTCAAACTATCTTCTCCTTTGAAAATTCTCTAAGCAGGTTCTCCTGCCTGCTAAGCATATCGGAAGACGCCTCTTCATGGTCCATACCCTTGAGATGGAGCAGGCCGTGAATAAGGAGCCTCTTGATTTCTTCATTTTCGGAAACAGCCGCCGTCTCCGCGTTGCGCCGCATTGCCGCCATAGAGATGATGATATCCCCGGCCAGCACCCGGCGTTCCCCTCCAGGGACCGGAGACGCCTCACCGCCGGCCTGGGAAAAGGACAATACGTCTGTAGGGGCCTCAATACCCCGGTAGCGCGCATTGAGCTCCGCGATAAAACTGTCGTCGCAGAACAGAATGGATACTTCCCAGTTGTCTATACCCAGCTTTTCCAGGACCTTGAGTACGAACACCCTGCACGCGTCGAACCAGGCGGCTTCACTGACCAGGCCCGCCGTGGTGATGGCCACGTCGTTCATCGTTGTTCCTCTTTGATCTTGGGGTACACAATACGGGAGTGGTAGTAGCCGGCCAAAATCTGGATAAACTTCTTTTTAATCACCTCCAGGTTCTTGAGCGTCAGGTCTGATTCACTCAGCTCGTTTTCGGTGAACTTCTCCATGATAATATTCCATACGAATTTTTCAAGTTTGGCAATACTGGGCTTTTTCAGGGTCCTGGTAGCTGCTTCCACGGCATCGGCCAGCATCACCACCGCCGCCTCCTTGCTGCGGGGACGTGTGCCCGGATAGGCGTAATCATCAGCGGTAACATTTTTCTTCTTGTCATTCTCCAGGGCCCGCTGGTAGAAATACTGAATCACACCTCGACCGTGATGCTGGGATATGATATCGATGATCTCCGGCGGCAGGGATATTTCCTTAGCCTTTTCCACACCCATCTTGAGGTGCGATTTGATCACAGCTACCGACAGGCTGGGTTTCAGCTCATCATGTTTGTTGTAGGCCTGTTGGTTCTCGATGAAATATTCCGCCTGGTCGATCTTGCCAATATCGTGATAGTAGGCCCCCACCCTGGCCAGCAGGGCGTTGGCGCCGATCTCACTGCAGGCCGATTCTGCCAGATTGGCCACACTGATTGAGTGGTGATAGGTTCCCGGGGCCAGGTTCAGCATCCGCTTCAGGATAGGTGCATTAAGATCCGACAGCTCCCGCAGCCGGAACCTGGTAGAAGCGTTCAACAGGTGCTCCAGCAGGGGGAGCAGGCCCAGGGAGATCAGGCTGCAGAGAAAGGCATTGATCAGGCTCCAGCCCAGAGCCGGAAGCAGCCAGCCTGAAGGCAGGTTCTGCAGCAGGCCGAGGGCGACCAGGGTGGTGAAATTCAGTACCGAAAGGATGGCTCCCGCCTTGATCAGGTCGATTCTTCTCTCCGCCTGGGTGACCACCGCCGTGCCGCCGATACCGGTCAGCAGGGCAAAGATGAAGGGAGGAACCTCCATCTCCAGGATGGGAATCAGCAGCAGCGAGAGGATGAAGGAAAAAATGAAGCCCGCGTTGGCCGAAACCAGCAGGGTAATCAACATCGCAACAGCCGCCGAGGGCAGGATCACTGAAAGAGGCAGTTCCGATGGAGAAGCAGTCACCCGCGATACCACGGCGGCATAGAGAAGAAAGAACACCGCCGTGGCCAGCAGGAAGAAAATCTGTTTTGGTTTCAGCTCACCTTTCAGGAAACGTCTGTGCAGTATAAAGAGGGACAACACACCCACCAGGAGCACGTAAAGGGAGGTTCCCGCCAGGCTGTTTAAATTCACGCTGGCGGAGTAAGCACCCACCGCCTCGATCTGGCTGACCGCCGCGGTCGTGACGATATCCCCGCGGCGGATCACGATCTGGTCTTTCACCAGCTTGGCCATAACAGGCTCCACCTCGGCCACGGCCTTCTGGCGGTGTTTCTCCGTTTGATCCGGATCCAGGAAGCCGTTTTCCACTGCAAAGGCGTCGATCAACATGGCTATCAGTGGCTGCTCGGCCTCTTCAAACTCCGCCGTTCTCTGAGACAGCCAGGCGGCTAGGGTTTCCCTGCTCAGGAGCTCCGCCAGCTCGTATTCCTCCTTTTCCAGCTTGCCGTTCCTCCAGCGCCAGACCTCTATGGTCCCGGAGGAAGCGATAGTGGCGTTTCCATCCGCCAGGCTGATCACGCCCCGCTCCAAAATTTCCTGTAAAATTGCCCTGGATTGGGCAAGCTGCTTGCCCGGTTC
>Ga0272442_10012567_pt1 | contig 10214 bp, 10 predicted proteins | sample SSMForm2O_FD_200262 | JGI IMG/M metagenome (GOLD analysis project Ga0272442, IMG submission 200262) | Marine sediment archaeal communities from Little Sippewissett salt marsh, Falmouth, MA, United States - SSM-Form-2O | ecosystem: Environmental > Aquatic > Marine > Wetlands > Sediment ... | reverse complement strand
CAGTAAAGAAACGATCAGTGCCCGCATGTCTCCCTCCGTCTTTGATTCACTATTGACGATATCTGATGTCCGAATGTTAACAGCGAAACCTGGTCCGGTCAACCGTGGGGTGAACCGGTAATTGTCACCGCGAGGTGGAGCGGTAGAGTCTCTTCCAGGGCTCCCGGTTGGTCTTGAGGTAGTCGCTTATCGCGGCCTTCAGGGTGTTGGAGGCCAGCAGGGCGCAGTGCTCGCTCTCCTTCGGCAGCCCTTCGAGGGCGTCGAGAATGTCTTCCTTGGAAATCCGCCGGGCTGAATGGACGTCCAATCCGATGGCCATCTCCGCGGCCATGCTGGCCGAGGCGATGCTGGTGGTGCAGCCGTCGGTGAGGAAGCTGGCTTTGGCGATGGTGCCGTTCGCAACCCGGAGGAAGATCTCCATGGTGTCTCCGCACGGCCCGGTCACGCGGGCGTAGCCGTCCGGGGTTTCCAGCACTCCGTGGTTCTTGGGGAACAGCGCGTACTGGACGACGGTCTCAGAGTATATCTGCAGCGCCTGGTCGATCACCTGCTTCTGGACCGTGCTGATGAATTTATCCCAGTCGTTCATGATCTTCGCTCCCATCGCAACTCCCCCTTCGGCCGGCGTCTAGCTCTTCTTCTTTCCGCCGCCGCCCATGCCGCCGCCGCCCATACCGCGGCCCATGCCGCGGCCCATGCCCCGGCCCATGCCGCGGCCGCCGCCCCCGCCCATCCCGAAGTGGCTGCCCACGCTGGGCCCGTTGGTGGCCTTGAGCTCCCCCGCCTTGAAGCGTTCCACGACTTCCCGGACCGTCCCGGAGCAGCCCACGATCACGTCGATGCCCGCGGCCGCGAGAGTCTGGTGGGCGTTGGGGCCGCAGTTGCCGGTAAGGACCGCCTTTACGCCCCGGTCGGACATGAGTTGCGCCGACTGGATCCCGGCGCCGCCCCCCAGCATGGCGCTGGAGTTCTCGATGGCCTCGAAACTCATGTCATCCGTCTCCACGATCACAAAAAGCGCGCAGCGCCCGAACCGCGGGTCCAACTGTGCGTCCAGCGATGGCTCCGTTGCCGTAACCGCGACTTTCATTAGCTTCTCCTTCCGGGGCTTGATTCAGGACTTCTAGTATCCGATTCTAGTGGCGGTTTTTGCGCCCGTCAACCGCATTCAAGGCTCCTCGCAAGCCTCTGGAAAGACAACCGATTAAACATTATTCTGCGTGCTGGTTGTGATATACAGGCAAAAACGAGAGAGGAGAAACCATGGCTTCTTCCCTGTCGGAAAAAGATATGCTTCAGGTTGTCGAGCAGGCAAAACATCCGGCCATAGATTACACGTTGATGGAGCTGGGGATAATCAAGGATGTGGTTATTGATGGGAAAAAGGTTTCGATTACGTTCGCCTTTCCCTTCCCGAACGTTCCGATTAAGGATCTACTTATAGACAGTGTGCGTCTGCCCCTGGAAAACCTGGGTGCTGAGGTCGAGGTAGAGACGACGGTCATGAATCAGGAGGAGCTGGATAAATTCCGGGTCATGGAGCAGGATGGCTGGAAAGGACCCGTTTGACGGGATCGGCCCGGCTGGCCATCGCGTACAGACAGGGCATCAAAAACAGCGCAACCGGGATTTCCATAATCAGGCCTCCGATAGCTCCCACCGCCATGGGCTGAAGCATGTCGCCGCCCGAGCCGACGTTGAACGCGAGCGGTGTCAGTCCGGCGATGGTGGTCATGGTCGTCATGACCCGGGGTCGCAACCGCAGGCGGGCCGCCGCCTGCACCGCCCCGCCGGCCGCGCGAAATCGTGACCCGGTTCTCAGCTCGTCCGCGAGCGTGAACAGGAGGACCCCGTCGTTGACCGTGGCCGCCACGACGACCAGTAGACCGACCAGTACGGTGGCGCCCATGGCGAGGCCGGCGGCCCAGAGCATAAAGACCATGCCGGAAGTTGCCGCCGGGATGCAGCCCAGGATCAATAACGGGTACCGGACGCTGTTGAACTGCACCGCGAGCACGACCATGGCCAGAAAGACGGCCAGGCCTAGGATGCCCAGCGCCATGCTCGTCAGGTCTTCCATGAGCCGGGCCTTGCCGCCGTAGTCGATCTCGTACCCGGACGGGAGGTCGAGCTTGGCAAGCTCGGCCGACAGCGCGCCGAGCGCCTTGCCGACGCTGGCGCCCCAGGCATCGGCGCGAACGACCACCTGCTTGATCTGATCCTCGCGGACGATCTCCACCGGGCCGGTTCCTTCGGTGACCGTGGCCAGGTCGCGCAGCCGGTACTGGCGGCCGTTTGTCCCGGAAACCACGAGATTCTCGACGTCGCGCTTGCCGCGGATGCGCTCCTCCGGAATGCGCAGCCTGATGTTGTAGTGCTCCTCGCCCTCCTGGTAGCGCGATGCGATGACGCCGTGGAGCAACGCCCGCAAGTTGGTGGCCACGTCAAACACCGAGATGCCGAGCTCGTGCGCCCGGGCCCGGTCGATTCTCACCAGCAGTTCGGGCTTGGTCAGGTCCATGCCGAGGTGCACGTTGGCCAGGTCGGGGCGCTCCTGGGCGACGCGCACGACTTTTCCGGCGAGGGCATAGAGCCTGGCCAGGTCGGGGCCGCGCAGCTGGATCTCCAGGTCCGACTCTCCCATCTTGCGGATGCCCTTGACCCGCATCTTGCGCACCATCACCTTGCCGCCCGGTGGAGCCATCTTCGGCAATGACTGCTTCAGCCTTCGCATGAAAGCCACGGTGCTGACCGCGCGCTCATCGTGCGGGACGAGTTGCAGGTCGATCTCGCCCTCGTTGGCCACCTCGAAGGTGTACAGCCCCCACACCTTGCCGCCTGACAGCGTGAAGGTGCTTTCGACGAGGGGGTCATCGCCGATCTTCGCCTCGATCCGCGCGAGCAGCCGGTCGGTCTCCTCGACGGACGTGCCCGTGGGCAGCTTGACCTTGATCATGATGCGGCCGTCGTCGACCTCGGGCAGGAACTCACTGCCCAGGACGGGAACGAGCACCGCGGCGAGCACGATCAGTGCGATAAAGAACGAGACGACCCCGTAGCGCCAGCGCAGGAGCCCGTTCAGCATCCGGCCGTAGCCGTCGCGCACCCGTCCGAGCCATGTCGACGATCGGCTCACCGCCGGCTTGCCGAGGAGCAAGGAGCCGAGCATCGGAACCAGGGTGAGCGAGCAGACCAGACTCACAACCACCACCCCCGCCACCACTAGGATGAGCTCGCGAAAGAGCAGGCTGGTCAGCCCGGACACGAGGACGTAGGGGACGAAAAGGGCGAGCAGGGTCAGCGACCCGGCGATTACGGCTCCGGAAACCTGGAGGGTCGCGTTGACGGCGTTCTTGCCGGCGTCATCGTCCGTTTCCTCCCGCCGGCGGGAGATGTTCTCGAGCACCACGATGGCGTTGTCGAGCAGGACTCCGAGCGCGATCACGATGCCCGCCAGGGTGAAAATGTTGATGGAAAAAGCCCCAAGCCGCATCAGGGCGAAATTGATCACCAGGGTGATGGGCAGCGCGGTCATCAGGACCAGGGCCTGTCTCAGGCTGCCGAGGAACAGCAGTGACACCACCAGCACAAGCAGCGCCGCCTGCAGGGCGGCAGTCTTCACGCCGGACAGCGCGCTGTCAACGTACTCGGCCTGGCTCTCGACCATGCCGAGCCGGACATGCCCCGGGATCGCCTGAGCGAGCTCCCGCATCCGCTCGCGCAGTGCGACCTCGACCTCTACAGTGTTGGCGTCCGGTTGCTTCTGGACGCTGAGCTTGACGCAGGGGATCGAATCGAGCCGGGTAATGATCCGTACCTCCTCGTGGGCGTCGTCGACCCGGGCCACGTCCCGCAGGTAGACCTTGGCTACGCCGTGGTCTTTCAGCACGACCGAGCGGATCTCCCCCAGCGAGGTGAACTCGCCCAGCGTCCGGGCGATGAGCTCGCGGGAACCGGCGGTGACCCTGCCGCCGAACATCTCCACGTTGGCCCGGGCGAGCGCGTGCTGGATGTCGGTGACCGCGAGCCCGTATTTCTCCAGGGACAGCGGGTCGAGGTGGATCCGGATCTCGCGCTTCAGGCCCCCGATGATCTCGGCGCCGCTCACGCCGGAAACGGCCAGCACCCGATCCAGAAGCCAGTTCTCGGTCCAGTCCCGTATCGCCACCAGATCCCACTCGGACGACTGCACCGTGAGCTGGACCACCGGGAGTTGTTGAGGGTCGGCCTTGATCACGATGGGCGGATCCATGTCCGGCGGCAGGTTCCTGGCGGCCCGGGCCATGGCAGCCTGGGTGTCCTGAAACGCCACATTGACATCGACTCCGTAGCGGAAGTTTACCTGGAGGGTGTAGCCGCCCTCGATCGAGGATGATTCCAGGTAATCCAGCCCCTCGACCGAGGCCATCTCTCTCTCGATGACCTCGGCCACGTGCTCCTCGATCTCCTCGGGGGTCGCGCCGCGCCACCAGATGTGAACCTTGATCAGCGGATAGGCGATGTTGGGCAGAAAGTCCACCGGGAGATTTGCGAGCGAGAGCGCTCCCAGCACGATCAGGGCGCAGGCGATGGCTCCGGTGGCCACCTTCCGGCGCACGGCCAGCTCGACCGGCTTTCTCATCGGGCCTTGCCCTCCCGCCTGCCACGCTGCCCGGCCACCCGCACCTTATTTCCGTCGCGCAAGCGGTTGTGGCCGGCGACCGCCACCGTCTCGCCCTTTTCGACCCCCGTCAGAATCTGCACCCGGCCTTCGGCTTCAATGCCGAGCTTGACCGGCCGCTGCTCGGCGGTCTGGTCGTCCGCGATGACGAATACCACGGGTTTGCCTTCGCGCCGGATCACTGCCTCGACGGGTACGGTCAGGGCCCCGCCCGTCGATGCCAAGGTAAGCTGCAGCCTGGCGAACATGCCCGGGGCAACAAAGGCCTTGTCCTCGATGTTTGCCTCGACGGTCCGCGTGTGGGTCTTGCGGTCTATCTCCGGGAAGGTCCGGATGACCTTGGCCGCGAAGGTCCGGCCGGGGTGAGCGTCCAGCGTGACCGTGATCGGGGCGCCGTCGTGAACCCGGGCGGCGCTGTCTTCGGGCACGGCGAAGCGCAGCACCAGGCTGTCCGGATCGAAGAGCTCTACCAGGGTTGCCCGGGCGGCCACGAAGTCGCCCACGGCCACGTGTACCCTGGAGACCACTCCGGACCAGGGGGCCGAGACGCGGTAGTCGCCGAGCCTCTCCAGGGCCCGGGCGAGCCGGGCCTGCGCCTCGCTCACCTGGACCCTCGCCTTGTCGAGCTCCTCGCCGGGAAGCGCCCCGGTCTTTACCAGCTTCTCGATGCGGCCGAGTTCCAGTTCCTCCCGGTCCAACTGGGCCTTCGCTGACGCGGCCACGGCGTCATCGCCCTTGGTGCGACCGAGGCGGGCCAAAAGCTGCCCGGGGCGAACCGGGTCGCCCTCCCGGACCGGGCACGCTATGATCGGCCCGTCCACTGGTGAGGCCATTCTGGCCAACCGGGTGGGTTCGATCGATCCGGTCAGCTCCAGGCTCTCCGTAAGATCTCTCACCTCGACCACGGCGGCCTTTACTTTCGGCTGCGGCTTTTTGCTCCTGGTTTGCTCCGGATCCCCGGCGCTCGAGCAGGCGCCGGCCATCAGCAGAACCGCGATGCAAAACAGATTCAGCGAAAAGCCAACCCTTCTACCGATGCCCTGTCGGCCGTTCATGATTCACCTCCCGCGGCGAGCTCGAGCAGGGCGAGCGCCGTGTGCAGATCGGCCAGGGCCGCGAAATAGTTTGTCTCCGCCTGGAGAAGCGCTGCTTGCGCATCCAGCACGTCGGTTGCGGTGCCGTGTCCCAGGGCCGCCTTGTCGCGGGTGATGCGGAGGCTCTCCTCGGCCATGGCGATTGACTTCTCGGTTGCCTCGACCGCCGCGAGCGCGGTCTTGACCTGGATGAACGCCGAGTCGATCTCGCGCCGGACGTTCAGAATGAGCTTGCGCTTGCGGTGCTGAAGGATTCTCAACTTGGCCTGTTCCTCCTCGACGCGGGCGGGAGTCCGAAGCCCGGTGAAAACCGGAACGGCCAGCTCCAGCCCCACGAAGCCGAGATCGTCGTATTCGCCTTCGATGCTTAGTCGCGATCCGTAGGTGCCCTTGGCCGACACCACTGGCCAGTACTCCGCCCTGACCATGTCGATACGTTTTGCCTGGGCCCGGATTTCCAGGTCCAGCCGGGAAACGTCGGCTCTTGCCTCGACGGCCGCGGCTACCAGCTTCTCTTCCTCGGGCAGGGACCTTTTTGGGGCGAGGTCACCTTCGAGTGTCAGCCCGCCCGACGGCGCGGCTTCAAAGCCCAGAAGGCTCAGCAGCAGGCGCTTGTGAAGATCGACCTTGCCGCGTTGCTTGACCAGGAGGTGGTTGAGGTCGGCCAGCCGGACCTCTATGTTGAGGAGGTCGACCCTGGCCGCCTTGCGCGCCTCGATGAGCTGCATGGTCTTCCTGCGATGCTCGGTCAGGGCTTTTCGGGAGTGCTCGATCGCTTCGATCAGCTTGTCCTGCCCGAGGATTGCGTAGAAGGTGCTCTTGACGTTGAAGATCAGCTCCTCGCGCGTGCGTGCAAGCTTCTGGTCAGCGGCCCTGGCCATGAGATCCGCCGCCGCAACCGCACTCACCACCCGGCCGCCCGACAGCAGCGGAACCGTCAGAACGACATCACCGGCAAAGATGCCGTGAGAGAAGGATGCCGGCGTTGCTTGGCCCCGCGCCGGCACCAGTCGTTCTTCGTGCCAGTGGTGCCGGTAGGCCGCGTTGACGCCCAGGGTCGGCCAGTGCTCCGATGATGCGTAACGCTTGCGCGCCCACGCCGCCTCGACGTCCCAGGCGCCGGCGATTATGTCGGGGTTGTTCGCAAGCGCAATGTCGAGTGCCCGTTCGATGGTCAGGGGGGCGGTCGGCAGTTCTGCCCGGAGAGCGCTCACTTTATCTTCTCCCGCCAGACCGGGGGGAAGTACCGCCGGGTCGTCGACCCTGGTTGGTTGGAAGACGGTGCACCCGGCCAGCAGCGGCACGACGATCAGCCAGGCTGCGAACGGGCGTGTGACCGGAGCGGGAATCATGGCTCTTCGGCCGCCCCGGCCGGCAGGGTGCGGATGCCTCGGAACATCTCGGTGCGGAGCAGAACCCTGAAAGCTTCCTGTTGGCCGGGGCGCAGCATGGCGTTCACATCCGACAAGTGAGCGGCGACGGCACGTTGCATCCCGGCCTGGTTTTCGGCAAAGCGGTCGAGCAGTGGATCTAGCTGCGCTAGACCGGAGCCGGGCGCACAGATCGCCTCGGCGAGCTCGGCCTTGATCGCGGCTGAGCGCCGCCAGAATGTCTCGCGTTTTTCTTGCATCTTCCGGCGCATTTTGGAGAGGTATGCTCGCTGCTTGGCGTCCAGCTGCAACTTGTCCAGCATGCATTGTTGGCCGGCGTCCGCACCGAGCAGGTACCCGATTCCCAAAGAAACATTGAGCGCAAGGGAGAGCCCCAGCACCGAGGCCAGAAACGTGGTTTTCACCTGGGGGCGCATCGGAACAATCCCTCCTTTTCCTCGCCGAGTCCGAAGGCGGTCTTGTCGAAGGCCTCGGCCACCAGCACTTTTTCGGGTGCGGATATCTCCGGGCGGGCGCCCTGTGCGGACGGTCCCCGCCACGAAAGCAGCGCGCCGGCGGCGAATCCCAGGGCGGCACAAATCGCAAAACACGCGGCCCGCAGGAGCTGCTCGCGGTGCCGCCGATGCCAGGGAAGCCGTTCGGCCTCGTCCAGCGCCTGGTCGACCCGGCTCCACAGGTTTGGCGGGATCGACGGCGCCGGATCGACGTCGGTCAGCTCCGCCCATTGCTCCCTGGCCCGGCCAAGCTCCGCAGCGCAGCGACTGCAGCTCTTCAGGTGATCTTCGAGCGCATTTCGACGGCGTTCATCCAGCTCGCCGTCCAGATACGCAAAAAGCCATTTTTTCGCCTTGAAGCACCGCATCTTCATCCCTCCTGGTCATGAAACCGGCGGGGTCGAAGAAACTTGCGGTGCTAGTCGTAAAAAAACCGCCTGATCGACCGCCTGGCCCTGAAAAGCATTGATTCCACGGAGCTTTTCGAGCAGCCCAGGGCCTCGGCGATCTCCTCGTAGCTCATCTCCTCGAAGCGCTTCAAAACCAGCGCCATCCGCTGGCGTTCGGGAAGTCGAAGCAACGCTTTTTGCAGGCGCGCCATTTGTTCGGCACGCTCCATGCGCCGATCCGGTCGGCCCTCTTCGGGGGCGGGCACTTTTTCAAGAAGATCGCGCAGGCGGCTGCTCGCCCGGGACCTGTGATTCAGGCAGCGGTTGACCACCACCCGGTAGAGCCAGGTAGTGAACTTGGCCTCCGGCTTGTACCGGTGGGCGGTCTGCATCAAGGTGACGAAGACCGACTGGGTGATGTCGCGGGCGTCCTCCTCGTCGAAGAGGAACCGGTACGCAATCCGGAAGACGAAGCCGGCGTGCCGTTCGTAGATGACCTTGAGCGCCTGGCGGTCGCCGGCCGCCACGCTCCTCATGAGCTCTTTGCTTCCCTGGGTATGCATAACCAGCGTAACCGCCGCCAGTATACCATCGAGGGACGCATTCACCACAACGCGACGGTCTGCCGGCAGGGGTTGACCGCCGCGGCCCGGCATTCTACGCTGATTTGGACGTTCAGATTACCCGGAGTCGTTGCCATGCAAAAACTCGAAGTCTCCCGCAAGGTCCTCGAAGTTCAGCCCTCGGCCATTCACCGGATGTCCGCCCTGGCGGCCAAGACGCCCGGGGCGGTGGCGTTGACCTGGGCGCGGCCGGACGCGGACACCCCCGGCCACATCGGCGAGGCCGCCGTGCGGGCGATCCGCGAGGGGGCGGCCAGTCGCTACTCGCCGCCGCCCGGGTTGCCCGCCCTGCGGGAGGCTATCGCCAAGAAGCTGTCGGATTACAACGGCATTGCGGCGGCCCCCGCCGAGATCCTGGTGACCACCGGGGCGGTGGAGGGGCTGTTCGCCGCCGTGCTGGCGCTTCTGGATCCCGGCGACGAGGTGTTGATGCCCAGCCCCAACTACATGACCCACGAGCTGATGGTACGGATGGCTTCGGCCGTGCCGGTTTTCTTCGAAACCGTGGAGTCGGAAGGCTGGCGCCTCGACCTGGATGACCTGGAGCGCTCGATCACCAAGAAAACCAGGATGATCCTGTTCTGCAACCCGTGCAACCCCACCGGCGCGGTCTTTCCCGAAGAGGATCTGCGCAGGCTGGCCGCGCTGGCGCTGGAGCACGATCTCTTTGTTCTGGTGGACGAGGCCTACGAGTACTTCCTGTTCGACGGAGCCGAGCACTTCTGCATCGGGTCGATTCCCGAGATGAAGGGCCGGGTGGTGGAAGCCTTCACCTTCACCAAGACCTACGCGATGACCGGATGGCGCGTCGGCTACTCGGTCGCCGCGGAGGAGCTGATCGGCCACATGGTCAAGGCCCACACCCCCATGACCATCTGCGCCCCGGTCGCGTCCCAGTACGCGGCGCTGGAGGCCCTGCAGGGCCCCCAGGATTGCGTGGCGGAATTCCAGCGCCACTACCTGAAGTGGCGGGACCTGATGTGCTCCCGGCTCGACCGGCTCGCCGGGGTGTTCTCCTACCACCAGCCACGGGGCTCCTACACCATGTTTCCGCGCATCGAGGCCGATGGCGGCGGGGACTCGGCCGGGTTCTGCATGCGGGTGCTGAAAGAGGCCAAGGTGGCCATGACCCCGGGTTCGCCCTTCGGGCCGCAGGGCGAGGGGCACGCCCGGCTGTGCTTCTGCAGTTCGGCGGAGACGATCAACCAGGCCTTCGACCGGCTGGATGAGTATTTCATCTCTTAACCGGCAGATCCGCGTCTGCGGCCGGTGCCGGCTTTCGCAAACCAGAGTGAATGCCCTGTGCGGGGAGGGGGACCCGCGGGCACGGTTGATGCTGGTGGCCCAGGCCCCGGGGCAGAAGGAGGACCAGGAGGGGGTCATGTTCATCGGCCCCTCGGGAAAGGTGCTGGACGACCTGCTGGACGTGGCCGGGGCTCCCCGGGACAGGATCTACATGACCAACCTGGTAAAGTGCTTCCTGCCGCGCTACCGCAAGCCCAAGCAGGACGAGATCGAAGCCTGCCATAAATACCTGGACGCGGAGATCGATCTGGTCGATCC
>Ga0272442_10012566_pt1 | contig 10215 bp, 2 predicted proteins | sample SSMForm2O_FD_200262 | JGI IMG/M metagenome (GOLD analysis project Ga0272442, IMG submission 200262) | Marine sediment archaeal communities from Little Sippewissett salt marsh, Falmouth, MA, United States - SSM-Form-2O | ecosystem: Environmental > Aquatic > Marine > Wetlands > Sediment ... | reverse complement strand
AGGTTGGACATGTCGGACAGGTTGGGCAGGTTGGGCAGGTTGGGCAGGTTGGGCAGGTTGGGCAGGTTGGGCAGGTTGGGCAGGTTGGGCAGGTTGGGCAGGTTGGGCAGGTTGGGCAGGTTGGGCAGGTCGGGCAGGCAGAGGAAAGGAACACAGTGGAAACCGGGAGATTCGTGGTTTTCTGCCTGCTTGTTCTTTGTCGGGGCCTTCAGGTCCCGGCACAGGAGAAGGACGAACGTGTTCGCGCGACAGGCAGAATGAACGGCGTTGGAACGCCGTTCTACGGGGAGATGTCCAGCAGCTCCTTCAATTCGTTGTGGACGAGACCGTTGGTGGCCAACCAGGTAAGGCGGTTCTCCGAGTTAGCCGGCCTCAGGTGTTCCGTTCTTCCGCCTGCGCGCTCCACCACGAGGCCCGCCGCAGCCATGTCCCATGCGTAGATCCCGGCTTCGAAGTAGGCGTCCGCTCTGCCGCATGCCACGAGGCATATGTCCACGGCAGCCGATCCCATGATGCGTGCCTTCTGCGCGTTGTCGGCGATCTTCTCGAAAAGCGAGAAGGAAGGCAGGCCGGTAACCCCGGTTCGATCCATTCCTGTCAGGACCATGGCCTCTGCGACCTTGGCCGTCTGCGATACGGCTATCTCCGTGCCGTTGCACTGTGCGGGGCCATCGACGGTTGCCGTGTAGAGCTCGTCCAGCTCGGGGGCGAAGACCGCACCGGCGATTACGTCGTCACCGGCTCTGACTGCTACCGAGGAGCACCAGAAGTGGACGCCGTGGAAGAAGTTGACGGTGCCGTCGATGGGGTCGATGATCCAGGTGGGGACGTGTTGCGTGTCGCGTGTCGCGTGGGAGGGGATGTTCTCTTCGGCCAGGATGGCGTGGTCGGGGAAGCGGGAGAGGATGGTTTCGACGGCTTTCTCCTGGCATTCGAGGTCGAGCTGGAGCTTTATGTCGTGGTTGGTGCATTGCACGACCTGATTGCGCCGGTCGAGGTTTGCGGCGGCATGGTTGCCTGCCGCGCGCACGGCGGAAACAGCGCAGTCGAGTAGCTCTTCGGAGGAGGGGGCGGGGCTCATTTCTGCACCGGGACCATGATCGGCTCGTTTGTCTCGGCTGTCTCGTTCTCGTTGAACTTGACCGAGACCACTTTAGAGATGCCCTTGCCGGGCATGGTCACTCCGTAGAGCGTATCGGCCGCCGCGATTGTCTGGCGGTTGTGCGTTATGACGAGGAACTGCGAGTGTTGCAGGAAGTCCTTGAGCACTCGCACGAACCGGCCGATGTTGCTGTCGTCAAGAGCGGCATCAAGCTCGTCGAGGAGGCAGAAGGGGCTCGGCTTGATCATGTAAATCGCGAACAGCAGGGATACTGCGGCCAGGGTTCGCTCGCCGCCGGAAAGGAGTGAAACGTTCTGGAGGCGTTTTCCCGGCGGCCTGGCGATGATTTCGATGCCGCATTCCAGGACGTCCTCCTCGTTGACCAGGACCAGCTTGGCCGAGCCACCGTTGAAGAGCTTCTTGAACATGGCCTGGAAGTTCTCGTTCACCTGGTCGAAGGTCGAGCGGAACATCTCGGATGTTGTGCGGTTGATCTTGCGTATCATGTCCATGAGCTGTTGCTTCGCCTTCTTGAGGTCCTCCTCCTGAGTCGTGAGAAAGGTATAGCGTTCTTCCAGCTCCTTGTACTCATCGATGGCCACGAGGTTGACGGGGCCCATTGCTTCGAGCTTCGTCTGGAGCTCGGCGACGCGGGTCTCGATCGTGTCGAGGGAGGGCATCCCGTCGTCGTCCCATTCCGGCTCAGGCTCGTTTGCGATCTGGTCGACTGTGATATTGTACTCAGTCGTGACGCGGTCGACCTGGTTCTCGCGCCGCATCTTGTTTTCCGCGTGGCGGACCTCCAGCTCGGACCTCTTGTTGCGGAGACGCTCCTGCGTCTCCCGCCTGGTTGCGAGGGCCTGCTCCATCTTCTGGAGCTCGGACGACTGCTTCTCGCGGTTCTTTTCGAGGCTTTCGATCTTGGCCTGGTTCGCGGCGACCTCCTGTTCGAGCACGGCCAGGTGTTCTCGTGCCCTGTCGATTTCGCCGGTAAGGCGGGAGATGCCGGCCCTGTAGGATTCGATGCCGGAGGAGCGGCCCTCGAGCGTGTTCTCCAATTCTTTGACGCGGGTTGACTGGGACCCATGGCGATGGGCGAGATGCTCGGCCTGTTGTTTCAGGGCGGCCGCGTTTACGCGGCGGTCGGTTGCCGTGGTCTGGAGATCGCCGGCGCGTTTCTCGAGGTCGTGCAGCTCGGAGGTATACTTGGCGACATCCGAGTTGATCTGTTCTCTGCGGTCACGGGTGCGCTGCAGTTCTTCGTTGATGGTTTTGCGGTCGGAATCGCCGGTTTCGCCCTGATTCATGAGGTCCTGGAGTTCCCAGGATACCGTTTCGAGTCGATCGTCGGCCTCTGTAGCCTCGGAGGCGACCACCTGGGCCTCGCCTTCCTTTTGGGCGAGCGCCGTCTTGCCGGCATCGAGACGGTTCCGGGCATCTGTCAGCGCCTCGTCCAGGGCTTCTCGAGCGGCGTTCAGTTTTCCTGTTTGTGTCTTGAGAGCGGCGATCTCCTCCTCGATGCTGGTTAGGGCGTTCTCGTTATCCGCCAGGAGATGTGTTCTCGCGAGCGGGTTGGTGGCGCTTGTATCGGCCATCCAGAACTCGGCCGAACCGTCGCCGCGCACAACGGAACCGTCGCGCGTTACGTAGACCGTTCCGGGTTCGACGGGCGAGGGGACCGCATCGAGCGAATCGACTACGATGACGTTGCCGATGAGACGGCGCAACACCGGCATTGCCTGGTCCGGACATCTGATATGGTCGATGAGCCTGTTCTCGCCGCTTGGCGCCTGGTCGGTGCCCGCCGGTGCTTCGACGGGCAGGAGACGGGCGCCGCCCTTCCTGGCTTCGGCGAGCTTGCCCACGATTTGCCCGGCCGCTTCGGCGTTTGTAACGAGGACCACGTCGAGCCAGTTGTGCAGCACCGATTCCGCAGCCTGCCGGTAATCCCCGTCGATATCGAGATGCGCGGTCAGGGTTCCGACGACGGTGGATGCGTCTACGTCGAGGGGATTGTCCTTGTCGAGAAGCAGTCCGGCGCCTTCGGGGAAGCCTTCATTCGTTGCATCGCTGTCGCGCAGGAGCTCCACCCGGGCCTTCCTGTCGGCGCAGTCGGAAGAGAGCTGCGCCTGGCGGCGCTGGATGTCGGCGATCTTGAGGTCGTTGTCGGTCTTGCGTGCCTCCGCTTCCTCCACCTCGTGCCGGCGTTTCGCAACGTTCTTCCCCATGTCGGCCAGCACATGGTCCATTTCCTCCTGGCGCCTCTTGTAGGAGGCAGACACCCTGCCGAGCTGGGCTTTTTCGGCGGCGAGCCGCTCTTTTCTGATAACAGAGGAGCGCTGGCGGGAATCGATTTCGACAAGCTGGTTCTGGAGGCGGGAGGCGGCCCCTTCGAGCCCGACGGTTTCCTCGCGAAGCTCCCGAATCCGAGACCGGGTATCCTCGGTCCGTTGCTGGTGTTTCGCAAGCTCCTCGGCAGCGGTTTCCAGCGCCCGCCCGGCCTCCTCCTGCTGGGCTTGCAGGGCGTCTCTTTCGGCTGTGACGTCGGCAAGAACCTTCCGTGCGTGTTCGAGGGCTTTCCTGGTGTCATCGACTTCCTTGGAATCGCGGGTGGAGAAGACGCGATACTCCTCGATGCGCTGTTCGTTCGTGGCTATGAGCTCGTGGGTGTGATCGAGCCTGCTCTGGGCCTGCACGTTGGTTTCGCGAACGTTGCCGATCTCTCTTTCTGTCTGCACCAGGCTCTTACGGAGCACGCTGCTGCCGTTCTCGAGCTCGTCGACTTCGGCGTGCGCGGCCTTGAGCTTGGCGTCGAGGTCCGCGATTTCCGATTCGATAGTGTCCATCTCATCGTCCACCATCTGCAGGCGTCTCCGGGTCGCGAAGATATCGAGTTGCCGCAGTTCCGACTCGAATGCCTTATAGCGGCGTGCCTTGCCGGCCTGCCGTTGCAGGGAGCCGATCTGGCGTTTCACTTCGCGTATGACGTCGGCGAGGCGGAGAAGGTTGGCCTCGGTATGGTTGAGCTTGAGTATGGCCTCGTGTTTATCGGCCTTGAACTTGGTTATGCCGCTGGCTTCTTCAAAGATCGTGCGGCGATCCTCGGGACGGTCGCTGAGAACCCGGTCGATCCGGCCCTGCTGCATGAACGAGTAGGACGTTGTGCCGATACCGGTATCCATGAAGAGGCGTTGGATATCCTTGAGGCGGCAGGGGGTTTTGTTGATGAAGTAATGGCCCTCGCCGGAGCGGAATACCCGGCGGGTGATGGTCATTTCGTCGTATTCCGACTGGAGGGTTCTCTCGCAGTCGGCGAACGTGACGCTGACTTCGGCCATGCTCATGGCCTTGGCGTCATCGGTGCCGTTGAAGATGCAGTCTTCCATTTTGCTGCCGCGCAGGGCCTTGGCGCTTTGTTCGCCCAGCACCCAGCGGATAGCGTCGGATACATTGCTCTTGCCGCAGCCGTTGGGACCGACCACGGAGGTCATCCCGGGCTCGAACTCGAGCTTGGTTTTGTGAGCGAAGCTCTTGAAACCGGTCATTTCGAGGACTCTTAGATACATTACCTGACCTCTATCCGGAGTGAATGGCCTGCCTGCAGCGCTATGTGCAGTATTGCGGGCAGGTGAATTGTAAATGGTGAATAGTGCCTGTCTTGGGGGTGATTCGGCTCCGCTCAGGGGCATAGCCCAGATCAGAGTGTTTTGCCCGGGCAAAAGGCTGTATGGTGTTGACTCCCATGGGTTTAGGGCTGGAATCAGCCCGAAATGAACCCTTTTGCCAAGTGACCATATCATGTGTGTCAGATTGACGCAAGCACAATATGTAGTATTTTCTGGGTTTTCTGAGGATGCGAATGAACGGCATTCATGGGGGCGGATGGGCGTCTAGGTGGGACGGGGAAGGTCAGAATAGTCGAGGTCAGAATGATGGGGAGAGGAAGACCGGCCCGGGGGAAGGCTGAAGAGAATGCTTCTCAATCATTCTGACAGTGATCATTCTGACTATCTCGGCGCGTAGACGGTCAGTCTTTCCAGCCCTTGATGATATAGAACCTGGGGCCGGTGACGGGGTTGGTATCCACGAAGGATCTGGTACTGCCGGTACCGGGGATGTTGGTGGATAGGTTTGTCCAGCCAGCCAGCAGATCAGCGCTGAAGTCCACACGGTAGGTGACTCCGGTCTTGGTCGGCCATTCCAGCTCGAACCCGGTCACCGGGACCGTACGTTTGGCGAACGACAGGACGTTCAGCAAGTCGGAGCCGTCCAGTGCGTTGCAGCGTGCCTTGATTTCATCACCGTCCAACATTCCGTCACCGTCGGTATCGGCGTTGAACGGGTCGGTATCAGTTCCGAACGGGTTGTTGACCGCGTGCCATGGCGAGTAGCCGGACAAGCTGTCGGACATCTGCTCCGCGTAGTCGGTCAGTCCGTCACCGTCGCTGTCGGTCAGGTCCGAGAGGATCAGCGTTGCCGAGCCGCCTTCGCTCCCGACAGAGGACTCCTGGTGCAGGTCCCTGCCGTATTCGTCGGACAGTTGGCAGCGCGATATGGACAGGCCGAGCGCCTGGCCCACGTTTGCACTGGGTTGGACGTAGAACGCCAGGTAGCAGAGCGTCCCGCTGCCGCTCGAGATGGCGTTGGAGTCGGCCATTATTATGTCCACGTAGCCGTCCCCGATCTGGTAGTCCAGCGTGAAGCTTGCGGTCAGCGCCGAGTTCGACACGTACTGCAACGACAGCGTTTCGTCGTCGAAGTTCACCCTCATGTCGATGGCCGCAACGCCCGTGGCATCGTTGATTTCGACGGGTACCAGGGCTATCTCGTTGAGCCCCAGCTCGTAGTCTCCGATCGTGACCTGGTAGCCGTTGGTGTTCGGCGTGCCGGAGTCGACTATGATCTGTCCGCCGGGGTTGATGGCCATGCCGCCCACGAGCCGCATGATGAGCGTGGCGTCTCGCTTGGTCAACCTGCCGTTTCCGTCGATATCTCCCGCGGCCAGCTGCTGTGCCGTTGGTTGCTGAGTCCCCAGCGCCAGGTCCAGAACCAGTGCGGTGTCGGCGCAGGTTACGAGCCCGTCACCGTTCACATCGCCCAGCTTGTATTCGTTCTGCACCGTGAACACAGCCGTGTCCGAGATGTCCGCGGGGATCACGTTGCCGGCCTGGTCCTTGATTATCGCGCTGACGAACGCGTTAGTCTGTTTCGCACCCGGCGCAGCATCCGGTGCGACCCGGAAGATCACATCGAACAGGCGGCCTTCACCGATCAGCGCGGCGCCCTCGTTGAACTCCACGATCGCAACCAGGTCCTGGTAGTCGGCAGCGGGTCCGTGGGTCTGAGTGCTCATTTCGAACAGGTATATCGCGTCGTTCGTGCCGATGTTCACTACCAGGTTCGCGTCTATGTACTCGCGCAGATAGTAGGCGAGGTCCTCCTGGCCGTATACGCCGGGCAGGTTCGTCACCACGTCACCGTTGCGCAGGACTTTGACGAAGTCCGATGCGTCGTTGGACTGTCGCGTCCGGCCGTCACCCCATTCCTTCACGCGCAGCAGGCAGTTGGTTGCATCGGGGATCGATACCGGCAGATCCACGTCCCATGACCGTCCCTTGTTCACATCGTTGCCCGCGTTGATATCGAACCACTGCGCGCCGCCGTTAACGCTGTACTGCGTCGTCATTGGGATCGGCTTATTCACGCCGCCGGCGTACCCACAGCCCAGTATCCGCAGTGTTGCGTGCGTTCCGCCGGGGTTGCTGGTGGCGATCTCAATGACGCCGGTGGCGGTGTCGGCGTTGTTGGAGACGGTGAGGAATTCCGTAAGTACCGTCGTCTCAACAGACTCCCTGTTGGTATCAACCTGGCTGATAGGTGTCAGCATGTTGGTGTTGTACGACACCGAGATAAACATGTCGTTGCCCAGTATGCCTTCGGCGCTGCTCACGTTTATGCTCAGCCTGACCGTATCGCCGGTGCCGCCGTTGAAGTCGGGCATCCAGAGCCCGATGGTGTCCACGACCGCTCCCACGATCATCGAGGCGGGGCCTTCCATGTAGTCGGACAGGAACTCGGACTGGATCACGGCCGAAACGTAGTAGAAGTAGGTCTCGCCGCTGCGCACGGCCCGATCGACGAACTTCAGTTCGATGATCGGCGCGGTGTTGAGGCGTTCGAAGACGCCCCAGTCGTAGTCGAATCGGTAGATGTTGTAGCCGGCTATCCCGGGTTCGGGATTCGCGTCCCATTCCACGGTGATACAGCCCACGCCCCCATAGGCTGCAACGCCCTGTGGCTGCGAGACGCGCAGGAGCGTGATGTTCACGCCCGCGAGGTTCTCCGATAGCTGCTCGATTGGGTTGTCGTGATATCCGCCGGCGGGCTCCTGGGTGTCGAGCCGGCCGGAGGTGTTGTCGTCGCGCCACGCTCGGATCCAGTAGTCATCAGCCACGGGCACTCCTGTGAGCATGTAGTTGCCCGGTTCGGGTATCGAAGTCCATGCCACGCGGTTGGCGTAGTCGGCGTCGTTGAATGCCTCGACGTAGATCGTGCCTTCCGCCGTGCCCGTGTAGTAGACCTGGCCGGCTATGGTCGCCGTGTAGGGCAGGAATACCGCCGTGACCGACCTTGCCCGGTCCATGGTAAGTGTCAGTGGGTTGTTCGTTTCGCTGCCGCCGGGCACGTCGCCGATCCAGTTGCTGAAGTAGTAGTTTGTCAGCGGGGTGGGGGTTACAGGAACGTTGCTGCCGTCATCATGCCAGCCGGCCGGGACGTCCACCGTACCGCCGCCGTCGACACCTGTGTCGAGGTAGTGCTGTTTCTGCCACTGCCAGACCAGTGTCGAGGTGTTCGTGAGGATGAACTCTACGTGGTTTGTGTTTCCTGATGCAGGTACGGACTCGAAGCCTATCCAGCCGGTGCAGACATGCTGGGTGCCGTTACCCGCGGCGACTGCCGCATCGACGCTGAGCGACATGCTGGAGCCTTTGATGAACAGGTTGGTGCCGTAGTCGTAAGGGAAAGGTGTGCCGTACTCAGCCGGCGAGCCGCCTATGGCGAAGCCGACGGTGTTTGTTTCCTCGTCCGGCACGAACATGGCTGCAACTGCCCGCGCCTGATCCATGGTCAGGGTTATCGGGTTGTTCGTCCAGCTTTGTGCGGGCACGTCACCGGCCCAGAATTCAAGATGATAGCCGTTGGACGAAGTCGCAGTAATGGTTATGTTGCTGCCGTCCGGGTACCATCCGTCGGCAACATCCACTTCGCCGTTGGCTCCGGCATCCGTATCGAGGTAGTATTGCGTCTGCCAGTGCCAGGTGATGCTCGAGTTGTTCAGGATTGTCGCAACCACGCTGTTCCCCGACCCGCCGGCAGGGATGTCGCCTGTGCCGGTCCAGCCCGTGCAGATCTCTCGAGTGGTGCCGTCCATAATCGGGCTATTGACCGTGTTGCTGACCACGGTCCCCGACGGCAGGAGCTTGGTGCCATAGCCGTACGGTGCCGGGTTACCTGTTTCCGGCGATCCCTGGGTTGTGAGCAGGACGTTCTCTGCCGAGCCGGCGAGGTAGAGGCCCGTGACGTGGGCTGCATCGAGAGCGCAATTGTATATTCGCACCTCGTCGACACAGCCGTTGAAGAAGTAGTCGGACCAGTTGCCCTGCGGCTGGTAGCCGACCTTGCCTATCATGAACCTGGTGCCGGGCTTATCGTGTATCAGTGCGCCGGGGGTGTCGTTCGTACTGACGGCCGAGAGCTGACCGTCGACGTAGAACCGCTGGTATGTTCCATCATACGTTCCAACAAGATGGCGCCACCTGTTGTGTTCGGGCGTGGTGCCGATCGAGAACTCGGGCGGGTAGACGGTGGTATATCTCGAAGCGTTGGTGTGGACGTGGAACGTGCAGTTGTGGTCTCGCTCGGGGCCGCCGGAGATGTTGCCTCCGAACGTGAGGGCGAAGCCGCCGTAGTCGTTGTTCGATATCCCGCCACGGTCCATGATGCGATTACGCGATCCATCCGCCTTCAGGTTTACCCAGGCCGAAACCGTGAAAGCGCTCCACCCGTTCATGTTGAGGTTGGTGGAATCGGAGAGGATGTAAGTGTCTTTGCTGGTGAACCTCGGGGCGAGGCCGCTGATAGAGTCCTCGTAATTGATCGTACCGACCGTGTACCCGTGGTTGCCGTTGCCGCTGAGGTCCAAGACATCGGTGCCGTTGTCGGTGTCAAACGTGTAGTGCAGGAGCAGGAAGGAGGCGGTTCGCAGGTTGTACAGCTGCAGGATCTCGCTACGGGACAGGGCGCGGTCATAGAACCTTATCTCGTCCATCTGACCTTCGAAATGCCTGATCGCGACATTGCCCCAACGCCCCAGTGTCGTGATCTCTCCTCTGGTCTCGGTGGGTTGTGTCGACGGTTCAGTATCATGCTGGAGAACACCGTCTACGTACATCTTCATTCCATCCGTAGGGTCAAGGATGCAGACTACGTGATACCAAGTGCCGTTGGTCCACTCGCTCCCGTCGGAATAGATGGTATGGGGTGTATTGCTGATGCGTCGTCCGAAGGTAAGCTTACCCGCTTCCTGGTGGCCCGACTGCATGAAAGAGATTCCAATTTCACCGTACTCGCCGGAGGAGTTGCGTCCCAGTAGGGCTGCTTCTTCGGAAATCGCCGAATTGATGTCGCTGTCAGGTCTGAACCACATGGCGATTGTGCGGATACCGTCTGCGGCGTTGCCGCCCACGTTGATGTAGTTGTTACTGCCGTCGAAGGTGTAGGCTCCGCCCGGAGCTCCCTCGGATCCCCAGGTGGCACCATGCACGGTACCATGGTTCCCGTTCCCGCTGTCATCGTTTACCGTGCTGTTGTTGCTGACGCTGCAGCTATAGTAAAGCACGAGTCCTTCTTCCAGGCTGTTCTGTTGTTCCTCGAAGATGGCAGTGACGTTTCGCGCCTGGTCCATAGTCAGCGTGAGCGGATTCTCCATCGAGTCCCCGCTAGGCACATCGCCGCTCCACATCAGGAAACGATAGCCGTTGGCTGGGGTAGCCGTGACCACGACCTGGGCGCCATTGTTGTGCCAGGCACCACCCACGTCAACGGAACCATTT
>Ga0272442_10012565_pt1 | contig 10216 bp, 7 predicted proteins | sample SSMForm2O_FD_200262 | JGI IMG/M metagenome (GOLD analysis project Ga0272442, IMG submission 200262) | Marine sediment archaeal communities from Little Sippewissett salt marsh, Falmouth, MA, United States - SSM-Form-2O | ecosystem: Environmental > Aquatic > Marine > Wetlands > Sediment ... | reverse complement strand
GGATGATCTCCGTTTTGTCCGTACTGAAGGACGAGGGCATCCCGCGGTTGCGCATCGGAATCGGAGTCGATCCGCGACCCTCCGATACGGCGGCGTACGTGCTTGACCGCTTCACGCCGGAGGAGTGGAAACGGCTCGTTCCGACACTCCGGCGGGCGAGCGAGGCGGTGTCCCTGTTCTATACCGCAAAGATAAACGCCGTCATGAACCGCTTCAACCGCACGCAGCAAGTTGCGGGGGACCAGACGGGCTGTATACTCTAGAATGTACGACCTGAAAAGGTTTACAGGAGGTAAACATGTACGATCGGTTCTCGCGCGAGTCGATGGAGATCATCGCCATCTCTCAGGAAGAAGCCGAACAGTGGAAGCACAGCTATGTGGGAACTGAGCACCTCCTGCTTGCCTTCTTGAAGATGAAAGGAAGCGATGTCCATCGGTTCCTCACCACCCACGGAGCGTCTTACGAAAAGGTGGCCTCGCTGTTGGAGGAGGAAAAGGGTCGCGGAGAGGTCAAACTCTCTGCCGATGACCTCGAACCGACCCCGCGATTGAAGCGGGTGATGAAGATCAGTTTCGAGGAGGCGCGTCGTGCAGGACAGAACACAATCCGCCCCGAACACCTGCTGATGGGAATGCTGCGAGAGGGAGAGGGTACCGGAGCAGCCATTCTGCTTCACCTGGAGATCGACCTAGCCAAGACCCGTGCGTACTTCCTCCCCTCATCCGGCATCGGGATGGCAATTCGGTCCTCCCGCCGCACACAGAAGAAAGGGGACCCCTCGGAGTTCGGCCGAAATCTGGTAGTAGAGGCCGAGGAAGGGCACTTGGATCCGGTGATCGGCCGTGAGGAGGAGATGGAGCGGATCATCCAAACGCTCACGCGCCGCAAGAAGAATAACCCGGCGTTGATCGGCGAATCCGGCGTCGGCAAGACGGCCATCGTCGAAGGCCTCGCGCAACGGATTGCCGACGGAGACGTCCCCACTCTGTTGCGATCCAAAGAGATCATCGAACTGGACATGGCGTCGATCGTGGCCGGAACGAAGTATCGAGGGGAATTCGAGCAGCGCCTGAAAAACCTGATCGACCAGGTCATCGAGTCAAACAACACGATCCTGTTCATTGACGAGTTGCAGACAGTCGTCGGCGCAGGTGGCGCGGAGGGCGCCATCGACGCCTCATCTATTCTGAAACCGCCGCTTGCCTCCGGTGCGATCCAGTGCATCGGCACTGCGACCCTGGACGAATACCGCAAATCGGTCGAGAAAGACCCCGCGCTGAAACGCCGCTTCAAGACGGTTTTAGTCGAGGAACCCAACGTGGAGCAAACGGTGAAGATTCTAAAAGGGCTTAGACCGCACTACGAAAAGCATCACGGCGTCAAGGTCAGCGATGATGCCCTGTATCAAGCCGCACGCCTATCCGATCGATACGTCACCGATCAATTCCTCCCGGACAAGGCGATCGACCTGATCGACGAGACCGCCGCGAGGATAAAACTCCAGAGCTCGCTTCTGCCGGAGGACGTGCGCGGAGTGATGGCACAGATCGAGGAGCTCGACGAACAGGAGCGCCAAGCGGTCGCGTCCCAGAACTACGAATCGGCCGCCGAGTTGCGCGATCGCAAACAGGAGCTCTCCCGCGAGGTGGCCGAGGCGAGTGAAGTCTCGCTCGAAGCTGGAGGGCTTCAGGCTACCGGAAAGGACATCGCCCAGGTAGTCTCCATGTGGACCGGTGTCCCGGTGGGACACGTCCAGCAGGAAGACACCGTCCGCCTGGTGAACATGGAAGACAAAATCCACCAGCGATTGATCGGCCAGGACGAGGCCGTGCGGGCGGTCTCCCGTTCGATCCGCCGAGCCTACGCCGGGGTGAAGAACCCGCGACGACCGGTCGGAGCGTTCATGTTCCTCGGTCCAACCGGAGTGGGAAAAACGGAGCTCTCCAAGACTCTGGCCGAGTTCCTGTTCGGCGATGTGGACGCGCTGATCCGCGTCGACATGTCCGAGTACATGGAGCGGTTCTCCGTGTCTCGGCTCACCGGCGCCCCTCCCGGCTACGTGGGTTACGAAGAGGCCGGCGAACTGACGGAGAAGGTCCGGCACCGCCCTTATTCGGTGATCCTGTTCGACGAGATTGAGAAGGCGCATCGCGATGTCTTCAATATCCTCCTTCAGGTCATGGAGGACGGTCTGCTCACCGACTCCCAGGGACGCCGTGTCGATTTTCGCAACAGCGTCCTCATCATGACCTCCAACGTCGGCAGCGAAATGATCACCGATCGCGGCACTCTGGGGTTCAGCGACCAGGAGATCGATTCGGTGGAATCCTATCAAGACATGAAGGATCGCGTCATCGGGGAGGTCCGGAAGGTCTTTCGGCCGGAATTTCTGAATCGCCTGGACGATATCATCGTCTTTCATCAACTGCCGCGCGAGCAGGTCAAGCAGATTGCGGAACTGATGCTCGACGAGCTTAAGGCACGCCTCTTCGAGGAGCGCGCGATCACGCTGCGCCTGGACGAATCCGCCAGCGAGCTGCTGATCGAAAAGGGGTACGATCCCCGGTACGGCGCGAGGCCGATGCGACGGGCGTTGGAGCGACTGATCGAAAACCCGATTTCGGAACTGATCCTTCAGGGAGAGTTTGAGCAGGGCGCTCCGGTCCTCGCTACGGCAGACGGAGAGGAGATGCAGTTCACCCGGGACGATTAGTGTGCCCTTCCGTTGCGGTCATTGTGGGTACCAATCGGTCAAGTGGCTCGGCCGTTGCCCGAGCTGCGGCGAGTGGGACACCTTCGAAGAGGAATCCGTTAACAAGACCGCAGAGACGCCCGCCGCCTCGTGGATCGGTGAGGAACCCCGTCCGATCGCCGAGATCGACTTCGGCGAGGTCGACCGCCTGACAAGCGGAATCGGCGAGATCGACCGCCTGTTGGGCGGTGGACTCATTCCGGGCGGGGTCATCCTGTTCGGCGGTGAGCCGGGGATAGGCAAATCCACGCTGTTGCTCCAGTTGGCCCAATGCCTCGCCGAACGCTACGGGAACATCCTCTACGTCTCGGGAGAGGAATCGACGGCTCAGATCAAGCTGCGCGCCAGTCGCCTCGGCGTGGAGCACGAACACGTGTACGTGCTGTCAGAGCAGTCCCTTACCCGTATTGAGGACGCAGTCGAACGGATCTCCCCGTGCGTATTGATCATCGATTCCATTCAGACGACCGTCTCCGAAACGGCCCCGGGAGAGGCAGGGAGCCAGCGTCAGCTGAGGGAGATCAGCGCCCACCTGACGCGCCTCACCAAGGCACGGAAGATGGTGACCTTCCTCGTCGGGCACATCACTAAAGGGGGGGCGTTCGCCGGGCCGAAGACGGTGGAACACTTGGTCGATGCGGCGATCTATCTGGAGGGAAGCCGGGGCGAGGACGTGCGAATCGTCCGTTCCGTGAAGAACCGGTTCGGGGCAACGAACGAGATCGCTGTCTTCCGCATGGCCGCTTCCGGATTGAAGGAGATCACCGACCCGTCCCGCTTCTTCCTCGAGGATCACCAAGCGGAGCCGAGGGCGGGATCGGTTGTTGTCCCCGTTCTCGAGGGGACTCGACCCATTCTGGTGGAGCTGCAGGCCCTCGTCTCCCCGACCGGTGGCTACGGGATTCCCCAGCGGCGTTGCACGGGACTGGACGTCAATCGCGTCCTGCTGCTTCTGGCCGTGATCGAGCGACGATTGGGCATTCATACCGGCAGCGCAGACGTTTACTTGAGCATCGCCGGCGGCCTCGAGGCGCGTGAGCGTGCAGTCGATTTGGGGGTAATCGCGGCGGTCGTCTCCAGCCTGCGCGATCGCCCGCTCCCTTCGCGGGTGGTCCTCATCGGAGAGGTGGGTCTGTCGGGGGAGGTACGAGCTGTGAGAAAGCTGCGTGAACGGATCAAGGAGGCAGCGAAGTTCGGATACCACAAGGCGATCGTCCCCGACGTGTCCAAACTTCCTTCCACTTTGAAGATCGAGCTGGTTCCCGTCAGCACGATCGAAGACGCAATGGACGCCCTCGCGCTTCGCTGAACAACAAGGAGGATCGATGAGCGATACCAGACTGGAAAAACTGAGCAAGGCAAAAGCGGCGTTGCGAGAGAGGCTGCCCGTGAACCCGACGCTCGCCTTGGTCCTCGGTTCAGGGCTGTCCGAAGCGTTCGGCATCCCGGAGGGTGGCGTGCGCATTCCCTGGACAAAGATCCCCGGGTTCCCACCTCCCACGGTCTCCGGTCACGCCGGCGAGTTCTGGGTGGGCGAGATTCACGGCAAACCGGTCCTCGTGCAGCGCGGCCGCATCCATTCCTACGAAGGCTACGGCCTCGATGAGGTGACCTTCGCCACCCGTTTGATCGCCCTCATCGGCGTGAACACGCTGTTGGTCACCAACGCCGCCGGAGCAATCAATCCCGGTTTCGCTGCAGGAGATCTGGTGCTGATCACAGATCACATCAACATGCTGGGGCAAAACCCACTCTGCGGACCGAATCTGAACCAACTCGGGCCTCGGTTTCCCGACATGTCGGCCGCCTACAGCCCTCGCCTGCGGGCGTTGGCACGGCAGGTGGCCGCCAAAGAAGGGATCGATCTCAAGGAAGGCGTGTATCTTGCCACCCCCGGACCGTCCTACGAAACACCCGCCGAGATTCGCGCCTTTCGCGCGCTGGGCGCGGATCTGGTCGGCATGTCGACCGTGCCCGAGGTGATCGTTGCCACCCACGCCGGGCTGGACGTTGTGGGGATCTCCTGCGCCACCAATCTCGCCGCCGGGGTCAACCCCGAAGCGCGGCTGTCGCACAAGGAAGTGATCGACACTACCCGCCGCAAGGCCGAGGAGTTGCGCCGGCTGTTGCTCGGAATTATCGCCAAACTCTGACCGGTAAACCTGAGCGTGTAACCTATTTGCGGTGACTGAATCGATCGGTATAATCTCGGCGCTCTCTCGTGGGAAGGGTGTGTATTCTTGCCGTGGCGGAGCGATTGCCCAAACACTGCAGGAGGTACGTCAATATGGCTGATGCACCGACGCTCAATCCCTTCAAAATCTCGCAAAAACAGCTCGACAAATCTGCAGCGAAGCTCAACCTGGATCCCCAGGTGCACGGGCTCCTGCGCGAGCCGATGCGAACACTTGAGGTCCACTTTCCCGTCCGCATGGACGACGGGACGGCCCAAACTTTCACCGGCTACCGCGTGCAGTACAACGATGCTCGCGGCCCCACAAAAGGCGGATTGCGTTTCCATCCCGATGAAACCATGGACACTGTGAAGGCGCTGGCCGCCTGGATGACGTGGAAGTGCGCCGTCGTCGACATCCCCTACGGCGGAGGCAAAGGCGGAGTGGTCTGCAATCCCAAGGAGCTCTCCGCAGGCGAGCTGGAGCGGATCGCGCGCGGCTATATCCGCGCAATCGGCCGATTTATCGGCCCGGAGAGGGACATCCCGGCCCCCGACGTCTACACAACTCCGCAGATCATGGCGTGGATGATGGACGAGTACTCAACGATCACCGGCCACAACGTGCCGGGGGTGATCACCGGCAAGCCTATCCCGTTGGGAGGCTCTCTCGGCCGCGGAGACGCAACGGCACGGGGGGCGGTCTACACCATCCTTGAGGCAGCGAGAGTGCTGGGCGTTGACCTCAAGGGAGCGAGTGTGGCCGTTCAGGGGTACGGCAACGCCGGGTACTTTGCGGCCAAGCTGATGGAGGAGCTTGCCGGCAGCACGGTTGTCGCGCTCACCGACTCCCGCGGCGGGGCCTATTCCGATGGCGGCATCGATCCTGAAACCGCCTTCAGGCACAAGAAGGACACCGGCTCGGTCTCCGGGCTTGCCGACTGCAAGGCGATCACCAATCAGGAAATCCTTGAATTGGACGTCGATATACTGATTCCGGCAGCAATCGAGAACGTGATCACCCAGGACAATGCCTCCGCGGTCAAGGCGAAGATTATCGCCGAGGCGGCCAACGGTCCCACGACTCCGGAGGCAGACGACATCCTGTACGCAAACGGGAGGTACGTGATCCCCGATTTCCTGTGCAACGCAGGAGGGGTGACGGTCTCCTACTTCGAGTGGGTACAGAACATCGGCGGATTCTATTGGAATCTCGAAGAGGTCCACGAACGTTTGAGAGACAAGATGAACCGCGCCTTCCGCGACGTGCACAACATGGCGGAGGAGGCCAAGGTCGACAACAGGACAGCGGCGTACATGGTTTCTGTACAACGAGTCGCCGAGACGATGCGATTGAGGGGTTGGGTCTGAGGGACGGTAGCTCATACGGATTACCGGCCAACAAGGGGTCCTTCGTGAGAGGCGACGGACCCTTTTTTCGTGGTTGGTATTTTGGCCGGAGCTGTACGAGGAACACCACGACAGACTGCCTGAGGTTGGAGTCGATTCGATGAATAAGAACGCGTTTATCGCCAGTGTCTTCCCTTCGCTTCGCGACAAGGAGATAGAGAAGCTGGGACAGCTATCACTACCGGTTCAGTACGACGAAGGAGAACTGATCGTTCAGGAAGGCTCGTACGCTGCCGGGGTGTACATCATACGAACCGGACTCCTATCCGTCGGCAAACACGCCAGCAAAGGCAAGGACAAGCGCGTTCTCCGCTTCCTGGGACCGGGCGAAATGTTCGGTGTGGAGGCGGTCTTCCTGGAGCGAGAACCGATCAACGTTCGATACGCAAAGGCGCTCACCGATTCAACCCTGCTGTTCTTCGAGCGGGCGAACATCCTCGCGTTTAGCAAAGCACACTCCGCTCTGTACATCGATCTGTGTCGCTGGTTGTCCCGCGAAGTGATCATGCTGGAGTTCAAGCTCACCCGCGATGCGGTCGAATCGATAGATCGCAACCTGGCCTTGGTTCTAATCGCCCTGGCCAATAAATACGGAGACAAAAAGGGCAGCGGCATCACGCTTGATCTGCCGATCCCACGGCAGACCCTGGCAGAGATGCTCGGAGTCTCCATCGAGACCCTGATGCGAGCGCTCAAACGGTTCCGCGAGCGTCGTCTCATTACCACCGCGAAAAGCCGGATCACACTCATTGACATGGAGAGCCTGCAAGCAAGAGCCCAGACGACTCCGTTCTATCTCTCCATCGTTGAGGAGACGCTATAGGCCGGCTTTATCAACACCCGCCAAGCCGCACACAGGTTGGTCTTGCTTTTTAAGCCGGGCTGGTACACCTTTCCGTAATTGCGCTTCACTCTCTCCGTTTTGCCCATCCGGGGTCTACAAGCGAGGAAACGGGCAAACCACCGCAGGCAAACCAACGCTTTGCACCGCACCCGAGCAGTTGACAGTCTATGCTGTTTAATTCTACTCTTCCATCCGAGGAGGCAATTGTGGAAACGCCGTATTGGGATGAACAGATGGAAACGCTGGCCCCGGAACAGCTGAAGGATCTCCAACTGGAGCGGCTGAAAGATCTCGTTGCCTACGCCTTCAAGCACAATCCCGGTTACAAAAAGAGGTTTGCCACCGCTGGGGTGAAGCCACGCGATATCAAAAAGCTCGAGGATCTGGCGAAGCTTCCCTTTCTGACCAAAGACGACCTACGCCGCTATTACCCCTACGGCTTGGTCTGTGTTCCGATGAGCGAAATCCACTACATCCACGCCTCCTCGGGAACGACAGGAAAACCGGTGGTCGCCGCCTACACCCAAAAAGACCTGGACAACTGGGCCGACCTGATGGCCCGCAGCCTCTGGGCAGGAGGACTCAGAACGGGCGATATCCTACACAACGCCTACGGTTACGGCCTGTTTACCGGCGCGCACGGCCACGAGCTGGGGGCGAATCGTATTGGTACAACAGTGATCCCCATGGGGGCGGGCAACACCAGAAGGCAGTTGGCGATCATGCAGGATTTCGGGGCGACGGCGCTTGCCGCCACGCCCTCCTATACGCTCTACGTGGCCGAGGTGGCCAAAGGGTTAGGCCTCGACCCGAAAAAGGATTTCCGGATCAGGCTCGGCTTTCTTGGGGCGGAGGCCTGGAGCGACGAACTCAAAAGCAAGATCGAAGAAACGTGGGAAATGAAGACCTGCGAGCAGTACGGCCTGACCGAGGTGATCGGCCCGGGAGTCTCCTTTGACTGCGGAATGGGAGACGGGCTGCACATCAACGCCGATCACTTCCTGACCGAGGTGGTCGACCCCAAAACCGGAGCCCCCCTCCCGCCGGGAGAACGGGGGGAGCTGGTCTTCACGACGTTGATGAAGGAGGCCTTCCCTGTGATTCGATTCCGGACAAGAGATTTGGCCGTCCTGACCGAGGAGCGCTGCGACTGCGGCCGGAGCCTGCCGCGGCATTCGCGAATCCTCGGTCGTGCCGACGACATGATCAAGGTCAAAGGGGTGATCCTCTTCCCACGACAGATCGAGGAAGCGATCATGCGGGTCGCGGGAACCTCGGAGAACTACCAGATCATAAAGGAGCAGACGGTTCCGCTGACCACCCTTCGCGTCCTTGTCGAGCCGACCGCACAGCGTTTCGCCGCCGGAAAGCTCGACGAGTTGGCCAAGCGGATCTCCCAGGAGATCTATACTATGCTCAGTGTCCACGTCACCGTGGAGGTCGTCTCCCCCGGAAGCATCCCCCGAAGTGAAGGCAAAGCAAAAAGGGTGACCGAGGCCGAATAGAAGGGACCGCTCAAGTGGAGTACCCATCTACGGGGGTGGACCGGCTACCGGCTGGGCGAGCACCGAAACGCTCCTCCCTAATCGGTTTTAGACCATGAACCGAATCAGCCGTCTGAGCAGCCGGCTCTTCATCCGATTCATCATCCATCTTTCTGAGACCCGTTTGGTCAGGAAAGACATCGTAGGAAAGCTGTGTTGCAGAAACATGATCCTGTGCATGCGCAGCCTGTTCTGAATCGCCAAGCCCCACTCGCCGATCATCTCCCCCGCACCCTCGCCGATGATCCGCGCGCCGTAGATGCGGCCGGTCTTGGAGGCGTAGGCCCGCACCGAGCCGATCGCAATCCCCTCTGCGATGGCAGCTCCGTAGTTCTCGTATGCTTCCTCGATCACTTCGTAGGGGGTGCCCTTGGCCTTGAGGTCACGTTCCAACATCCCAACGTGGGCGATCTGCGGCTCGGTGAACACCGTCCACGGCACGACGTACTTGCGATAGTCGAGCCCCAGTGGACCGGGCATCATTGCGTTCATCAGGGCGATCATCCCCTGGTGCATCGCCGCGTGGGTAAACAAAAAGCTTCCGTTGCAGTCCCCCGGTGCGTAGATGTGTCTCTGACTTGTCCGAAGGTGCCTGTCAACCTTGATTCCTCGCCTATCGTAATCCACGCCGGCATTCTCCAATTTGAGCTCCGCAAAGTCGTACTTCCGTCCCGCCGCAACGAGGAGCTTCTGCCCGACCAACCGCTCACCTTGATCAGTTTCGACGACGATGGTCTCATCTTCGCGGTCGATCCGGTTGATCGTGCGGTCATTGTGGACCGCGATCCCCTCGCCGGCAAACACTGCTTCGAGCAGCTGACCGGCTTCTGAATCGCCGTGCGGAAGCAGATGCGAATCCGCGTGGACAATCGTGGCCTTGCACCCGAGTCTACTGATTGCCTGTGCCATCTCCGAACCGATCGCGCCTCCACCGATGATGACCATGCTCCGAGGAATCTCGTTAAGCGAAAAGAGATTCTCGTTGGTGAGGTAGTCAACCCCATCGATTCCGGAAATCGGCGGCACGTACGGCTTTGTCCCCGTGCAGATGAAGATCCGCTTGGCCGTGTAGCAACGGCCTCCCACCTCCACTGTGTGCGGATCGACGAACGACGCGGCACCCTCCCGCAGTTTCAGATCGACCTTGGCGAACATCGCCGTCGTCTTCTTGTCATGAATGTATTGGATGTGCCCGGCGATCTTCCGGAACGGCTCCGCCGGCCGCGGCAGCGACCCTCCGTCAAGGGCCAGCGTCTCCAACCTGTCGAACGCGTGGCGAGCGTGCCCCATCCGCAGAAGCGCCTTGCTGGGGATGCAGCCCACGCTCATGCACTCCCCGCCCAGGGACCGCTTTTCGATTCCCAGGACTCTCAGCCCCATTTCGGAGGCCATGATGGACACGGCCATCCCCGCCGGGCCAAGTCCGACGACACACACATCGTAGCCGTATGTCATGATTCTTCACCCCTTTCTTTCGCGCCCCCGAGACG
>Ga0272442_10012564_pt1 | contig 10216 bp, 6 predicted proteins | sample SSMForm2O_FD_200262 | JGI IMG/M metagenome (GOLD analysis project Ga0272442, IMG submission 200262) | Marine sediment archaeal communities from Little Sippewissett salt marsh, Falmouth, MA, United States - SSM-Form-2O | ecosystem: Environmental > Aquatic > Marine > Wetlands > Sediment ... | reverse complement strand
CGGAGCAAGGTCCAAGCTCCCTCAGGTACCCGCCACGAAAGCTTCCCTTCATCGTTCATCCGTTCCGTCAGATCCACGATCCGTCGCCTGTCAATAACGGCTTCGGGAGGCGCACGGTTCGTCGTAGGAGGCCCCACGAAGGCTACTTTGTATAGCGCCCTGGTTTCAATGCCTTCGATACGGTATCCGGAGACCGAAGGAAAGGCCAGAAGAGCGATGTCTCGGTAGATGCCTGCTACCGCCTTAGGCGCAGGAAGGGTTGTTTCCAGATCGAGAGGCCCCTTCACGATTTTTTCTGTCCACACCACCCTTTGCATCGACTCTTCGGGACGAACCCAGGGGCCTCCGCTGCCATTCCACCCGGCATCGTTGTTCATGTTGATCTGAAGCCCCAACCGTTCCGCTTCCTTTACCGCGTGGCGAAAGAGCTTTCTCCATTCTTCGCTCATGAAACGCACAGGCCCCACAGGAACGCCCTGGTCCACCTCCATGATGAGCGCTCCGCCGATCCCCACGCGTTCCATGGCTTCGAGATCCGCCGTGATCCCTTCGGCCGTGATGTTGCCGTTCAGCCAGAACCAGTAGACCCAAGGCCTGGCCGAGTCCGGAGGCTCCAAGAAGCCTTCCCTTAGGGAGGAAGTCAGACAGGAAGCGACAGAGGCGTGAAACGCCCAAAGGAACAAAAGACACAGGGTTCTGAGGTGCGCTGAAGACTTTTTCACAGATTCACTGGAATGCCCGCGTCTCGTAGGCATTCCTTGACCTCTCTGATGCTGATCAGTCCGAAATGAAATACCGACGCGGCAAGAACCGCCTGAGCGTGACCGTCCAAAACCGCTTCCTTGAAATGCTCGAGTTTTCCCGCGCCTCCGCTTGCTACCACTGGCAGACCTGTCTCGTCAGCGATTCTACGAGTGAGTTCGATGTCATAACCGTCCTTTGTGCCGTCGGTGGCCTTGCTTGTCGGCAGAAGCCTTCCCACGCCCAGATTCGTCATTTCCTTGGCGAATTCTACGGCGTCCTTTCCCGTGGACGTTCGGCCCCCATCGATGTAGACCTCTCGATTCGAGGGACACTCCTCATTGGCGTCCGCGTCGATCGCTACGATGACCGTGGACCCGCCGAAACGTTGCACGGCATCCCCGACGAGTTTCGGATCGCGATAGGCAGCGCTGGAAATGGAGACGCAAGAAGCGCCCGAGGCAAGGGCTGTCTCGATGTCTTCGATGGACTGGATGCCTCCTCCTACAGTTAGGGGAATGTCGATGAAGGAAGCCACTTTTTCGAGAACATCGAACATGGTCCTTCGCTTCTCCACCGTGGCCGTGATATCCAGAAACGCCAACTCGTCGGCCCCGCCCTCGGAGTATGCCTTGGCGGCTTCCACAGGATCGGCCGCGTCGACGAGATCCACGAAATGGATTCCCTTTACCACGCGTCCTTCTTTCATATCCAAACAGGGAACAACACTGACTGGTTCCATGGATTTCACCTCTTTCTAGCGTTCCGTTCTCAGAGACGCTTCCCGTGTTCCGCCTAGACGACTTCCATCGTGGAAGGAGGCTTGGTCGCGATGTTATAGGTGACGCTCACCACACCAGGGACCTCCTGGGTCAATCGGGTGGCGATTTTTTCCAGAACGTCAAAGGATAGGCGGGTCGGCGTGGCGGTCCTGGCATCCACGCTATCCCAACAACGGACTTCGATTTGGAGTCCGAAATCTCTCTTTCCGTCCCGCATCCCGGTGACGCGATCCTCATGGAGGATTGCCATGTATTGAAATGCGTCGCTTTCGTTGAGTTCTTCTTCCACCACAGCGTTGGCCAGCCTCGCCGTTTCGAGGCGTTCCGCGTTGGCCTCTCCGATCACGCGGGCCGCCAAGGCAGGACCCGGAAAAGGAATGCGATTGAAGAGGGCCTCGGGTAGTCCCACGGCACGTCCCACCATCCTGACGCCATCCTTTCGGATTTGCACGAGAGGTTCCAGGATTTGATAACCAAAGGCGTCTTCCGGATCGATGCCCAACTGCGCGAACACATTGTGTTGTCTCTTGATGCCTGCCACTGTCTCGTCCACGTCGGTGAGAATGGTGCCCTGCAACAAATATTTCGCACCGCTCTCTCGCACCAAACGTCCAAACACCTTCTTGTAGAAGGTCTGTGTCACGGCCTCGCGTTTTTCCTCCGGGTCGGTGATGCCTTTCAGCGCCTCCAGAAACTCGTCTTTGGCGTCCACCAGTTCGACAGACACACCGAGATCCTTGAACATCTGGACCACCTGTTGAGGCTCGTCTTTACGCATGAGTGCGTTGTCTACGAAGTAGGTTTTCAACCTGTCTCCCAAGGCCTTGTGGCCCAGCATCGTCACCACCGACGAGTCGACGCCCCCAGATAATGCGTTGATAGCGCATCCATCGCCCACTGCCTCGGCGATTTCTTCTACTTTGTCCTCGATGAAAACTTGAGGATCCAGGTCCTCCGTTTTGATTTCCTTTGCGTCCATTCCCTCGACTCCTTCCATTGTACCGGCTCAAGTGTTTCCTATTTGCTGAGACATGAGAAGCGTACCGATTGTATGGGAGTCTTGGAAGGAAGACAAGGTTTAACGCGAGTTCGAGGGCTGATGTGAGGCCGATCGCGAAGCCAACGTCCGGCTACTCAGTGAAGCCAAGTTCCTCGGAGAGGGCGAGAGCGGAGCATCTGACTTGCTCCGCGTTGCGCGACAAAGTCGTCTTGTTCATGCGGGAAGAGGGACCTGAGATACCGATGGCGGCGACTGCCTCGCGTCTGAAGTCCCATACCGGGGAGGCAATGCAACAGGTTTCCTCCCTGTATTCTCCTCTGTCATACGCCACCAGCGTTTCTTTGAGGGATCGGAGTTCTTCTTGGAGCTGGCCCAACGTGAGGACGGTTCGGTCGGTGAAACGCTGATAGGGACAGGGGCCCAGTCTGTCGGCGAGTTCGTTTGGATCCACGTTCACCAGTAAAGCTTTCCCTAGGGCCGTACAGTGGTAGGGTTCCTCGGAGCCCCAGCCCGTGGTGACGGCCAGGGTGTGGTGGCCCAACTCATGATCCACCAAGGCGGCACCAGTTTCCCCTCGGACCGCTAGATGCGCGGTCTCTCCAGTGCTTCGGGCCAATTCCCTGAGAAACTTGCGGGCATGATCCTGGAGCGTCCGTTGGGAGGCCATCTTTCTTGCCAGGGAAAATATCTTGTTCCCGATCACATATCCGGATGATCGGACTTCTCCCTGCTGTCGGACATAACCTCTGTCCGCCAGGGTGCTAACCAACCTATAAGCGCTGCTCTTGTCGACCCCTAGTAGGGAGGCCATGCTTGCGAGAGAGACAGGCTCTTGGCGTTCGGAGACATATTCGAGAAGGCGTAGTCCTCTGTCAAGCGATTGAATGCGTTGTCTGTTCCTCTTCTTTGGGGGCTGATTCAAGGGAAACTCCTATGCCACTCTGGGCGATCGCCCAGTTGGGCGTACGTTGTCGCTTATCTCTCCCACACCCCACAGATGGCCGTCATCGGTCCCCAAGTGCTCGGCTCTCTCGATTGCGATCTTCCCCAGGGCGCTTTCTTTGGGGTCAGCGTCTGGCGTTCTGACCACGAGAAGTTTACAGGCTTCGCCGCCAGCGTAATCCACGACCTTTAGGATGCGTCCCTCTTCCACCAGAATTTTCTTATCATTCCTGTTCAGTGCCGCGGGTTCTTTGAGTCGGACATAGTGCCCCACCCAAGGCTTTTGGCTGAAAAGGGGATCCACCTGCTGGGCCTCTTCCAAAACGGAGTAGGCTTCCAAGAGACCCTTGCCCTCAAAGAAATCAGCGATATTGTCTGTTTCCTCAAAACCTTTGGAAAGATCTCTCAAGGTCGGAACTAGGCCTCTTTCGCCATCCGTTACGTCAAAGAGTCTCCATATGCCATCCCGTCTATGTAAGGAACAGATGGCCCGTTGCTTTTGGTCCAACATGGTAAAAACACAGTCCACCTTGGCATGATGGGCGTCGCAAACGGAATCGATTTCCCTAAGTTTCCAGGTTGAGAAGGCGTCCTTGTATTTCTGACATGTAGTTTTTAGAGACTGTAATAAGGACTCTTCCAAATCTTGGCATTCCCTTCCCGTCATCTGGGAAATCCGCCTTTCAAAACACATCTTGACGAACTGCTCGGTGTCGAACACGGAGAACGCCAACTCAGTGTCTCCACAGGATATGCCATGGAGCCACAGTCTGAGTGAGCCTTCGGGACTCTCTATCGCTTGAGCCAAAAGAGTCGCCTTACGCATCTGTTCGCAGGCCATCTCTTGGAGCGGGCCCTGCGGTGCGATTTTTTTGGCGCGTTGAGCCGAGATGAGCGCTTCCTTCGCCGCCTTGTGGGAACGATCGGCCTCTCCACTGAGAAGAAAGGCCCTTGCCTCGTCATTGAAGGTCTTGGCCGATCGCAAAAGGCGTTGCGTCTTTGCCTTTTTGCTGCACGAAGCGCTCAACAAGAGACATCCCATGACTACTGAGATGGTAAAAAAGGATCGCATCCTATTGCCCCTTTCGGCTCTTTGTCCCACCATTGCGATCTGGGAACCACCATTCAGATCCCACCATGTCCCTCTTTATAGCAGAAAGCCTTTGATTGCGCAATAGGATAAAAGATTGCATAATGCGCAACGAAAGGCGGCTAAGCCTCTCTTCACGAAGAGGCCTTGATGGCTACCCCGGGGCATTTGGGATGAAGAGCGCGTCCCAGAGCCAGCTTGAGCGCCTCTGGTTCGTTATCTATAGTATGAGCACACTAGGGACCCCGAAGAGCGACGGGACGAGTTCCGTCACATTGGACGGGTTTCCGTGTGCAACGTCATCATGGAATGGAGATCATCTAGTCATCGCAGGGAGGGACGCCCATGACATCGCGTGAACGCGTCTTGGCTTCGTTGAACCATAGGGAACCTGACAGGGCCGCTTTGGATCTCTCCGGACACAGGTCTTCAGGGATTTCCGCCATCATCTATCCCAAGCTAAGGAAAGCCCTGGGGTTGGAACCGCGCATTCCCAAGGTGTACGACCTAATTCAACAGTTGGCCGTCGTGGAGGAAGACGTGCTGGATCGTTTTGGGGTGGACACCGTTGAGCTGGGACGAGGCTTTGCGTTGGATGATGCGTCTTGGGAGGAGTGGACGCTTCCCGATGGTACCGATTGTTTGGTGCCGTCGTGGTCGGTGCCTGAGAGAGAGGGTGAGGGCTGGGTGCTGCGGTCGGGATCGGGACGGGTCATTGCCCGTATGCCTGAGGGTGCGCTCTATTTCGAGCAGTGCCACTGGCCGTTCCTGGACGGACAAGAGGATCTCTCATCACTGGAGGAGGCCTTTTCTGAGTCGATGTGGACCGCCTTCGCTTCTCCGCCTGGACCTGTGACAGATGAGGAGCTGGTGGCAGGGGCTCGACGTCTTAGAGAAACCACAGACAGGGCCATCATTGGACTGTTTGGGGGTAACCTTTTGGAATGCGCCGATTTTCTCTATAGGATCGACCATGCACTCATGATGATCGCCGGAGAGCCTGACCGTCTTGACAGGTTTCTGGATGCGTTAATGGAGATGCATATGGCCAATTTGGAGAAATACCTGTCCTTGGTGGGTCCCTATATCGATGTCATTCTCTTTGGAGACGATTTAGGTATGCAGACAGGACCCCAGATGTCGCCCGCCATGTATAGGGAACATTTCAAACCGCGCCATCAACAGCTATGGAACGCTGCCAAGCAACAGGCCGACGTCAAGGTGATGCTTCATTGTTGCGGCGGGGTCAGAGAACTCATGTCCGACCTGATCGAGGCCGGACTCGACGCAATCAATCCGGTGCAGATCACTTGCAGAGGGATGGAAGCCGAAGGACTGAAACGCGACTTCGGAGAAAAATTGACCTTTTGGGGCGGCGGATGCGACACGCGGGAAGTCTTGCCGAAGGGTACGCCACAACAGGTGGCTGATCATGTGAGAGAACAGGTGTCTGTGCTTTCTCCTGGAGGCGGCTTCGTTTTCCAGCAGGTCCACAACATTCTGTCCGATGTGCCTCCGGAGAACGTGATAGCCATGTTGGACGCTGTGAGGGACTAGAAGGGGCGGGGATCTCAAGGATAATCTGAGGGCCTGTAAGTTGCCGCAAGCTCTTCTATGTAGAGAGGAAAGGATCATGTCCAGCTCGCGAAGCATTCTTGTGTTCTTGGCATCTAGCGTTGCATGGAGCCTTGGTGGCCCTGCCGACGGTGCCCATCCGTGGGATGAAGTGGAACGGCAGTTCCGGGACTTGCCGATGGAGGCCCGCCGATGGACAGGCCCCCTGTTTTGGCTTCATGGAGACGACAACGAGACCGAGGAGCGTTTGGACTTCTACATGGGCAAAGTGGCTGAGGGACGTAACGGTTGTTTTTGCACGGAGTCGCGTCCCCACAGCGACTGGCTGGGACCGCGATGGTTTCATGACTTGGAAGTGTGTTTGAATGCGGCACGCGCCCTTGATCTCAAGATGTGGATTTTTGACGATGAATGGTGGCCCAGCCAGACCATGGGAAGAAAGGTCCCCATGGAGTACGCCGCCAAGAGGCTGCAGGGGGCCCATCGGGATGTGGAGGGACCAGGAACGGTGGAACTTGAGGAGTTCCACGAAGAAAAACTGGTGGCCGTAGTGCTGGGAAAGTTCGTTGAAGGAGGGGTTGATGCGCAGTCCCTGAAGGATTTGACTTCCAAGGTGCGCAAGGGACAGCGCTCGTTTCAGGTGGGGGAGGGGAACTGGCGCTTGATGATCATCACCTGGAAGCATGCGCCGCCTGCCAGGCAGAACGGACAGATCACCTTGGATGGGGCCAGCAGGGACTGTGTGGACTGGTTCATCCAGACGGTGTATCAATCCCACTATGACCGGTTTAAGGAGGCGTATGGAGAGACCATCGTCGGATATTTCTACGATGAGCCTGAAACGCAAGGGGACTGGGGAACCGAGGTGGCGGGAATCCTGAAAGAACGAGAAATTGATCCGTGCCAGGCTCTCGTTGCCAGGTTGTTCGGCGTGTCCGGACCAGAGGACGTGAGCTTGAAGTATGCCTATGTGGACGCTCTATTCGAGGCGTGGGGGAGGACCCTTTACGGGGGGATTACTCGTTGGTGCGAAGAGCGAGACGTCCTTTCCATTGGACACTTCATGGACCATGGGATGCTCTACCTGGACCACGGACTGGGCGCGGGGAATCTTTTCCAGATGCAGAAATATTCTTCCATGGGGGGGATGGACCTGGTGGTGGGACAACTCTATCCGGGGCAGCGCAAGAAAGATATCTACCAGTTGCCCAAACTGGTGAGCTCCATCTCCCACGTCTATGACAAGAAGGATGACCTGTCCATGTGTGAGATCTTTGGAGCCTATGGACAGGGACTGACCTACCCTGACATGAAGTGGCTCACGGATCAACATCAGGTGCAAGGCGTGAACTTCATGATTTCGCATTCCTTCAATCCAAAGGCCCCGAACGATAGGGACTGTCCCCCTTACTTCTATAACGACGGGAAGGAACCTCGATGGCCTCTCTATAAGGTGTGGGCGGACTATAACAACAGGCTGAGCGTTCTTCTCACGGGTGGGGTGCACGTGTGCCCTGTGGCTTTTCTTTTCTGCGGGAACAGCGTTCACGTGGGACGCGCCGTCACGCCGGAGGACATGACGACATCGCTTCAGGACGCCCTCTATGACTGCGATTGGCTTCCCTACGACGTTTTTGAGGACAATGCCACGATTAAGGGAAACGAAATCCAGCTTCACGAGGAACGGTATCGAGCACTCATCGTGCCCCCTGTAGAGGTCATTCCTGTTGGGGCATTGGAAAAGGCGAAACGTCTCTGGGAGCAGGGAGGCGTGGTTCTAGGGTACGGTTTCCTTCCCAGCAAGTCCGCCACAGTGGGACGTTCCTGCGAGGAAGTGGTGGACCTCTGCAATGCCATCTGGGGAGACGCTCCAGAACCTTCATTGAAGGCTTGCAAGACCTCAGCAAGACAGGGTCGTTCCTATTTTCTGGCAGAACGTCCCACTCCAGGGGAGGTGAAGACCGTTTTGCAGGACGCAGGGATTTGTCCCGCTTTCCAAGTGGTCCAAGGGGAAACAAATCATTGGGTCCATGTGCTTCATCGAAAGAAGGACGGACGGGACGTCTTTTTCGTCTGCAACCAGGATCACGTTGGAGAGACCAAGAAGCTGCGCTGTCAGGTGACGGCCCCGGGTGTGCCTGAACGATGGGACGCCATGAGAAAGGAGATCACAGCGCTTTCCGCCAGAACGGAAGAGGCAGGGGTGGTGGCTTTCGATTTGATCCTAGAGCCCAACGAGAGCGCTCTCATTGTTTTTCGGCCTGAGAGGATCAACCGTTCCACCAGGATCGAAGAGCCAGGGATGAAGCCGATAGAGACGATCCAGGTGGATCGTAAAGGGAAGATGCGGAAGGATCAGCCAGGTGATTCTCTCTCCTTGGAAGGGTGTCCCTGGATCTGGACTCAGGAGGGAGACGCCAGACAAGCGGTGCCTCACGGGACGAGGCATTTTCGAAGGACGTTTACGCTTGCGGAGAGGGGGAGAATTCAAGGGGCGCGCATTCTGATGAGCGCGGACAATGCATTCATTCTGTATGTCAACGGCAAGAAGGCGGGACAAAGCGAACCGGGACAGGAAGCTTGGCGTTCCCCCAAGGAGATCGAGGTGACGGACTTCCTCCAGCCTGGGACGAATGTCTTGGCCGTGTCCGCCACCAACGCCACGGACAACCCCAACCCGGCTGGCCTCATTGGAAGGCTTCAGGTGACCTGGGGGGAGGGGAACGCCTTTTCGTTGGAGATCGATGGCTCCTGGACTTGTTCCAAGATCCAGGAAGAGGGATGGAGAGAAATGGATTTCAAGGACAAGCATTGGGCGAAGGCGCAGGAGGTCTGTGTCTTTGGGGAAGGTCCCTGGGGCAGAATCGGAGGGCCCTCCATTCCTGAGGCGAATCCTTTCCTGGGGCGTTTCGAGTGGACCGGAAACCTGGGGGCGGAGTCGCATCGTATTTACGTGGTGATGGATCCAGTCGGCGAGGGTGCTTGTGTCTCGCTCAACCATGCCTATGCCGGGGGGATCATTGGCGCGCCGTTTCGGCTGGATGTGGCCCCGCATATTCGCAAGGGCCAAAATGAGCTTCTCATCGAGCCCTACGCGCCGAAGGCAGTGCGCGTGGAGGTTTATCCAAGGAACTGAATGGAGGGAGAGGCGATTTGAAGCGTGGTGCACGTTTTCTCTTGCTCGTCCTTTGTTGGACGAGTTGCAGCGGTCCCGGCTTGGCGCGGGTAGACGTGGCGGAACTTCGCTGCGAATATGCAGCCAATCCAGTGGGGGTGGACACGCCCCATCCCCGCCTGAGCTGGGTTCTGAAATCCCCGGAGCGCGCATGCAAACAGTCCGTCTACCGCGTTTTGGTTGCCAGCCAACGAGGTCTTCTGGAAGGGGATCAGGGGGATCTCTGGGATACGGACAAGGTGGTCAGCGCTCAGTCCATAAACATTCCCTACCAAGGAAAACCCCTTTCCTCCAACCAGCGCGTCTTTTGGAAGGTAAGGATTTGGGGTCAGTCAGGGACGCCTTCCGCTTGGTCTGAAGCGGCACAATGGACCATGGGGCTTCTCGATGGGGCGGATTGGCAAGCGCGGTGGGTGCGGGCCCCGGAAGAGGTTTCTTCTAGGAAAGGACTCCCGCTCTTTCGAAAAGCTTTCAGGAGCAAGGGCCGCCTGAAGAGGGCCCTGGTTCACGTGTGTGGACTGGGACACTACGAACTGTTTCTCAACGGGGAAAAGGTGGGGGACCGCTTCTTGGACCCGGCATGGTCCGTCTACGAAAAAACTGTCTACTACACGACCTATGACGTGACCCAACAGGTGAAGCAGGGCGAGAATGCCTTCGGAATCATGCTGGGTAAGGGTTTCTTCAATACGGAGGGGGACAGGCGAGTCCATGGCGTCCATTCCAGCCGTCCGCTGACCTTCATTCTTCAGCTTCATCTCTGGGACAAGCACGGCGAAAAGACCGTGGTGATCAGCGACGACACCTGGAAAGCGAGCGAAGGCCCCATCACGCATAACGCCATCCTTGGAGGGAGTGACTACGATGCGAGGAAGTTGCCTGAGGGATGGCCCGCGCCTGAGTTTCGCGAC
>Ga0272442_10012562_pt1 | contig 10218 bp, 7 predicted proteins | sample SSMForm2O_FD_200262 | JGI IMG/M metagenome (GOLD analysis project Ga0272442, IMG submission 200262) | Marine sediment archaeal communities from Little Sippewissett salt marsh, Falmouth, MA, United States - SSM-Form-2O | ecosystem: Environmental > Aquatic > Marine > Wetlands > Sediment ... | reverse complement strand
AAGAAAGTAAGTAATTTTGAGGTACTTTTAATTTAGTAATAAAATAATTAAATGTTTCCTCGGATAATATTTAATTTTATCCGAGGAAACATTTAAGAGATGTAAACTAGATTATTATTAATTAAAAGTGTAAATGATATTAATATTTTAAATATAAAATATACCGAACAGTCATGCTTCCATACAATTGAGAAATAAAATAAGCTTAGACTGAAAAAAAGGGAGGGGGTAAATTATATTTTTAAATAAAATAATGGATGATACTGAAAATATGAAAATTAAAAAAAATATTAGAAATTTAAGGAGGTTTAGTTTTAATGAGATTATTAAAAAATACTAGCTTTTTAGTGGGTGTTTCAATTATTCTAGCATTATTTATAATGGTTAATTTAACATGTTTTGCTGCTCCAAAATTAACATTAAAAATGGGTCATGAACAAAATGTTCGTGGTGGAACGCAAATTTGTGCTGAGACTCTTCAGGATCTAATTGAGCGTCGTACTAATGGCGAAATCGCTATTGAAATTTATCCCCAAGGCAGTTTAAGTTCCAGTCCGGAAGAATTACTAGAATTTTTACGCAGTGGAATTGTAGATTTGAGTATTAGTTCTACTGGGAATATTTCTGGTTTTTGCAATGATCTTCAATTTCTTGATATTCCTTTCCTTGTCAATTCTCATGAACATGTCCAAGTATTTGCACAGAGTTTACCCATGATGGAGATCTATGATATTTTTGAAAAAGAAGTTGGTGTAAAGGTTTTGGATATTTGCGAAACGGGCAATGGGACTTGTATTACTAGTAATAAACCAATTCAAAATTTTGAAGACATGAAAGATTTGAAAATAAGATGTATGATGAATCCTAGTTTTGTTGCAATTTACGAAGCATTTGGAGCCAGCCCAACACCAATTGACTGGGGCGAACTTTATACTTCTCTTGAATTAGGAGCAGTTGATGCTCAAGACAATTCTCCTTACATAGACTGGGTGATGGGATTTATGGAAGTTCAAGATTCAATGGCAATGTTGAGGCAGTACTGGTCAGGTGGTGTTTTCTTAGTTTCAAAAAATACATGGGATAAATTAACTCCTGAACAACAATCTATTTTACAAATTTCAGTTCAAGAGGCTTGTGCTTTAGAGAGACAGTGGATTCATGGTAAGGATTTAGAAGCTGTAGAAGTTTTAGAAAGCCAAGGCAAAACAATAACATATCCGGACAAGGAGCCATTTAGAGAAGCTGCAAAGCCATTACTTGAAAAATTATTTAACGAGCATCCGCAATGGAGAGATTGGTATGAACAAGTACAAATAATTAATCCAGATACTCGCAAACCTAAAGCAGAAGAAAGTAAGTAATTTTGAGGTACTTTTAATTTAGTAATAAAATAATTAAATGTTTCCTCGGATAATATTTAATTTTATCCGAGGAAACATTTAAGAGATGTAAACTAGATTACTATTAATCAATAATTAAGCAAAATTAAATAATAGATAAAAAATAAAAAGTAGGTGTTAATTTAAGTAAGAAATTATGATAAATTTATTAACTAAAATTGCTGATAAATCTGTTAATTGTATAAAAATAGCAGTATTGATATTTATGATAATAATGTGTATCGTTGTTTTTGCTAATACTGCTGGAAGATTTCTTTTTAATAAATCAATACCATGGTCTCCGGAAATTTCCAGATTTGCATTTATTTGGATTACTTTTTTAGGGACTGCTGTTGCAGTATGGGAAAAATCAAATGCAAAGGTAGAAGTATTAACAGAAAAATTTTCGGGAAATTTGAAAACATTTTTAATGATTTTAAGGTATATCGTAATAAACATAATATCACTTTTATTAATATATACTGGAATAAAACAGGTATTAATTATTTGGCCAACATGCGCATCTTACCTTCGTTTTCTCTCGATTGGTTGGATATATCTGTCAATTCCAATATGTGGAATATTTATCTTTCTATTTTCACTAATATATTTATGGAAATTAGTAAAAGGGATAATTTAGAAAAGATTGTTAAAAAAAATATAGATTGGAGGGTAATTACTAATCAAATATGGTTATTTTATTAATTTCTTTTTTGTTTTTTTTACTGATAGGGGTTCCAATTAGTCTTACATTGCTCGCATCATCAATAACTTATATTTTTTTTAGCGGGAATCTAGATGTATTTATAAATATAATTCCAATAAGATTATTTCGCTCAACTGATAATTTTATATTTTTGGCAGTGCCATTTTTTATACTAATGGGAAAGCTGATGAACGCTTCCGGAATAACAAAAGATCTTATAAATTTAGCAGATTTATTTGTCGGAAGATTAAAAGGGGGATTGGCTCAGGTAAATGTATTTGTAAGTATGTTATTTGGTGGATGTACTGGTACAGCTCTTGCGGATACATCTGCAATTGGTTCAATATTAATTCCTGAAATGGTTGACAGGGGCTACGAAAAGGATTTTAGTGCAGCAGTAACAGCAGCATCATCTACAATGGGACCAATTATTCCACCAAGCATGGCTTTTATATTATATGGAGCAAGTAGCGGAGTTTCAATTGGAAGTCTTTTTATTGCAGGGATAATTCCCGGAATTTTAGTTGCATTATCCCAAATGGGTGTAGTATCTATTTATGCTCATAAAAGAAATTACCCTAAAAGAGAAAGACGAATATTTTTCAAAGAGAGTTTAACAATAGTAAAAAAGGGAATATGGGGATTATTATTGCCAATAGTAGTTATAGGTGGCATTGTTTTTGGTATTTTTACCCCTACTGAAGCAGCGATAATTGCTGTTTTTTACGCATTGCTTGTGTCAAGTTTTATTTATAAAAAAATGAAATATAAAAAATTTTTAAAAATAGTTATTGATGCTGGTGTTGAATCTGGGTCAATGATGGTAATTATTGCTACGAGTGCTTTATTTGGTTGGGTATTGGCGAATGAACAAATTCCGACAAAGTTTGCACAAATGGTAGTATCATTAATATCGGCACCTTGGCAAGCTTTATTACTTATAAATATATTTCTTTTAATAATTGGAATGTTTATGGATAATGGGCCAGCAATTATTTTGCTAGTACCTATTTTATTACCATTGTATACGGCATTAGGAATAGATCCAATTCAAGGTGGTTTAATTACATGTGTTAACCTAACGACCGGCTTAGCAACACCGCCAGTCGGCTGTTGCTTGTTTGCGGCTACTGCAATATCAAAAGAATCTTATTTAAAAGTTAGTAAAGCAGTTATTCCTTTTATTTTTGCTAATATCCTAGTAGTAATATTAATAACGTATGTTCCAGCTATAACTCTTTGGTTACCAAAAGTGGCAATGGCACTTAAATGATCTACAAAAATTATTGCTGGGATTAGAATATAGAAATTTAGAAATAACAAGAAAATTTATAAAAATTATTAGATGATTGAGTGCGCAGTTATATTAAAAACTATTCTTTTTTAAAGAGAGCACTTACTTATTGCAAAATATAAATATTAGTTTATACAGAACAGAGTTTACTAATAGTAAATAGTAATATTGATTTATTATTTATTATTTCATAAATAATAAAGTATATTGTTAAAGGGGGAAGTTTAATGATTAATAATGGTGTTATGCCAGTAGTACGTAAACAACAAGAATTGATGAAAAAAGAGGGTTTGGGGGCACTTGTTGCAGTTTCGCCTGAAATGATTCGCTATACAATAGGGACAGTTGTTCCGACACAATCTCTTATTAGAGAAAGATTAGCGATATGCATTACCTCTTCATCAGGTAAACAGGTAGTAATTGTTGTTAGCATTGAAGAAGAGCTTGTAAAAAAAGAAAGTTTTGTCGAAGACGTTAGGATTTACAATGAGTTTACTGATAAACCAATGAAAATCCTATCCGATGTTTTAAAAGAGATGAATTTAGAAAATGAAAAAATAGGAATTGAATTAGATTTTCTTCCAACAAAACATTTTAGTATTCTTAGTAAAGAAATGCCTAATACTAAATTTGTTGATTGTAAAGAATATTTTTTACAATTACGGGAAATAAAAACTAACGAAGAGATTGAAATAATCAGAGAGATTGGAAAAGCTGCTGAGTATGCACATAATAAAGTCTTCAAGGAATTAAAACCTGGAATGTCAGAAAAGGATCTGGGTAGTTTAGTAATTAGCGAATTATATGCTCGAAGTGGAGCAGATCCCAAGATACTTGTAGTAGCCACAGGTGAAAGAAGTAGCATGTTAAATGCATCTGCTACTAACCGAGTGATTAAAGACGGAGATGTAATTAGAGTAGATATTATGGCAACCAAAAAGGGATATTATTGTGATGTATGTCGTACTTCAATTGTAGGGAAACCGTCTAAAAAACAACTTGACATTTGGAACACAATCATTGAAGCAAGAGAATTAGTTTTAAGTAACATTAAACCCGGAGTTAATAGTCATGAAATATACAGTATTTATAATGATTTTGTTACTAAAAAAGGACTTACTTCTATCGATTTTGTCGGACATGGTCTTGGTTTAGGCTTACATGAAGAGCCTTATATCGGAAAATATGGTGGTGCAACATTCAAGCCTGGAATGGTAATGTGCGTTGAGCCAATTCATGTAGTTCCTAGTGTTATGGGATTCCAAGTTGAAGATGAAATTCTCATAACAGATAATGGATATGAATTTATAACTGGAAGTGCAAGTTCTACCGAGATACCAATAATTGGTTAGGCAATATAGTAGATATTTCAAATACAGATAGCAAAAATAAAATAATATAATCAGGAGGATATTTAGATGTTGAAAATAGGGATTTTAGGCGGAGGGAACGGAGCTTTTATTACTGCGGCAGATTTATCTTTAAGAGGATTTAATGTAAATATTTGTGAAGTACCTAAGTTTGAAAAGAATATAACTTTAGCTAAAGAAAGACAGGAAATTAAACTTGAGATAAAAGGAAATCCAGGTTTAAAGGGCGGAATTGCAAAATTAAATAAAGTTACAACAGATATAAAAGAAGCAATAGAAGATAGAGATGTTATTTTTGCTATTGTACCTGCGTTTGCTCAAAAAGTATTTGCAGAAATTGGAGCTGAGTTTTTTAATCCAAAGCAAATTGTAGTTCTCGAACCAGGTAATTTTGGTGGCTCTATAGAATTTGCAAAAATATTAAAAGCCAAAGGTGTAAAAAAATTACCTATTTTGGTTGAATCTGAATGCATGATATATTCTGGATTTAAAGATGATAGTGGATCAGTATGGGTTAGTGGTTATAAAGATGGAATGAAAATAGCAGCTTATCCTGGAAAATTTACGGATAAAGCACTTGCAGTATTAAAAGAAATTTACCCTAAGCTAGAAAAAACTAACAATATATTAGAAACAGGTTTAAGTAATATTAACACCGTGGTCCATGCTCCAATTTTAGCTTTGAATGCTGGGTGGGCAGAACAACCTAAAGTGAAATTTCAATTTTATTGGCAGGGTTGTACTGAAACAGTTGGAAGAGTTGTGGAAAGTATCGAGAATGAAAGAATTGAAATAGGAAAAGCCATAGGAGTAGATCTTACTTATTCGAGGGATACTTTAATTAATTGGTATGGACATCAAGGGGCTGGTGGGAATAATGTTGCTGAAGTTTTACGAACTAATCCAGCTTTTAAATGGGATTATGCTCCTAATACGATGAGACATAGATTTTTCATGGAGGACATACCTTATGGAATGATTCCTATGGAAGAAGTAGGGGAGCTTGTTGGTGTAAAGACTCCAATTATAACAGGAATTATTGAAATTGGTTCAATATTAGCTAATGAAAATTTTCGAGCTACAGCAAGAGATTTTGAAAAATTAGGCCTTAAAGGACTTAACAAAGAAGAATTATTGGAAAAGATGTATACTGGTGGAAAAGATGCAGCGTTGTTTGGTGAATAGTTAATTATCTATATTAATAATTTGATTAACTATTTCTTGTTTTAACTTGAAAATTCCCTGCGACTTATCACAGGGAATTTTCAAGTATTATGATTAGATGGGTACAGGAGAAGTTCAAAAAGGATAACAAACATTGTGATTGGAAAATATATTACTACTAGATATTTACGGTAAAGCATTAAAAGACTTTATTGAATGAGATATTGATAAGAATGATAAAAAAAGAAAACTCATAATACAAAAGAAAGATATGCAATAGAAATGGAAGCTTTGGGAATGGGTATGAATCATGTTAATTATTTTTAATACTATGAAAATATCACATGGGAAATGACGAGCATATTTAAAAAATACTAAAAAGGAAGATATTCCGAAGACATCTGTAAATCAAGAAAAGGCTATCTGGTGGATAATTTTAGTCAGATGAATACCATGTTGCAACTGTTGGAGAAAGAAAGAAATGGTTAAAAGTGGAACACTTCTAAAAAAAATAGGCAAACCGAAAGAAGATTTGAAACAAAAAAGCTATTCTAATTATTAAATTCCAGCGTCTTGCTGGGCTATTTATTAAATAGGGCTAAATAATACTAATTTTTTTAACTTTTATTTTACTATTGAAATATTTTTATAGATATTTATTGTGTGGAGGTACAAACTAATGATTTTTAATGCTGAATTTTGTATTGATTGTAAAATGTGCGAAATTGCTTGTTCTTTTCATCACACAGGTGTATTTAATCCAAATTTAGCCAGTATTGAAATTTTAGACAATACGAGAAAAGATATTAAAATAAAAATTTATAGAGAGAAAGAAAAAGGAAAAAATAATTTAAATTGTGATCATTGTTGCGGATTAGATGAAGAGATGTGTATTAAATATTGTCCTATGGGAGAAGAATTAAAAAGTATTATAAATTTATCTAGAAAATTAGAAACGTGTTAAGAAAAATAAAATGAATTAGTGTTCAGCATAATTATTAGTTCAAATTTATATTACATAATAAAAAATATTTTGATATAGAGGGGATAATTAAGGAAATGACTAATATAAAAAAGAAAAAAAACGTAATCAAAATATTACATATTGATTTAGGAAATGGAAATATATTTCTGGAAAAAACTGATAGATATCATGAATGGTTAGGTGGTATAGGAATTGGTGAGTGGCTTATATATAAAGAAGTAAAGACTTCTGTAAATGCGTTTGATCCTGAAAATAGAATTATCTTCGGTACTGGCCCTCTAAATGGTACATTGTCTCCAACTGCATGCAGATTATATGCTGTTTCAAAAAGCCCGCTTAATTTAATGTGTTCTAGTAGTGCCGGAGGATTTTTTGCACCGGAGTTAAGATTTGCTGGATATGATCATATTGTAATTAAAGGAAAGTCAAAAAAACCTGTTTTAATATTAATAAATGATGAAGATGTTAAAATAATTAATGCTTCCGATGTATGGGGAAAAACAACTTGGGAAACTGATAATTATCTAAAAAATATAACAAAACAACCAAAATTGCAAGTGCTTAGCATTGGGCCCGCAGGAGAAAAATTAGTTCGAGGAGCATGTATAATGGTGAATAAAAATAGAGCTTTGGGAAGAGCAGGCTTAGGGGCTATTATGGGTTCAAAAAATTTAAAAGCAATCGCAGTTAGAGGAACGAAATCTGTTAATATTGCGAATCCAAAACAATTTTTTTCAATTTCAGATAAAATAATTAATAAACTAAAAAAATCTAAAGCAATTAAAGCTTTAGGAAATTATGGAACTTTATCTTGTGTAGAAAATAAAAATTTGTATGGAGGTTGGTCTTATAAAAATTTTCAAGATTTAAATATACCTTTTACGATGAGAAAAAAATTCTCTTCTGATGTCCTAAAAAAAAATTATGAGAAAAAAATATTAAGTTGTTTTTCTTGCCCAATAGGATGTGATCGAATTTATGAAATCAATAAAGGGCCATATAAAGGAACCGAAGCTGAAGGAACTCAATTTGAATCTTTAGCTGCTTTTGGTGCTAAGTTAGGGATTGATGACTTTTCTTTTTGTGTTAAAGCGGATTCTTTATGTAATCAATTAGGAATAGATGTAGATTTTCCGGCAGGTATAATAGCATGGCTAATGGAAAGCAACGAAAAAGGTCTTATAGACAAAAAAGATCTGGATGGAATTATTCCTTCTTGGGGCGATCAAGAGAGTGCATTAAAGTTTATAAATAAAATAGCTCATAGAGAAGGAATTGGAGATGTTTTGGCAAATGGAGCTCTATACGCAGCTAATTTGTTAAATAAAAAATCAAAATATTATGTAATGAATATTAAAGGAAAAGAACTTTATGAGCCACTTAGATATGCAGTAGGATATACATTGGGTGCTTGTGTTTCTCCTAGAGGTGGTACTCATACAATGGGTTCTCCTTTTTGTGAATCCAATGCTAATATTGATTTTAAAAAAGCAAAAGAAAAGTATAAAATTGAAACTTTTAACAAACCATTAGAATGGAAGGATAAGGAAAAATTAGTGGCATATTATGAGAAATTACATAGAATTGATAGTTGCCTCGGTCTTTGTCATTATGTTACAGATTGGCTTGATATTTCATTACCTGGATTTAAAGACTTAACAGATCTTTGCAATTCAGTTATTGGCGAAGAGTATACCGAAGAAGAAATAATGAGAATATCTCTAAGAATAATTAATATTGAAAAAGCTTTTAATCTGTTACATGCAAATTTATCAAAAAAAGACGATTTTCCTCCTGAAAGGGATATGAAGGAAGCCGTTCCTACTGGGCCCGCAAAAGGTTTTAAATTGAAGAAGGAAAAATTCAATAATTTATTAGAAAAATATTATACATTACACGAATGGGATAAAGCAACTGGTTTTCCAACTAGAAAATGTTTGGAAAAACTTAATTTAACGGATGTTGCTAACGATCTCAAAAAAGCTGGTAAGTTAATTGAAAAGTAAATATATTTTTTCGTTAGCTAAAATTAATTTTAATTTACTAAATTTGAGTCAAATTGTCAGTGCTTATTCTTAAGGATAAAAGGTTGTATTGCTCTTAAGTAGCGGTTGTCTTAGCGTTCTTTCTTATAGAAAAATAATACTATTTATCAATGCTCAGGTAAAGCATGTTTTCTCATGATATCTATAAATTTCTGGTAAGGGATATTTCCCTTTTAACCTGTACCCTTGATTTGTTCTTTCAAAATTATTATAGGTCATAAATGTATCCAGATTATCCTTTAACTAAGACAGGGAAGTCTGGTCTTTGTCCGATAAATCGGACACTTAGTTAAGATGCTTTTGTTAACATTAATTTTTCATATTCCTCAGGACTACAATAACCTAGAGATGAATGCAATCTTTCTCTATTATTAAAGATTTTGATGTATTCTAAAATATCTCTTTGGGCTTCTCTTCTGATATGATAGGTTTTTTGATAGATTAATTCTACCTTTAGTGTACGATGGAAACTTTCTATTACTGCATTATCTCAACAATTTCCCTTTCTACTCATCGAACATAGTATACCATTTTTCTTTAAAAGTAATTGGTATAGTAGCTATCATACTGACTACCTCGGTCTGAATGTAAGAGTAAATCTGATGAAAGTCTTCGCTGCTTTAAGGCCATATGAAGTGCTGAGATGACCAATTCCTTGGTTAATCTGTTTTGTAATGACCAGCCGATAATTTTGCGGGAATAGAGATCCATGATGGTCGCCAGGTATAACCAGCCTTCTTTGGTGTCAATATAGGTGATATCGGCAACCCAGGATGTATTGAGTTTTTTTTGGGGTAAACTGGCGATTTAAGTGATTTTCGGCTACCGGTTGAGAATGTCTGGAATCGGTGGTTACCTTGTATTTTCTTCTAGCTACCGCCTTGATACCCATCTCCTGCATTAACCTTTCTACCCGGTTTTTACCAATAGGATAGCCTTCCCGTAATAGTTTTTGGTAGATACGGGGACTACCATAGATACTGTGACTTTTGTAGTATATTTTTCTTATTTTCTTTTTTAATTGCATATTTTCTATCTTTCTCTTGCTTAAGGGATATTTGACCCAATCATAATATCCGGACCGGGAAACCTTGAGAACTTGGCACATCTTCTTGACACTGAAAAAAATAGTGTGTCCCCGGATAAACCGATAGCAGTCTACGGTTTTTTGGTGAAGATGGCCAAAGCTTTTTTTAGGATATCACGTTCTATTCTGATATCGTTGAGTTCTTTCTGTAATTTTTGAACCTTCTCCTCCTGGGAAGTCAGGTTTTC
>Ga0272442_10012561_pt1 | contig 10218 bp, 9 predicted proteins | sample SSMForm2O_FD_200262 | JGI IMG/M metagenome (GOLD analysis project Ga0272442, IMG submission 200262) | Marine sediment archaeal communities from Little Sippewissett salt marsh, Falmouth, MA, United States - SSM-Form-2O | ecosystem: Environmental > Aquatic > Marine > Wetlands > Sediment ... | reverse complement strand
TGCTTCTATGACCAGGCTGGCGGCCCGGCCCCGTTCAACGCGCGCGTTGAATGGCGGCTCGTTCCGGCTTGCCTGCTGATAACCATGGCCCTGGTGGTGCTGGCCGCAATCGCCCTCGCCGTTTCGACCCGGTTCGGGACCGTTCCCACGCTCACGATTTGCTTTGGCCTTTTCGTCGTCGGCCTGATGTCGGACTACCTGTTCGGCAGGGCCGCCGAAACCAGCGGCATCGCCGCCTTCGCCTACCGGGTGCTGCCCAACTGGCAGCACTTCTGGGTATCCGACGCGCTGACCGGCGGCGGCCATATACCATGGTCGTACGTCGCCGCCGCCTCGGTCTATGCCGGCCTGTACCTGGCCGCCGTTCTGTGCCTGGGGGTCCTGTCCTTCAGGTACGCCGACATGAAGTAGAGGGAACCATGGAAGAGACTGCTGCAGCGAACGACAGTGAGAGCGCCGCCCCCGAGCCAATGGTGTCACTGCGTGGCCTGACAAAGGTTTTCCGGGACTTCTGGGGAAGATCGAAGGTGCGCGCCGTCGACAACCTGAACCTGGACATCCAGCGGGGCGAAGTGTTCGGTCTCCTCGGGCCGAATGGATCGGGCAAGAGCACCACCATCAAGATCGTGCTCGGCCTGCTGCACGCCACCTCGGGCTCCGCCACCATCATGGGAAAATCCCCGCGTAACGTGGGAATCAAGAACCACATCGGGTACCTGCCGGAAGAATCGTACCTTTACAACTACCTGACTCCCCGCGAGACCCTGGGCTTCTACGCGCGCTTGTTCGATATTGACCGCGCTTCGCGCAAGCAGCGCATCGGGCAGCTCCTCGAGATGGTCGGGCTGACACAAGCCGCCGACCGGGCTGTCGGCGAATTCTCCAAGGGCATGGCCCGGCGAGTCGGCCTCGCGCAGGCGCTCATAAACGATCCCCAGCTCATCATTCTCGACGAGCCGACCTCCGGACTCGATCCGATCGGGTGTCGCCAGGTCAAGGACCTGATACTCACCCTGGCACAGCGAGGGAAGACGGTTATCCTGTCGTCGCACCTGCTGGCCGACGTCGAGGACGTGTGCGACCGGATAGCGATACTGTACAATGGAACCATTCACGCCCGGGGCAGAGTCAGCGAGCTGCTGGAGAAACAGGACACTTGCCGGCTCACCATGCCGTCGCTGACGCCCGAAAAAACGAAGAAGATGCTGGATCTCATAAAGGGTGAGTTCGGCACGGCCGCGGAGGTGGACCACCCCTCTATGGATCTCGAACAGTTCTTCCTGCAGGTCGTGGAGAAGGCTCACGATGCCGCCACGCACGCATCCGGCGTGGAACGAACCGACGGAGTTGCGGACTACCTGAGCGAAAGAAAGTAGAATCTTCCGCCGCTTACGGACCGGGACAACGAAAAGGACCAGGCCATGAAAAGCAGCAGCTTCGTATCACAGACGCTGGCGATAGCGGTTCTCTGCGTTCGGTCGGCCGTCAGGTCGCGCTTCGTCATATGCCTGCTGGTCCTGTTACTGGTTACCATCGTGGGCATGCCTATGACCATCCGCGGCGACGGCACCATCGTGGGCCGGGCCCAGGTGCTGCTGAGCTACACGCTGGGTCTCGCCGGGGCCATCATCGGCACCGCGGTTCTCTGGGTGGGATGCGGGTCGATATCCCAGGAGATCGACAGCCGACAGATCCATCTCACCGCGGTGAAACCCGTCCGTCGCTTCCAGATATGGCTCGGCAAGTGGCTCGGCCTGCTGGTCGTCAGCGCGATCCTCCTGGCGGTCTCAGGTCTCGCCGTCTACTCGCTGCTGAAATGGACCGTTGCGGGATCGGGCGCGAGTGAGAGCGAGATGACAGTTCTCCGGAAAGAAATCATGACGGGCCGTCGCCGCCTGCGCCCGCGCGCAGACCACGTGCACGACGAGGTCCACGAACGGGTCGATCGTCTCGTGGCCAGCGGCCGGATACCCGGTGATCAGCCGCTGGATGTCGTGTTTCTTGCCGTCCGCGAACAGATCCTGGCTCAAAAGTACAGCGTAGCTCCGGGCAGGAGCAAGACGTGGACCTTCGACCTGCCATCGGTACTGGCGCGCAGTCTGCGCTCGAGCCCGGAGATCACAGCCCGCTTTAAGTTCCGTTCCACTTCGCTCACCAGGGAGCCGCTGAAGGGAACGTGGACCATCGGGCAAACAGACGGGCCGCAGCTTTTCACCACCTCCATCGAGGACCGGCCCGAGGGCAGGCATGCGTTCGTCGTACCCGTGTCGGCACTGCCGCCGGGAGGAACAGTTTCGGTGACGTTCACCAACGCCTCGGAAGAGGAGTCGAGCACCGCGGTGTTCGATTCAGAGGCCGGCATCGAGTTCCTCGTGGCCGAGGCCTCGTTCGAGAGGAACCTGGTGATGGCTCTGCTCGTACTGTTCTGCCACCTGGCACTGCTCGCGGCGATCGGACTCACCGTGAGCAGCATGTTCTCCTTCCCTGTGGCGACTTTTGTCGCCGCTTCGCTGATCGTGATCCTGGCAGTCACCCACTACTTCGCCACGAGTCCGTCGGCGCAAGGGGGGTGCACGCACCACCATCATGGGGAGCCCCTGCGGTACGGCGTGGTAGACGCGGTCGGCCAGAAGATACTGCGCATGCTGGCCGTCGTTGTCGAACCCGCCATGGAGCTGGACCCGCTCGAGCTGCTGGCCGACGGCGTGCTCGTATCGGGGCCGCTCGCCGGCAAGGCTGTCCTGCTGCTTTGCATCGTCTATCCCGGGCTCTGCGGTCTGCTCGCAGGACTCTGCCTAAGCCGGAGGGAACTCGCCCTGCCGGCGTAGATCATGAGAAGAGCAACTCCAGTCATACTGTTCGTCGTGGCGGCCGCGCTCCTGTGGACAGCCGGCGGGCAGCACGACTCCCTCGTGAAGCTGCGCACGGAACACAAGTTGAATTCATCGGAGCCGCTCCAGAACGCGCCCCCGCTGATGGCCTTCACCACGGTTGTGCTCGGCGGTTTCCGCGGGCTCCTCGCGGACGCGCTGTGGCTCAGGGCGTCCCGGCTGAAGGCCGACGGCAAGTACGTGGAGCTCGTGCAGCTATCGGACTGGATCACCAAGCTCGAGCCGCGGTGTTCGGAGGTCTGGGAGTTCCACGCCTGGAACATGGCCTACAACGTGACAGTCATGATGCCGGAACCCGCGGACCGGTGGCGGTGGATCCAGAGCGGCATACAACTGCTTCGGGACCAGGGCCTCTTCTACAACCCGACCGACGCCAGGCTCCACTGGCAGCTCGGATGGATATTCCAGCACAAGATCGGAGCGGATTTCGACAGGGCCCACCTGTTCTACAAGCAGAAATGGGCGGAGGATATCGGTCGGTTCCTTGACGGCACGGCGCCGGCCTACGACCGGCTCGCCGCCGACCCGGAGCTCGCACGGCAAATGCTGGACGAACTCAAGCTGAACCCGACGGCGATGAGAGAGATCGACACAAAGTACGGTCCCCTCGATTGGCGCCAGCCGGAAACATACGCCATATACTGGGCCCACAGGGGCCTCAGGTTCGCCCAGGGCTACGACGTCAAGGCGTGCGAGAGGATGGTCCGGCAGTGCCTTGCCGCCCTTGAAAACAGCTCCAAATCCGCTGAATAAGTCCTTGCGGCTCATGCCCGGCCGTAGTAGTATGACCATGCTTCCCAGCTTACTGAGAGGAGCCCGACAATGGCGATAACCGTCAAGAAAAAGAAGATGACCGTGAAAACGGTCCGGGCAAAGAGCCAGGTTCCAACCGATACCGAAGTACCGGAAGAACAGGCGCCCGTGCCCGCGGCGGCACAATCCCGACGCGCTGGACGCCCCCGGGTAGACGGGAAGGTTTACACCTTCTCCGTCGTCATCGCGATCATCTCGATCCTGATGTTCATCGGGTTGATAACAATCCAGGCACTGGAACTGTCTTTCTACTACCAGCCGCGCCCGGTCTTCCTGAGGCAAACTGTACCGACCGGAGCCGGCGGCCCGGCGCCGACAACGGCGCCGCCTCCTCCCCCGGAAGAAGAGCCGGCAGTCAGCGAATAAGACCGTGACCGGTGACAGTCCAGAAGATCCCAGGCAACGCCCGGCGTCTGCCCCGCCGCCAATCCACGGCCTGTCCAGGGGCGAGCTCGCCGAATTCTGCATTGCCGCCGGCCAGCCGAAGTACCGCACGGCGCAGGTTTGGCAGTGGCTCTACGTTCACCGTGTCTCGAACTGGGCCGAAATGCGCAACGTGCCCCGCTCGCTCCTGGACAAGCTCGCAGCCGCATTCGCCATGGAGTCCGTCCGCGTCCAGGATACGCAGGGGAAAGACGGCGAGGTGCGCAAGGTCCTCGCGGGGCTCCTCGACGGCGAACGGGTCGAGCTCGTGGTCATTCCGGCGCGCCGCAGAAACACCGTCTGCATATCGAGCCAAGCGGGTTGCCGCTACGCCTGTGCCTTCTGCGCAAGCGGCCAGTCCGGCTTCAGGCGCAACCTGGCCGCCGGTGAAATAGTGGCACAGGTTCTCGTCGCCGCCCGGGTCCTTGGGGAGAAGCCGACTCACGCGGTGTTCATGGGCATCGGCGAGCCGTTCGACAACTACGACGAGGTCCTGCGGGCCGTCCGCATCGTGAACGACGGCGACGGCCTGAACATCGGTGCGCGCCGCATCACGATCAGCACCTGTGGCATAATCCCCGGTATCGAACGGTTGGCAGGCGAAGGCCTCCAGGTGGAACTGTCCGTCTCGCTGCACGCACCGACGGACAAGCTGCGGTCACGCCTCATGCCGGTGAACAACAAGTATCCGCTTGCCGACCTCATTGCCGCATGCGATAGGTACGCGGCCGCGACAAAACGCATCGTCACGTTCGAATACACGCTGATCGGACAGGTCAACGACAAATCCGGCCAGGCCGAACGGCTCGCGAAGCTCCTGGCGCCCCTGCCATGCCGTGTGAACCTGATCCCGCTCAGCCCGGTCCACGAGTTCGACGGCGTTCCGCCCGCGCCCGGGGTCGCCGACGCATTCGTCGAAATCCTGGGCCGGGCCGGAATCAACGCCACATTGCGGGCATCGCGCGGCTGTTCTTTCAACGCAGCCTGCGGCCAACTCAGGGCATCAAGGGGTGTTCGGTGTTCGGGTTTCGGTGTTCGGGAAGACTAGGGAGGGCGAGATCGTGCCGGGCCGCTCATACAATTCCAGGGCCGTGGCGGCCCGCATCGTTGCACGGTGGCTGAAGTCCGCGGATTTCCCGGACAGGCTCCTCGAGGATATTTCCACGGACCGCGCTTTCGTGATGGAGATGGTCTACGGGATCGTGCGCCGGCGCCGGACGCTCGACTGGGTCATCGCGCGCTGCGCAGACCGCCGGCCGGCGAAGGAAGCCGTGCCCTACCTTCTGGTCGGCCTCTACCAGCTCTTGGTGATGGACAACGTGGCGCCACACGCCGCCGTCAGTGAAACCGTTAACGCCGTCACCCCGCGTGCGAAGTACGCTGCGAAATTCATTAACGCGGTCCTGCGTCGCGTCCTCAGGGAGAAGGACAACATCCGCGGCGCGCTCGCGCGGCAGCCGCTCGCCGTCCGCGAGTCCCATCCCGACCTGCTCGTGGAGCGCTGGACCGACAGCTTCAATCCGGCGCGAACCGCTTCGCTGTGCGAATGGAACAACGGAAGACCGAATGCCGTGATCTGTGTCAACGGCCTGCGAACCGACACGGCGCGCCTGGCCCACATGCTCTCCGATGCCGGCATCGATGCGCGGCCGCATCCCGCGGCGCCCGGTACCTGCCTCGCGCTGCCGCGCGGCACGTGCGTCACAGATGTGCCGGGCTTTGCCGAAGGACTCTTCACGGTGCAGGATCCCTCTACGCTCGAGGCTGTCCGCCTGCTCGATCCGCGGCCCGGCGAACGCGTCCTGGATGCATGCGCCGCGCCCGGCGGCAAGACGGCCATTATCGCACAACGCATGCAGGTGCACGGCACAATCGTCTCCATGGACGTCCACGCGGACAGGCTCCGGCGTCTCAGAGAGAACGTCGAGCGGCTGGGCCTGACCAACGTTCGGATCGTGCAGGGCGACGCCACGGGCACCGGCATCGCGGAAGCGGCGAACGGCAAGGCATTCGATCGGGTTCTGCTCGACGTACCTTGCACCAACACCGGTGTGCTTAGCCGTCGTCCGGATGCACGATGGCGCTTCTCGCTTGAGCGCCTCGCGGACCTGGCCCGGACACAGCGCGCCATGCTGGACAACGCGGCCGCGCACGTCGCGCCCGGCGGAACCATCGTCTACAGCACGTGCAGCCTCGAGCCGGAGGAAGGTAAGCTGCTCGTGAGCTCATGGCTCGCGGAACAGTCGGACTTCGAATCAGTGGCAACGGTTTCTCACTTCCCGCCTGAAACCGATACCGACGGCATCTTCGCCGCTTCCTTGCGCCGGCGTTGAAGGAAAAGCGAAGCGGAGTCAATCGGCCGGCAGCTTGGGTTCGACCGGTTCCGGCCTGTCGAGAACCAGTGTCTTGCCGTACCAAACGCGGCCGAACCGCTCGCGGGTCATGATAAAACGCGCCGCGCTGCCGGGGTCTATGAAACTGGCATTGTCGCCGTCGAACTCAACGAAGAGCGTGGCATGACGCACCACGGGAATGGTCGAAATCGAAACGATTGCCGGCCGGCCGAGCTCCTCGAGCTCGGACATGGTCATCGTACGACATGACACCACTCGCAGGCCGCTCCTCCTGGCCGCTCGGATCAGGCCACTGAGCGTCGTTCCCTCGTAAGTGCAGCCGGACAACCGCGACATCTCGCGCTCCGTCACGTTGGTGATGCCCATGTACTGTTCCATCAGGTTCGCGAGCGTCACGGGACCGCACGTGTATTCGACCGTCTGCCTGATCGTCCCATCCGCGTCGTCCCGCTTGACCGATCTGGGCAGGAACGCATAGACCGGAATGGTGCGCCACACGGTAGTCCAGACCACGAGGAGGACGGCGCATGACCCCAGGAGCACGCGGCGCCAGCGCGGATGCGGATCCTCGAAGCCGAACGCGAAACCCAGGAAGAACAGCATGAACGTGGCGAACACGTACCACTTGCCGCTGTGCGCCCACCACTCGGCGGCCGGCCAGCCCCAGCAGTCGGTCTCCGCATACTTGCGCGCCACCCATGACAGGGCGAACCAGGCGACAATGCTCGCAAGCGGCACCGCGGCCATGGTCCGTGTCGGACGTCCCGCCCCTTTCCGCACGGCCGCCCGGTAGCCCAGGAACATCGCCCCGACCACCAGCACCAGCAGCATCGGTATGTAGCTCATGTTTCACCCGGCTTTACGAGGCCCGGCCACCATGCTACTCTTTTGCCGGACATATGGCAACACCGGCAGACAGGAACATGAAGATCGTTTGCGCCTCGAACATGCCCTACGCGCTCGAGGCGTTCGGCACGCTGGGCGACGCAACCGCCATGGACGGCCGCTCGATAGCGGCGGAGCATGTGCGCGACGCCGCAATCCTGGCTACCCGTTCCACCACGAAGATCGATGCCGACCTGCTCGACGGCAGTGCCGTCCGGTTCGTGGGCACCGCGACCATCGGCACGGATCACATGGACATCGAATACCTGGAGGCGGCAGGGATACGCTGGTGCTACTCGCCGGGCTGCAACGCGAACAGCGTGTCCGAGTACGTCACGTCGGCCCTGCTCTGCCTCGCGAACCGGCACGGCTTCACGCTTGAGGGCAAGACCATCGGCGTCGTGGGCGTCGGCAACGTCGGAAGCCTGGTCGTTCGCAAGGCCGAGACACTGGGACTCAATGTACTTCAGAATGACCCGCCGCGGGAGCGGAACGAGCGATCGGGGGAACGCCCCCCGTTCGTGTCACTCGACCGAGTAGTCGCGGAATCGGACATCGTTACGTTTCATGTTCCCCTGGAGAACGGCGGCACCGATCCAACGTTCCACATGGCCGACCGGCGCCTCTTCGAACGCCTTAACCCCGGCTGCGTCTTCGTCAACTGCGCACGCGGCGCGGTGATCGACACCGATGCCCTACTCGCGGCAATGGACAGTGGACAGGTCGCACACGCCGTCGTGGACACCTGGGAACCGGAACCAGCCTACAGGCTCGACCTGCTCGAGCGCACGGGCATCGCCACGCCCCATATCGCGGGCCATTCGTTCGAGGGCAAAGTCAGCGGAACCGTGATGGTCTACCGGGAAGCCAGCCGGTTCCTCGGTCAAGAACCTTCATGGTCGCCGGATGAGTTACTGCCGGAGCCCATCGTGCCCCACGTGGAAGTCGACGCCGCGGGACGTGGCGATGAGACCGTGTTGTGGGACATCGTGCGGCAGGTCTATGACATCGAGTCGGACGATAAGCGGCTCAGGGACCTCGCGGACCCGTCCCGGGAGGCCGGTCGGACCGCGCATTTCGACGGGCTCAGGAAGAACTACGCGGTGCGACGCGAGTTCCGGTTTACGAAGGTGACGTTGCGGAACGCGGCAGCTCGGCTGATCAGCAAGGTACGCGGCCTGGGATTCCGGACTGCGCAGGACAGTACCTCAGGCATTCCTGCCTGAGGGTCCTACTGACTGTCGGCCAGGTCCTGTCTCGCCGCCCAGAACGCTTGGCCGGTGGGATGCCCGGCGTCGTCCCACTCATCCGCCAGGGCCATCAGCTTCACCCGCATTTCCTGGGCTTTCTTGTCGGTGCTGTCGCAGTCGCACAGATTTTCCATCTCGACGCAGTCCGACGAAAGATCAAACAACTGTGAAGCGCCGCATGCATATTCGATCAACTTGTGGTGGCCGTCACTGACACCGCGGATGCTGTTGCCGTACGCAAGATAGAGCGTCTCCCGCAAAGGCAGGCCGGGATCGCTGATACACGCCCCCAGGCTGCGGCCCTCGACCGAGGACGGAATATCGATGCCGGCCAGGTCACAGAGCGTCGGGAACACGTCGAGCAGGTATACGAGCGCGTTTGCCCGCTGTCCCCGCGGAACGCCGGGACCGGCAAACACCAGCGGCACGCGCACGCTGTGTTCGTAGAGGTTCTGCTTCCCCATCAACCCGTGCTGCCCAACCGCGAGCCCGTTGTCACCCGCGAAAACGATCACCGTGTTCTCGAGCGTGCCCGTTTCGCGCAGGGCGCCGACAAGCCGGCCGAAACCGGCATCCAGGTGCGAGATCATCGCATAGTACTCGGCGATGTGGCGCCTGATCTCGTCCGGGTTCCGCGGAAACTCCGCGAGCAGCTCGTCGCGAATCCTGAGCGCCCCCGTATCGATCGGGTGCTCGGCCTGAAAATTGGCCGGGAGCTCGACATCTTCGGGCCTGTACATCTCCAGGAATTCCTTCGGCATCGTGCGTGGGTCGTGCGGAGCCATGAGCGAAACGTACATGAAGAAGGGCTGCGAACGGTCCTGCTCCCGCACGAACCGTTCGGCCGCTTCCACGAACAGCTCCGTGGAATGCTTGCCGGCCTCGATATGGTCGCATTGCCGTAGCGCCACCTCGTTCGACCGCCATGGATCCCTCACTACCGGGCACCTTTCGTCGTACCGGCCCGTGGGATCAAACCTGTATGCGGGAACGTTCCAGTGATCGCCCATCCCGCCGAAGAATATCTCGTCACCGCACGTGAAGCTGCGGGCATAGGCGTTTCCGCCGTTGTGCCACTTCCCCGTCCCGAAGGTCGCGTAGCCGGCTGCTTTGAAGCATTCTCCCATCGTGATGTGCGACTCAGGCACATCCTGTCCCTCGCGGTCGATGTGGAAGAGCGTGCGCCCGGTGTGCAGCATCGCGCGGCTCGGCATGCACACCGCCCCGCACGTGCCTCCGGGGATGTGGGCCCGGGTGAACGATGTCCCGGCCGCGACGAGCTCGTCCAGGTTCGGAGTACGTATTCGATCGTTACCCAGCGCGCCGATCGTGTCGAACCGCTGGTCGTCGGTGAAGAACAACAGGATGTTGGGTTTGTTGGCCATGCCCTGATACTAAGTTGGTTATCCGTTCGGGTCCAGTCAAGAACATACTGCCGGGAAATGTTCCCGTACCCAGGGCATTCTTGCCTGACAGTCCGACGGTAATCATCTTTTCCAGGGCAAACGCATCTAAATGGCTCCGATCAGGTTGGCGAGGTAGTCTTGGTTCCATGCGGCCATAAGCCTCTTGCTTCTAACGGAGAGCTTTGTCTGCGATTTG
>Ga0272442_10012560_pt1 | contig 10219 bp, 8 predicted proteins | sample SSMForm2O_FD_200262 | JGI IMG/M metagenome (GOLD analysis project Ga0272442, IMG submission 200262) | Marine sediment archaeal communities from Little Sippewissett salt marsh, Falmouth, MA, United States - SSM-Form-2O | ecosystem: Environmental > Aquatic > Marine > Wetlands > Sediment ... | reverse complement strand
TGCTGTTTTCATAGCCTTGTCCTCCTTCGCCTACTGCTCAATGACATTGAACTCGACGCGGCGGTTCTTCTCCTTGCCCTCGTCGGTGTCGTTGTCGGCCACGGGCCGCTCCTCGCCGTATCCCACGGACTCCAGGCGGCTCTCATCGATACCCAGCTTGACCAGGAACTCCTTGACGGAGTCGGCGCGCTGCTGCGAAAGCTTCTTGTTGTACTTGTCCTTGCCGTCGCTGTCGGTGTGACCCTCGATCCTGATCTTCTTGACCTTCGGGTTCTCCTTCAGAACCTCCGCGACGTCCTGAAGCAGCTCGTTGGACTCCACCTTGATGCTGGCGGCGTTATAATCGAACATGACCTTGTCAGTGATCTCGATCTTCTTGCCTACGAGCTTGGCCTTGCGCTTCTTGACCTTCTTGGGCTTGGGCTTCTCCGGCTCGGGCGGCTGCTCCGCAACCACCTTGATCTTCTTCTTGCCTTCGATGGTGGTCTTGTTACCAGCGCTCGCGCTCACGCTCACGCTGCATCCGGAAAACCCCCAGGCGAGGAAGACCACGCTCATGCACATCAGGAAAATGCGTGTTTTCATTCTTTCCTCCTAACTTTCCTTTTCTTTTTAACGCTTCAACGCGCTCTTCTCTTCGAGACGATTCTCGAAAACCTTCAAACATTAACGGGTTCGACGAAACCTTCTCCCGAATATTCGCGTTTGTCAAACACGATTGGTTGACTCGGCGTTTCCGTTATCGCAAGATTTCAAAAAATTTGAAGAATTTCCAATGCGCGAGGCACCGGCCGACACATGTTGAAGGGCGCTCACGAATCCACTCAGGGGGGATTTTTCCGATCGATCCAGAGGGCCGTGGCGGATGGGTGCGACTCCGTCCAGCTCTTCACCAACCCGCCCAAGACCTGGAGACAGAACCCGCTGGAAGATGATCAGGTCGCCCGCTTTCGCTTCGCGCGCGGGGAAGCGGGGTTCGGGAAGGTAATCTCCCACGCGTCTTACCTCGTCAACACCTGCTCGGCGAACCCGGACACGAGGCGAAAGGCCCGCGCCGCCCTGGTCTCCGAAGCGAGGCGGTGCGATCTCCTCGGAATCGACCTCCTGGTCCTCCACCCGGGCTCCCCCGGCAAGGAGGATCAGCTGGAGGCGATGGAGCTCGTCGCGCTGGCCCTCCTCGAGGCGATAGAGGAGAGCGACTCGGTGTCGCTGCTCCTGGAGAACACCGCGGGCCAGGGGCGAAGCATCGGCTGGAGGTTCGAGCATCTCGCCCGGACTATCGAGCGCGCCGAATCACACCCAAGGATCGGCGTCTGCTTCGATACGTGCCACGCGTTCGCCGCCGGGTACGACCTCCGGCGCCCCGAGGGGGCCCTGGCTGTGTTCGACCAGCTCGATTCCACCGTCGGCGCCGGGAGGCTCGGGGCGCTTCACCTGAACGACTCGACGACCGGTTTGGGTTCGCGCGTCGACAGACATGCGCGGCTCGGGGAGGGGCATATTGGGCTCGACCTGTTCCGCTGGATCGTGAACGAGCCCAGGTTCGACGGCCTTCCGGGGATCGTCGAGACCCCCCTTGGCCAGGGGGAGACCTACCGACGCGAGATGGATCTGCTGGAGAGCCTGTCGGATCACTGACAGCGGCCGTCATCCCGGGTGCAATCCCCGGGGCCGCACTCCCCCCTGAAATACCGCCACTCCTCGCAGCGGCTCCCGTCCTCGAAGACGCAGACACCGAAGATACCGGCCTCCTCGCGCAGCATCTCAAGGCGGCCGCCCTGCTCGAGGCAGTGGGTCGACGCCGGATTGGCCATCTCGGCCCCGCCGGATTGCGGAACGGTTCCGGCGGATGAGGGAGCGGCCCCGGCGGCGTCCACGGCCGGGCCTCCGCAGCACGTCAGCACCGCGCAGGCCATCATAAAAAAACCAAAATATTTCATCCTTGTCCTCCCGTCTTACACGGACGATAGTCGTTCGACGACGCCCGAACCGGCAACACCCACCAGGAGGATAACATGAAGAAACAGCTGGATCCCTCTCCCACGATCTTCCCGATGCCGGCGGTCCTGATAGGATCGTACGGCGAGGACGGAACCCCCAACGCGATGACCGCCGCCTGGGCGAGCGCCTGCTGCCAGACTCCACCGTGCCTCGGGGTGGCGATCCGATCATCGCGACTGACCCTGGCCAACATCGAGGTGCGGGGCGCCTTCACGGTGAACGTCCCGTCCACCGCCCTCGCCGCGAAGGTCGACTCCCTCGGGATAGTCTCCGGCAGGCGGATTCCGGACAAGCTCGCCAGGCTCGGCGTCGTAACCGAGCGGGCGACGGAGGTGGACGCCCCCCTCCTCTCCGACTGCCCCGTCAACGTCGAGTGCCGCCTGACCACGTCGGTCGAGCTGGGGACCCACGTGTGGGTAGTGGGCGAGGTGGCGCAGGTCCACGCCGACGGGGCGGTGCTCGGGAGCGACGGGAAAATAGACGTCGAGGCCCTGGACCCGCTGGCGTACTTCCCCTCAGCTCGGGAGTACCGCGCCGTCGGGCGGGCGGTCGGCGCGGCGTTCGAGATGGGAAAGGGGCTCCTGTGAGCGCGACGACCGGGGCTCAGATGCCCTGCTTCGTCATCCACTCCTCGAAGCGGGTCTTGTCGCTGCACTTGAGGTAGGCGTCGTCGACCGAGATCTTGCCAGCGAGGACCAATCCGTGGAGGCACTCGTCCATCATCTGCATCCCGGAGCCCCGGTGCGACTCTATGTAGGAGAGGATCTTCGAGGCGTTCCCGCCCCTGATGATGTTGGCCAGCCCCGGCCCGCCGAGGAGGACCTCCACCGCCGCGACCCTCCCCTTACCGTCCTTTCTCCGCACCAGCTGCTGGGCCACGATCGCCCTAAGGGACTCGGAGATCATGCCGCGCACGTGATCCTTCTGATCCTTGGGAAACGTGTCAATGATCCGGTCGAATGTCTTCGCGGCCGAGTTGGTGTGCAGCGTCGCGAACACGAGGATACCCATCTCTGCGGCGGTTATCGCCAGCGACATCGTCTCCAGATCCCTCATCTCCCCGACGAGGATGATATCCGGATCCTGGAGGAGGGCGTCCTTCAGGGCCGTGCTGAAGCTGGGGGCGTGATGCCCGATCTCCCGCTGCACCACGTGGGACTTGATGTCTCGGTGCAGGAACTCGATCGGATCCTCTATCGTGAGGATGTGCCTGGCGACGCCGCGGTTGATCCGGTCGATCATCGCGGCGAGGGTCGTCGACTTGCCGCTGCCAGTCGGCCCCGTCACCAGCACGAGGCCCCGCTTGAACGCGGGTATCCGGAAGACCGCCTCGGGCATCTTGAGATCCTCGAGGCTCAGGATCTTCTCCGGGATCACCCTGAAGATCGCGCCGCGGCCCCGGTGGCTGACCATGTAGTTGCACCTGAAGCGGCCGACCCCCTGGATCCCGTACGCGAAGTCGAGATCCTTCGCCTCCTCGAACCGGGCCCACTGTTCCGGCCGGCAGATCTCGCGCATCATGGCGCCGAGGGACTCGGCCCCTAGCGGCTTCTCCCCCATCCGCAACAGCTCGCCGTCGATCCTCATCCGCACGGGTTCGCCGGCGCTCAGATGCAGATCCGAGGCGTTGCTATTCACCATCTTCTTCAGCAGCGAGTCGAGACGGGCCATGTCACTCCTGTCATCCTCCCGAGATCCTGGCGCGCGTCTTCTCGGTGATGAGCCCCTGCTCGACGAGAATCGCGGCGTGATCCTCCGGCGCCAGGTTCCCGGTTTCCTTGCTGACCTTCAGCGCACTTTGCACCTGGAAGATCTTGTTCTCGCGGATAAGGTTCCTGACCGCGGGGTTCGCGAAGAGGAGCTCTGTCACCGGTACGCGTCCCTGGACGTCCGCCCGTGGGACGAGCTGCTGACAGACAACCCCCCTGAGGCTCTCGGCCAGGATTGTCCGCACCTGCTCCTGCTCTCCCGGCGGGAAGATGTCGAGCACCCGGTTTATCGAGTGGATTGCGCTCTGGGTGTGCAGCGTCGCAAACACGAGGTGCCCCGTCTCCGCCGCGGTCACCGCGAGCCTCGCCGTCTCCGCGTCGTGCATCTGCCCGACGACGATCACGTCCGGGTCCTCGCGCAGGGCAGCGCGCAGGGCCCCCGAGAAACTGTCGGTGTGGATCCCGACCTGCCGCTGCGTGACGAGCGAGGCCTGGTTCCGGTGCACGAACTCGATTGGATCCTCGACGGTGATGATGTGTCGCTGGCGCTCCCGGTTGATGATGTCCACCAGGGCGGCGAGGGTCGTCGTCTTGCCGCAGCTGATTGGCCCCGAGATCAGGACCAGCCCCTGAGCGAACGTGGTGAACTTGCCGATCGACTCCGGCAGGTTGAGATCCGTCAAGGACGGGACCGCGGCAGGAATTAGCCTGAAGACCCCGTTCACCCCCGACGCGTGCCTGAAGATGCAGGCCCTCGCCCGGCTGCCTTCGGGCAGATCGAGGCACCGCGTCACGCTGTCGTCCCGATCGAGGATCTTCTGGTCTTCCTGGGTCAGCACGGATCTCAGATAGCTCGCCGCGGCCTTCGCGGGGATCGGGTCGTCCTTGGAGACGACCAGCCTCCCGTGCCGGCGCAGCACCACCGGCTTGCCGGACATGATGTGAAGATCGCTGGCCCCGTGTCGCATCGCCGACGCGAGCCAGGCCAGCATCCTCTTGGCCTCGGCGCGATCTTCAGGCTCCGGCTCCAGCTCGAGGAGCGCGTCCGGGACCGGGATGGCCACCGACTGCTCCTTGCGCACGTTCTTCCGGTACTTGCGCTGGGCCTCGAGCACCTCCAGAAGGGTCTCCCGGTCGATGTAGCCCATCTGGACGGCTATCTCACCGAAGGGCGAGTCGTTCCCGGGCATCGACTGGAACTTGAGGCACTCGTCGCGCTGCTGGGCCGTAATCAACCCGCTGTCAACCAGGATCGCCCCCATCATCCCGCTCTTGACGACCAGGCGCCCGCCCCCGGCCTTGCGATTCGCCGTCGCGGGCGGCACCGGCGGGGGAACCCGATGCGAGGCCCGGGGGAGCTCCATCCCGGGCGGAGGCGGCGGGGGAAAGGACTGCATCAGCTCCAGCTCCGGCTGATCCAGACCGAACAGGTCGAACGGATTATCGGAATCGCTACCCAAGGGATTCTCCTCCTGATCCTCAATGAGACATATTGACACATAAAAGACATATTAAAAGAACGAATCCGCGGCCCAACTGAACGGCTGACACCTCCCCTCACCGTGATATAGTTCCCTGCGATGTCCAAGGAACCCAGGAAGGCCGGGGGCTCGGAGCCGGAGGCCACCTTCGCGAAGACCCTGGGCTTCTTCGACGCCACGATGATCGGCGTCGGCGCGATGATCGGCGCGGGCATCTTCGTCCTGACGGGGATCGCCTGCGGAGAGTCCGGCCCGGCGGCGATCCTCGCCTTCAGCCTGAACGGCGTCGTCACATTCATCACGGCGATGGCCTACGCGGAGCTGGCGTCCACGATCCCCCAGGCCGGCGGCGGTTACGCCTACGTCAAGAACGCGTTCCCCGACGTCCTCGGGTTCACCGCCGGCTGGTGGCTGTGGTTCGCGTACACCGTCGCCTGCGCGCTCTACGCGGCGGGGTTCGGGTCGTTCTTCATGGAGTTCCTGGCCCGGTACTTCCCCGGGACCCACGGCCTGATGGTGGGGGTCGCCGGCGAGCACGCGGCGGTGATCTCTATGATCCTCCTGGCGGGGGCGGCCTTCACCCTCCTCAACGTCAGGGGCGCGGCCGTCACCGGGAAGACCGAGAACCTGCTGGTGATCGCCAAGATAGCGGTCCTCGCGGTCTTCATCGTGTTCGGCGTCGAGGCGATGCTCGACGACGTCCCGGCGGCCAAGGCCGAGTTCGAGCCCTTCTTCCCCAAGGGGATGAGCGGGGTCTTCATCGCCATGGGGCTGACGTTCATCGCCTTCGAGGGGTACGACCTCATCGCGACGGTCGCGGAGGAAATCAAGGACCCGGCGAAGAACATCCCGAAGGCCACCTTCGCCAGCCTCGCGGTGGCGGTCGTGATCTACCTGTGCGTCCTGGTGGTCTCCCTCGGCGCGGTCCATCCCGAGGACATGGCCTCGTGGGAGTTCCTGGGCAAGTACGGGGAGGTCGCCATAGTCAATGCGGCGGCGACGATGATGCCCGGGGTCGGGGTCTTCCTGATCGTCTTCGGTGGGGTCCTGTCCACCATCAGCGCCCTGAACGCGACGGTCCTGGCCTCGTCCCGGGTGGCCTTCTCCATGGCCCGGGACGGTTGGCTCCCGAAAAAGATGGCGGCCATCCACAGGAAGCGCAGGACCCCACACATCTCGATCCTGATCACCGGCGCCATTTTCCTCATCGTCGCGGTGGGCCTCCCGGTCGACGCCCTCGGCTCCGCGGCGAGTGTGATGTTCCTCCTGGTCTTCGCCATGGTGAACCTCGCCCTGGTCGCCCTGCGCCGCAAGCGCCCGGACCTGAATCGACCCTACAAGATCCCGCTGTACCCGGTGCTCCCCATCATCGGATTCGTAATCAACACCGCCCTGGCGGCCTACCAGTACACCTTCGATCCGCGCCCCTGGCTGGTCGTCATCGGCTGGACCGTCACCGGGCTGTTCCTCTACTTTGTGGTCTTCGAGCGGCGGATGAAGGCCGTGGGGCCGCAGGTGCTCGAGCTGGAGAAGTCGCCGATCCCAGAGGCGAAGAGCCGGTTCAGGGTCGTCGTCCCCCTGGCAAACCCGGACACGGTCAAGCCACTCATGGATATCGCGGCCGCCCTGGCCCGGGAGAAGGACGGTGAGATCATCGCCCTCACGGTCTCACTGGTCCCCGAGCAGCTGCCCATCAACGAGGGGATCAAGATCTCCCACCACCGGCGCCCGTTGCTGAGGGCGGCCCAGGCGAGGGCCGCGGAGCTGGGGGTGGAGCTGAAGGCCGACCTGCGCGTCGCGCACCGCCTGAAGGACGCGATCCTGGGATCGGTGCAGGGGCACAACGCCGACCTGCTGGTGATGGGCTGGAAGGGGTACGCCAAGACGAGCGAGAAGGTGTTCGGGGAGCTGACCGACCACATGATCCGTCACTGCCCCTGCGACCTGGCGTTGGTCAAGGTCGTCCCGGGCCCAACCGGGAAGATCCTCCTGGCCACCTCCGGAGGCCCCAACGCCACCCTGGGAGCCGATCTGACCAATGGCTTCGCCAAACTCTACGACGCGTCGGTCGACGCCTGCGTGGTGGTCCCCCCCGGATCGGAGGAGGCAACGAAGGACCAGGCCCTCGGGCGGATCGACACCTCCCTCGAGACCCTCAAGCTCGAGTACGAGCCGGGTCGCAAGCTCATCGAAGCGTCGTCCGTGGCGGCGGGGATCGCCAAGGCCTCGAAGGACTACGACCTGGTCGTCATCGGCGCCGCCCCCTCCAAGCCCTTCAAGCAGATCCTGGTGGGGGACATCCCCGCCAAGGTCGCCCGCTTCTCACCAAAGTCGGTGATCCTCATCCGCCGCTGGCAGGGCCCCGTGGCCGGGTTGTTCAGAAAGCTGTTCGGGTGAGGCGAGATGACCGGCGCAACCGCGATTTGACTTGTCTCGAATTAACCCCGATCACCAGAAGAGTGGAGGCGCCGCCAATGGCCGGGCCGGGGAAGCGGGTCAAGCCCGCCAATTGACTTGCCGGCCCCAGAGGCAGGTGAAACCCGTTTCTCGAGAATGGAGGGGAATCGCAATGGAGAGATTGAGAGTCGTGATCGGTTCCAGCGATGGAAAGAGTGTCGCTGACAAGCACATGGGCGACACCGAGCGCTTCTGCGTCTTCGATGTGTTCGAGGCGGACGCGCCAGATCCCGTGGACACTCGTGAAAACACCGCCCTGAACATGGGGCACGCCAAGATCGAGAAGATGAAGGCGGTGATGAAGATCATCGAGGACGCCGATGTGCTGGTAGCCAGGAAGAGGAGCCCCAACTTCGTCCGGATCGCGTCCAACACGAGGTTTCAGCCCGTGGTCGCGAAGGGGGAGACGATCTCGGACGTTCTCGAGGAATTGAAGGAGTCGTTTCAGCGCATCCGCGAGCTGGTCAGGCGCAGGAGCGCTGGAGAGACCTTCGAGACCGTTCTCGAACTGTAGCCGGATCATTCGTATCGCTCGATGATCGCCCCGACGGACCCGACCTTCTCAGACCCCCGACACTCCGATCACTGGCTGGCTTTTCAGCCAATGGCTCGAAGACGGCCTTCCGATATCCCGGGCTTCCCCGATACTCGACCTGCCAGGAGGCGTGATCTCCGCATGTGTCCGCCCCGCACCCTCGACCCCTACAAAACCTCTTTGAAAACCTCCGCCAGTCCCATCTGATCGATTGACGCCTCGTCCAGCCCCTCCTGGAGCACCCCGGCGAGCTCCAGCCAGGCGGGGTAGCGGCATTCTCCTTCCACCGCGCACGTGGCGCAATCGCGGCACCTGGGTACGTTGCAGTTCCGGAAGGGCTCCTCCGGATGGGAGAGGTCCTCCTCGAGCTCCTCGGCCAGCTCGTCCGTGAACAGGCCGGAGAGGATCCGTGTCACCTCTTGCGACGGCATGCCCCGGCCGCGAAGGGCCAAGGTCGCCGCGGCGCACCAGTGGTACTCCGGATTGTCGGAGACGAAGCCGCCTTCCTCGCCGCCTCGTTCGAGACAACGGGTGAGGGCCCGCGCCGCCGCGGCGTCGTCGCCGGCGCCGGAGTGCAGAAGGGTCAGCAGGTAGTCCACGTCCGAAAGCGCCTCGAAGTCCGCGCCCTCTTCCACCTGAATGCCCGCGAGCTTGCCCACGATCCGCGTCTGGTGATCGTAGAGCTCGGGATCATCCAGGATCCGCTCCAGGGTTGTCGCCGCCGAGGTCAACTGTTCGGGAGTCGCTCCGGCGAGATCCAGAAGGGCGCTTCGCAGATCGGCCCGCGCGTCTCTGTGCTCCAGGCTTTCTCGGACCAGGGGGATCTCCGTCTCGGCGAGACCGGGAACGTAGACGGCGTAGGACGGGAAGCCCAGGAAGGATGCGTCGCGCACCAGGAGCTCCAGGCCCTCGCTCTCGAGGATTCCCGCAAGGCTTGAAAGCGCGGATCGATTGTCTCCATGCTCCGCCAAGAACCCCTGCTCGTGGCGTGGATCTTCGCCGTGGGCGAACAGGGCCGGAAGGAAGCGCTCGGTACCCCGGTTGCAGAAGCCCGAAAAGGCAAGCTCCCGCGGCGCGTCCGGATCCACCGGCGGGTCGGCCCACCGGATGGGGTTCATGTTCTCGACGGCGGCCCCCGTGCCCTGGAACCACTCGGTGACGCAGCGCTGGAGGGCCGTGTCCAGATCCGGGGCCGATCCGAAGTAGGCGCGGTACCGGTTCTCGTCGGGCCGCGTAACCACCGTGCCCACCACCGGGAAGCGGCCGCCGAGGGAACAGTCCTTGATCACCACGCCGTAGTCGCTGTCCAGCATCTCTTTCACGAGAGAAAAAGAGTCCAGGTGCTCGAGCGCGTCGTGGGGGATCGTCGGCAGGACCGCCAACTCACCCCTGTAGAGCTTTCCCACCACGTGCCGTTCGAACACCTCGCACAGCCCCTGGACCATGGCTTCCTCGGGGGTGTTCCCCGCGCACAGTCCGTTGCCCTGGCAGGCCTCGTACACGATGTCCGGCAACAGGCGAGTGCGCCCGGCGAAGACGTCGAAGAACGGCACACAGAGCAGCCCCGTCTCGGGGTACAGGGAGCCGGCCAGGTCTCCCAGCAGCCGCGCCATCAGGTCTCCCTCGCTCTCTAGAAGAGCGCCCAGGGAGACCTCCACCTCATCCGGCCGCCTGATGCGAAACGGCATGTTTCCGTACTTCCGCAAAAAGGGCGTCCCCGCCAGGTTCTGAATGCGCTCGACATACTCCGCGTATGCGCTCGCCAGCGCCAGCTCCTCGCTGACCCCCTTGCCCGCGCTGAACGAGCCGGGCAGATCCACATTGACCAGTTGAACCGCCCGCCACCCCTCGCCGAGGGCCTGCCAGGCAGCCTCCCGCACCAGGATTCCCCGCTCCTCCAGAATCCCCCGGACCCGAGCGATTGTCTCCCGCGGCGGTGAATCCTTGTGATGATGAGTCGTGCTTGCATTCATGGCGCCGATAGTACACCAATCCCCCCGACCAAGGCCATCCACCCGGCCCGCCAGATCGGGTGA
>Ga0272442_10012559_pt1 | contig 10219 bp, 6 predicted proteins | sample SSMForm2O_FD_200262 | JGI IMG/M metagenome (GOLD analysis project Ga0272442, IMG submission 200262) | Marine sediment archaeal communities from Little Sippewissett salt marsh, Falmouth, MA, United States - SSM-Form-2O | ecosystem: Environmental > Aquatic > Marine > Wetlands > Sediment ... | reverse complement strand
TGGTCATTGCCTTCGCCTCGGCCGGCCTGCTCGATCTTCCCTCTTCCATCTATCTTGTCCTCGGTGACAATATCGGTACCTGTGTTACCGCCGTGCTCGCCAGCATCGGCGGGAAGCTGGTGAGCAAGCGACTGGCCGCCGGCCATGTCCTCTTCAATGTGGTGGGGACACTGGTCGTGCTCCCCTTTATTCCCCTCTACATCCATTACATTCCCCTGCTCTCCGGTGATCTCGCCCGGCAGATAGCCAATACACATACGATCTTCAATATCGTGAATACCATCGTGTTGCTCCCCTTCGTCCCCCTCTTCATCAAGATACTGGACAAGCTCTTTCCGGGGCAAGACTACGAAAAGATAGAGGCACGGTTTCTCGATGACAACCTCCTCCCCACACCCGGTCTGGCCATCAAGGCCGTAACCAAGGAGCTTTCCGCCATGCTGGGCATCTGTCAGGAGATGTTGCAGAAGGCGAGACAGTGTACGATGCAATACAACCATAAGCTGAGGAATGAAATCTCCATCGATGAAGAGTCTGTCGATGAGATGCAGAAGGATATTACGCACTATCTCGTTGAAATAACCCAGCATGAGCTGGGGGAAAAAGAGAGAAACCTGATTCCCGCCCTGATCCACAGCGTCAATGACATCGAAAAGGTGGGTGATTACTGTGAAAGCCTGACCCGGCTCACCCAGCGGGCCTATGAGAACGACCTTACCTTTTCAGAGAATGCCAAGAATGAACTGGAAAAACTCTTCGATAAGACCTATTTTCTCATGCGACACACGAGAAAAGCGCTCGACGACAATGACGAAAAGGCGGCAATGGTTACACTGAACATCGAAGAAGAAATCGACGACCTCATCGATCAGTACAAGATGACACACCTTGTGCGGCTTGAAGAAAAGATGTGCATCAGCGACGCGGGGCTCATCTATTCCGATATGCTCACCGACATAGAGCGTCTCAACGATCACCTCTGCAATATTACGAAGGGCATACTCCATATAGGGAAGCGATAGAGACAGGAAGCGGCGTGCGGAGGAACGGGGGTGTACGCTCGATCATTGTACCGCAGGATTTCCACCATGCGGATCGAGAGACAGGCGCTCCATCAGTGAAAAGGATCGACATTTTACTTGACAGACACAGCACTATTGGTTATCAATTGGATGCATATCTTTTATCAGCTGGCGGTGAAGCAGGGGGTTGAGGCGCGCCGATAGAGCGGGAGACCCTTCGCGGTGGACAGTGCTGGCGGTACACAGTGTTTCATATCCTGCCTGTCTCGCTCGGGCGTTTGAAAAGGCTCACAATCCGGTTTCGTAACAGGTATCTTTACAAGAGGAATGTGTCTATATGATCTGGTCGCTGAGAAAACGAACACGGGGGAAACGGGAACTGGATGCCTTTTTCGGCAAGGGTATTCACTTCGAGGGTGATCTCACATTCGAGGGGACCCTGCGGATAGACGGCTTTTTCGAGGGGGAAATAGAGGGGGGTACCCTCATCGTCGGGGTCGACGGTGTCATCCATTCGGATATTTCTGTTTCCGATGTCGTCGTCTATGGCGAGGTCAGGGGAAATATAAGGGCAGACAAGAGGATCGATATCGATGCCCTGGGGAAGGTGTACGGCAATATTGAGGCACCCAGCATTGTCATTCAAGACGGTGCCCTCCTTGAAGGGACTTGCAGGATGGAGGCGGAATCGAACACGCTTGCCGCGGTGATACCGATAGACGCCGTATCTCAGGGGGAGGAGACCCTGCTGAGACGGGGTGCAGACCTTCAGGACATGAGAGAGATGACTGAACAGGATGTGTTGCTGGCCAGGGTGAAACTTCTTATCATTATGTGTGCCGCTTACCTGAAAGACTATCCCCTGGGAGAATATCGCAGGGATGCAATCATAGAGAATGCCAATCATGTTGCCACAGGCAGTGAAGATGTGCCTGTCTGTCGGGAATGGATACAGGAGGACAGCAATTCCACTGACGGGATGGATCTCACCTACGTGCTGCGTGAACGGGTTCGTCTCCTCGCACTCATGGCCAAGGGGTTTGCCGAAGGCAATCCCATGGGGCAGTTCAGGAGACAGGCGCTGGAAGAGAATATCGATTTCATCGGCGGGGCAATCAATTTCTCAAAACAGGCGGTTGATATGCGATTTCTCAGGGTGGCGTGAGGTAACGGGACATGGAGAATGTAAAAATTGCCGTCGTGGATGGCGATGCCACGGTCAGGGCCTTTGTGGTTAATCTTCTGACCTATTGCGTCAACAGACACGTACTGTCCTTTGAGGATGCCGAATCGGCGTGGGATCATTTTCAAGGACATGCCGATATCGATATCTTCGTGCTTGAGGTAGGCAACTCCGGCGGTCTTGATGTCCTGGAAAGAATCAAGGAACGGGATGCGGGAAGGATATGTGTGGCCATGTCGTCCAGCAGCGAAGACGAGCAAAGGGCCGGAAAACTCGGAGCTGATGCCTTTCTGGCCAAACCCTTCGGCATGGATGACCTCTTTGCGGTGGTGCAGTCATTCGTCGCCGAGGAAGGGAAGTCCACCACAGCGGTCTGACAGGGACCTGCGAGATTATCCCCGGGCCACTCCATGAAAGTTCCCACCATCCCTCTTCCTGGGGGGAGAAAGCCCCCTCCGCTCCGGTCCTCCATCATTGATGCATGGGTGTCTGTCAGAGTATCTCGAAGACCGACAGTGGCAGTCCCCGCTCCGTCACCGCCCTCTCTATGGCGCCTTTGGAACCGAGCACCTTTACCAGTCCCTCCGTGCGTGCCCTTCTCAGTACCTCCGCGAAGGCCCTGAAATCGTCGACAGTGGTGGAGAGTATCTCGTCCCGTATCTGCTGGAGATATTCGTCGGTAGTCCCCGTCAGGTATCGGATCATGGATGTGTATCCCTTGGCATCGGGAAGCAGGTAGGTATCCATGTCACCGATGGCACCGATGATACACTTCGTCAGTTCCCTGTCGTCGATGGCGACCCCCTCAAGAAATTCGGCCGTTCCGTCGAAGACATCCAGTGTCTCCATGAGATTGGGGTCTCGGTATGAGAGAAAGGTGAGTACACCCGAGAGGTGATCGAAGTTGCAGAACGATCCATAGGCACCGCCCCGAACACGGACGCGGTCCCACAGCCATGATGTACGCAGGTACCGTGTGATGACTCCCGTCGATCCCGTGAACCGGTACCCCAGCCGGTAGAGATCCGTTCCCTTGCCCACGTAATTGACCTGTGCCGGAAGGGTCATGCCCTCGAAATCAGGGGGAAACTGTGGTGTCCACTCCGGACGATCGGTTTCTCCTGCCGGAAATTTCTCCAGGAATGTGTCAATGTCGTTTCGGGCGCTGGTCCACCCCCCACCGTCGATGGTGGCGTTGACGATCATGGAATGCCTGTCCAGCAAAAGGTGCAGCATGTCCTGCAGTGCGGTTGCGATGGAGGACCACTCACGGTCTATCTTTGTGACGAGATCACGGAGGAAAAAGAGATAACTGATGCCATCCATCTGTTCCGCCGCCCATCCCGATTCACTGAAATGGGACCGCAGCCTCAGGTTGACGACCTGGTGTCCCCCCGGTATGATAGACTGTTCCTGGCGGGCCTTTTCTTCCAGGACCATCTGCTTGAAACGTTCCCGGTTGTCCAGCCGGGGGCTGAAGAGGAGATCGGAAAGGATGTCCATGAGGTCGGGCACCCGCGACAGGACGGCCTTTCCCCTGAGAAAGAACCGCGCCTCGGTGGCCCTGCTTTCCCTGATCATCGACGTCAGTATGGAGGAGTGAATACCACCCGTTGTCCGCCCTATCCTCTGGGAGATCTTCACGTAATCTTCCTTCTCCGTTCCCATTTCGGTCAGTGCACGGCTGAAGAGGGGAACGTAGGGGATGTACTGCTGGGGGAGCCGGTGGAGGTCGAACCCGATATCGAGATAGAGGATGCCGTTTGTGAACAGGTCGTGGTAGAGGATCGTCGGTCCGCCTTCTGCCAGCACCGTGCGGGGGATATGCCTGTTTTTTCGTGCCAGGTCTTCTCTGTTCAGTGTGGGTATGGTTGCCAGTGCCTCGGGGGCATCGGGCCGTTCCTGCATCTCTTTGAGTTTCTGTGTGTCGGCCACTATCTGTGCGATGTCGTCGTCAGTCATCGCCGTGCGGATTGTCTCCAGCCCCTGTCGCTCATCCCGTTCTTCCCGCTCTCCCAGCGTCGGGTCCGGTGTGAGCACGACGGTGGTACGGTGGGGATTATGCAGGAAGTGACGATCCATAATCCCTTCGAGATAGCGGTTCCCCGTCTCGATATTCGATTTTATGGACTCAAGGGTCTCCTCGAAGGGGAGCAGCGCCAGCGGGTCTCCGTTGTAGAGCCACGTGGTGAGTGCCGTCAGCATCAGGGTAAGTCCCCGCGGAAAGCGTCCCGTGTTGTACTCGCGCAGGCGGAATTCGGTGGTGTTGACGGCCGCTTCAACCGCACGAGGGTCGAGACCCTCTTTCGCGAGGCCCTCGAACGTATCAATGATGAGGGTCTCCACGCGGCGTGCATCTGCGACATCGATCCCCTTGAGCCCGACGGAAAAGAACATCTGCCGCAGTTCGCTTTCCAGACCTCCTCCCGCGATATCCTCACCGAGGCCCGAATCAATGAGGGCCTTTCTCAGCGGTGATCCGGGCATCTCCAGGAGCACGTGGTTCAGGATAGCGAGTGCCATATTCATGGTTGGGTCACCGGTTTCCGCAAGGAGCCAGTTGACTGTCACCATTCCCTTGGAAGATGTCTCCCCTTCACCCACCGCAAAGGGGTGAACAATGTTCCGGGGGCTCTCAAAGGGTTGCTGCAGGGGGATCTGGGAGCGCACGTCGATCTTCTCGAAATCCCTGAGGTATGTGTCGAGGATATGCAGCCGTTCGTCGGGGTCGTCGTCGCCATAAAAGAAGATGCGCGAGTTCGACGGGTGGTAATAGGTCTGGTGAAAGTCCATGAACTGATCGAAGGTCAACTGGGGGATGACCTTCGGATGTCCCCCCGAATCGAGGCCGTAGGTGATGTCGGGGAAGAGTGACTGCTGTGAATGCTCTGCAAGCAGGCTGTCGGGCGATGAATAGGCGCCCTTCATCTCATTGAAGACGACTCCCTTGTACGTAAGGGGGTCGTCTGTGCTGTTCAGCTCGTAGTGCCATCCTTCCTGCTGCAGTGTGAAGGGGGTGAGCCGGGGATAAAAGACCGCGTCGAGATAGACATCGATGAGATTATAAAAATCCTGCACATTCTGGCTGGCCACGGGATAACAGGTCTTGTCGGGGTAGGTGAAGGCATTGAGAAAGGTCTGGAGAGAACCCTTCAGTATCTCGACGAAGGGTTCTTTCACGGGGTATTTTCGTGAACCGCAGAGGACGGAGTGCTCCATAATGTGCGGTACGCCGGTGGAATCGGTGGGCGGCGTCCTGAAGGTTATACCGAAGACCTTGTTCTCATCATCGCTGCTGATGGACAAGACCTCGGCGCCCGTCTTCACATGCCGGTACAGTCGTGCCCCTATCTTCAGTTCTGCTATATCCTGATCACGTAACAGTTCAAACCCCTGTGTTGTTGTCATTGTTTCCTCCCCTGTAGTGTCAATCAATGAGACGAAATGTGTTATTTCCGTCCCACCCCTCAAGACAGTGTCCTGCCGGGATGACACGTCTCTTTCTAATACTCGATTTCATAGGTCTCTTCAACCTCCATTTTCGAATTGAAGAGCGAACGCATTCCCCGCTCTCTGCTCGGGGGGTAGCGAGCGAATATAAAACAAACAATTTCCTTGCTTGCATACAGGGGAAAGTCCCCTTCAGGGGAAAGTCCCCTTTAGGGGATAAGGTCCCTCGTGGGGCTATATGCGGTAACGAAATTGCTTTCTTACGAAACAATTTCTTCCTTACTGAGTACCGGCCGACCCGGTGGCATGCCTCCGCAGGGTGGTGCGACGTGGGGAAAAATAATTGCATCACTGTTGCATTTATGGTATTGTTACTTTCATGAGAGAAAAGAAACACCACTGTAATGCAGCACAGAGCCTCAAAGAGGCCGGACTGAACAGGACACCGCAACGGGTGGCGGTCCTCGATATGCTGATCCGTGCCGAGAGACCGATAACTGCTAGTGACATACTGCGCGGCATCAATGGCAGCCAGGATATAAACAGGGTGACCGTCTATCGGATCATTTCGTGCCTCAAAGATCATCGAATTATCAGAGAAATTCCGACACATGACGGGATCAATCACTATGAAATGGCATGCATGCACAATCCCCTGCACCCCCACTTTTATTGCCGGGTCTGCAAGACCATGTATTGTCTCGATCCCCTGACAATTGCCAATACCTGGGAATGGCTGGCAGGTCCCCATGACTACACCGTCGAGGGAATCAACATCGGGCTGTATGGCCTCTGTCGAAACTGCAGCCGGAAACTGGAGCGAGACACTGTTGCGAAAGTATCCCGGGAGGATCACCCATGATAGGGCACACCGTCAAGGAACTGAAGTCACATTTTCCCTTCACCGTCTTCGGTGCCGTTACCGGTATCGTCATCATGGTGCTTTTTCAGACCATCCCCTATAACGCATCTTACACCATTTTTTATGTCTTCCATCCCATCCATGTCCTCCTCAGTGCGCTGGTCACCTCTTCCATGTATACCATGTACAAACGACGGAAAGCGGACAGGGGATATAAGCTGTGGCACCTGCTCATCATCGGCTATGTCGGATCTGTGGGAATCGCCACACTCAGTGATTCTCTTATCCCCTATCTGGGAGAGATACTGCTGCAGATGCCGAAGCGGGAGATCCATCTCGGGTTCATAGAGAAATGGTGGCTTGTCAATCCCCTTGCCATCCTCGGCATCGCCATTGCGTACCTCAGGCCTGCCACCAAGTTTCCCCACGCGGGGCATGTCCTTCTGAGCACCTGGGCATCCCTTTTTCACATCATGATGGCTGCAAGCGGGCCCTTGGGCGTGGTGTCCTATATAACTATTTTTCTCTTTCTCGTCATTGCCGTCTGGATCCCCTGCTGTGTGAGCGATATCGTCTTCCCCCTCCTCTTTGTCGATGAAGGGAAAGAGTCCCATGAGGGGCATTAGGGGAATGGCCACTTCCCGGCAGTCCTCCACGATGCGTTATCTGTGAATCTCCCGTCACGGGATGCGACGAGATGGGGGTCTATCTATGCCGGTTCCTCAGGGATGTGCAGCGGTCTTCTTTGAACCCCGGTAGAGTTCATATTCCAGGAGCCTGCACTCGATACTGCCGTTGTAAAAGGGGATTCTCCTCTTTGTCCTGAGGCCCACCTGTTTCGCCAGTGCAAGATTTCCGGTAAAGATATATCCCCGGTACCCGGAGCATGTGCCCTTGAAAAAGTCACCGATGCCCCGATAGGTCTCTTTGAGATTACCGACATCGCCCATGCGCTCGCCATACTCGGGATTGATCATGATAATCCCGGCGCCGTCAGGGATCGTTGTGTCGGCATAGTCGGAGACGGAGAATTCGATGATGTGTTCGACGCCCGCCGTCCTGGCATTTTTCCGGGCCGCCTCGATGGCCCGGGGGTTGATATCGGAGGCGATGATGCGGATATCACATCCTTTACGGGATTGTCTGTTCGTTGTATTTCTCAGTTGCGTCCATGCGGCCTTCCTGAATCCGGGGATATGCATGAATCCGAAATTGTTTCTGAGCAGTCCCGGTGCCCGGTTGAGGGCAATCAGGGCCGCCTCGATGGCCAGTGTCCCGCTGCCGCACATGGGATTGATAAAATTGCCGTTGCCGCACCAGCCCGATGCCAGGATAAGGGAGGCGGCAAGCGTCTCCTGCAGTGGAGCCGCAAGGGGTATCTTTCTGTATCCCCGCCGTGACAGGGGTTCGCCCGAGGTGTCGAGATAGACTGAACAGCGGTCCTTCACCCAGTAGAGATAGATCACCACCCCCTTTCGTTGGGGACCCGAATCGGGCCGCCTGCCCGTCAGCTTCAGGAACCGGTCGGCTATGGCATCCTTGCATCTGACATTGGCGAATCTCGAGTCCCGGATGGAGGGATTGTCTACCGATGACGTGACGGTGAAGTATCCCCCGGATTCGATATAGCGTTCCCATGGTATGTCCGATATGTGCCGGTACAGTTCGTCGGCATTTCGGGCCGTCACGTCGGTGATGCGTACAAGGACGCGATGACCCGTCCGGACGAGGAGATTGAGTTTCATGGCGTCGTCAAGGGTCCCCTCGGTTGCAATACCGGTGGCCAGTTCGGAGAGGAGAGGAAGGCCCAGTGCGGTGATTTCCTGCCTGAGGTAGGGTGGAATTTCCCTGGCACAGGTAACCAGGATGGATCTTTTTTCAAGGGCTGGAGACATAGTGTATACCTTTCCAATCATACATTCCCTCTCTACCATGTATTTACCGATCTGTGCCACCTCATAGTGCAGTTTATATGATATGGATTATTATTGACTTAAGGGCACAAAATATGTTTACTATATTGATTAATTGTTCTGATGGATATTTCCCCCTCTATGGGGTGGTGAGTGTCTCGTCAGGTGAGAGACCGTGATCCGGTTTCTCGTGTGCATGTGATGAACGTCCCACATACAAGAGATGGGGAGTTCTGGAGATAAAACCTAAATAAATGATTGGAGGAATAACAGTGGCAGATAATAAGAACGTGTATTTCTTTGGAGCAGGAAAGGCCGATGGCGTGTCTGAAATGAAAAATCTGCTCGGAGGAAAGGGTGCCAACATGGCCGAGATGACAAACCTCGGCATTCCCGTCCCTGCAGGATTTACCATAACTACCGAGGTATGTACCTACTTCTATGAGAATGACAGGAAGTATCCCGCCGGGCTGGAGCAGGAGGTAAATGAGGCCCTGGCGAAAATGGAAGGGGTCATGGGTGCCAAATTCGGTGATCCCCAAAATCCGTTGCTCATATCGGTACGATCGGGTGCCCGCATTTCGATGCCGGGCATGATGGACACGGTACTCAATATCGGATTGAACGACGAAGCGATCAAGGGACTGATTGCCAAGACCGGCAATGAGCGTTTTGCCTATGACGTCTATCGAAGATTTGTCAATATGTATGGCGATGTCGTCCTGGGCGTGGGTCCCCGTGATGAAAAGGAGCACAATCCCTTCGAAGAGATCATGGACCAGAAAAAGGCGGAGTGCGGTGTCACGCTCGACACGGAACTGTCGGCAGAAGATCTCAAGGACCTGGTAGTCAAATTCAAGGCGCTTATCAAGGACCGTCTCAAGAGAGATTTCCCCGATGATCCCATGGAGCAGCTCTGGGGAGCCATCTATGCCGTCTTCAACTCCTGGCAGACACCACGGGCATATATCTATCGAGAGATCAATGACATTCCGGAAGACTGGGGAACGGCAGTCAATGTACAGTCCATGGTCTTCGGAAATATGGGTGATGACTGCGCAACCGGTGTCGCCTTTACCCGTGATCCCTCGACGGGAGAGAATTATTTCTATGGCGAGTATCTCACCAATGCCCAGGGAGAGGATGTCGTTGCGGGAATCAGGACACCCCAGCCGCTGAACCGTGCCAAGGCTGTCCCGGAAGGCGTTTCCACACTGGAAGATGATATGCCCGAGCAGTACAAGGAGCTTGATGATATTCGAGCAAAACTCGAGGCACACTACAAGGAAATGCAGGACATCGAATTTACCATTCAGCAGAGGAAACTCTGGATGCTCCAGACACGAACGGGTAAGAGGACGGCGGCCGCCGCCGTCAAGATTGCCGTCGATATGGTGAATGAAAAACTGATCGACAAGAAGACGGCCATCATGCGCGTGGATGCGGCACAGCTCGACCAGTTGCTCCATCCGACACTGGAACCGAAGGCGGAGAAGGTACTGATCTCAAAGGGCCTGCCTGCCAGCCCGGGCGCCGGAGTGGGACAGGTAGTCTTCTCAGCGGAAGAGGCCGAGCAGTGGACCAATGACGGCAAAAAGGTGGTCCTGGTGCGGGCAGAGACGAGTCCCGATGATATCAAGGGAATGAATGTGGCAGAGGGAATCGTGACGAGCAGGGGCGGCATGACGAGCCATGCGGCCGTTGTCGCCCGCGGCATGGGAAAACCCTGTGTGGCCGGGTGCAGTGACGTCGTCATTACCTACGCGAAGGAACAGTTTGTCGCCGGCGG
>Ga0272442_10012558_pt1 | contig 10220 bp, 10 predicted proteins | sample SSMForm2O_FD_200262 | JGI IMG/M metagenome (GOLD analysis project Ga0272442, IMG submission 200262) | Marine sediment archaeal communities from Little Sippewissett salt marsh, Falmouth, MA, United States - SSM-Form-2O | ecosystem: Environmental > Aquatic > Marine > Wetlands > Sediment ... | reverse complement strand
TCACCGCAGCCATGCTCGAAGGCACAGGACTACGAGAACTGAAACGGGAATACCCGAAGCGGGTTCTGGATGTCGGCATCTCTGAGCAACACGCGGTCACGCTGGCGGCGGGTATGGCCGCGGGTGGCATGCGGCCCGTCGTGGCAATCTACTCCACGTTCCTGCAGCGGGCCTTTGACCAGATTATGCACGACGTCTGTCTGCCTCGACTCCCGGTCATCTTTGCGGTCGACCGCGCTGGCATAGTAGGGGAGGATGGCAAGACACACCAGGGTATCTTCGATATTGGCTACTTTGGCGTGATGCCGAACATGACAGTGTTCGCGCCCCGTGACGGGACCATGTTGCGCCACATGCTCCACAGTGCCGCCTCTCTGGACGGCCCTGTCGCCATCCGCTACCCGCGCTGTACCGCAGATTTCAGTGACGCCTTGCTCGCTGACATAACCGCACCAGAGGTCCTTCGTGAAGGCCAGGACGTGACGGTGATTGCTGTCGGCTCGATGGTTGCGCCGGCGCTTGAGGCCGCCAGACTGGCTCAGGAATGGGATATCAGCGTTGGCGTCATCGACCCGAAGGTGGCCACGCCGGTTGATGTGGGGTCAATCGTATCGCTTTCTGATGGAGCCGGCCGTTTTCTGACCGTCGAGGAGCATGTACTATCGAACGGTTTTGGCATGGGCTTCTCAGCCGGCCTTGTCTCCAGTGGAGTTAAAGGCGCACAGGTTCATGCCCTTGCGCTGCCCATGCAGTTCATACCACATGGCTCGCGGCCTTTGTTGCTCTCCGAATACGGACTCGACGCTCGTGGCATTGCGGAAGCATGCAGGACGCTTGCGAGCGGCGATGTTTCCGGCGGTGCTATGACGATTGAGGTTACGTCCAACCTTCTTTGAACCTCTGAGCGGGCAGGTCCTCTCACGGACTTCGCTCGTATACAATGGGTCGCGTCTACGTGGTTCCCTCGCGGGACGTGCGATGGTCATGTTCGACTCAGCCCGCAGCGGGAACAGGCAACTTATGGCGTTACTGAAGCGTATTGTTCCGGTGGCTTGCGTGTTGGTACTCGCGGCAGGCGGGTGCGCTCCCTCTGTTGATGAGGCAGGGGCGCTCATCGTCCGCTACGGCGGGCAGTATTACCCCGAGGAGTTTCTCCTGTACGGGTGGCCCGAGGTGTGGACGCAATACGATATTGACGTTGAGCACGTCCTGTTCAGTTCGGGAGCGGAGAGCAACGAGGCGCTCATCTCCGGCCAGATAGACATCAACTGCGGCGCCGACTCACGCACGGTGGCGCTTTTCACTGCCATGCCGGACGACGCGCTTATCATCGGCACTGTGCAGAAAGGCGACCGCTACGTGACTGTGGTCGGGGCCGACTCCACGTATCAGTCGTGGTCGGACCTTGTCGGCAAGACAGTTGCCACCCGTCTCGGAACCGGAGCAGAAGGCGTCCTGCGCAAGTTCTACGAGCGCGAGGGCTACTCCTGGGAGGACTTCGACTACGTCAATCTGAAGGTGGAGGACATGATTGCTGCTCTGGAGCACGGCCAGATCGAGGCCTTTACTGCCTGGGAGCCTACGCCTGCTATAGCTGAGGGCAACGGCATCGGCCGCGTCCTGCGCACGTACGGCGATGTGGCGCCTGTTCCTGCCTCGCTCCACACGACAAGGGACTTCGCCCTCCAGAACGAAGACGTGCTGGTTCGGTTTCTCGGAGCACACCTCGAGAAGGCAGCGCTCATTGAAGACGACCCATCGCGAGCCGCAGAGATTGCGTCGCAAGCGGCTGCTGCGAAAGGGATTTCGGTGTCCCCTGAGGCGTTCGAGAGCGCTTTCTCCCGCATCGATTTCAGCATCGACTTCGACGAAGAGACGATGAATGCCATCGACGAAACCGCCTTGTTCCTCTACGAGCAGGGCAAGATAGTCCAGGTGCCGGTCCTCTCCTGGGACAAGAGTTTTCTGGAGAAGGCACAGGCGTTGGTGGATCAATCGTGAGCCCTCGTGCGTGGCGCGTCGTTCGCTGGGCCCTGCCCATCGTCGTCTTGCTCACAGCTTGGGAGCTGTTCTCGCGTCTCGGAGTCGCAGACTCCATCCTGCTTTCGAGCCCTTCTCAGAGCCTTCGCGCGATAGCCGCAATTGCGGCTACGCAAACCTCAGGCGGGCACAGCGTGTTGCTGCTTCACGTTCTCTCGAGCGTTGGTGCCCTTGCCGCTGCCTTGCTTCTGGCGTCGTTCGCCGGCGTGCTGGTAGGCGCACTAATGGGCTTCAATAACAGCGTGTATCGATTCGTCGATCCCTTGCTCACCGTGCTTATGCCCGTGCCGGGCATCGCGTGGGCACCCATCTTTATGCTCTGGCTTGGGTTCGGGACGCCCACCATTGTCGCTGCGGGCGCGCTCGCCGCGTTCTTCCCGCTCGCGTACAACACGGCGACCGGTGTGAGGAGCATCGACCCGAAGCTGCTCTTGGTCGCGCGGTCCATGGGCGCATCCCGTCTTCGAGTTCTGCTCAGCGTGTGTTTGCCTGGCGCTGCGCCCGCGATACTGACGGGCCTCAGCCTCGGCTTCGCCAGGGGCTGGAGAACCGTCATCGCCGTTGAGATGATCGCTGCACGGCTCTGGGGCCTGGGCTACATGATAATGGAGGCGCGCGAGTACCTCAGGCCGTCGCTCATATATGGTGGCATAATCCTTGTGGCCATCGTGTACTTGCTGCTGGAGCGCCTTGTGGTTCGTAGACTTGAGAAGACGACGGTTGAGAGATGGGGCATGGTCAGTCCCCTGGAGACATAATTGATGAGGACGTCCTCACAACCCTTCACCCGGACGCTGCGGTTCCTCTATCCGCTGGTAGTGGTCGTAGCGCTCTGGCAGCTGGTGGTGAGCCTCGGCGTGGTGGACTCGTCTGTGATGCCCGCTCCCGCGCAGATAGCTGCTCGTACTGCCGCACTGCTGTATGTACAGCCCGTGCTGCTCCTGTACCTTGGGGTAAGTCTCTATAGGGTGGCTGCAGGCTTCGCGCTCGGGTCCGTGGTTGGCGTGGCACTTGGTGTGCTCATGGGCGCGGGTACGACCCCGAGAGCTGCGCTTAAACCTGTTCTCGACTTCCTCATCGCTGTGCCCACGATATGCTGGGTCCCTCTACTACTCGTCACCATCGGCATGGGCGATGCGACTATCATCATCGCCGTGTTTCTTGGCTGCGTCTTCCCTGTTGCCTACACGTCAATGAACGGCGTGCGTTCGGTCCCAGGTGATGTGGTCCTTGCGGCCCGCGCGATGGGAGCGGGGCGGGCTGCCATTCTTCGCTACGTCCTCGTGCCGGGAGCGCTACCGTCAATCATCACGGGTCTGCGCCTGGCGGTCGGCTACTCCTGGAGGGCGCTGGTGGGTGCGGAGATGCTCGCCGCTGCGGCTTCCGGCATCGGCTACATGATCTATGCTGCCCGCGCGTTCTATGATGTGAATGCGATGTTCGTAGGACTCGCGGTCATCTCCATTGCCGGCCTGACGATGGACTACGTCGTGTTGGGCGCGGCTGAGCGCCGCACGGTACAGAGATGGGGCATGGTGAGCGGAACATGATGAGATGCGATGAGCAGTCGACGGGGATTGAGGTGCGCGGCGTGCGCAAGGAATTCAGTGTCGACGGCCGTCTCGTCGTCGCCCTGGATGGGCTTGACCTTGCGGTACGCCCCAACGAGTTCACTGTTGTCGTCGGGCCGTCGGGCTGTGGCAAGACTACGCTGCTATACCTTGTGGCCGGTTTCGACAGTCCCACTTCCGGCCGTGTACTTGCATATAGCAGTGACGTGACAGGACCTGGTCGCGATCGTGGCGTCGTATTTCAAGATCTTGCACTGTTCCCGTGGAGGACGGTGCTCGGCAACATCGCGTTCGGCCTGGAGATGCAGGGACTTGCGCGCGAGCGCGCCCGTGAAGCGGCGAGGCAGTATGTGGACCTCGTAGGATTGCAGGGATTCGAGAACGCGTACCCGAACACACTCTCTGGCGGGATGAAGCAGCGAGTGGCGCTGGCGCGGACGCTCGCCTGTGAGCCGGACGTACTGTTGATGGACGAGCCCTTCGGTGCACTGGATGTCCAGACCCGGCACCTGATGCAGGAGGAACTGGTCCACATCTGGGAGGCGAAGAGGAAGACGGTCATCTTCGTTACGCATTCCGTCTCGGAGGCGGTCTACCTTGGTGATACCGTCTACGTGCTGACGGCAAGGCCGGGAAGAGTGAAGGGGATTGTGGATGTTAACCTGCCTCGTCCCCGTGATGCTCGCGACGACCGGGTGCTCGACAAGCGGGGCGAGGTCATGGCGCTGCTCGAGTCGGAGGTCAGGAAGACGTTTGCGTTTGGGGATGTCGAAAGAGACAGTCAGGATTCTTGAGGCTCCGTTCTCTAGGCGTTGAACGATGCGGCGCCTGGGCCTTCACCTATTGTCCACAGCGACTTGCCGCTCACCTTGTTCATTACTCCTACCAGCATTCCCATGATGTCTGGCATGGGGTCTGTCGGGGAGAAATCATAAACGGTGTTCCCACGGAAGAACCTGCCGATGTACTCGCGCAGCGCCTTCAGCCGGTCCGGCGCCTGTGTCACACATAGTATCTCGTAGCCGGTTGCCCACCTGTAGGTCAGCCCCACCCTGTAGTCGAACCGGGGTTTCGTATCGCCGTCCCGCGCAATTTCGCATGCCATCTGCGGGAAGTCGATACCCGCCTTGATTGAGAGGTCGGTTGTTCCCCAGAACTTCGGGTTCACCTCCAGCAGCTTGTACGTGTTGTCGCGGGAGTCGAGCTTGAACTCCACCAGCGCGGGACCATGCCATCCAGCGGTTTCCAGCAGGCGTCTTGCCATCTCCAGCATCTCCGGCTCGCGGGTAGTCACATTCACTGCGCCGACCCCTCCAGTGAGAGGATAGGTGATGGCGCGGAGCTGCGTCAGCGCGCCCCTTAGCGTTCCGTGGCTGCACATGGTTGCGACGTCGTGTATCTGCCCCGGTATGTACTCCTGTATCAGCGGCCTGCTGAAGTCATCCAGGAACTCGTATGACGGAGATGCCGTCACCTCGGCGTATTTCGTCAGTAGCTCTTCACGGTCACGGGCATAGCGGATTCCGCGCCGTACGCCACAGCCGATGCGCGCCTTGACCACAACGGGATAGGCTATCGTAGCGGCTAGCTCCTCAAGCTCTTCTCCAGACTGCGGACAGTGTGTCTCAGGCACGGGCACTCCAACTGACTCGGCAAGCCGTACGGCTGTCAGCTTGTTGTGAAACGTCATGAAGTGGTCGAGGTCGCTCGCAACAACTCCTGCGTATTGCTCAATGCGCTCCTTTCCGTAGGAGACCGCGCCGCACTCCACGTGATCGAAGGGAATGACCACGTCATACTGGCCCGTCTTGACCAGCTGGACGATGTCTTCTACGTACGCATCTATGTCCTCATATACGCTTCGAATGGTGCGGACATCAGACACGTAGCGACTTCTTGCGAGCCGCGCAATCGTCCGGGAGAAGGTGGACGGGGTGGCGCTTCCCGCCCGGGCAGCCGCTGCCAGAGTTATACGGTGACCTTGTCGCCCGAGCGAGCGAATCGCTGCCAGGACGTTGCGCCTCATCATTTCAGGAATGAGTATTGTCATGTACGTTCCCAACAAGATGGAGATAGGCGTGTATCATACCTGATGGAAAGACGGCGGCGGTACGTGAGGTCTTCTTGTCAGCCGTAGTCTACTGTGACACATTGTGCTCGCTAGTCGGTGTTTCGTCTCGCTTCGTGATGGTGCTGACGCTCCTTCGGCCACCGCCGACGACGTGGGGTGAGCCGGCAGTTTCGGAATCCACAGGGGAGGGCAGAAATGAGCAGGACTACGAAGCTTGGCTTGACCAATGATCTCTTCGACGCGGAAGGGAAGTTCGTCATACCGGGACCGGGACTGAAGCTCCTTGATGACATGCCTGAAATCCAATGTGAGGTCTTTTCGCAGCACTCTGGTGAAGTCACTCCGCAGCAGATTGAGGGTTTCGACATGGTGGGGAGCCTGACACCGAAATGGACAGCCAACACCTTGAAGGGAAACGACCGGCTGCTGTCCGTGCATCGCTTCGGCGTCGGCTACGACATGATTGACGTGCCTGCACTGACAGAGGCAGGCGTTGCGCTGTGCATCACTCGGGATGCGGTGCGCCGCCCCGTCGCAGGCGCCATCCTCACATTCATAATGGCGTTGAGCACCAGGTTGTTCATCAAGGACAGGCTTGTGAGGGAGGGCAGGTCCGGCGAGAGGGCCAAGCACCATGGCATCGGGCTGATCGGGAAGACATTTGGCGTCATCGGAGTGGGCAACATCGGACATGAAGTCTTCAAGCTGGCCGTGCCTCTGGAGATGAGGCACATCGGCTGCGACCCTTACATCACGCAGGAGTCCGTGGACGACGTGGGGGTGAAGCTCGTGGACATGGACACCGTACTCGCTGAGTCGGACTTCCTCAGCATTTCGTGCCCGCTCAACGATGAGACCCACCACCTGATAGGCGAGAAGGAATTGAGGAAGATGAAGACTTCGGCATTCCTCATCAACACGTCGAGAGGGCCAGTGGTCGATGAGAAGGCGTTGATTCGCGCGCTGTCCGAGGGGTGGATACAGGGGGCCGGTCTTGACGTGTTGGATCCTGAGCCTCCCGCGCTGGACAACCCTTTGCTCAAGATGGATAACGTCATCCTCGCTCCCCATGCGCTGGGCTGGCTTGATCAGACCTTCTCGGGCATGTGGGACATCATCCTGCAACAGATGAGCGCACTGCGAGGCGGCGAGAGGCCGTCCATTCTGGTGAACCCCGGGGTCTGGGACAGCCCTGTGTTCCAGGGGAAGCTTGCGCGGTTTCTCGACGAAACCAGGTAGCAGACAGTCGACAAGGAGAGGAGAGCATCGTGACTACTAATGTGACCCGTGACCTGAAGCGGAGAATGGCGGCCGGAGAGAGGACGTATACGGTTCTTGTCGGGGCCGGGAACGACCCGTTTCCAACGGTGGAAGCGCTCAAGAAGATGGGCTATGACTCTGTCATGGTCGACAGGGAACACGACCTGGTCAATCCGGAGACCGTCTACGAATATGTGAAGGCGGGCAAGGCGCTGGACGTGCCCATCTTCGTCAGGCCGGAAGAGCACGACGCCAACTGGCGATGCCTCCTCGATAGCGGCGTGACCGGACTGATGCTGTCCATGACAGAGACGGTGGAGCAGGTTGCACGTGCCGTGGACAGGGCCTTCTACCCTCCGATGGGACATCGCGGGTATGGCCTCGGCATGTGCCCCGCGCAACTCGACGGCCTGGACCCGAATGTGGTCCCGCACCTGGAGATGATGCGCTACCTGAACGACAACATAATACTGCTGCCCCAGACCGAGTCTGTGAAGGCGGTCAGCAGTCTGCGCAGGATTCTATCGCTGGAGGGAGTCGCGGGCACGGGTGTCGGCACGTTCGACCTTGCGCTGGACATCGGCGGCGCGTCGGAGGGCATGACAAGGGTGGAACTGACGCGGTCTGAGGCGGTGGAGACGGCTCTCTTCGAGATAGGCAGCATCTGCCAGGAGATGGGGAAGGTCGCGGGAATTGGCGGCATCCCCCCGGTGGACATGGCGCGGATGGACAGGGCCGGCTACAGGCTCTTCATCTTTGGCACGGTCACGGAAGGAAACATGGAAGGCGTCCGCACCGCGCTGGAGAAGACGAAGGAGCTCATCGGCTGAGTTTGGGAGACACGTTCGGCCGGAACGCAGGTGTGATGGTCACAACGTGTCCGCGGGCCACCTGGCATTCAAGACTGGTCAGTTGCCCACTGGCGGTTAGCTAGTAAGGGGCTACTCGCCACATGGCAATCCCGCCACAGCAATGGGATAATGGGTGGCGCAACTGTCGGGGGGTGTGTCATTGGAACTATTCTTCTTCGTCCTTGGGATTGTGAATAGTGCCGCGTTGATTTTCATCTTCCTGATTCGGAAGAACAGATTGCTCCTCGTCCAGCGAATCGGGTGGACATACCTTCTCTTGGCGATACCTGCCATCTGCGGCATTTTCTTGTGCGTACAAGAACAGAAGACTGTGCGCTATGGCATCTTTCTGGGTATCTTCTTGGCCTTCTTACTCGTAGAGGGGCTACTTGATTACGTCTTGAAAATCGATTTCCGCGGAAGTTGGAAGAAGTACTGGAAGTGGATAGTGCCCTATCTAGGTCTCTACTACTCTATGAACTACGGATTCGTGGTGATGCCGTGGAAAACCCATTTGACATGGGGACTTGTCATGCTCGGTCTCTTCATCATCCAGCTAGTAACGAATCTAAGAAGTCACCCCAAAATGAGTGGTTAGGAAACCTCTGGGGCAGTGACCTTACCGCATGGTCATGCGTAGGTAGCAGGGTCCACGGCGAGACCCCTCACAGGGCAAAGATGAGTCGTGATGCCTTGTGGGGCCACGCGAGCGGAAGGTATGAGTACGAGGGGCGAGCTCAAACCAGGGAAGCTTGTGCTCAAGTAGTTGTACAAAGCGTCTTCCGACAACAATCTGGCAGTCTGGCATCCCGAGATTGGGAGTGTCAGGGACACGTTATATGCTGACATAAGAGTCCAGACGGGACGAGTTGAGGCGCGTCCCTTCGGCTTCCCGACTCTAGACTCAGGTCCTTGCACCCGGCGTCTGGTTTCGCTTCTATTCTGTCCTACTTGCTCAATTGCCACTCTTCACGAAAGAGCGCTGCGACCGCGAGGAAGCAAGGGGAAGATGACTAGGGGACGGCCCTGGTGTGTCGGCCACAGCAGGGTTGGAGGAGTTGCCGGGCAGGCCCGTGCCTGGCGAATCAAGAATGGACCAGGCCGAAGTGCTGCATCTCCTCGTTGACGTGCAACGCGCCAACCCACACGTCGGCTACGTCACCACCGTCGGATTCCTCGACGACGAAGTACTGGACAATCTTGGCCAGTACAAGGTCTTCGAGTTGGCCCTTCGCCAGGAATCCTTCCCACGTGTGCAAGTCGGGGGCATGCACATTCGCCAGTCGGATTCGCTGCCCGGTACGCAAATCGAAAGCACCGCCGTCCACAACGGCGGTACAAACTCCGGTTGCCACAGGTCCCTCCCTTGCCACGCAGCAATGGCGGGAGCGCCGCGTGGCCGACTGGAATGGTCTCACACGACCAACATCAGAGTCAATGGCTGAAGACGGCAAAAGGCGGTTTCCTCAATCAAGTTGTTGCGGAAGCTCACAGCTTGTTATCGGTGCGCGTGTGCGTTCTGACCGGCGACTGCGGACTATTGACTCCAATGTTGGCACCCGGTCCGGCCCATGTTTCCCCTCACCCGTTCAGTGGTATGCCAGAAGGAGTGCGAGCAGGTTCTGCAGGCTTGAATTCCAGGGGGATTGCTCTGGCCGAGTGGTCGACGCTCAGGAGGAATGTATGGACACCATAGCTGGCGGGACTGAAGTGGGGTTGCAGCACGATGGCAAGTGCCGTCTTGCCGTCGTCGGGCCAGTGGAAGTCCATGTCTTCGGCGGCTATGACACGTCCTGTGGCGTCGGAAGTCTCGATTGTGAGCTTGTGCTGCCCGGGAGTGCCGTCAATGAAGGTAACCAGCAATGGCAGCTTCACCAGACTCGCTGTGGACTCAGTTGCCGAGCCGTAGAGGGTAACTATCGGGCTCCTGAGTGTGGCGAATGGCTCCAGTTCTATGTCCTGGCAGAACATGGCGTATTGAATGTGCATGGTCCAATCTCCTTCGCATCCTGGCGTACGGGAGCTTGGCAGGCCGGTGCGGCAGTGCGACAAAGGAGGACTCTTTGCCGGAGGGGTGCCGCCGGGAACCTGGTCTGGCTGCCGGAATGCAGAGCTACGTGCGCGACTAACATGGTCTCAGAGCGAGGAAGCTGAATGCGCCGGGGAGACGTTCGCCTCTAGGGCTGTTCCTCGCAAGGTCCGCCCAGCTCCTTGAGGGCGTCGCGGAGTACTGAGTCCTTCTCGCGTTCGATGGAGCGCAGTTCACCTTGCGCCAGGCTGTAGAATTCTCAGAGTGCCCTGATTGCTTGTTCCGGCTTTCCGGGGAGTCCACGATCGACCGCAAGCGCAAGCATCATCGAACGCGCCAGGGCGTCCTTGTCGTCAATCTCGAACTGCATCATCCCTCCCTCACCACACAGCCCCGGG
>Ga0272442_10012556_pt1 | contig 10220 bp, 10 predicted proteins | sample SSMForm2O_FD_200262 | JGI IMG/M metagenome (GOLD analysis project Ga0272442, IMG submission 200262) | Marine sediment archaeal communities from Little Sippewissett salt marsh, Falmouth, MA, United States - SSM-Form-2O | ecosystem: Environmental > Aquatic > Marine > Wetlands > Sediment ... | reverse complement strand
GGTGTTGTAGAACGTCTGATAGCTGTTGCCGACGTGCAGGCCGATCTGTTCGGCCGCGTAATCGCGTACCCGCACGGCATAGCGTAGTCGCTCCTTCTGATCCTCGGTCAACTCGTCGCCGGCCAGGGCATGCTCAATGGTCTGCACGTTGGCCAGCAGGTTGAGCTCGCCCAGAACGGCCGAAACGGCGTACCCGCACATGCAGCCGGGGACAAGGGTGGCGCAGAGGAGCATCCCGATCAGAGCGACGAGGTTGACGAGCTTTTTGGCCGACTGACGGTTCATAGGCTCCGACTCGATCGACATCAGGTACGTATTCTGATGGGGTTGGGCTTCGGCCGCAACCCGCGACTGTACAGCGTCGCCCACGAGGCCCAAGGGATTCTACTTACGCAGCGCAGATGCGATCCACAATAAGTACGCCGGAGCACAGGTCGCGACGGCTCTCGCTTACGGTCCGGTGAAGTTGGCGGCCAGGATCGCCAGGTCGGCCAGGTCGGCATCGCCGTCGCTGTCAAGGTCGGCGTCCGCAATCGTCAACGTGCCTCCTGGCCCGCCCATGGCGTCGGCCAAGAGAACCCAGTCGGCCAGGTCGATGTCGCCGTCGGTGTCCAGATCGCCACGACGGTCGCAGAGGAACTCATCCCGTTTGCCGTTGGTGTCGTCGGCTACCAGGTTGGTGGCCTCGCTGTACCAGGCCACAAACTGCGCCGCCTGCGAGACGGCGGGCACGCGACTGTCGCCGTTGGGCTGAGCGCCGTCGAACATGCGGGAGACCCGCCATGTGTGGCTTGTTTCCAGATCATGCAGAAAGATATCGGAATGGTTGTTCGTGTCGCCGCCCACCAGGTTGCCGGCGTAGCTATTGAAGGCAACATATCGGCCCTCCGGGCTGATCCGAGGCCAGGCGCTGTCGTCGTCTCCCTGCTGACCGGCCGAGCTGACGCTCACACGTGTCGTCAGCCCGGTGCTCACATTGTGCAGGAAGATGTCATCGGCGCCATTCGTGTCGCCGGACACGAGGTCGATGGCGTTGCTCAGGAAAGCAACACGCTGCCCGTCGTGGCTGATGGTCGGGTAGAAGCTGTCCGAGTTACCGGGCGCGTTCGGATCGGGCCCTTGCGCCTGGACGCCGGCCGAGTCCACGTTGACACGGATGGTCTGCTGCGTGTCGAGGTCGTGCAGGAAGATATCATAGCCTTCGCTCGTGTCCCCGGGCACCAGGTTGCTCGCCTGGCTCATAAACACGACGCGTCGACCGTTGCCCGATAGCATGGGGTAGAAACTGTTCGCATTGGCCTGCACTCCGCCCGTGTCGACGCTGGCGCAGACCGTCTGGCCCGTCTGGCGATCGTGAACGAAGACGTCCACCACCGGCCCGTTGGTGTCGTCAGCGATCAAATTGGTGGCGCGACTGATGAACGCAACATATCGGCCGTCGGCGCTGATGGACGGGTATTCGCTGTAGTGATTCCCCTGCTGTCCCTCGGAGCTAACGCTCACTAATGTCAACTGCCCGGTAGACAGTTCGCACACGAAGACGTCGGACCGAGCACCGTTTGCATCGCTGGCCACCAGATTGGTGGCCTGACTGTGAAAAGCGGCAAACCCCCCCTCGCCGCTGACCCGAACTCTCTGACTCCGCCCGTTGCCGACCGCGCCGAGAGGATCGAGACTCACGCAACGTAGCGATCCGGCGAGACGATCGTAAACAAATGCGTCGTCTATACCGTTGGTGTCGTTGTCGAGAAAGGAGCCGGCCGCACTGTGAAAGCTGACAAACCGACCGTCGTAACTCATCCAGTTGTACCAGCTATCACCATCCCCCTGTTGACCTTCCGGACCCACACTGATGCGCGTGGCCCGCTGCGCAACACCCGGCGAGGCACCGCAAAGTGTGGCAAGTGCGATCAGCAATAGCTTGCACGGCGCTGACAAGGCGCTGCGTCCTCCGAACCTGGCTAGCCGCAGTCGTCCCCTTTCGCGTCAGCCGTCGTGTCCGACCGTCCGTCGCGGGTCAAGGCTTGGTCGGCGCTCGGTGCCCCAGGTTGGCCTTGACGACGCTGTAGTCGGCTGTCGTGATCCGCCCGCTGCCGTTCAGGTCGTATCGCGCATCGGTGTACTGGCTCATATGGGCCTTCACCTCGCTGTAATCGGCAGTGGTAACACGGCCGCTGCCGTTGGCGTCGCCGACCAGGGCGCAAACCTCCAGTGCGAAATCGCTAACCTCGAAACCAGGCGCTGGCGCGATCTCATACCAGGTCTGGTCGGCCAGCACCGCGCCACCCTCAACGGCCTTGAGCGTGACACCATCCGGTTCGATGCTGTACGCAAAGGTGCTACCCGCGTCGGTCCCCCCGGCAAGCGGTATGATGCTCAGCGCTGGACTGCCGCCTGGCAGCGCCGGAGGCCCGTCGAACGTCAGCAGGATCACATTATTCTGAGTTTTGCACAGTGTGCCGTCAGGCGATGGCTCGCTGGCAACAAGCCCGGGGCGATACTCGAACATGCCGATGTCGTAGGCGCCGGCCGCGGGGCGGCTTGCCCCGTCGAAGTCGGCCCACACCTCGGGATAGGGCGAGCCGCTCATGTCGGCCCCCGCATCGATGGCCGGGCTGCCCGGCAGGGGGCGGTAATTGCCGGCCATCTGCTCAACCGTGGTCCCGCCGCCGCCGGGACTCACCAGATTCGGGTCGTCGAACATCGCACCCAGCTCAACATTCGCATCCAGGAACCCCGTCGACGGGACCGCCGCGCCGTCGTTGTAGAACAGGTTGTTGCCCGCGCTGAAGCTGTATACCACCATAGGCTGGTTGTCGGCGGTCATCCCGCGACGGTAGATCCCGCCCATGTCGCCGTCCGGGTCGTAGAAGATGTTGTTGTACACGTGGCAATCGCGGCTGGTGCGGACGGCATTCGTCTGCGACAGGAACCACACACCTCCACCCGTGCAGTCGTAGAACACATTGTTGACCACCCACCCGTTGTTGCACGCCGTAAACGCGATCGATCCGTGCGTCGCTCGCATCACCAGATTATTGCGGAACACGATGTCGTAACAGGAGTAGGTGTTCAGGTCGGGATCCGGCGGCGGGCCATCGTCGCCCACGACCCCGTCGTCGATCATCTGCGAGGGTTCACTATGAAACGTGCCGCCGAGCGTTACCGGCGGAAACCAGGCGCCTGAATACTGATCGCGCAACACGTTGTTCTCAAAAACCACCCCGCGGCTGTCTCCCTTGGCGTACAGCATGGCGTCGCCGCCTTGCGCGGTGTGATACAGCAGGCAGTAGCGGACGACGCAATCCTGCGACAGCATGAAGTCGATGTTCTCCTGCCAAGTGGGCGTCGAGGTGCGGTGGCCCGGATCGTACACCTCGCAGTTCTCGATCACGATATGGTGTGAATGGTTCACTTTGATCGAGTCGCCGTCGCTGCCGGCGTCGTGGATCTTGCAGTTGCGGATCGTGATGTAGGACGCGTCGACACCCATGTGCAGGGCGTTGTCGCCGCTATGGCGAATCTCCAAGCCATCCAGCACCACACCGCTGGCGTAGAGTATGCCAACACCCTCACTGTTGCTGTTGCCGCCCGTTGGGTCGCCGGCCCCCTCGAGGATCGCGCCCAGCCGATTCTCGGCCCGGATGACTACCGGGTTGTTGGGGTCGAAGTACCGCTGGTACACGCTCTGTTTGTCGTCTCCGTAGTTGTACAGGCCGTCCAGCAGGACGATCTCGTCGCCGCTCTGGACCAGCGGCACGTGCGCCGCCCCGATCACCACCTCCAGCTCGTACCAGGGGTCGCCGCGCGAGCCATCGCCCGTCACGTCGCTGCCGGTCGGCGAGATGTAGTAGGTGGCAGCCCACCCGGGAACGGACGCCAGGCAGACGAGTACAACCGTCATGCCGGCCCAAATCCTGTTCGCCCTCAAAGTGCTCACAAATCGCCCTCCTAGCCCAATGACGGACATCCCGAAAGACTGATGCCCCCTACGCGACGTGACAGACTACCCACACGCCTCACATGCCCCTCCAGCCGGCTTGCTTATCGGCCCTGAATTTGCCGTATCCGCAATCGACACCGTAAATTATAGCCGTTTCGTTTCGCCCCGCCAAGCCACGCCGTGTGCCCACTTCAGCCAGCCCTGCTTCCCAGAACCTGCCGTCGCGCCTACCCAGTGATGTACAACAGACTTGTGGTACGGCAATACTGCTTTAGCATGGAGATGACCGCTGATCGCGGGCCAGCTCCAGCCCCCCAGGCGAGACCGTATTGTAGACTTGCTGCGGAGGGCGAACGGCCGGTCAAGTTGCAGGCCCCGTACGCCGAGCTAGAGGATGGAGGTGCCCGAATGGATCTGGTCAGCGCAGCCGTGAATCTCAACGCCGCCGTTGCCCTCTCTAAGGTGCAGTACGCCGCTGCTGCCAAAATCCTCGATGTTGCTGACCAGCAGGGCCAAGCCGCCGTTGAGCTGATCGAGGCGGCGGCGGAGATGATGGATCAGGCCACAGCCGACATGCTCGAGGTCGCCGAGCAACTGGGTGCCTCTATCGACGTGATGGCGTAGGGCTCGCCTTCCCGCCGGCCAACGCCGCGTTCTCAAGCCGGGTTCACAATCCCAAGATGGCTTAACCCCTGGCCGGCAGGGCGGTCTCACCCTGTAGAGCGGTGCCGGGCGAGTTATCGGGGCTGGCTGAACATGTACTCGTGGAGGTACTGGATCGTGCTCTTCTGGTCGGCGACCTCCTGCGCGAGGATATCGCCTATGGAGAGCATACCTACCAATTCCTCGTGATCTGCGATCGGAAGGTGGCGAATGCGCCGCTCGGTCATGACCCTTACGCACTCAGCTTTCGAGGTCTGGGGCTGACAGCATACCACCGGTGAGGTCATGACCTCACCGACCGGCGTCTGGGCCGGATCGAGCCCGGCAGCGACCACCCGGTTGACCAGATCTCGCTCCGTGAAGATCCCCACCACTTTCGGGCCGGAGGTCACCACGACGGCCCCGACGCGCTTCTCGCTGAGCAGTTTGGCGGCCCCCAACACGGTGGCCTCCCGCTCGACGCTGTACACCTGCCCGCCCTTCGCGGCGACCATGTCCTTGGCAGTTAACACGTCGTCACCTCCTGTGCGGATCGCTCCAGACGGCCCGGTCTGGCCCGGCCACCGAGGACACAGATGGAAATGTCGCGTCCCGAACGCTGGGTATCGCTCTATGTTAGGCTGGCGAAGGAAGTTAGGCAATCGCCCCCTGAACCCGGGCCGACACCTCGGCGGACGAAGTAGGGCAACTGACACATTGTCCTACACTAGAGTTTGACCTCGCAGAGGGCCGATAATATACACACTAGGATATCGGGGTCCCGCCCGTCCGAGCGGAGCCTGACGGTCCGACGGCAGTGTTGGCGGGCAGCTATGGCGAAGCTAACTCCAGCCGAGGAGCAACGTTACTGGCTGCGATACGCTGGCATGGGTGTTGAGTTCTTTGCGGGCCTGCTGGCGTGTGTGCTGGTTGGCATGTGGGTCGACAGCCGTTTTGACTGGTCGCCATGGGGGGTGCTGGTCGGGTCGGGCGTGGGTCTGATCGGTTCGATGTTCAACCTGATTCGCCGGGGGTTGGCCTTGCAGCGAGAGGCAAGCAACCAGCAGACCGGCAAACGGCGGGACCCTGGCGACTCGTGATGCAACCTGAAGCTGCCGGCGATAGTTCGTTCAGGATTACCATGGGCCTGCTGGCGTGGGCGCTGGCGGGGCTGATCGTCGCATGCGTGGCGGGCGTGTGGCCCACGTACCGCCTGGCGGGATGGCCCGCTGTGATGGCAATGGGCGTTGGTGCGGCGATCAGTCTGGTCGGCTGCGTGGTGGGCTCGGTCGTAATAGGTTCGATGGTCGCGCGTCGGCCGGCGTTGGCCGGCCACAGCGTAATGGCCGGGGCGTCGGTTCGGTTTGCGGTGGTCGTGGTGCTGGCTGCTGTGGTGGCGTGGACTCGCTGGCTGCCCGCGGCCCCAATGCTGGTGTGGGTGGCCGTCAGCTACGTGGTGATGCTGGCAACGGAGACGGTAGGCCTGGTCCGGGTGATCCAAAGGAGCCATAGACGGCGTATGGCATGAGCATTCTTGCGGCACACAATCCGCTGGATCACGTTGTCGACCACGTATGGCGAAGCGTGAACATCGGCGGGATGGAGATCACCATCCTGTCGAAGCACGTGGTGGCCGAGCTGATCGCGGCGATGCTCTTGATAGCCGTGGCGTGTTCGGTCACTCGACGGCCGGAGCGCGTGCCCCGCGGGCTGGCGAACTTCATCGAGGCGATCTGCCAGTACTTCCGGGTCCACGTGGCCCGCCCGGCGCTCGGGCCGTACACCGACCACTTCGTGCCGTACATCTGGAGTGTGTTCTTCTTCATTCTGTTCTGCAATCTATTGGGTTTGATTCCGCTCTCGGCAACCGCCACCGGGAATATCTGGACCACCGGTGCGCTGGCAGCGTGTACGTTTCTGATGATCGTGATCAATGGTCTGCGCTTACAGGGAGCAGGGTACCTCAAGCACTTCTGCCCCGGTCCGCTTTGGCTGGCGCCGGTGATGGTGCCGGTGGAGATTCTCGGGCTGATCGCGAAGGTCTGCGCGTTGGCCATTCGTCTGTTCGCCAATATGGTAGCCGGTCACATTCTGCTCGCCGTGCTCCTTATGTTCGTGTCCATGGCCTTCGGGGCGATGGGTGTGGGCATCGGTGCGTTCGGCATTGCGATTCCGGTGGTGATCGGCAGCGTGGCCATCAACATGCTCGAGCTGTTTGTGGCGTTTTTGCAGGCATTCATCTTTACATTCTTGACGACCCTGTTTATCGGGCAGGCCGTAGTGGTCCATGAAGCCGGGGAGCATCACTGATCGTGGAGGAGCCCTGGGTCGAGCAAATTGCGTACGGTTTGCAGAGGCATTGGAACGCAACCAAGCCATGGCCGGCGTGTGGGGCGCGGGCCGAACGCCGTGAAGGCAATGGCTGAAAGCAGGAGTGCTTCGTCCCCACCGGAGCCGAGAAAGGGAGATCGAAACGATGTTGAAGCTGAGAACACCGCAGGTGTTGGCGGTTTGCATGGCCGCATGCTTGGTGCTGGCATGGACGGGTAGTGTGGCTGCGCAGGGAGCAAGTGAGTACGGTGAGGGCGAAGCGGTCGCCGAGAGCGGCGGCTTTTTGCTGTTCGATGCTAATGGCGCTGCGTACTTCGCCGCGTGCATCGGGGCGGGGTTGGTGATCATTGGCGGGGCCAAGGGCATCTCGCGCGTGGGCGGCTCGGCGGTCGAGAGCATGGCCCGTCAGCCGGAGGCCGCCGGTAACATCAACGTGGCGATGATTATCACCGCGGCGATGATCGAAGGTGCGACGCTGTTTGCCGTGGTGGTTTGCCTGCTGGGTGTTCTGAAGTAATAGGGCGTCGGCCAGAACGGAGCACATGGCCATGAGACCGTGGCTGACAAGTATGACGGCGGCCGTTGCGCTTGCGACGACTCGTGTGGCATCGGCGGCAGAGGGCGAAGCGGAAGAAACGGCGAACCTGTTCGCCGGCAACATCGGCAACGCGATTTGGACGCTGGTGATCTTCGTCCTCGTGGTCGTTGTGCTGCGCAAGTACGCCTGGGGGCCCATCCTGGCCAACCTGCAAAAGCGAGAAGAGTTCATTCGCGACTCGCTGAACCAGGCTGAGAAGGACCGCGGCGAGGCCGAGCAGCGCCTCAGCGAGTACAACCAGAAGCTCGACAACGCGCGCCAGGAGACCGAAGCCCTGTTGCAGCAGGCGCGACGAGACGCCGAAACTGCTCGGAAGCAGACGCTGGCCGAGGCCCGCCAGGAAGCCAACCGCATGATCCACCAAGCCCGCCAGGAAATCGAGTTGGCGCGAGATCAAGCTGTGCAGGGCCTCTACGCCGAGGCCGGCGCCCTCGCTACGAGCGTGGCTGGACGCATCATTCAGCGTGAGTTGAGGCCGGAAGACCATTGGGACCTGATTCAGCAGTCGCTGGATCAGTTCAAGACCGGTTCGCAGGCGGAGCGGTCGGTTTCGTGACCGTCTGATGTAGCTGTCGAGGGTCTGTCGTGGCAGGGCAATTCGAGACCGCACATGTTGTAGCCGACACCTACGCCGAGGCGTTGCTGGCCGCAGCGCAACAGCAGAACCAAGCCGATGCGCTTGCCCAGGAGTTCGCCGAGCTGATCCGGTGCGTGCGCGCCGACGAGACGTTCGTGCGGTTTCTCGAGTCGGCGGTGGTGGATGAGGATGATCGTCGGGAGAGTCTGCGTCGGATTTTCGGGCACGAACGTCTGAGCCACCTGTTGAGCAACTTTTTGCTGGTGCTGAACGATCGCGGGCGTCTGCCGCTGCTGTCGGCGATTTACGAATCGTACCGTCGGCACTTGGACGTGTTGCGGGGCCGGCAGGAGGTGCACGTTACCACGGCCGTGCCCCTGACGGCCGAGCAACGTCGGCACATGCAACAGGCCGTGAGCAGGACGATCGAACGCGAAGCGATCCTCGTTGAGCACGTCGAGCCAAGCCTGCTGGGCGGCCTGGTGCTGGAGATGGCCAATCGGCGGATGGACGCATCGATCCGGCGTCGGTTGGACGAGTTGGCCAAACACATGCGACGGTCGGGCATGCGCGAGGTGCAGGCGGGCCGGCGGTCGTTGGCAGAGACGAGCAGGAGTTGACCCGCCAGGAATGCTCGATTGAGTCGGGTGTCGCATAGTCGAGGCAAGTGACCATGAGATTTAAGGTCGATGAGATCACGTCGGTCATCCAACAGGAAATCACCCAGTACCGCGACGAACTCGAGATCACTGACGTTGGGCGTGTGATCGAGGTAGGCGACGGCATCGCCCAGATCTACGGTCTGGGTACGGCGATGGCCAGCGAGATGGTCGAGTTCGCCAACGGCGCCATCGGCCAGGTGTTCAACCTGGAGGAAAGCTCGGTCGGCGTGGTGGTCCTCGGCGATTACCTGGGCCTCAAGGAAGGCGACCTCGTCCGCAGCACGGGCCGCCTGCTGTCGGTGCCCGTGGGCGAGGCGTTGCTCGGCCGCGTGGTCGACCCGCTGGGTCGGCCCGTGGACGGCAAGGGGCCGATTCCCGACGAGCCCCGACGCCCTTTGGAGACCCCCGCGCCCGGCATCGCCGAGCGACAGCCGGTCAGTCAGCCTTTGCAGACGGGCATCAAGGCCATCGACAGCATGATCCCCATCGGCCGCGGGCAGCGCGAGCTGATCATCGGCGACCGCAAGACGGGCAAGACGGCCATCGGGACCGACATCATCATCAATCAGAAGGGCGGCGACGTAATCTGCGTCTACGTGGCCATAGGGCAGAAGGAATCCACGGTGGCTACGCTTGTCCAAACGCTGCGCGAGCACGGCGCGATGGATTACACCATCGTGGTGGTCGCCGGCAGCAGCGACTCGGCACCGCTTCAGTACATCGCACCCTATGCCGGCTGTGCGATGGCCGAGTACTTCGTCTACGAGCACGGGCGTGACACGCTTTGCATCTATGACGATCTGAGTAAGCAGGCGGCTGCGTATCGCCAGTTATCGCTGCTGCTGCGTCGCCCACCGGGTCGAGAGGCCTATCCAGGCGACGTGTTCTACCTTCACAGCCGTCTGCTGGAGCGATCGTGCAAGCTGGCCGAAAAACGGATCCTCGCTCCTAAGGGCGCGCCGCCCGAGACCCGCGAAGGCGTAAACGGAAAGGTCTACCTGGGTGTACCCGGTGAGTGGGAGCTCAAGGCCGACCTCGAACAGCGACAAGACAAAGATCAGCTCGAGCCCCGAACGCTGCCCGAATCGGGCGGGTCGCTCACGGCCTTACCGATCATCGAGACGCTTGAGGGCGAAGTATCGGCCTACATTCCAACGAACGTCATCAGCATCACCGACGGGCAGATCTACCTCGAGCCCGATCTGTTTTTTGCCGGCGTCAGGCCTGCGATCAACGTCGGCATCAGCGTCAGCCGCGTCGGCGGCAAGGCCCAGAAGCGGGCCATGCGATCCATCGCCGGCACGCTGCGGCTCGATCTTGCAGCCTACCGCGAACTCGAAGCCTTCGCCCAGCTCGGCACCGAACTGGATGCCGCCACACAGGCCCAACTCGACCGCGGGCAGCGGATGGTTGAGCTGCTCAAGCAGCCGCAGTATCGGCCGTACCACGTGGTCGATCAGATCATTA
>Ga0272442_10012555_pt1 | contig 10220 bp, 6 predicted proteins | sample SSMForm2O_FD_200262 | JGI IMG/M metagenome (GOLD analysis project Ga0272442, IMG submission 200262) | Marine sediment archaeal communities from Little Sippewissett salt marsh, Falmouth, MA, United States - SSM-Form-2O | ecosystem: Environmental > Aquatic > Marine > Wetlands > Sediment ... | reverse complement strand
CCGATGGGCGCTGTGATCTTTGTCGACTACTGGCTGATTCGCAAGTTCGGCCTGCAAAGCAACTATGCCGAGCTGAGCGGCAAGACGTTCAACTGGGCGGCCGGTCTGGCCTGGTTCGTGACGTTAGCGACGGCCTGGATACTGGTGAAGTTCGCCGGCGTGCAGATCTACTTCGTCTCGCTGCCCGGCTGGTTCGTCACGGCGACTCTGTACGTCGTCTTGAGTAAGTTCTATCAGCAAAAGGTCCGCCCGACGGCCTAATGACAGGAGATACCCGAATGCGACTGATCCTGAAAATCGTCTCGCTGTTGGCACTGGTTGCGTTGGTGTTGCCGCCTATTCTCTTTCTGGCTGGAGTCCGGATTGAGTTGGATCGCGTCAAGCTGTTCATGCTCGTGGCCAGTATCGTGTGGTTCGTCACCGCCACGCCCTGGATGTGGAAGGACAATGGCCAACAGGAAGACGCCTGATCGCGCCATGACAAAAGCATCGTTCAGACCCGATATGAATGTGAGTCATCTCACCCCGGTGATTGCCGTTCTGTTGGTGTTGGGCTCAGGCGCATCGAGTGCCCCGGCGAGCCCGGCCGATCAGATGAGCTGGCTGGACAATGGGCTGATTCGTTTCGGGGCCGATCTGAGTATCGGCGGCGCGGTGACGTATCTGGCCGACGCGAACGAGAAGGTCAACGTCATCAACAGCCACGACTGGGGGCGGCAGGTCCAGATGTCGTTCTACTGCGGCCCGAACCCTTTCGAGCCCGACGGCAAGAAGCCCCGACCCGACTGGGCGGCGCTGGGCTGGAATCCCATCCAGTCGGGCGACTGCTACGGGCATCGCTCCCAGGTGATCGACCATCGCAACGACGGCCGGGAAATCTACATCAAGTGCATCCCGATGCACTGGCCGCTGGAGAACCAGCCCGGTCAATGCACGTTCGAATGCTGGTATCGCCTGGAGGGACGCACGGTACAAATCCGCTCGCGGCTCAACAACGCCCGCAGCGACACCACGCAGTACGGCGCCCGCGGGCAGGAATTGCCGGCCGTCTATACGAACGGGCCGTACCACAGGCTGATGACCTATACGGGCGATACGCCGTTCGCCGGGGAGCCGGCGGTGGAAATCCCCAAGCAGAAACACCCGCCCGGCGGCATTCGCTGGGCCCACTGGACCGCCACGGAAAACTGGGCGGCGCTGGTGAACGAGCGGGATTGGGGCTTGGGGATATGGCATCCCGGTGTGTATTCGTTCATCGGGGGCTTTGCGGGCGGCAAGCCGGGCCGCGGAGGCCCCAAAGATGGTCCGACCGGCTACATCGCCCCGCTGCATCAGGAGATCCTGGACCATAACATCCAGTATGAATACCGATATGTGCTGATCCTCGACACGCTGGCCCGAATTCGACGCTACGTGTACGAGCACGCCGGCAAACCGGCGCCGCCCCGCTACATCTTTGCCAAGAATCGACAGCACTGGACGTATCGACGGGCGCATGACACGGGCTGGCCGATCCGCGACTGCCTGCGCATCGTTGCCGATGGGCGGGACGTCCAGCTTGTGGGGCCGCCGGAATTCTGGCCCGCCCAACCGCAGCACCGCCTGACCGTCGTCGCGGCGATCAAAACCACAGACGGTCGGGACAAGGTCGCCGCAACCGTCTACTGGAAAACGGCCGAAAACGATTCCTTCTCCGCCGAGAGAAGCGTTTCGCATGAATTGCTCGCCGACGGCCGCAAGCACACGTACGCCATCGATATCGGCGCGGCGGCCGGCTATCGCGGCATCGTCACCCAACTGCGGTTCGACCCCGTCGAAAACTCGCAGCCGGGAAACAAGATCGATTTGTATTCCCTGACCGTTCAATGAATCGCGACGGGATCGCAGTCACAATTGAGAGGACAGACATGAACGCATCAAGACGAGAGTTTCTCAGGTGGTTGGGATTGGGTGCGGCCACGGCGGCATTGCCGGGCTGTGCGACGGCGCAATTCGGCGCGCGCCGGCGCAAGCCGAACATCGTTTTCATCCTGATCGATGATATGGGCTACAGCGACCTGCCCTGCTACGGCCACCGGTTCCATGAAACGCCCGTCATCGATCGATTGGCCGAAGAGGGGATGCGTTTCACCGACGCGTACGCCGCCTGTCCGGTGTGCTCGCCCACGCGGGCCAGTCTCCTCTCGGGGCAATATCCCGCTCGCGTCGGAGTCATCGATTTTATTCCGGGACATTGGCGCCCGTACGAGAAGCTGCGCGTGCCGAGCAACCGCACGCAGTATCTGCCGCTGGAGATCGTGACGTTAGCCGAGACGCTGAAGACACAGGGTTACGTCTCGGCCATGATCGGCAAATGGCACCTCGGCGGCAAAGACCATACGCCCGAGAAACAGGGCTTCGACTTCGTGCGGCAAGGAGGCGCCAACCGCAACGACAAACGCGTCACGGCCCTCACCGACAACGCCATCGAGTTCGTCGAGCAGAACCAGAACAAGCCTTTCTTCCTGTACCTCTCGCATCACAGCGTTCATATCCCGCTCGAAGCCCCGCAGGAACTGGTGGAAAAATACGAGAACAAACCCAAGCCCGCCGGCGGGGTCAACAATGCCACCTACGCGGCGATGGTGGAGCACCTCGACCGCAACACCGGACGGCTGCTGGCCAAGATCGACGAACTGGATCTCGAAGACGAGACGATCGTCGTATTCTACTCGGACAACGGGGGCTTGCGCCAGATGTTCACGGGCAAAGGACCGATCGTAACGACCAACGCCCCGCTGCGCGACGAGAAGGGAACGCTGTACGAAGGCGGCATTCGCGAGCCGCTGATCGTGCGCTGGCCGGGGGTGGTCAAGCCAGGCAGCACGTGCGGCACTGCCGTAACGAGCGTGGATTTCTACCCGACGCTTTCAGAGATCGCCGGCGCCCCGCGTCCGTCCGGCCAGGCGCTCGACGGACGAAGCCTGCTGCCTCTCCTGCGCGGCAAGAAACGCTTCGACGACCGCGCGCTGTTCTGGCACTACCCCGTCTACCACCACTCCAGTCCCGCCAGTGCCGTCCGCCAGGGCGACTGGAAGCTAATCGAATTCTTCGAGGACGGCGCGCTGGAACTGTACAACCTGCGCGACGACATCGGCGAGCGCAACAACCTCGCGGCCAGGATGCCCGAGAAGACCCGCGAGCTGCACCGCAAGCTGGCCGCCTGGAGGCAATCGGTCAACGCGGCCATGCCGCAACCCAATCCCGACTTCGACCCCGACCGCCGATACGAATGGGGCCGCCACCCCGACCGACGATAGCTCCGCTCTCAACAACGCACGACAAGCATAGGTGCTTCGCTCGCCCGGCGGAGGGTACCTACAAACGTGAATCGCACCCCACGGCCACTGCCGATGGGAAACAGCGTGGACAGGACGGCGTTCATGTGCTACTAATGGGATCTTCGCTTCAACTGACGATTCATTTTGTAAGGACCTCGGTGCGATGAACAAGGTGTTAGCTGACTTGATACGAATCTCGAAGACAACAGGCAAGGACCCCGCTCTGGTGCTCGGCGGCGGGGGCAACACGTCGGTCAAGACCCCCGACGGCAAATACATGTACATCAAGGCCAGCGGTACGGCCCTGAAAGACATGACCGCCCAACAAGGCTGGCGTCGGCTTCGCATCGAGGCGGTGCTTTCCATCCTGCAGGACAAATCGCTGCCGAAGCTCGACCCAATCAAGCGAGAGACCGAAGTCGTCAACCGGCTCCTGCTATCGTGCGACGACGATGTCCGCAGCGGCGCCCGCCCTTCGGTGGAAGCGCATCTGCACGCCCAACTGGATACGCACGTGATTCATCTGCATCCGCTGGTCGTGGCCGCCTATGTCAACGCCAAGAACGGCCGCAGCAAAATCGATAAGCTCTTCGCCGGGGAAACCAAGCCCCCGCTCTGGGTCCCCTACACCGATCCCGGCTACATGCTGGCGAAGAAGATCGCCCGGCTGGTGGCCGACTACGAACGGGAACAAGGCTGTCGGCCGAGGATTCTCTTTCTGGAAAAGCACGGCCTTTTTGTCACGGGCGCCGGCGCCGACGCCGCTCTGCGACTCGTGCGTCGCGTCATCAAGCGTCTCGAAGAATCGCTCAAACCTCTGAAGACCCCGCGCGTCAAGCTCCCGTCGGCCGAGAGCGTCGCAGCGGCAAAACTGACGATTCGCAAATCCGTCTTCGATGCGACGGGGCAGTATCTGCCCGTCAGTTACTTCCCGACGATGGAAGCCGTGCCGGCCTTCATGGAACACAAGGACGCCGGGAAGCTGCTGGCAACTCCGGCGCTGAATCCCGACGAGCTGGTCTACGCGAACGGTTCGGCCTTGTGGGTAGAAAAACTCAAGGCAGCCGGCGTCACGAGAAAGATTCAGTCGCTCGTGAGCCGGGGGCAGAAGGTGCCCGCCGCCTTCGTCGTTAAGGGCCTGGGTCTGTTCGTGGCGGCCGAGAAGTCGCTGGCCGGACTTATTGCCGAGATTACCGATACGTCGCTCAAGATACGCATGCACGCGGCGCGCCTCGGTGGCGTCCTGGCCCTGACCAAACGCGAGCAGAACTTCATCAACAACTGGGAGTCGGAAGCGTTTCGCAAAAAGCTCGTCAGCGGCGCCGGACAAGGCGCACTGCACAATCGCATCGCCCTGGTGACGGGGGCAGGCAGCGGATTGGGCAGAAGCATCGCCGTCGGCCTGGCGCGAGCCGGCGCGATGGTCGCCCTGGCGGATATCGACGAGCAGGCGGCGCGGCAAACGGCCCGGCACATCTGCGACGAGCTGCCGCAGACGCAGACCATGGTGATTCCGTGCGACGTCACGAGCGAAGGCAGCGTCGGTAAGGCCTTCGAAGCCCTGTTGGCCCACTGGGGCGGATTCGACGTTCTCGTCAACGCCGCCGGCCTGGCGCCGCCTTTCGCGCTGGTGGACATGCCCGCGGACAAATGGCGCGCGGCGCTGGAGGTGAACCTGACGGGCTACTTCCTGATGGCGCGCGAAGCGGCGCGGATCATGATCGCCCAGAACATGGGAGGCAACATCATCAACCTCAGCTCGAAGTCCGGCCTGGGCGCGAGTAAGAACAACAGCGCGTACAACGCCACCAAGGCCGGGGAGCTTCACCTGGCCCGCGGCTGGGCCCTCGAACTGGGCGCTCACGGCATTCGCGTCAACAGCCTGGCGCCGGGAAACGTATTCGAGGGGTCGAAGATCTGGAATCCCGAATATATCAAGGTCTGCGCCAGGAAGTACGGGATCAAACCGGAAGAGGTCATTCCTTATTACGTGAGCAAGACGGCGCTGAACCGCGAGATCAAGGGGCAGGACATCGCCGACGCCGCGGTCTTTCTGTGTTCGGACAAAGCCCGCACCATCACCGGCCAGACACTGGTTGCCGACGCCGGGCAGGTCATGGTCAGGTAGGGGCAACGGAGCGACGACGCATTCTCCGGGCCATTAGATGTAGAGTTAAGACATCTGTTTCTCACCCGGCCCAGATGCTTCGCTTGGCATGACAACGGACGTGCAGGTGTCGTCTGAACACCGTCGTGGCGACCGGGTCGCGCATGCCACGAGGATGATGCGGCGGGCTCCGCCGGGCATCCGAAAACGCCCGGGCGTGCAAGACAGCGCTGATTGCCCCGGCTGCGCAGGGCATCCTGACCCGCAATGGCACGTCCTAAAAAATCACCTTTTTTCAGCATGTTGCCCATTTTTCATTTGACTTTTGGGCGACGAGAGGATATATAGGCAACCGTAAGGTCACATGGTCCTCAATAGTACGGAGGAGGCCATTCCTTGTTGCGACTGGCTCAAGGACCATGTATATCACGGAGGAGAGCCTCGGCAGGAGGCAGGGGCATGACAACAGGAGAAAGACCATATCAGTGCCCAGAGGTTGTATGCATACGCCTCTATGCGTCGCCGACACCTGAGAAGGCAGGCAGTCGTCGGCCCGGACAGCCGGACGCATATCTCCCCCGTATACCGATAATCAGCCAACGTCTTTGCTTCTCTCCATCTCTCACTCTCACTATTCGGGGCGCGGCCTCTCCTGCTCGACTTATTCTCTCAGGCCGCGCCCTACCCGGTTTCCACTTCCGGGACTCGAAGATGGTCATGGAAGGAGCCTGTGTAACACATAACGCCAAGGAAGTAGCGTAAGAGTACTTATAGTGGGAGCCTCGTGACAACAGGTCACACGCCCCCGATAAACAGGAAGAATTTCTGTACGCATGACATTGCGACTCCGGATTCGCCGCCCGGCCGCGAATCCGGACAGGATGGTACGACTACAACGATGAGAAGGAACAGCAGAAAACAAATGAACAACGCTTTCGCCTGGAGCGACACGCTCCGCCAGGTCCTTCTCGTCTATTCCCATCGCCCCGCACCGTGGCAATCCGGGGGACGCACGGGGGACGCTCTCGTAGGAGAGCACAAATCCCCTGATGCTGATGACTCCTCAGGATAATCGCATCTGCGGCTCCTGGATTGCCTGTTTTTTATTCTCCACGAAATTCATGATTCTGTCTACATCCGTGTCGCCCCTGTAGACATCGGTCGCCCAAGCTCTGGCCGATATTTTCAGCGACAGATCGGACGCGGCGTTCCGGTGCACTGAACAGATCATCGTGCCCTGGACATCTGCCCGGGAGGCGCAAAGCCCTTGGCGACATCGTCGAGGACAAGGACCCAATCGTTGCCCTTGCCGTGGATAGGCGGCTTGAACTGGCGCGTGCCGTTCTTCTCGAAGACGCCGATCTCGTCGGCGGTCCCGTGGCGCGGGTCGTACCACCAGGCCTTGATTTTCTTGCCTGAGAGCTTCTCCAGGTTCACCGTCACCGGCTGCCCTAACGGCGTGTACACAAAGGCGTAGCCGCCCTTGGAATCGCAGGTCGCATTGACGTATCCGTCCCCGCTTCCGACGTTGGAGACAACGACCGACCGATCGGGAACGCGCGTCAGGAACGGTCGCGACAGCATCAGATTCTTGACGTACTGCATGTCCGTGGCGCCCCACAGGTCGAGCGACTCGTACCAGTACCGGTGGGCCCAGGAGACGGGCTTTCGCCCGGGAGCGTACATCTGCCAGATATTATGGCAGCCGTAGGTGTGGCCGCAACCGCCGGCGAAAACGTGCCAGTAGGCCAGCCGACGGATGTGCCAGTCGGCGGAGAAGCCGAATTTCAGCGGATTGAAATTGATCGGGTGGTCCTCGTAGAGCGGCTCGCCGTCCAGGACCGGCTTGACGGGCTGCTTGTCGTAGTCCTTCGTGATGCTGCCCCAACTGCCGCGGTCCTTGTGGCCGGTCTGGTGCATGTTGAAATCGAGCCACTCGTCGTCGTGGAAGTACTCCGAGCTGGTGCGCCCGCCGGTCGGGTGAAAGGTCATCAGGTGCCGTCCGCCGTCGCCCTTGTCAAGCCCGCGGGCCATGGCCCGGATGATCTTGGCATGCGTATCGTTCTCGACGGGCCGGTCCCCGCCCAGGATCCAGATGATGTTGGGCGCGTCCTTATACCGCCGACCCAGCCACCGACCGTAGGCCTCGGCGTTCTCAGGCGTGAAGACGACCGGGCCGACGCCCCACTTCTTATTCCATTTGTCGCCCCAGGCCGGGAGCATGCCGATGTACATCCCCAGAGACCCGGCCTTGCGGACAATGTAATCGACGTGGTCCCAGTAATCGTTGTCGGGGCCCTCCGCGACGGCCGGCCTGGCCGGATTGTTGTCGACCAGCGGGCGATGCCCGTATGGATTGGGCGTGTTCAAGCCGTCCAATTCAGCCAAGGCCACCGCCTGGATGACAGTATAGCCGTGGGCGGCGCGGTGCTCCAGATACCTGTCCGCCTGCTCCCGGTCGAGCCGGTGGAACAGCTCCCAGGCCGTATCGCCTAAATAAAAGAAAGGCGTCCCGTCCTCGTGCACGAGGAACCGCTGGTTCTCAGAGACCTTTAGCAAACCATGGCCGAAATCCACGCCCGACCAGACCTCTCGGCCGCACGCCAGGATGCTCAACGCAACAGCCAAAAGAGCGGATAGGCGAAGAGATGTTCCGGCCCGCTTGTCCCCCAAGGTCGCGAGTTTCTTCATTTCTCACTCCCTGCGATGGTAAATGTTGCTATTCGGTTCGCGGTTCCACGCGGAAGCCCCGAACCCCCAACAGTATCTCATGGGGATTCTACCGAACCGGGCTCATCCTGTCAAAAACCGGCTACTACAGGGCGTCAGCCCCCTGCAAGCCGTAAATACGCGTTCCCGGCCCGGTCAAAAAAACCGCCCGGAAGCGGGCGCCGCAGTTGTCCGGGCCATCGAAATCTGCTATAGTACCGCTCTTTATGCTTCCCATGAGGCCCCGGTTACGCTCGGAGTCTCCGGAAGAGCTGCGATACTGTTCAATTTGAGGAGTCGATGCATGGATTTGACCGTCAGCATTGAGGATACGCGCAAGAAACCGGTCCCGTCGCTCAAGGAACTGATTGGCAGCGGCGCGATCACGCTTGATACCGCCAAAGACTGGCTTCGAACCATCTACGAGATCCGTTTCTTCGAGGAGAAGGTCTTCGAGCTGCTGGGCCAGAACATCATCAAAGGCGCCTCGCACCTGTACGCCGGCGAGGAGGCGGTGGCGACGGGATCGATTGCCGCCATCGGGCGCGGCGACGTCATCGGCTCGACCCACCGCGGCCACGGGCACTGCGGCGCGATTGGCAACAAGTATGCCGACAGCGACGAGGACCGGCAGAACCACTGGAACGCGATGATGGCTGAGCTGATGGGCAAGGAAACCGGCTACTGCAAAGGCCGGGGCGGGTCCATGCACATTGCCGAGGTCGAGAAGCAGAACAACCTGGGATCGACCGGCATCGTCGGCGGCAATCAGCCCCCGGCGGTAGGAGCGGCCCTGGCCGAGAAATTCAAAAAGAGCGGCCGCGTCGTGCTCTCGTTCTACGGCGACGGCTCGACCAACACAGGCAGCTTTCATGAGTCCATGAATATGGCCTCGACGCTGAAGGTGCCGCTGGTTGCCATCATCGAGAACAATCTCTACGGCATGAGCGTCCCATTCTCCGGCAGTGAGATCGAAAACACGCTCTGTGCGAGCAACATCGAAGACATCGCGCAGCGCGCCGCGGCGTACAACGTGCCGGCAATGATCGTGGACGGTCAGGACATCGTGGCGGTCTTCCAGGCCGTAGGCGAAGCGGTCCGGCACGCCCGCGAGACCGGCACCATGACCATGATCGAGTGCAAAACCTACCGCTGGTACGGGCACAGCCGCAGCGATCCGCGGGCCTATCGCACGAAGGCCGAGGAAAAGGCCTGGCACGAGCGCGACCCCATCGTTGTCCTGCGCGGGAAACTGACCGCCGAGGATATCTGCACGGAAGACGAGCTCGACCAAATCAAGGACAAGGCATTCGCCACCATCGAGGCGGCCACGCAATTCGGGATCGACAGCCCCTGGCCCAATCCCGCCGACGTCACCAAGGACGTGTACGTCGACGAGAGCTACCCGGCCGACGTCGTCGAAACCGACAAGCAGACTTCGACCCGGGTCATGGAAGCCACCGGCGCCTTTGAGACGGCGCTGGCAGCCTCCACCGCCAAGACCAAGAAGGAGCGGACCGAGGAGGCCAGCGCGACGATCCAATCGCAGTTTGGCATGAGCGCCATGACCATGGGCCAGGCGGTCGTCGCGGCCCAGGCCGAGGAAATGAGACGCGACGACAGCGTCTTCATCTTCGGCGAGGACGTCGGCCTCTACGGCGGGGCCTACCAGGCCACGCGCGGCCTGGTGGCCGAGTTCGGCACGGACCGCGTGATCGACACGGCCATCTCCGAGGCGGCCATCGCCGGCGCGGGCGTCGGTGCGGCCCTTCGCGGCTTGCGACCGATCGCCGAGATCATGTACGTCGATTTCGTCACCATCGCGATGGACCAGTTGGTCCACGTCGGCGCCTACAACCGCTACATGTTCGGCGGCAAGGCGAAAGTGCCGATGGTCCTGCGAACCGAAGGCGGCGTCGGACGCTGCATCGCCGCCCATCACTCCGAATCGCTCGAGGCCTGGCTGATGCATGCACCGGGACTCTACGTGGTGATGCCCTCGACTCCGTACGACGCCAAAGGACTGCTCAAGGCGGCCATCCGCAGCGACAACCCCGTCGTCTACATCGAGCACAAGGCCACCT
>Ga0272442_10012554_pt1 | contig 10221 bp, 6 predicted proteins | sample SSMForm2O_FD_200262 | JGI IMG/M metagenome (GOLD analysis project Ga0272442, IMG submission 200262) | Marine sediment archaeal communities from Little Sippewissett salt marsh, Falmouth, MA, United States - SSM-Form-2O | ecosystem: Environmental > Aquatic > Marine > Wetlands > Sediment ... | reverse complement strand
CGGGCGGTACGAGAATGCCCACAGTCGAATTTGCCAGAACGACCATCGACGTGGGCATCGTCGTGCGCGACGTAGAAAAGGCCGCCCGGTTCTACAAAAACGCACTGGGATTTACCGAGGTGCCCGGTTTCGATGTCTCTGCGGAGATGGGTGCCGATTCCGGTCTGACGGATGGCCAGGCTTTCAACGTCAGGGTTTTGGTTCTGGGCGAGGAGGAAATCGCGACCAAGATCAAAATCATGGAATTCCCCAAAGCCCCGGGCAAGAAGGTTGACCACGAATTCATCCATTCGAGCCTGGGATTCAGCTATCTGACGGTTTTTGTTTCGGATACGGCGGCAGCCGTTGAGCGGGCCCAAAAAGCCGGTGTCACTCCGATCAAAAAGCCCTACCAACTCGGTGGCGGCAATTTCTACCTGACGCTTGTGAGAGATCCGGATGGAAACATCATCGAACTGGTTGGGCCGAAAAAATAAATTCTATAACGTGGAACAACGGGCCATGAACGACATCGGTCGATTGTCACAACTCATTACGGGGGGCTTCGCCTGCCTGTCGATTGTTACCTATGAGGAGCAGTTTGCGCTCGAAATCGTTCGACAAACGGCGCTTTCATTGGATCGGGACGTTTGGATATGGTCCGTGGGCAGCGGCGTCCGTGACGGATTGATCGCCGATAGTCCAATTATCGCCGACACGGAAACGCCGGCCGGGGGACTTCGCAACCTGGCCCTGACGAAAGAAGGCTCCATCTGCATCACGCTCGATCTCGCCGAGCATCTTAAGGCCGGACTGGCGCAGCGGGCTTTTCGCGATCTCATCCAACAGTTTGAGAAAAACGGAAGTACCCTCGTGATGATCGATAGCCAGGATAACGTGCCCAAGGTCGTGAAATCTTATACGAGGCCATTTGAGATCTCTTTCCCGGACAGTGAGGAATTGCAGTCCATTATCTGCAAGACGCTGCGCCGCGTTCATCGCAGGAAACCGATCGAAATCGGCATCACGCGGAAGGGCATGGACACGATCGTCCGCAATCTCCGTGGGCTGACGCGCCGCGAGGCTGAGCAGATCATCATCGATACGGTCGTCGAAGACCGTCGTTTCGACGACGATGATATTAACACGGTGTTTGCGAGTAAACGACGGATGATCCAGCGCGGCGGTCTGCTCGAATATATCGAGACGCCGCTGGACCTGAGCGAGATCGGCGGGATGAGGCATTTGAAGAAATGGCTGGCCCAGCGCAAAAGTGCGTTCAGCGAAGAAGCCGAAGCGTTCGGACTTCGAGCGCCGCGCGGCGTGCTCATGCTCGGCGTCCAGGGAGCGGGAAAGAGCCTTTGCGCCAAGGCCATCGCCACCGCCTGGCACCAGCCCCTTTTAAGACTGGATCCCGGCGTGCTCTATGCCAGCTATATCGGTGAATCCGAAAGGAACCTTCGCGAGGCCCTGAAGCAAACCGAAGCGATGTCTCCGGTAGTTTTGTGGATTGATGAGATCGAAAAAGGTTTCGCTTCCGCAGCCAGTCAAAGTGTGGACGGAGGATTATCCAAGCGATTGTTCGGCACGTTGCTGACCTGGATGCAGGAACACCCGAAGCCGGTCTTCGTGATTGCCACGGCCAACGACATCACCGCCCTGCCGCCCGAGCTTCTTCGCAAAGGACGGTTTGACGAGATATTTTTCGTTGACCTGCCCACTCGGGCGGTGCGAAAGCAGATCTTCGCCATTCACCTGAGAAAGCGTCAGCGTGATCCCGAACCATTCGATCTGGCCGCGCTATCGAAGGCGTCCGAAGGTTATAGCGGCGCTGAGATAGAACAAGCCGTCATATCGGCCTTGCACGAAGCGTATGCCGATAAGAGCGAACTGGATACAGATCGTATTCTTCTGGCGCTGAAGACGTCCCCTCCTCTGTCGGTAACGATGGCCGAGAGCGTTCAATACCTCCGCGCCTGGGCCGGGGACAGATGTGTAGGCGTCGATTGAAATATGGACGACAATCATTTTCAGGAAAGTGGCTATGCGATTCCTCAAAAGCCTTGCCGGAAGCGTTTCGACGCTCGCACGTTGGGTTATTGGACAAGTGCAAATCGTACGGGGACGTGACAGCGCATCGCTTGGTACACGATTGATCTCGGCCATTACCCTGGCAAGCATTGTGATGGTGATCGTGTTTGCCGCCAAATTGATCCTCGCACAATCCCGCGTGTCTGTGACCCTTGCCACGGCAGGCCAGGGCGGCGAATATTATGAATTCGGCGAGGATCTTAAACGAGTCATTAACGACAATCAACGGAGGATACGTGTCGAAACGATCCCAACGCTCGGCTCATACCAAAACATGCAACTGCTGGACGATAAGGACGTTGATCTTGCCATCGTCCAACATGACACGCGGGCAAAACCATCCGTTCAAGCCGTTGCCTCGTTGTTCCCTGAAATGCTTCTTCTTATTGTGGATCATAATATAAACGACATCTGCGACCTTAAAGACAAGCGCATCGCTGTGATTCCCAATTTGTTGGGTGAAGCGGGAGATCCGAATGACCCGGATTCTTTCTTCCATCGCTTTATCGAGTCCCATGGACTCGAAGGCGCCATCGACCCTGTGAAAAAACAGAGCATCCTGGAAGCGCGCGCGGCGTTCCTGAGCAATGAAATCGATGCGATTATTCTCTTTATATCCGTCGGGAACAAGACAATATGCGAATTGTTGAAGCAAAATCACAGGCCCGCCCAGTTGCTTTCGATCAACGTGCACGCGATAGAGAACTGGCACCCGTATGTTGAAGAAGCGACAATATACGCCGGCGCATGCCACGGCAACAAACCCATACCCGATAAAAATATCCCAACGGCCTCGGTTCAGGCACTGTTGCTGACACGCAAAACCGTTGACGAGAGTATTATTCAGTCAATAACGCGAATCTTATATGAGCATCGCAACAAATTAATGGCCGAGAATCCCCGTGCAGCCACTATCGAGTTGCCCAATTCAGGAGAGAACCTTGGCATCCCTCTGCACGTCGGCGCAAAATCATACTATCGCCGGGAAGAACCGGGCTTTCTGGTAACATATTCCGATCCACTCACTCTATTTCTTTCACTATCCATGCTCTGTGTCTCCGGAATGTGGCACCTACGATTGCGCCTTGTGCAGCTCCAAAAGAACCGGGCGGATAAGTACAATCTTGAGATTCTCAATCTGGTCGAGCAGTCGCGCCGAATCCAGAACCCTTACGAGCTCCAGGAGGTCCGGCAGAAGTTGCTTGAGATATTCCGAAGAGTCCTCGAAGACCTCGACAGAGACAGGATTTCAGCAGACTCGTTTCAACTATTTACTTTCCCGTTGGAAGTAGCTCTCGGTTCAGTCCGTCATCAGGAATGGATACTCATGAGTTTACCTCCAAAGATGGATATGTCGAAGGGGCAATCCACCGAGAAACAGAAAGAATAGCGATTGACGCTGTACGTGATATGAGCTAAACTTTTTCATGTAGTTGGTGAGTCAAAAACTCAATGAATTTCAGGATATTGATTATGGGAAAATCCCGGTCGTTCGCGATATTACCGTGTCTATTCGTTGCCTGTCTGTTGCTTAGCGGCTGCGTCGAACGAAAATTGACCGTCAAGACCCATCCGGAAGACGCGCTGGTCGTACTCAACGACGAGGAGATCGGCTTTTCTCCGGTCACCGTTAATTTCAACTGGTACGGCGATTATTGTGTACGAATCCAGAAAGAAGGCTACGAAACGCTGAATACCCACCGCGAGTTGAAAGGCCCGTGGTATGATGCCTTTCCATTCGATTTTTTCGCCCAGATCATCAATCCGAATCGGATTGTCGATTCCTATGAGTGGACGTTTGACCTGGCGCCCAGGCAGCAGGTCAGCCGGGACGAATTGATCCGAAACGCTCGGAAAATGCAAAATCAGTTGCAATAGAGGAGCCGCATTTGAAATTAAAAGCTTCCACACAAATCCTGCTCGCTATGGTGGCCGGGATTCTGCTCGGCTTGTTACTGGGTTACTTCCATACTGCCCCGCAATTCGAAGATACAACCTACGCCAAGATCGCCGATAGCCTCCTTACAAAGCTGGATTTTGTGGGACGTTTGTTCATACGTCTTCTCAAGATGATCATCATTCCGCTGATTCTCGCCTCCCTGGTCTCCGGCGTCGCGAGTTTGGGCAACGCGCGCAGCCTGGGTCGGCTCGGCGGGAAAACGTTTTTATATTACACGACGACGACCGTTCTGGCGGTCGCCATTGGTCTGCTGCTGGTCAACATCATCCGACCCGGCAAACGCTTCCATCCCGACCAGGCCCCCACGGCGATAGTCGATACGGAAAGCGAGCCTCCGAGTATCACATCCGTCCTGGAAGACATCGTCCCGGACAATGTCATCAGCGCCATGGCCAAGGGCAGCGTGCTCTCGATTATCTTCTTCTCCATCCTTTTAGGGACGGCTATTATCAGCGTCGGCGAGAAAGCCCAACCCCTGGCGGCTTTTTTCGATTCGCTCAACGCCGTCGTCATGAAAATTGTCGGCTGGATCATGGCGCTGGCCCCGATCGGCGTCTTTGCGCTGATGGCCCGGATGATCGGAAACCTGGGTTTGGCGGTCATGAAGCCGCTGGCGTTTCACATGCTGACGGTGCTCCTGGGCTTGGCCATCCACGGACTGATCGTTTTACCCTTGCTCTTACGTATCTTCGCACGCTATTCACCGGTTAAATTTGCCAAGGACATGTTCAGCGCGGTCTTGACCGCTTTCAGCACCGCCAGCAGTTCGGCGACGCTGCCGATCACGATGGAGTGCATCGAGGAAAACACCGGCGCGTCCAATCGCATCGCGAGTTTCGTCCTGCCTTTGGGAGCCACCGTCAATATGGACGGCACGGCCCTCTACGAAGCGGTGGCCGCCATGTTCATCGCCCAGACGTATGGAATTGACCTCAGTATCGGCCAGCAACTGGTGATTATGCTCACCGCGACACTCGCTTCCATCGGCGCCGCCGCCATCCCCAGCGCCGCATTAGTAACAATGGTCATCGTGCTTCGCTCCGTGAATCTCCCGATGGAGGGTATCGGCATGATTTGGGCCGTGGATCGTATCCTGGATATGTTCCGGACCGCGGTCAACGTCTGGGGCGACAGTTGCGGCACCGCCATCATCGCCCGCCTGGAAGGCGAACAATTAAAGAACTAAGGGAAAAGCTGGGTAATCCGCAACACACCGTCATTGCCGCGATGGCCAGGGACTTACAAAAGATTATCGCGATACCATTCTATCGCTTTCTGAAGACCTTCCTCGAAAGAGATGACGGGTTCAAATCCAATGACACTTTGAGCCTTGCCGATATCGGCTAAGGAGTGCTTGACGTCCCCGGCGCGTTCATCGACATAAATGGGTTTGACCTGCTTACCCACGCTCTTATTAATCATGCCGATAATCGCATTCACCGTGACGGCCTGACCGCACGCAATATTGACGACTTCTCCCCGAGTCTTTTCGGCACGAGCCGCAAGCAAGTTCGCGTGAACGACGTTATCAATGTAGGTAAAATCTCGACTTTGCTCGCCGTCGCCGTAAACCGTTGGCGATTGGTCCTTCAGAATGGATGTAACAAACGCCGGGATCGCCGCGGCGTATTGACTTGTTGGATCCTGTTGCGGACCGAACACGTTGAAGTATCTCAACGAAATAGTTTCAAGTCCATACACGTGATAAAAAACCGAACAATAATATTCACCGACAAGCTTCGCGGCCGCATAAGGAGAGAGCGGATGGGTCGGCATAGTCTCCAGCTTCGGCAATGTCGGCGTGTCGCCGTAGGCCGATGAACTTGCGGCATAGACGAATCGCTTTACACCGGCGTCGCGAGCCGCCAGCAGGAGCGTGAACGTTGCATCGACGCAATGCCGATGCGTCTCGGCGGGATCATCGACGCTTCGAGGCACGGAAGGCAAAGCGCCCTGATGCACAACGACATCGATGTCCTTCATCGCAGATTGCGCAACGTCCGAATCGCCCATATCGGCCTCGATAAATTCGATCTTATCCGCAATATCGGCGAGATTACTCTTCTTGCCCGTCAGGAGGTTATCCAGCACCCTCACAGAACAATTCTCTGAAACGAGCCTCTTACTGATGTTCGAACCGATAAAGCCGGCTCCCCCGGTCACCAGATACCTTTCCATGAAATAGACCTTTCAAATACACGTGACGCAACTCAACAACAATGAGTGCAGGAATACCTTTCCTGTTCACACCGCACGGCGGGACTGAGTTAACCTGCTACAAGCTATTATACCTGTTGGATTCAAACTGTACCAGCCGCAATCTGAGCCTTCTTTTGATATCTTCTGTAGGATTTGTATTGTTCCTGGAAATATCCACCCCGGATCGATCTGGCGGCAAAGAGCACTCCCCCGATTAATCTCGTGTTGGCCTCCCTCAGCTCGCGGATCGCTCTCTGGGCGGCGCCGCGCCGGGTAGCCATCGCGCTGAAGACCAGGACCGTCGCATCGACAAGCCCGGCTAAGACTTTCGCATCGCTGACCAGCAGCACGGGCGGGCCGTCAATAATAATGTGGTCGTACTTCTTACTCTGGTTTTGAAGCAAATCCACCATGCGCTGGCTGCCGAGCAGATCGGCCGGGTTCGCCGGCAAAGGCCCGCAGTCAATCAGATCCAGCCCCTCGATCCCGCTGGATCGAATCGCTTTGCCGTTCGTACACTGGCGCGTCAGCAAGCTGCTCAAGCCGAAGTTAAAATTCTTAACCGACGGCTTGGTTTCCAGCTTCGGAAAGAGGGCATGTAAATGCGGCTGCCTGAAATTGGCGTCGATTAACAACACCTTCTTCTCCGCCGTGGCAAAGGAGCTCGCCAGATTGACGGCCACAGACGTTTTGCCTTCGCCCGCTTTACCGCTGCTAACCAACAACGTCTTGAAAGACTCCTGGTCGTCGGACATCATCAGGTTCGTCCGGCATTGCCGATAGGACTCACTGATGACGGAATGCGGCGCCAGGCGAACGGCGTGACAAAGCTCGATCTGTCGAACCTGGCGGTCTTCCATCGCATCAGGAATCACGCCGAGAAGCGGAATACGCAGGTAGCGGGCCACATCGCTCGGCGTTCGCACGAGATCGTTGGCCAATTCGACGAGAAAAGCCAGCCCGACACCCAGCAGCAATCCCAGCAGCGTTCCACTGGGAAACCAGAGCCACCATTGCCGGGAAAAAACCATTTCGAGCGGCGGCGGGGCCTTGCCGACCGAAAGGACTTTCGGCGTCTCGGGGTCGTCGTGAAGCGTCTTGAGCTTTTCGATCTGCTCCTTGATGGTGTCGAGCATCGCCAGTCGTTCATCTCTGATCTTCGCGCCTTTATCATATTGAATGCGCGCCAGATCCAGTTGTTTTTTCTTCGCCTCCGCCTCCTGTCGCAACTTTTCCAACTCCTCGAATCGCTCCTGCAACACGATCAGGCTGTCCCGAGCATTTTCAAGATTGGCCCGCCGGGTTTGATTCGCGATTTCATCCTTGCGCTGCGCCCTTCTCTTCTTCGTTTCTTCCAATCGCTCTTTAGCCTGCCGCACGTCCCGGTGATTCTCGCCAAACTTGGTGAGTAGGCCCGATAGCTGGGTCTCCCAAAAGTTAAGCTGTTGAGCCAGATCGACCATCACGGGATCTTTTTCTATCGCCACCTCGATTTGTTCCGTAATCGGTCCCGTCGCTAATTCCTTGATATTTGCGAGGTCCGCACGAAGCTGCCGGATGACCAGATCGAGCTCGTTTTTCTGAAGTTCGAGATTGTTGAGCTTCACCTCAGCGGGATGTTGAAAATAACGCCCCACCGGGCGGTCGAGGTCGGTCAGATCGTACGCCATGCGAACATCATCCAGGCCCTTTTCGGCAGCGTCCAGTTCGCCTTGTACGCGGATGCGCTGCTCTTCGAGCCGTTGCAACCGATCCGTGATTTCTCGTTTCTCGGTCACGCCCTGCCTGGATAAAAACAAATCGTGCATCTCATTCACGATGTCCGCCGCCTCCTTCGCGCTGCCGCACGTCATCGATATCTCAACGAACTCACTGTCCCGATGGGCATGCGCGCCGAAGTGCCTTTTCAGGTATTTCACGGCTTTTCGTCGGTCCGTATCCCTGCGCTCGAACCATCGCGTTTCTTTCACGTTGTCCCGGTCGAGCAATTCTTCGAGGGTGCGCTGTTGCTTGATGAGATTGGCGATGGACTGGCGGTGTCCGTAAAGAATGTCCTTATGCAACTGAACGCTGCCGATGGTCATCGGATCTTTTTCGACGGGCGGTAAGACTTGAATATAGGTTCTCGCGGTGTATCGGGGTACGTATTTCTGCAGGAGCTTCCAGGTTCCCCCGCCGGCAACGAGACCGAACACCGTCAAACAGATAATCAGGAACAGGTGGCGGCGCACTATGCCGAGCACTTCTTTGGCGGTGAGTGAGGCCGAAGCGGGAGGAACGAATCCGGGCCGGGGCACGGCGGGCCTTGCCATCCTCTTCAAAGCCGCGGGTTGTTCGTCTGCCATTTCGATCTCCATTCAACGTGAGGGGCGTAAAACATGGACTGTCCTACAAACCCTCACACTAAAACGCTCCATAACGTCTATGGCGAAATACGCGCTACCGCCCTTTTTATTCTTTCTTTAGCCTTTTCCGACAACGTATTTTCACCTACACTCAACGCCTCCTCGTAAGCCGCACGGGCTTTTTGCTTTTCACCAAGCTGTTCCTTGATCATCCCCTTGTGCTCGTACACTTCGGCGGGCACGGGAATTCCATTCTGCTCAAAGCGCTGGAAAGCCTCCGTTAAGAACCTGTCAGCCTCCGATACATTTCCGCTTTTAAGCAGTACGTAGGCGTATGTATCCAGTCTTCCCGGTCTTTGGGGCTCTAAATCCAGCGCCCGTTTGGCATAACTTAGCGCTTCCGAAAGCCTTTCTCCACTTTCGGCCAGCCAATATGCCAGATTATTGAGCACGGTTACAACACGAGTATTATTCGGCATTTTGGCTAAGAGACTTTCGTATTCTGCAATCGCGGTTTTGAGATAATTTATATCGGACGTCTGCTCGTACACCTCCGCCAGCATCTCACCTTTCTTCACACTATAGTCCACTCGAGAAGGATCGGTTGATTCAACGCTATGAATGCACTTATCGATATAATCGATAGCCCTATCATATTCGCCCGTGCGCAGGGCAAAGGCCCCAGCCTGATTGAGCCAATACGGATCATGGGGTAATTTGTCGAGCGTCTCGTCATACAACGTCTTGAGCTCCGATCTCCTGTCGAGTTGGAGATAAATCTGTTCCAGTAACGCCCTCGCTTCCACGGGGGCGCCGGGCGCGTCAATGGCGTTCCGAAGCTCCGTGACGGCGTCCTCATATCGCTTCATCTGTTGATACGTTTTGGCCAGAAATACCCGGGTCTCAGGCACGTCCGATAGCGTCTTACTTTTTTTCAGGTCACTAACGGCCTTGTCAAATTCCTTCCGATAAAGGTTAATTTCCCCTCTGAGGCGCCATGCAGAGGCATTGTCGGGATCGTTCTGGAGTTTTCGATTCACCAAATCCAGCGCTTCCTTCAGTTTATCCTGTTTCATGGCGAGTGCGGCCTGAAGCAGCAAGCTTCTCGGCTCGTTCGGGTATTTCTCCTTGAAACTCTGGAGCTTGAGATCGGCTTCCCGAATAAGCCCCACATGCAAAAAGGCGTGTATCTGGTAAAGATGATTTTCCAACGTATCTTCAATGTCCACAAGCTCCCCTGAATAGCGTTTCACACCTTCTATGTCCACCGTTTTTTCAGCAATAAACAGCAACCCTCTGAGGACGGCGCCGTCACCGGCGTCGTTATCATATAACTGTCGTAGAACCTTTTGAGCGTCCTCATATCGTCCGGCCTGAAGATAATGATTCCACAACAATGTCGGGTCGTCGGATTCCTCAAGGATCGCCTTGGCCCGGTCTTCCTGACCCTTGGCCCTGAAATAGTCCGCATAGTAATACAGCATCCGCTTATCGCCGGGCGATATTTGTTTAGCCTGCTCAAAGGCTGATGCACCTATGTCGAACATGCCTTGCCGGGTTTGCGGATCGTCCAGCTTGACAGCGACTGTTGTCGCCAGCTTACCCAGCAATAGCAGATTATCGAGGCTCGGATCGGCCGCAACCAAA
>Ga0272442_10012553_pt1 | contig 10221 bp, 10 predicted proteins | sample SSMForm2O_FD_200262 | JGI IMG/M metagenome (GOLD analysis project Ga0272442, IMG submission 200262) | Marine sediment archaeal communities from Little Sippewissett salt marsh, Falmouth, MA, United States - SSM-Form-2O | ecosystem: Environmental > Aquatic > Marine > Wetlands > Sediment ... | reverse complement strand
CGAAATCACGTCGAAACGGCGTCTTGAACTTAAAATTTTTAAAATCTAATTCCCAAATCCTGCAAGTTTAATGTTGTGTCCAAATAGTCGTCCATTTTGCAGAAGCCTTTTTCTCCTGTTCACAAGTGATGTTTGTAAGTGTTCAGATGCATGAAGAATCGTATATTTACGGAATTTTGAGGAAAACCGAGCATGGAGTGGATTTTTCTTGACCCTGCGGCAGCGAATTTTGTAGAATTGTTAATGTCGTTAGGTGAAAGATGTGTTTTTTTACCGTGTACTTGGGAAACGTCAGTTAAGTTCATTTTTTGGGATTCGGTAAATGACTAAAGTTGCTATTGTCAGAACAACACCGGAATCGGTCTTGAGAGATATCGAGAAGGTCATGGGGATTGCCGATATCGAACACTCCTTGGATCGCCAATCAACAACTATTCTCAAGAACAATTTGTCTTGGCATTTGATGTATCCTAGTGCAAACACGACTCCATGGCAATTAGAGGGAGCCATTCAGACGCTTAAAAAGAACGGGTTTGAGGATATGGTATGTGTCGAAAATGAAACGGTTGTAACTGATGCAGCCAAGGGCGAGATGCTCAACAAGCAAAGGCCAATCTGTGAAAAATACCATGTGCCGATCAAGTATAATTTCAAGAAATCCGACATGCAATGGGTTCAATATCATCCCACGGCCAAAATGCTCGTCTTGGACACGATTTTTCCCAAGGGAATATTCATCCCTGACTTTTTTATTGGAAAGAATATTGTCCATCTGCCAACGACCAAGTGCCACATCTATACCAACATGACCGGATCAATGAAAAATGCTTTTGGCGGATTGCTGAATAACAGACGGCATTATTGTCATTCCAAGATCCACGAAACTCTGGTGGATCTTTTAGCGATCCAGAAAGAAATCCACCCCGGAATCTTCACTGTCACAGACGGCACTACCGCCGGAAACGGGCCTGGCCCGAGAACAATGATCCCAATCGCAAAAAATGTCATTTTGGCATCGAACGATTGCGTTGCGATCGATGCGGTCTGTTCCAAACTAATGGGATTTGAACCGATGGACCACCGATTTATCCGCCTGGCTCACGAACAGGGCCTGGGAGTTGGAAACTTTTCTGAGATTGAAATCGTCGGCGATATTGATATTGCGAAAGAACGGTGGGCATTCAATACCGGGGATAACGCCGCTTCCAGTATTGGAAAGTTATTCTGGTTCGGGCCGCTCCGCTCACTTCAAAGGCTGATGTTTCATACGCCGATAGTGTATTTGTTTATTTTTGCGTCGGCTTTTTATCACGATAAGATATGGTATTCCACCAAAGGGAAAAAAATTGTTAACGAGTGGTTGAAAAACAGCCCTTGGGGGAAGCTCTTTTCAAACTATTAACTGTTTGGACAAGAAATCCTTATGAAAATGGCTACAAAGATAAAAAGCATTTGGATGCTGCTTCGTCCATATCAATGGATCAAGAATTTTTTCGTTGTTGCGCCGCTTCTTTTTTCGGTTGAGTTCATCCATCTTAATCAGTGTCTCCGCTCATTTGCCGCCTTTGTTTGTTTTTGCCTGGCCAGCAGTACTGTATATATTTTCAATGATTTGCTTGACGTTAAAGAGGATCGCAACCATCCCCAAAAATGTAACCGCCCGATTGCGTCCAGGGAGATTACTTTCCCGCAAGCATGGGTATGTATTTTGTTGTTACTCGCAGTAGCCATTTTGTTGTGTTTGCTTCTGGGGACGAACTTTTTGATTTTAGTATTTTCTTATGTTCTTCTAGGCGCAGTCTATTCCCTTTTCTTTAAGCATATGCCAATTTTAGATGTGATGGTCCTGTCAGCTTTTTTCCTGATAAGAATCTTTGCGGGATGCGTAATTTTAGACATTACGATCTCTTCTTGGATGATTCTTTGTACAATCATGCTGGCGTTATTTTTGGGCTTCTCGAAAAGAAAAGCCGAGTTGATGAGTGCGAATGACACCGGACTCTCTCGAAAAGTGCTTGAAGAATACAGTCAGCCTTTCCTGGATCACATTATTACACTTTTGGCAGGTTCAACGATCATCTGCTATGCTCTTTATACCGTTGATCAGTACACGGTTGAAAAATTCGGAACGCAGAATTTGGTTTTTACGATCCCGTTTGTTCTGTACGGCATCTTTCGATACCTGTATCTTGTTTATCATCTGCACAAAGGACAGGAACCCTCAAAGTTGATGGTCACTGACAAGGGGATTTTTTTCAGTGTGCTGCTCTGGGCAATCTGTTCTGGGATTATTTTACTCTTTGCCAAAGAGATTAATTCTTTTTTCTAATGTTTTTACTTTAAAGCTGCCTGAAAACGGTGCCAGAAAGCGAATCAAGCATGGGCCAACGAAAAAGAAAAAAACAGGTTGCTCCTAAAGGACAGTGTACGGGTGAAATAGACCGGGCAACAATAAAACAATCATGGTACAAACGTCGAGAAGTGGTCACCGGGTTTTGTTTGGGTGTCTTTATTTTTGTGTTGTATCTGGCGACCATGCTGCCGGGAGTGGATGCGGGCGATTCCGCTGAATTACAGTTTATGAGTCCAATTTGGGGCGTCTGCCATCCACCGGGATATGCTATCGAAGTGTGCTTCGGAAAACTATTCAGTTTACTTCCAATCGGACCAAGCATTGCTTGGCGGCTTAATTTCATGATGGTCGTCAGCGGCACCATTGGTGTTCTGGCACTGTACGGAATAATCCGGCGAGTTACAGGCAGCCTACTGGCCGCGGTAACCGGTGCGTTGACGCTGGGACTAAGCAGCATGTATTGGTTTTATAGTCTGGTCGCCGAAGCATACGTGTTTTATTCGATGTTCATTCCTGTCGGAATGTACTGTCTGGTTCGTTTTATTCAGGCAAATCGTGCCTTCTGGCTTTATTTAGCTGTATTGAGTTTTGGAATTTGCATTGCAGATCGCATTTCAGAGATACTTATTATGCCGGGCTTTTTGATTCTGTGGTTTTCAGTCCGGAAAAAAGTCAACCTCAGCATTGTTCGTATCCTTATTGCTCTTATTATTTTAATTCTGCCGTTTATCTTTACCGTCAGCTATCATCTTATACGGAGTCGACCTGAGAAAAAATTAGATATGCTATGGAGTCGCGATTCCACTTTGAGGTATCAGATTCTTGGCGATAATTTCAAGCAGGCATCTGCCCAGCCTCTACGCAAACGCATCCGAGGGGCTGTTCGGCTCAGCATTGGTTTGAACTATAAAAAAGATGCAAAATTTCGCTCCGAGATTGTGAAGTGGGACATAAATAAATATTCTTGGATGCTGAGCGGACTGGGAGCTAAAGGGCAGCGCTATCCGGAAGGTGACAAACGTAATGCAGAGCAGGGGTTAGGTACCAGTATTGGAATTTTAGGAATAATACTAGCTGTGTGCGGTGTTTTCTTTCAGCCAAAGAACTGGGGGTGGTGGGTACTGGGTTTCTGGATGTTCGGAGCAAATCTGTTATTTATTCTCTGGCACCATCGGTGGGATAATCTAACCTTTACAATCCCGAGTTTAATCGGGCTATCTTTATTAGTGGGTCTTGGGGCTTCTGGAGGAAGCTGGAAACCTAACAAGAAACTGATTTATCAGTTACTGTGTCTAATTGTACCGACTTTCTTGTTGCTGACGAATTATTCTCAACTAAATCGAAACACCGATGAGGAAAAGCAAAAACAAAAATACTACCAGAAACTGTCAACAGCCCCCTTTGCCAAAAACAGTGCCATCATATCAACCTATTGGCCAGCCATGCAGTATCGATACCTGATCCATATCGAAGGCGGCCGAGAAGACATGCGGATTCTTTACGAAAGTCCCCAAAACTGGCAAAAGCTGATTCAATACTTTCTCTCCAATGACCAGCAGGTATATCTTTATAGAGGTAGTCTGCAACCAACAACGGAGCAACAGTTCAAAAGGATTACAGAGCCAGATGTTTGGAGCGTCGGATTCGTAAAACTACCTCCACCTGAACAATAGACCCTCGAGATAAAGAAAAGGGGGCCGTTGGTCTGTATTTGGTTCTGTTTCGTTCGATTTCATTCGGAAATCTGTCATCTGAATCCTTCGTCCTGAATGCCACTGCTCAATTCAGCCATTTGCGTATCGCCGGAATTATACCCGCCGTCAGGAGTATCATCGATATCAATCTGAATCCGCCGGCCGGAGACGGCCGGCGATTAGGGTGCGTATCGGACGCGGCAGCCGGGGGCTTCGGTTATTTCGATGGACTCAAGCCGGACCGTGCTCGGCAGTTTGGGAGCCAGCCGGTCATACAGCATACGGGCGACGGTTTCGGCGGAAACATTGAGGTGTTCAAAGATCCCCAATGATTCGAGCCGCCGGCTGCGCAGGTCCTGCAGGATGTTGCTGAGCAGGGATTTCAGTTCTTCAAAGTCGATCACCATTTCATTCTCATCCAGCCGGTTACTGGAAATGGCGGCACACACGTTCCAGTCATGCTCATGCAGAGGTTCCTGCGTGCCGTCGGCGAATGATAACTGATGCTGCGCCTTAAAGTTCATCTCAACGAATAATGTGTACATGGGCAAGCCCTCGCCGGAGTTTCAGGGGTCATCTTATTCTGGGACATCCGGAGCGATTTTGGGACCGTTTTTACGAATGTTTTCGCGCAGCCGTTCATACACGGATGCGGGGATCAGTTTGGAGACGTCTCCGCCCAGAAGGGCCAGTTGCCGGACCATGGTAGAATTGACATAGCCGTATTCTTCGCTGGTCATCACAAAGACGGTTTCAATGCCGGCAACAGTTCGATTGGTCATAGCAAGCTGAAATTCATATTCGACGTCAGAAAGGTTCCGCATCCCGCGCAGCATGACCTGGGCCTTTTGCTGCTTGGCAAACTCCACGGTCAGGCAGTCATAGCTTTTCACCGTGACACGGGGCATATCCGCGACCAGTTCACGGATCATCGCGACCCGCTCTTGCTTGGTAAAAAACTCATCTTTGCCCGGATTTTGGCCGACCGCAATGATGAGTTGGTCAAACAGCTTGTTGCCTCGGCGGATGACGTCCAAATGCCCATTGGTGATTGGGTCGAATGAGCCGGGGAAAATAGCGGTAATCTGTTTATGTTCCATGGTTTTTTCCACAAAAGGTTCGGTTTCTTATTTGCTCATCGCCGTTTCAGGCAGGGGTTCCCGCAAATTGCAGGGCTTGTTTTCGGCCGCGAGCTGATCCATGAAATGTTCCATCGCGAAAAGCCGCTGTTCGGCCATCTGACGGACGGCGTCATAGCGGAAACTTTCTTTCAAACGGGCCTGCCAGTAACCGTATTCCGTTTTGCATTTCCAGCTTTCCAGAATCTCAGAGATGTTTTTGCCGTTGATGATGTGCTGGCGAAGTTCATGCAAGAGGCCGACTGCCCCCATGTCCTCCAGATTGCGCGCGTCAGATAGGATCATTGCCTCGATCATGTCGTTAAAGCGGTTGCAGGATTCCGTGATGATCCGGCCGACTTTGTGAATGCGTGTTTCGGAAAGGACTCCGGATAATGCCTCTGAGGCAATCTTTGCGGACAGACTGTACAGGTCCGTGTCGCTGCCGTCGGCCCGGCTCAACGGCCTGTCGGTGTTCCGGGTTCCGGCAGGGCGTATCAACCCGGAGACGCTGAAATAAGCCGCCGCGATCAGGCACGACCGTTCGATGGAGATCGCCTGTCCGGCCAGTTCCGGAAGCCGACAGATTTTCCCCACATTGTAGGCGATGCGGACAGTGCGGTCCCATAACCAGCGATCCTGTTTTCTGGAACTGGCCGACACATTGAAGGTCCGCTGTGCGAGTTGGCGTATCACATCTGATTCCGTCATGTTTGACTCCTGTATTAAAAGCCGCCGCTGCCGATAATGGCAGGAATGCCTGAGCCGATTTTCAGTTGCCGCAAATCCCGTGGACCGATGGAGCTGCGGGGCGTAAAATTCGTTCCGTTACCGTTATAATCGTTATTAGTGTACCAAACAGATAAAAAAAAGCGAGATCAATTCCGAACTTCTGCATAATTCCCCCGGCCTAAGTGACGATGAATTGGTAGGATTTAAATGATGAATGTAAAATAAAATTGCCAAAAAAACAAAATTATTTGCATAAAAATGATGCGAACTACCGAAATAAACAGTATAATGGCCCCCACTCACGATCAAGGAGTGATTGTGGGGCTGACAAGGATTGGAATTCACAATACAGGGATGTACATGGCCAGGGGTAACCGGAACGTTACAGTTCTTTTTTCGCTCATCGCAGCAATGACCGTCGGCGCACTTATTTTGATGGCGCTGGACAACCATCGCCCCATCGCAGGGGCGTACAGTCTTTCCAGCTATCTGCGGCTGGATCCTGCCGAAAAGACGGTCAAAAACACGCTGAAAGTTTCCCCCGGACAATGGGATCAGGTGGAAGTGTATTACAGTCGCACCGACGGCGGCAACGCCGATGAACTGGCGCTGCTGACCGACTTGGCGACCGGCACCAAGGCCCAGTTTCATTTTGTGATTGGTAACGGCAACGGCGCCCAGGACGGCGCGATTCAGGCCGGCGAGTACTGGAAACTCCAGCGGCTATGCAGCGGCCGCAACGGCGTGGTTCGAATCTGTGTGATTTCCGATGGAATGCCCGAATCGGTCACAGATTGCCAGATTAACCGGACCAATGTCCTTGTCGAGACCCTGGTCCGAACATTTGGAATTTCGTCTCGCAGTATCCGCTATCCCGCCACGTGGAAGATGTAACGGCCCCGATTGCATATCGCAGAGGGTCTTGTTTTTTAAGGTTCATCTCTTTATTTTGCGTTTTTTTTCGCGTTGATTCCGAGTCCCCTTTCTGTGCCGGCCGCGGCCTTTTATAGACCCTCCGCCAACAGCCGTTCCATCGACAACCGAGATTTCCGTTGACGAACCGGGGCTTTTGCGGTATAAACCACTCCCGTGAAACGGCCCTTATGGAGCCGTTTTGTGATGCGGCCTCCTCTGTTCAGGTAATGGTGCCGCATAGAAGTCCCCGTAGCTCAATTGGATAGAGTGTCGGCCTCCGAAGCCGAAGGTTGCAGGTTCGAATCCCGCCGGGGACGTTCAGATAAGTGATTGGCTGTCATGGAGTTATCCTTGGCGGCCATTTCTTTTGGAGAGCCCGAAAGGGGGGCGGGTGCCAAGCGCGTGCCAAAATTCAGATTTAAGGATGCCTCGCTGACGGTTCTTGCCTGCTGGACCAGATCCTCTCGGGCGGCCAGATATAAACGCCTCGTTGTTTCGAAACTAATGCGATAATGTCCATAAGCTATTTCACCTTCGGCAGTTGATCCCAGCGTGTGGTATATTTCGGAGATAAGTGCTTAAACTGAGTATGCCAGGGTTTTGTAAATCCTTCTGCTCCCCAGTGAACAGGACAGATTCCTCTGTAATTGATCTTATCGATAGCCTGCATCAGCCTCTTTGACTTGCCCCTATCGACTCTATCGAAAAGATTTCCCTGTATTTTTTTCTCATCAACGAAATCATGCAGAAGCACTCCTGCTTTTTTATATTCATACCCTTTACGATAGATTTTCTTCAGTCCAAGTAGAGCTTCCTGAATGATTTCTATGCTGTCACTGGTCTGAACAGGAAACTCAATGCCAAATGAATTGAAATACCGTTTTTCAATGAACCGGCTGGTCGTAATAAACACAGTCAATGCCCCTGCCGCTAATTCGCCTTCCCGAAGTTTTTCTCCTGCTCGTGAAGCATACGTCGCAACCGCTTCGTTCAATTCCTGGACCGAGGTGACCGACCTGCCGAACATGCGAGAAACAGCGAGGGATTTCTTGGATGGCGGATTCTGCTCTAATGGGTAACAGCGATGCCCCTGAAGCTCATAGACCGTCCTGACGCCTGCCACACCGAATTTCCTGCGTATCCATCCAATATCAGCCCGAGACAGGTCCAAGGCCGTGAAGATCCCCGCCTTGTTTAGTTTGCGGGCGGTCCGATACCCCACTCCCCAGACATCTGCCACCTCAATTCGTTTGAGTGCTTCTTCAATATAGGGAGAATCGACCAAATTCAAGACTCCGTTGGCCTTGGGTGACTTTTTCGCCAGTTTATTGGCGATCTTGGTCAGCGTTTTGGTCTTGGCAATCCCCACAGAGACGGGTATTCCGGTCCACTGCTTGACGGTATTTTGAATCTGTTGACCATATTCATGTAAAGGAACCTGAATCCCTGTTAGGTCCAAAAAAGCTTCGTCAATGGAATAGATTTCAATCTCAGGAGTAAATTCGGCCAAGGTTTGCATCACCCTTCGGGACATATCCGCATAGAGGGTGTAGTTGGAAGAAAATGACTCGATTCTGTGCTTTTTGAGAGTATCCCGCACCTCAAAAGCCGCCTTGCCCATGGGTATCTCCAACGCCTTGACCTCATTGGAGCGGGAAACAATGCAGCCGTCATTATTCGATAAGACTACAATAGGACTATTCTCCAGTTTGTGATTGAATACCCGTTCACAGGAGACGTAGAAATTATTGCAATCAACTAATGCATAAATCTCGTTCATAATGAATGAATCACATTGGTCACGACTCCCCACACCTGAAAATCAGCGTCTTTACTGATTTCCCGCGAAGCGTAATTCACATTTTCCGGTTCGAGGGTGATTTTCTTTCGGCGAATCCGGATTCGTTTGACGGTTAATTCCCCATCGACCACAGCAATAACAACGTTTTTGTCTTTCGGGTCAATGGAACGGTCCACAATCAGCAAATCCCCATCATGGATGCCTGCACCGATCATCGAGTCCCCACTGACCCGGACAAAGAATGTCGCTGCCGGATTCTTGATTAGATGCTTATTCAGATCAAGCTGGTTTTCCTCATAATCGGCCGCTGGAGAAGGAAACCCCGCTGGAACCTTGGCCTCAAAATACGGTAAGTTTCTCGAGGTGGTTAGATCTGGTCTATGAATGGATTTTATTTTGACTTCCATAAGTTAATTATAACAGAGATCGAACCGACTACAAATATGCTTTTAGGTGAAATCTATAAATGGCTATAAAGGCTTGGCTTATAACCTAAAAAAGAGGTCGGTTAATGGCTATCTCCTCCAAGTGGGGATACCGCAGCATCAAATCTTCAGGGGTCATCACTTTTTGACCGGTCAGGGAGGCTTTTAGTTCGAGGGCGTTTGCGACCTCGGATCCCTGATAATGATTATTCGTGATGACGACAATCGAAGGGTAGATATTCAACAGTTCTCTGATCCGGTCCTTAATCTCAGCCAGTTCCTTGGTGTTATAGTAGTAATCATACGTCTCATCCCGGCTGGATTTTGTAAACCATTTTTCAGCGTTACGACCATGCAGTCGAAAGTAACCCGTATGCCCGATTGAACAGTTCCGGAGATTAAAGGAATCCTTACCTGTGGGATAATCAAGATTAGCTACGGTGACTTGCAGCCGATCCAGAAAATCCAGGGCCTCCGGCTGCTGCCATGACCTGTGGCGGACCTCGACCACGAGATTGAATGCCGCAGAAAACAACTCGATTATCCGGCACAGGTACACCCGATGCTCCGGCGTATCGGTAAAGTCATAGCGGAACTGGATGAGCAAATGCCTCAGATTACCTGCCTGAAGCATCGGTTCAAATCCCTCATGAAACTGTTGGACCATTGTATTATCGATAATGCAATGGTGTGTGAAATCCTGATGGAGCTTAGCGGTGAAGAAAAATCCCTCCTTGTTTTTCGTCCGATCCAGCCAGCTTTGAGATATTTTGGTTTCCGGCGGACGGTAAAAAGTGCTGTTAATCTCAATACAGTCGATATATCTACACAGATAATGTAGCTGGTCTCGCACCCCGGCAGGATAGACAATCCCCTGCCAGTCCGGATACGACCAGCCCGCAACGCCGATGGATATAGGAATCGTCATAGAGATAAATTGTAACGGTGCCGCTCACTTTAGCAAGTGCAATAACTATGCTCTCAAATGCCCCTCAGAGGGACTTTATTGCCCCAGAATCGACGAACGGAAACCAAGGTCTTTAATCAAAATTACAGCTCGAAAGCGGCTCTGTAGAGGACTTAATGACTTGATTTTGAGTTCTTCATTGGCGTGTCGGTGGTTCAGGATGGTTTATTGTCGGTTGCGTATTGTTTCGTCGGTGGACTGTTGACCAAATGTAGT
>Ga0272442_10012552_pt1 | contig 10221 bp, 7 predicted proteins | sample SSMForm2O_FD_200262 | JGI IMG/M metagenome (GOLD analysis project Ga0272442, IMG submission 200262) | Marine sediment archaeal communities from Little Sippewissett salt marsh, Falmouth, MA, United States - SSM-Form-2O | ecosystem: Environmental > Aquatic > Marine > Wetlands > Sediment ... | reverse complement strand
TGAAAGATAAGGAATATCTTTTATTCTGCTTTTGGTGGAAAATGTTTTTTTATCAAAATTAAATAAAGGCTCGTTTGCAAATTTTCTTGTATGCGCATGGAATAATGCTAAAACATACATCTTACGTATTAGCGCATCATTTGAATTTAGATTTAATTCATTCAATCTATAAGTTCTTACACTATCATGAATATCTAATTTATTATTAACATCTTCAAAGAATAATAATTTGTAATCTTCGTGCATTTTTAGATTTTCAACACCACCATATTTTCTCCAGTCATATAGTTGAATCATCTTGGGAAGATAAGGTTTTAAATCGTCTATTTGTTGCAATCTTTTATTCAATAATATTTCTCTTCTTAAAGTTTTATCTTGATTTTTATGATAAATCTTGATATAGATTGATTGTTTTTTTGAATTTACATAATCTGGAAGTTCAAATCTTTTAATGCCTGCAGAGTTTGTTTTATCAGTTACATTTTCAAAAATGGTTTTTTTATTGTTTAATAATTCTATTTCAACAAATCGTGATAATATTTCTTTTATTGGTTCAGGATCAGTGCCAAAGATTCTTTCAAGTATGTTATCTAACTCTTTAGGTTTTGGTGGTTCTGTGTTTGGTTCATTATAAAATACTTCTACTCCTTTAGACTCTAGCCATTTGATTACTGCCCAATTTCTAGTGGTATAGGGAGAAAATTTGTCACAACTATTTAAGTTGAGCATTTTCAAGGACGGCTTTTTTTTATTAAGGCATTCAAATTCATAAAAAATTTCTAAATCTGAAATGTTACTTCCTGCCAATGTTATTTTTTCAAGATTTGAAAACTCTTTTAACGGAGAAAAATCACTTATAAACTGGTTAGAGTTAAATACTTTTAATTTATTTTTAAATGAAGCATTTGAAATTTCATTTAAGGACTTAATTTCTGAAAGATCAGTTAATGTTAATTCTGTTAATGATGAATAATTCTTAAGAAAATTTAGATCTGTAATATTTGTATATCCAATATGTATTTTTTTTAAAGTGTCTGAAAATTTAGCCTTTGCAATATTATTTAAAGAATTTAAATTATTACAAAAATCTATTTGTAATTCTACTAAATTTTTACAATCTGTAATAGGAGATATATCTGAAATATTAGATTCAACAATTCTTAGAGTGTTCAAAGAGTATTTAAACTTACTATTTCGTATACTCTCCAAATCAACTAAATCCATGCAAGAAACTAAGGACAGTTCACTAATTTGAGAATAATTTTTCAAGGGATCTAAATTTGCTACGTGGTTTTTATTTAGAATTAATGTTTTTAATGTTTTACTAAATCTTGCATCTTTTATTCCATCTAGATTATTTATTTTATAACAATAACTTAAATCCAGTTTTTTGAGTGCAGAATAATTTTTAAGTGGTGATAAATCAGATACACCGGTGTGAGATATATTTAAGTCATTAAGTGAGTCTGAAAAAGGAGCATTTCTAAATAAGTCAAGTGAATTCAACTCACTTATCTCAGACATATTTAATGTCACTCCAGTTTCGGGATAAGTTCGTAGATTATAGTCTATTAATTCTTTAAGGTTCATCACTATCACCTTTGTAATTCAGAATAGCTTGTTCAACAATATGACTCTTATTACGAAATCTCTTAGAACGAAGTAATTTTCTTATCTTTTCTATTGTTTTTTCTTCAACTGATATTGATATAATGTGTTTCATACGTATTACCCTGCATAAAACACCTCTTTTATGGAATATCATTCTTATTAATCATATATAAAGCTTGCTATTGTGCTTTGTTATCAAAATTCAAAAGAAACCTTTATAAAACAAACAAAATTCTAACCGACATATGCCTTGGTAGTGTAGAGGTTATCATTGAGCCCTGTCGAGGCTCAGACCCGGGTTCGATTCCCGGCCAGGGCGCTTATTTCGAGCTGGTAGCTCAGTCTGGTAGAGCACTCGGCTTTTAAGCTAAGACTATAGCCAAGAAACCGAGTGGCCGCGGGTTCGAATCCCGTCCGGCTCATTGAGCAATAAGGATTTTTAGTGCAGCTTTTTCCTAAAAAAGATGCGTTTGTATCCCGTCCGGCTCACTTATATTGAGCAAAATGATGAAAATTACCTCTTTTGCTCATATATTTTAGTAAGAATATATAAAAAAATAGAAATCTTTATAAAGAGATGCTATTTTTTGGTGCAATATGAGTAAAAAAACCCTGCCTCAAAAACATATTGATATAAGTTCTCATTTCTTAATACCAGAACACACAATATTGTCTGATAAAGAAAAGCAACAGCTTCTTGAAAAACTTAATATTGAGTTCAGAGATTTACCAAAGATTCTGTCTAAAGATCCTGCATTAAAGGATTTGGATGTTAAACCAGGTGATGTTATTAAGATAACAAGAAAGAGTGAAACTGCAGGCACAACAGTTTATTATAGGGGTGTTGTTAATGCTTAAAGAAACAACATCCAAATTATTGACAAAGAAATATTTTGAAGAATTCTCACTAACAGAATCAAATATTAAATCATTCAATTATTTAATCGAGCATGAACTTACAAAAATTCTTAATGAAAATGCAGAACTAGAACCACAAGTTTTGCCACCAGAAATTGAATCATTCAAGATCAAATTAGAAAAGATATGGATTGAAAAACCTGTAATTATAGAAGCTGATGGTTCAAAAAGACAAATTTATCCTATGGAAGCAAGACTAAGACAATTAAATTATTCTGCTCCTATATTTATTCAGCTCAGTACTTATGTTAATGGTGTTCAACGTGAAACACTAACAACACAGATTGGTAATATTCCTATTATGTTGAAATCAAAATATTGTTATTTGCATAGTTTGTCACCAGAAGAATTAATTGAAAAAGGTGAAGACCCTGATGATCCTGGTGGTTACTTTATTATTAATGGTACTGAAAAAGCACTTGTTATGATGGAAGACCTAGCACCAAATAATTTTTTGGTAGATAAACAAAGTGTAGGTATTTCAAAATATGTTGGTAAGATTTTTTCAGAATCAGGCACATATAAAATACAACATGTTTTTGAACAACTAAAAGATATATTATTCTATATTTCATTCACAAGAGTAAAAAGAATTCCTGTTTTTATTGTGCTTAAAGCATTAGGCATGACATCTGATGAAGAGATAATCAAAGCAATTGATGTTGATGATATTTATATTGATGAAATTTATATGAATCTGTATAAGTTTGCAGAAATCAAAACTCAAGAAGAAGCTCTTGATTATATTGCAAAGAAGATAGGTATAACACAACCATCAGAAATCAGAATTGAAAGAATAAAAAATATGCTTGAAAAATTCTTCTTACCTCATATTGGTATGGAGTCTTCAGATTTAAAACTTAAAGCATATAATTTGTGTAAATACATTAAGTATTTTATTTTATATTCCAAAGAAGCAATCCAAAAAAATGATAAAGATCATCTAAAGAACAAAAGGTTAAAATTAGCAGGTGAATTATTGGCTGATTTAATTAGAGTTAATCTAAAAATACTATTGAATGATGCAGTCTATAATTTCCAAAGGGTTGTTAAGAGAGGTAAATTCCCTAGTCTAAAAGTAATAATCAGAGAAAAATTATTAACATCAAGAATTTATTCTGCAATGGCAACAGGTAATTGGCTAGCAAACAGAACAGGCGTTAGTCAAAGAATGGAACGTGTTAATTACTTACAAACAATCTCTCACTTACAAAGAGTTGTTTCTCCATTATCATCATCACAAGAGAATTTTGCTGCGCGTGAATTACATCCAACCCATTTTGGAAGACTATGCGCAATTGAAACACCAGAAGGTCCAAGTATTGGTTTAAGAAAAAATTTAGCTTTGTTTGCTTCAGTTTCTGAAGAAGTTGAAGAAGATAAGATTATTGACAAAGTAAAAGAACTAGGTGTTAAACTTATCAAATAAAGGTATTAAATAAAATGACTGAAGTATATATGAATTCAAAATATATAGGTAATGTTGATGATCCTATTAAGTTTATAGATTCTTTTAGAGAACAAAGACGGTCAAACAAGATTGATTCTGTTGTTAATGTTCATTATGATGATGAAAAAGATAATGTTATTATTGATACTACATCTGGTAGATTAAGAAGACCATTAATTGTTATCAAGAATGGTAAATCTTCATTGACCAAAGAGATTATTGAGAAACTAAAAAAAGACGAATTAAAATGGAGTGATCTTGTAAATAAAGGTATTGTTGAATATCTTGATGCTGCTGAGGAAGAAAATGCATTGGTGGCATTATCAGAAGATGAAATAACTCCTGAACATACACATATTGAAGTTGCACCTTATGATCTTTTTGGTATTGCAGCTTGTTTAGTTCCATTTGCAAATTATTCTCCACCAGCTAAAATTTTAGTTGGTACAAAAAATCAAAGATTTGCACTAGGTGTTTATTCATCAAACTATCATTCAAGATATGATGTTAATATTAGTGTTCTAGAAACACCGCAAAATCCTATTGTTAAAACAGTAATGAATGATCTATCAGGTTATTCAAAACATCCTTCAGGTCAAAATTTCACAATTGCTGTAATGCAGCATGAAGGTTATAACATGGAGGACGCTGTTATATTGAATAAAGCTTCAATTGAAAGAGGCTTATCAAGATCATTTTTCTTTAGACCTTATGATGCTGAGGAAATTAGATATCCTGGTGGTTTAGTTGATGAAGTAACAATTCCTAATAAAGATACAAAAGATTACAGGACAGAACATGATTATAGATTACTTGAAGACGATGGTATTGTTTATCCTGGTGCAGATGTAACTGAAAGTGATGTTGTTGTGGGTAAAATTTCGCCACCAAGATTCTTAAGTGGTGCTGATGAATATAATTTTGCTGTTAATATCAAGAGAGATTCTTCAGTTTCATTGAAGCATGGCGAAACTGGTGTTGTTGATCAAGTAATCATCACTGAAAATAGTGAAGGTAATAGATTGATTAGAGTAAAAGTAAGAGATGTAAGAATACCTGAAGTGGGTGATAAATTCACATCACGACATGGCCAGAAAGGTGTTGTAGGATTGATTGTACCCCAAGAAGACATGCCTTTCTCAGCAAATGGTATTACTCCTGATCTAATATTTAGTCCTCATAGTTTACCATCAAGAATGACATTATCTCATATGCTAGAATTACTAGCAGGTAAAGTAGGTGCATTATCAGCAAGACAGATAGATGCAACAACTTTTGAGTGCGAATCTGAGGAAGATCTAAGAAAATCTTTACTTCAATTAGGTTTTAGAGATGATGGTACAGAAATTTTCTATGATGGTAAAACTGGTAAGCAACATAGAGCAAAGATCTTTGTTGGTAGTATTTATTATGAAAAATTAGTACATATGGTATCAAATAAAGCACAAGCAAGATCTAGAGGTCCAATACAATTATTAACAAGACAGCCAACTGAAGGTAAAGCAAAAGAAGGCGGTCTTAGATTAGGTGAGATGGAGCAGCAAACTTTTGTTGCACATGGTGCTGCTTTATTACTTAAAGAAAGATTTAGTTCTGATATGACAAAAGTACCTGTATGTAATAAATGCGGTATTATTTCTGTTGAAAATAGATATACAAACAAATTAGTGTGTCCTGTTTGTGATTCATCAAATGATATTGATTATGTTGAAGTTGCTTATGCATTCAAATTAGTATTAGAAGAATTAGAAAGTCTAGGTATTAGACCAAGACTAAAATTAAAGAATAAATTTTAGGTGTAAACAAGATGGAAAACTATGCTTATAAAAAAGTAGATGCAATCGAATTCGGATTTTTCTCTCCGCAAGTAATTAAGAAAATGTCATCTGTAAAGATTGTTACACCAGAATTATATGATAAAGAAGGTTATCCTGTTGATGGCGGTTTGATGGATACAAGATTAGGTGTTATTGACCCTGGTCTTAGATGTAAATCATGCGGTGGTAGAATCAATGAATGTCTTGGACATTTTGGTTATATTGAACTTGCAAGACCTGTTATCCATATCAAGATGGTTAACCTATTATTAGTGTTATTAAGAACAACTTGTAAATCCTGTTCACGAGTATTATTACCTGAAGATCAAATAAAAAAGCTCAAAGAGAAAATAAGAAAAACTGAAGAGCTTAGTGGTATTGATGCTAGACGAAGATTGATCAAGGAATTGATTAAGACATACAAATTAAATAAATGTCCTCATTGTGGTCAAAAACAAAAGAAAATTTCTTTAGAAAAACCAACTACATTCATGGAAGAAGATACAAGAATTTCACCTATTGAAGTTAGATCGAGACTTGAACAGATTCCTGATGATGATCTTGAATTATTTGGTATTGATCCTGATAAAGCAAGACCTGAATGGTTTGTTTTAACAATATTGCCAATACCGCCTGTAACAATGAGACCTTCTATCACACTAGAATCAGGTGAAAGAAGTGAAGATGATCTTACTCATAAATTAAGTGATATTGTTAAGATTAATCAAAGATTATTTGAGAATATTAATGCAGGTGTTCCTGAATTAGTTATTGAAGATTTATGGGAATTATTACAATATCATATCACAACTTATTTTGATAATTCTGTTGCACAAGTTCCACCAGCAAGACATAGATCTGGTCAACCTTTGAAGACAATTAAAGAAAGAATTGAATCTAAAGAAGGTAGAATCAGACATAATCTAGCAGGTAAAAGAACAAACTTCAGTGCAAGAACAGTAATTAGTCCAGATCCTAGATTAAAGATCAATGAGGTTGGTGTACCTCATGATATGGCTGTTGTTTTAACAGTTCCAGAAAAAGTAACAGAATGGAATCAAGAATATCTAAAACAATATGTTATCAATGGTCCTGATAAATATCCAGGTGCAACTTATGTTATTAGACCTGATGGTAAGAGAAAGAGAATTACAGACGAAAATAAAGAAGCAATTCTTGAAGAATTACAACCTGGTTATCTTATTGAAAGACATTTAATTAATGGTGATGCTGCTTTATTTAATAGACAACCATCATTGCATAAGATGAATATGATGCATCATAAAGTAAAGGTATTACCTTACAAAACATTCAGAATTAATCCATCAGTTGCAGCACCATACAATGCAGACTTTGATGGTGATGAGATGAACTTACATATTCCTCAATCAGAAGAAGCAAGAATTGAAGCTTCAATCTTAATGGATGTAAAAACACAAATAATTTCACCAAGATACGGATTAGCAATTATTAGTTGTATTCATGATTCAATATCAGGTAATTATGTTCTAACAAATGATAAAATATATCCAAGACAAGAAGCAATAGATTTGTTAGCAAGTGTTGGTGTTGATGATTTTTCAAAACTATCTAAAGGCAAAGAAGTTGATGGTAAAGATGTAATCAGTGTATTATTACCAAATGATTTTGAGTATGCTGGTGAAGACTCTTCAGGTAATGAATTCATAATTAAGAAAGGTAAATTAATCAAAGGTAAATTAGATAAAGCAAATCTGGGTGAGGGCAAAGGTTTGTTATTAAGAACAATCCATAAACAATATGGTGCTGATACAGCAATGGATTTCCTTGATAAGATTGCTAAGTTAGGTATTAAAGTACTGATGATTGAAGGCTTTAGTACAACAATGTCTGATCTTGATCTTGATAAAAGTGTAAAAACAAAGATTAAATCAATCTTAGATCAAGCTGAGAATGATATTCATGATATTGTTCAAAAATATAAGGATGGTAAATTACAACCTTATCCTGGTAAGACAATGAAAGAAACACTAGAGATGAATATACTTACAAGATTGAATAAAGCAAGAGATGAAGCAGGTAAGATGACTGCACAATTTGGTAAACAAGATACAGGAATGGCTGTGATGCAGAAATCTGGTGCAAGAGGTAATAAAGTTCAGTTTACTCAGATGGCTGCAAGTGTTGGTCAGCAAGCTTTTAGAGGCGGAAGAATCAGTAAAGGATTCAAAGGCAGAACATTATCATTCTATAAAAAAGGCGACTTAGGTGCAGAATCTCATGGTTTTGTTAGAAATAGCTTTAATCAAGGTTTGAGTCCTCAGGAATTTTTCTTCATGAGTATTACAGGTAGAGATTCACTGATGGATACAGCCTTAAGAACTCCAAAATCAGGCTATCTTTATAGAAGACTTGCAAATGCATTACAAGATGTAAGAGTAGATAGAGATGGTACTGTTCGTGATTCAAGTAATAAGATAATCCAATTCAAATATGGTGAAGATGGTATTGATGTTACAAAATCAGAAGGCGGAGAAATTAATGTTAATAATATTATACATAAGGTACTAAATGCTTAAAGGTGTTAAAAGATGTCAAAAGAATATTATGAAAAATATCCTGAACTTCCAAAAAAACTAGTTGATGATGTTTTATCAGCAATACCTGATAAGACACCAAAACCAAAAATAACTAAGATTTTTGAAGAAGTTCTTAAAGAATATGAAGACTCATTGATTGATGGTTCAGAATCAGTTGGTATTATTGCTGCTCAATCAATTGGTGAACCAGGTACACAGATGACATTAGATACAAAACACCAAGCAGGTGTAGCAGAACTTAATGTTACAACTGGTCTACCAAGATTAATTGAAGTATTAGATGGTAGAAAAACCATTAAAACTCCTCAGATGGAAATTTATTTTAAACCTAAATTTAATAATCTTGAGTTTGCAAAAGAATTTGCAATAAGAATTAAAGAAACAGTTCTTAGCGAGATTGCAAACGAGTTTGTTACTGATATTGCAAACAATTCTGTTGAAGTTATTATTGATATGCAAAAGCTAAAGTTTGAAAATATAGATATGGAAACAATAAAAACAAGTGTTTCAAAGAACTTCAGATCAAAAACAATAGAAATTGTTCGTGAAGATACTTTGAGAATCACATTAAAACCAAAAGCAGATATTGTAAAAGATTTATATGAAACAAAAGAAAAATTAAAACATATAAGAATCAAAGGTATTAATGGCATTACTCAAGTATTACCTGTCCAAAGAAAAGATGATTTTGTTATTATTACAGCAGGCGTAAATATGAAAGATATTTTACAGCTTGAAGAAGTTGATGTTAATAGACTATATGCAAATGATATTTTTGAAGTTTACAAAACATTAGGTATTGAAGCTGCAAGAGCTTTGATTGTAAAAGAAATAAGTAATGTTATGAATGAACAAGGTATTGCGCTTGATGTAAGACATACTTTGTTAATTGCTGATACTATGTGTATGTCTGGTAGTGTTAAAGGCATAACAAGATATGGTATTATCAGTGAAAAATCATCAGTTTTAGCAAGAGCTTCATTTGAAACAACATTAAAACACTTGATTGAAGCTTCTTTAATCGGAGAGATTGATCCATTAAATTCAGTTATTGAAAATGTATTACTTAATCAAGAAATATTACAAGGTACAGGTAGTACAAAACTATACCTTAAAGAAGAATAATTTTTATGGTGATTACAATGCAAGACGAAAATATAGAACAAATCCAAGAAAATACCGAACAAAATGACGAAAAATTTGAACAAGTTGAAGAACCATATTATGAAGAACCTGAAAAGGAATCAAAAGTAGATCATAATAAGGAAATTAGAGAAGCTGTTGCTTCAGATAATGCTATTATTGGTTATGACGCTACACTAAAAGCATTGAAATCTGATGTTGTTGCAAAATTGTTTGTTGCAAAAAATATTCCTGGTGCTAAATTTGATGAACTAAAGCATTATGCTGATATTGTTAATGTTGAAGTAATTAAATTAAATATTGATAACGAAGAATTAGGTATCTTATGTAAGAAACAATTTATGATTTCAACTTTAGCTTTGAAAAAACAATAAAAAAGAGATTCTCAAATGAAAGTAAAACTAAATTTTGATGATATTATAAAAATAAACTTTTTTGAAAAAGTGACAAAACTAAAAACAAAAGATAGTTTTTACGATTCTAATCAAGAAAAGCTTGTTTTTGTAGTGCAATTTGGTGAAATTCATAAGCTATTAAAGAGTAAAAAAGGCATAGAAACAATAAGAACTTTAGAAAAAAAGTTTGGTAAAAAATTAAGAATAATTGAGTATAATCCAAATCCTGTATTGTTTGTAAAGAATGCAATTTTACCTTTAAAGGTTGATTCTATTGAAAAACAAGATAATATGATTGTTATCAAGAG
>Ga0272442_10012550_pt1 | contig 10222 bp, 4 predicted proteins | sample SSMForm2O_FD_200262 | JGI IMG/M metagenome (GOLD analysis project Ga0272442, IMG submission 200262) | Marine sediment archaeal communities from Little Sippewissett salt marsh, Falmouth, MA, United States - SSM-Form-2O | ecosystem: Environmental > Aquatic > Marine > Wetlands > Sediment ... | reverse complement strand
CCTCAGCCGCTCCCGTCCCAGTTCTCCCGTCATGAAGTTTCTCACCCGTTTCGTGTTATCGATTCCGCCCTGCACTGGCCGGGGACAATCGATGAAGACGTTGTTCAAAATCGGACTCTGGCCTCCCCCGTTGAACTTGATGACGCCCGTGTTTCCCGTTCTATAGAAGACGTTTCCCACCACCGTGGCCCCAAAGGTGCAGCAGTCGTCGAAGAAGATGGCCTGGACTCCGTGTCCTCCCTCGTGAGCATTGTAGATGTCGTGAAAGAAGTTGTGACGGATCACGTTTCCTGATTCGCTGGGATCTCGTCCCATGTAAATCGCGGCCTGGTCGGAAATATCCTGCACCACGTGGTGGAAGTGGTTGAACTCAATGAGATGATCGTTGCCGTGTAGAAGAACGGCCTGACCGGGACAGTCATGGATGTGGTTGTGCCGGATGGCGTTTCCCACCCCGTCCACATTGATGGGCGTCCTGTACATCCGGTCCCATCGATTCACGTGATGGAAATGACAGTTCTCCACCCTGTTGTTTCCAGGGGTAAGATCCTTCCGATCTCCTCCGCCGAGGACCACCCCGCCAGCCCCTGTGTTGTAGATCTCGCAACCTTCGACGGAGTGTCCCGTCCCCGCCCTTCTATCCCATGCCGTGTTTGCATAGATGTAGTTGAGGAGGGTGCCCAGCTCTCTGGACGTGGGTACCCACTTCGCGTCGTCGACGCCCTCGCCGTGCGCGTTGTGCCATCCGTCAGGAAGTCCGCTCGCCCCCTGCCCCATCTGCACGGCTACGATCCCTAGACTGCGGAAGGTACAGTCCTTGACGGTCACGTCCCTCCCTTCTTCGATGTATATGCCGTTCCCTCTGGCATTCTCAAACGTCAATCCCTCGAAGGTCACGTCCGCCGCGTCTTCCACTGCGATCATGGGCTCTTCCATGAGGGACACCTGAATGAGACTCTCGCTGATGTCCCCTGGAGGAAGGAATAAAAGGACTCCTGAAGCCTTGTCCACACAGTACTCGCCTGGCGCGTCGATCTCTTCCAGGAGATGGAGCGCATACCACTTGGTAAACCCCCTTTGATGGAGACTGTAAAGATGAGGTTGAACCGTCTTGATCGTGCCCTTCTCCAGGTCGATCGAATCCACCTTCACGGTGTCGTCGGCAAATCCATAGTTGAAAATCCCCGAAATGTAGAAATCGTCCGCCTCTCCCCATCTCTCGATCCGAGGAGTTTCCGCAGCGAAAACCGCCCCCCTGTTGGAGTAGTCCCCGTTCCTCGGACAGCTTCCAGGATCCAGCACCTTGCCCAGAGGAATCTCCTTTTCTCCCAGGTTCGGCCATCGGGCAACCTGGCAGGCCTCGCCATCGATGAAAAGCTCCAGCGGCGCTTCCTTGTAGCTCCTGGAGAAGCCCCTGGGTCCCAGCTCGCCGTAGTCAGTGATCCCCAGCGCCTTGAGGTCGATCTGCAAGACGCGATCCCTGGAGGAAGGAGGCAATCTGTCGAGGAGTCTTTGGTCCCTCACGGGCGTCGCCTTTTCCGGGGGAATCACTGCGCCGCCGTCGAGAACGGCTTCCTCCCCTTTGAAGCTCGCAAACAAGGTATGGGAATCCCGTTCGTCCAGTTCAAAGGTCTGAGATCTGAAGTGGCGCCCCCCTCCGAGGAAAACCTTCCCGCCCCCGACCTTTCTGAGACGATCCCTTGCTTCCTCGAAGGAGGCTAGAGGCGCCTTCCGTGTGCCTTTCGCAGCATCGTCCCCTAAAGGAGAAACGTACAGCGTCTTTGCATATCCCAATCCAGTCAAAGCCATCAGAGCCATCAGTGTGGTAACGCGTTTCCGCATAGTCCCTACCATCCCCAACCTCCTTCACTATCACCTTCCCATCACCGCGCGGGTCCGGTGAAGCCCTATCATGCAGTCCTTGCCGTCAGGGCATCCCATGGCGCTCAAAAGGCGCGGATCTCCACCTGCTTCGCGGCACCGTAGGAGGCTTCATAACGATCCAAGGCCTTGGGGTCGTTATCCAAAACCAGAAAGCGAACAGCCTCCAACGCATCGAGTTTCACGCTAACAGACTTGGTCTTGGCCTTAAAGGAAATCTCGCTCGGCCCCTCCGGAGCAAGAGCGATACACGACTTCGGCTCGATCCAAGGAGGAAGATCCAAGGAGATCTTCACCTCTTGGGCCTGAGTCCATTGATAGGCTTCGTCATCGATCTTGTAGTCCACATTGGTGATTGGCAAAAAGATGCGCTCCCAAGCGACCAAAGGAGCCACATCCACGGTTTTTGGACATCTGACGTGGAGTGCAGCCGGTTCGCTGGAGAGCAGATCCTCCCGCGTCATCACCAAGACGCGGTTCCATCCCTGGACCGCTTCCCTTAGATCAGGATATCTCTCTCCCATACTCTTCTTGAAAGTGAACCAGAGAATACCCTTGGCGCCACGTCCCACGTTAAAAAGAAGCTGCGCTGCTGCCTCTTCCGGGGTGGGCACGGGACGTTTCGGACGCTCATCCCAGTTGAAGATGCCTTGCGTCCACACCCAGGTCGGCTTCGGATAGGTCGCGTACCGAAGGTCCCGCGTGTAGTAGGCCGTCTCCTCGAGCCGCGTACCGTATAGATGCGGCCAACGGCTCGTCGTAGGCGCGGTGACACAGTAATGGTCGTGTCCTGCAATATCCGTAATGAAAGCGTATTTCATGAACTGCACATTTCTACACAAATTGACCAGCGTGGGCTTGCTTCGATCAATTCGATGGGTCGCCTCTGCCGAAGTGAAGATCATCTGTGGTGTCTTGTTCCAATCAGGCTCGTCCTGAAGATACCAACAATTCACTACGGGGTGATCTGACAAATTTCTGATCTGATCGACATTCGGGTACACGCCCGTGTGAACCATGCTGTGGAAACCAAACTTGGCAGCATCCTGGCTATAGAATGGATCTGTCGGCGAGCCCCCTTTCATTAGCGTATCGATGTGATGTTGCCTGGTGATGGCATAGGTGTCAGGTTCCGCGCCCCATGTGCCAATGGGAAAACGGTCAGGGAAGGCCGTCCTATGACCGCAAACGATTCTCTCCCCCTCCTTATCCCGCAGTTTCACCTTGGCAATCACCGTTTGACCTGTATGGAGAGGTCCGCTCAAAGAAGCTCTTGCAATGGCAAGACACGCCGGATCGATCGAGTCAGCCGACCAGCGCACCTCCTCCACGCCGACGTTGGCGATTTCTAAGGCGAGAACCTCCACAGAGTCTGAACCATGGTTCTGGACAAACACATCCACGGTCTTCATGTCCCGGTAGACGCGGAGGAAAGTGATCTGAATGGGATCCTTCTTCAGAGAGGTCTTAATCCAGCCTCCGGGCGGCCATCCTCTCCCTGACAGGGAGAGATGAAACTTCTTTCCTTGCTGGAAATCAGCGGACACGGCGCAGATCTCCAGCACGGTCATGGCCCCCGGGGCCAGGTTCCGCTCAAGAAGCCTGTCCCAGGCAACCGCGCCGGTGAGTCTGTAGCTGCTGCCACCCTTGCCGTTGGCCGACCAGGAGTTCAGATGGAAGACCTTGTCCGAAGCGTTTCTGAGATAGGCAAAAACGAGCCCCCCTTGATTGGGCTGTTCATTGACTGGTTCGAAAGCGTTCTCTGTCTCGTAAACAACAGGCCTGAAATGAACGTAGTCGATTTCAATGGCCTGCTTAGCTGACGCGTCCACAGACCAGACCAGCAGCAGGGAGAGGGCCCAGAAGACTACAAGGCGTCGTCGATTCTGCAAATAGGGAATCACAATCAACATGAGAAGATTCCTTCGCATCTCCATATCTCGTTCTTCAGACATGCCAAGGACTCCGCATCGGCACATTCACCAGCGCGTTGGCCTCGTCATCGTTCAAGAACTGTGCTTGAACATTGTCCCAGGAAAGCGGCCTATTCAACCTGTAGCAGATATTGCCCAGGTGACAAACTGTGGCGGAACTCCCCCCGATGTCCGCGGTACAGATGGGATCCTTTCTGGTCTGGATACATTCAAGCCAATTGGCGTGATGATTGGTGCTTTCATAGAGATGGATTTCCTCAGGACCGATAGGGATCTTGTCCAGCCCCTCCGGATCCGTATACAGAAATCCTCTATCGACCACGATATTCCCGTTCTCGCCGCGAAAGTCGACCCCTCTCTTTCCTCCGCCGTGAATCATGGCCACCCCGCCCTCATACTCATAGGTGAGACGAGGGAACTCAGCTCCGTCAGGAGGATGGACCCGAATAGGAGCGGATCCGTCCATACCCAACGCCCACTGGGCAATGTCGAAATGGTGAGCCCCCCAATCTGTCATGCCGCCGCCTCCGAAGTTCCAGTATTTCCGCCATGCAGGGAAATGCGCTCGGGCTTCCGCCGGGGAGAGGTCATGGTGATAGGGCCGCCAAAGAGAAGGACCTAGCCACATGTCCCAGTCCAGCAGTTGAGGCACAGGCTCTCCAGGGAGATCGCACAACTCTGGAGGTCCTCCCACGTTCACATGGATGGTGTGTACTCTCCCGATCCTGCCGTTTCTCACCATTTCACAGGCCAGCCGAAACTCCCTTCCCGACCGCTGCTGGCTGCCCGTCTGAAACACGCAGCCGTAACGCCTGGCCGCCGCCGCCAACGCTCTCGCTTCACCAATGGATCGCGTGAGAGGCTTCTCGCAGTAGACGTCCTTGTTGGCCTTGATCCCGGCCATGGCGATGGGTGCGTGCCAATGATCAGGCGTCGCGATGAGAACGGCGTCGATATCCTCGCGTGTCATGATCTCTCGAAAATCGCCGTACGCGGCGCATCCTCTGTAGCTGCCCTTCTCTTTCCTCTTCTCGCAGGCTCTTTCCACCACACCTTTCGCCTCCTCCAGGCGGTCCGACCAGACGTCGCACACGGCCAAGATCTGCACATCCTTGTTGCCAGCCAACGCATAGAGATGACTGAACCCCTGCTTTCCAATACCGATGAGCCCGAGGGTGACGCGTTCGCTGGGGGACACGCTGCCGCCCCGCCCAAGGGCCGAGGCAGGGAGGATGATGGGTGCGGCAAAGACGCCTGCCGCGATTCGGGCTGAGTCCCGAAGAAATTGCCTTCGATTTCGCATTCTTCCCTTATCCTTTCCTGGTGGATGCTCTCCCGACGCACGTAGCAACGGTAGCTGCTTGTTGCGGAAAGCAGAGCAGCTGGAAGTTCCCCCGCGAGGAGAAGGGACTTGTCTTGGCGGGTTCGGGGACGGGCCGATTACCGAGCGAGAACTCGGTCCCTCGGACCGTTCCCGTCCGCGCAGCCTCGTATCAAGACCATTCTAACGAGCTGAGCATGAGCCAAGACAACTCCCTACTCCTCGCGGGAGGGGACCCCGTGGCCTTTCCGCAACAGGAACCATCTAAAATCATAGCACTGCAGACGGTCTCACAGCAGACCCTCGGTCCTCGCAGGCAGCGTTTCCTGCTATCCTGGGGAAACGAAACAAAGGAAGGAGTCGCTTTTGAGGACGTTCCCTGCCGCTTTTCTCCCTGCCTTGCTACTGACTTTCACGGGTATGTCCCTGGCGGCGACTCTTGGAGAGATTCGAGATAAGACGCTGATTGTATGGGTGTCCCCGTCCGATCTTGATCAGAGACGCGGAAGCGCTCTCACCTTGGATGACACGGCCAGCCATTTCGACGGGATCGTCTTCGCGGAGCTTTCTGAAAAGCGCTGGATGGCTGGCAGCAACTATCACGATAGGAGCCAAAGGGATCAAGAGAACTATGCCCAGGAAACAGTGAGAGCTGGCACGCTTGTGCAGATGGCTATCACATACAAAGGAAACGAGATCACTCTGTACCGCAACGCAGAGCTCTACGCCCGCTATACGGTCGAGTCCCAGCAAGTTTTCCCGCCTGAAAGCGTCATCGTGTTCGGACGAAGACATCTAGAAGCCAGGGACAATTCCTGTTTCAGAGGCAAAATTGACGATGCGAGAATCTACCCGGAAGCCTTGACGCAAGGGGAACTTTCGGCTCTCAAACCCGGCCTGCCTGGAGACAAGGATCCCTGGGCTTGGTTTACTTTCGAAAACGGGAATCCCCAGGATCTCACGGGACGCTTCATGGAAACGGTTCTTTTGGGGGGAGCGAAAATCGAGGATGACTGTCTCGTTTTAGAAGGCCTTGAACCCACGATGGTGGCGGCTCCTCCGGGCTTCTTCTCCACGGATCTTTGGAAGCCGAGCAACCAAAGCCAGGATGCGCTTACAGAAGCTCAACGGAAACATAGGGAGCGATTGCTGTCCGATCCGCATCGTCCCACCTGGCATTTTGTGAGCCCTGAAGGGCCCTGCATGCCTTTTGATCCAAACGGAGCCATCTTCTGGGAGGGCAGGTACCATCTCTGCTATATCTTCCAGGACGATAGAGGACACTGCTGGGGACATGCCTCGAGCGCCGACCTCTTGCACTGGCAGTGGCACGATCCAGCTCTATTCCCTGCTCCTGGCGACGTGGACAAGGGTATCTTCAGCGGCAACTGCTTCGTCAACAAGAAAGGCGAAGCCACGATGCTCTATCACGGCGTGGGTGCGGGAAACTGCATCGCCGTCTCTTCTGAGCCGGGTCTGGATCACTGGATCAAGCCTGAGTTCAATCCCATCGTTCCCATTCCTCCTGAAGGGAGTCCAGAAAGCAAGCTATATCGCTCTTGGGATCCTCACGGATGGCTGGAAGGAGACACCTACTACGCGATCTTCGGCGGTAATCCGCCTACGTTGTTCAAAGCCAAGGAACTGAACGACTGGTCTTACGTTGGCAATTTTCTCCCCAACGACATGCCGGATGTGGATGACTTCGAAGATGTGTCTTGTCCCGACTTCTTTCCCTTGGGGGACAAACATTTGCTCCTTTGCATCAGCCACCCGCGAGGATGCAGGTACTATCTCGGTCGGTGGGAAGACGAAGTTTTCCGTCCTGAGAGCCATCACAGGATGAACTGGCCGGGAGGGACCTGTTTCGCGCCGGAGAGCCTTTTGGACGGTCAAGGACGTCGCATCATGTGGGCCTGGGTGTTGGATCGAAGGCCTGGACACCCCTACGGGTGGAGCGGCACCATGACCATGCCAAGGGTCCTCTCCCTGAGGGAGGACGGCTCCCTCGGGATCAATCCGCCCAAAGAGCTGGAGTCCCTTCGAACGAAGCAGCAGGCTCTGGGACGGGTCGAGATCAAGGAGGACGAGATGATCCCTCTCGACCTTCAGGGAGACAGCCTAGAACTCGCCTTTACCATCACGCCTCAGGACGCCAAACGATACGGCGTCAAAGTAAGATGCTCTCCTGATGGTTCGGAAGAGACCGTCGTGGCCGTCGAACCCCAAGAGAATAAACTCTCCATCGATGTATCCAAATCCAGTTTGGCTGACATATGCCATTACACTTTTTGCATGAAGGGCGGTCCCAATCCGGAAGTGACTGTGCAGTCCGCCCCTTTCCAGCTCCAGGAAGGGGAACCTCTGCAACTGAGAATCTTCCTCGACCGCTCCATCCTGGAAGTCTTCGCCAATGGCCGACAATGCGTGACGCAGCGCATCTATCCCGTCAGGAATGACAGTCTAGGCGTAGCCGTCTTCAGCCAAGGAGGATCTGTGGCCGTCGAGGGGATAAAAGCTTGGACTCTATCTCCAACCAATGCTTGGTGAGGATCCCGATCCACGTTTGGTGAAGAAACAAGCGAAGGATGTTGATGATGAAAAGTTGGTTCGGAAGAATAGGTTATGTTGCGCTTTTACTGAGTTGTTCTGGAGCGGCACGCTCAGGGGAGGAACCCATGTCGCAGTACAAGACCTTTGGCACCATGGGGAAGGAGTTGAGACCTCTTTCTCGTGATAAGGAAGCGGAGCTTTTTTCTCATACTGGGCGTGGGTGTCTCACCCATATGTGGTTTGGAGGAGACTTCAAGAACTATGGACTGACTCGATTGCGGATCTATGTGGACGGCGAGAAGGATCCTTCTATCGACATGGAAATGGGAATGGGACACGGCATCGGCTTCCAGGAAGCGGCCGCTCCGTGGGGAATCGCCCGCATGGGCAAGACAGGCCATCCAAGCGGCATTTACAACACCTACCGCATTCCCTTTGGGAAAAGCGTTCGCGTCACAGCCGAATTGCACGAGAGCGTCGAGGAGAGTCCCAATTTCTGGTGGATCATTCGTGGGACGGAGAACCTTCCTGTCGAGGTGGCCGGCGTTCGTTTGCCTGCCGAGGCTAGGCTGAAGCTCTATACCCTGGAAGGCTATGTGGCCAGTCCTTTGGAGGAGTTCTCGATCTGTAAAAGCGAACAGGCGGGAGTTTTGTATCAAACCACGATCGCCGCAGACAGCACCAACCTGAACTACTTGGAAGCCTGCGTCAGGGCATACATCGATTGGGCTAAAGAACCGCTTCTTCTCTCTTCAGGACTCGAAGACTATTTTCTTGGCACCTACTATTTCAACAGGGGAACCTATACCACGCCCACAGCAGGCTTGACGCATATCGACCCCAAGGCAGGCACCTTCTCCGCCTATCGTTTCCATGATGAAGATCCTGTCTTCTTTTCGAAGGGCTTCCGGCTCGCCCTTCGGTGCGGTGAGAAGCTTGGAGACCATGTCTACGGTAATCCCCAAGACACCACGTACACCACGTACGTGTGGGTCTATGAATGGCCGACGTCCTCGTCCCAGTGAGCTGATCTGTATGAAATCGTGTGCTCCCTTGGACGCGGTCTCATGCTACCCTCATAAAATATGAGTGAAAAACGCCTGCCTCGCCCATGGCTCCTGCCGGCGATGACTGTCCTGGTTCTGCTTCTTGGGACTGTCTTCTTTCTCTTTCGGAGACAAGACTGGCCTCAAGACGCAGCAGCACCCTCCTTCACGGCGTTTGCTTCCCCCTACCCTGAGGAAGCTGCCTGGCCGGCAATGAGAGGGGATCTGAAGAACTCAGGGCGGGGCAAGGCGGAACTGTGGGAGAGCTATCGAGGCGACCAGGGAGAGATCGTTCACTTCAAAACCGACAATGGAATCTTCTCCACGCCCGTCATCGATGATAGGGATCGGGTTTATGTGGGAAGCGCGGACAAGCGGTTCTATGCCTTGGACCCATCCACCGGGGAGACGTTGTGGATTCTCGAAACGAATGAAATCATCGACTCGGCGGCGTGTCTGGGCCCGAACGGTACGGTCTATTTTGGTGGAGGCGACGGCAAGATCCACGGATTGACGATAGAAGGAAAGGAACTGTGGACCCTCAATATTCTGGAGTCCCGCAAACAACAACAGTGCAGCCTGAGCACCAACTACTGGTTTGAAGGAAACGTGGTCCTGGGACCGGACGGAGCGCTCTACGCACCCAACGACGATTTCCTCTTGTACAAGATCTCCCCCGAGGGACGCGTTCTCTGGGGTTTCAGGACTGGCTTCCTGATCTGGGCCGCTCCCTGCTTCGACGAGCAAGGAAACGTCTATCTGTCCAGTTTCGACGGAAATCTCTACTGTTTGGACTCGGTTTCAGGACGCCTCAACTGGCAGGTGACGCTGGGGAATGCTTTGGTTTCTTCGCCTGCGTTGGGATCCAATGGACTGCTCTACCAGGGATGTATGGACGGTTCCCTCTATGCGGTGAACACGAAAACGAGGAAGGTGGAATGGTCATTCCCAACAGGAGGCCACCTCTACGCGTCCCCGGCCTTGAGTTCCGACGGTAGCGTCTATATCGGATCCACCAGCGGCCATCTCTACGCGGTGAACGGGACCACAGGGAAGGCTTTGTGGTCCTTCCAAGCAGGAGATTCCATACGCTCCTCGGCCTCGCTGGGTCCTGACCCGGAGGGAACATCGCCCTACCTGATCTACTTTGGAGGGGGTAACGGCAAGGTGGTTGCCCTCGAACCTTCAGGGAAAAGACGGTGGGCGTACGACACCCTTCATCGAAGCTCCCGGGTTGACTACCCCAACATCAACGCTTCCGTTCCTTTGGGGACAACCGGACTTGCCGCGGCGTCTGCCAACGGAGAGGTGGTCTGGATCCCTTACGATGCGTATCTGAGAAAAGACTCACGTGGGATGGAGGCTGGACCTTTGCCGCCCTCCTCAACCCAGAGGGCATGGGTTCGCGTGAACCCCGGTGGACTCTTGGACGAGGCACCCATTGGCGAAGAACCTGTGAAAATCCCCCCCACAGAGATCTTGAGCCT
>Ga0272442_10012546_pt1 | contig 10224 bp, 7 predicted proteins | sample SSMForm2O_FD_200262 | JGI IMG/M metagenome (GOLD analysis project Ga0272442, IMG submission 200262) | Marine sediment archaeal communities from Little Sippewissett salt marsh, Falmouth, MA, United States - SSM-Form-2O | ecosystem: Environmental > Aquatic > Marine > Wetlands > Sediment ... | reverse complement strand
CGGCCTTTATAACCGCCACCAATATGCAGAGCGTGAGCGGGAGCTCGTAGGCGAGGACGAGCTTCATCTCGCGGCTGCCGCCCACCGAGGCCAAGGGATTGCGCGAGGCGAACGCGCCTATCACCAGAGCCACAGCCGGGCCCGTGAGGAGGTACAGGGCGACGATGACGTCGCCGACGAAGGTTTGTGCCGCCGGGGCTATCTGGCTCTGCCAGACGAGCGTCGCCGCCAGCGTCGCCGTCGATAGGGCGAAGACCGGCGCGCCGAGGAACACCCAGCGCACCCCCTCGGCCGGAACGATGGTCTCCTTGCCGAGGAGTTTCACTACGTCGTACAGGGGCTGGAGCAGCGGCGGGCCCACCCGCCACTGAACGCGGGCCGTCACCTTGCGGTCGACCCAACTGGCGAACATGCCCAGCGCGGCTGAGAAGACGAAGCCGGGATAGGCGACGACGGCTGCGGCGGCCTTCAGGGCTTCCATCAGCGTTTGCCTCCCGCGTGACGCTCCGCCGCGCGCTCCTCGCCGAGACGCCACGACACCGCGCGCACGGCTATGCCGGGCGTTACACGCTGAACCCACTCATCGTCCAGAGAGTCGAGGTCGACGAACGAGAGGGCGTTCTCCGGACACGTGCCTATGCAGACGGGGAGCTCGCCGGGGGCGAGCCGGCCCTCGCAGACGTCGCAAAGCGACAGGGCGTAGGGTATGGTTTCAAGCTGGATGGTCCCGAAGGGGCAGGCCAGGACGCACGACCCGCAGGAGATGCAGCGGAGGTTGTGCCTGTGGACGACGCCCTGCTCGTCGCGCTCGAGCGCGTCGCGCGGGCAGGCGTCGATGCACGTGCCCTCCTCGCAGCGGCGGCAGACGCCGGCGAACGCCGCCGCCTCGCGCACCGCCGTGATGCCCGTGTTCGACGGGTGGAACGGATAGCTGCACTCTATCGCGCACTCGCGGATGCGACCGCACTCCGTGCACTTGTCGAGGTCTATCAGAAGCCCCAGCGCCATCTGTCTGTCTCTCCCCTAGTCGTACTGCGTTGCATCAGTTCAGCTACCCGTCCACGCCCCCCATCCGCCCCGGCCCCCTGCCGGCCCCCTAGGCGAAGATGCCGGGCAGGTCGGCTATCTGCTCGAAGGTGAACACCGGGCCGTCCTTGCACACGTAGTAGGGACCCAACATGCAATGGCCGCACTGGCCCAGACCGCACGACATGTTCTTCTCCATCGAGAGATATATGCGATCGGGCGTGTAACCCACGTCCTCCAGCGTCACAGTGGCGAACTTCATCATGATGGGCGGGCCGCACACGACGGCCACACCCTCGCCGACCTCGTCGCGGACCTTCTCGACGAGCATCGTCACGACACCGACGTTTCCCTGCCAGCCGTCCGAGGCGGCATCGACGGTTGTGAGGACGCGGACGCGCTCGGGCGAGAGGCGGGGCCAGTCGTCGTGCACGGACTTCTTGTACACGATGTCCTGCGGCGTCTTCGCCCCGTAACAGACCGTGATGGGGCCGTAAGAGGGCAGGTCGTCGAGGAGCGTGAGGAACAGGGAGCGCAACGGGGCCAGCCCGACACCGCCGCCGACTATCAATATGGGTTTGCCGCGGTAGTCGTCGAGGGGATAGCCGGCGCCGTACGGTCCGCGGACGGCGACCTGGCCGCCCGGAGCAAGCGCGTGCATGGCCTCGGTCACGCGGCCGGCGCTCATTATCGTGAACTCCATCTCATCCGAGGTGCCCGGGCGCGAGGACGGCGTGAACGGGGCCTCGCCGACGCCCGGGACCGTCACCTCCATGAACTGGCCCGTCGCAAACCCCAGCGGCATCGCCAGGCGGAGGTGGAACGTTTTGATGTTGGGCGTCTCGTCGACGACCCTGGTTATCTCAGCCGGCACGGGCTGGTAGGGATTCTTCATGCGGCCTCCTCCGCCTTTGCGAGGACCGTTCTCATGTCTATGCCGCCCGGGCAGGCGTCGATGCACCGCCCGCACCCCGTGCAGGCCTCGAAGCCGTAACGGTCGAGGAAGTACTCGAACTTGTGGCGGTAGCGGTGCTGGAAGCGCTCGGCGATGCGGGGGCGCGGGCTGGCGCCGCCGGCGACGCGCGCGAAACCGCCGTAGGCGCAGCCGTCCCACGAGCGCAGCCTGGAGAAGCCCGAAGACGCGGCGTGATCGTGCAGAAGGAAACAATGGCACGTGGGGCAGGCAAACAGGCACGCCGCGCACTCGACACAGTCGGCGGCGGCGTCCGTCCAGACCTGCGAGAGGACCGTGCGCTGGAGGACGTCCTTTCGCGGGAGGCTCCAGCCGAACTCCCGTGCCGCGTGCGCTAAGCCCTCGGCCGCGCTGTGACGGGACGCGTCGCGCGCCGCCAACATCTCGGGCGTGGCCTCCGTGAAGAGATCGGAATGCTTGGCGATAAGGTCCTCGCCCATGGGACCGCCCGCCTCGACCACGTAACCGCCCTCGACGGGCGAGAGGTTGAGATCGAAGCCGCCGGTGGGCCAGGGGTCCTCGCCGAGCATCGTGCAGAAGCAGGACTCGCGCGGGGAGGCGCAATCGGCGCTTATGACGATAAGTGCCGCCCTGCGGGCCTCGTAGAGGGCGTCGCGGTCCTCGCCCTGGAGGAACACGGCGTCGAGGACGCGCAGCGAGCGCAGGTCGCAGGCCGAAAGGCCGACGAGGACGAGGCCCTCGGGCTCGGGCGCCGGCTCGGGCTGGCTGCCCACGCCGTAGACGGCCACGCGCTCGCGCGGCGGGAAGAGAAACGTCTTGGCCGGCTGGACCGCACGGGCGGAGCCGAGGTCGAGGACCGCGCCCTCCCGGTAGGGGCCCAGCACCGGCGGGCCGCCCTCCGTCGCCAGCGGCGCGATGACGCGCCGGCCGTCGCCGAGGGCCGAAAGCAACCGGCCCAAACCGTCCGTACTGAGGTAGCGCGGCGTCATTCGCTCGCCTCCGAATCAGCAGCCTCCACCGGCCCGGAGGCCGCGCCCCCCACCGGGAGCGATACCGTGAAGGTCGTGCCCTCCCCCACCTCGCTCTGCACGCTTATGCAGCCCCTGTGGGCCGTCACTATCGAACGCACCAGCGCCAGGCCCAAACCCGAGCCCGGCTTGGCGCGCACGCTCTCGTCGTCGCCGCGGAAGAACTCGTCGAAGATGAACGGGATGTTCTGGCGCGGGATGCCCAAGCCCGTGTCGGACACGCGGACGATAACCCGGTCGCCCGACTGCTCGAGATCGACGTCGATGCGCCCGCCCTCGCGGTTGTACTGGATGGCGTTGGATACGAGGTTGGAGAAGACGTGAGAGAGGGCCTCCGCATCGCCCGTGACGTGGCACGGCCCGGGCGGGGACTTGTAGGAGAGCGTTACCGACGCGTCCTCGGCCTCGGCCTCAAGCGTCCGGCATACGTCCCCGACGACATGGGACAGGCTGACCGGCCCGGAACCGGCCGCGATGCGCCCGTCCGCCATGCGCCCCACCGCAAGCCAGTCGCTGACGAGCGAGAGGAGCCTCTCGACGCGGGCGCGCGTCTGCTGGAGGATCTTGCGCTGCTCCTCCAAGAGCTCGCCCGCCATGCCGCCGAGGAGGACCTCGAGGTACTGATCGACGGCAACAAGCGGCGAGCGCAACTCGTGCGAGACGAGCGAGATGAGGTTGCCGCGAACGCGCTCGCGCTCCTGGCGCAGGCCCTCGGCCGCGGCGGCCAGCCGCCGGCGCTCTAAGCCCCGCCGGGCCACCGCGCGCAGATGCTCGGGCGTGAAAGGCTTCGGCAGGAACTCGTACGCCCCCTGCCGCATCGCCTCCACCGCCGCGTCCACCGTCGCAAACCCCGTTATCATCACCGTGACCACCGTCGGGTCCTCGTCGCGGATCTGCTGCAGAAGGGACATACCGTCGATGCCCGCCATCTTCAGGTCGATTAGGACGAGATCCGGCCGCTCGGACCTGAGCAGATCCAGGCCGCTGCGGCCGTCGGCGGCGCCGACCACGGAGCACCCGAGCGAGGACAACGCCTGCGCGCACGCATCGCGCATGTCCTCCTCGTCGTCGATGATGAGAACCATGCTCGGTTCACCCATTCGCCGCAGCCCCAGTCTCGGGCCCGGCCGGGCCCGTGTGGGCTCACGGCACTGCAATAGGCATGCCAGATGGACGAGCTAAGGCGGGATTGTCCGCGTAAGGCTATGGGAGAGAGGGGATTGCAGATGGAGAGCGGGGACGCGAATTGGCGTGCACCCCAACGCACCCGCCCGGCCGGGTGGGGAGAAACGCCCCAGGTGGTGGGGAGGTACGCCGCAGGCTAGAGCTCGTACTTGGCTATCTTGCGCTGGAGCGTCTTGCGGTCGATGCCCAGCGAGCGCGCCGCCCGGCTGCGGTTGCCGCCGTAGCGCGCCAGGACACGGCCGATGTGCTGGCGCTCGACGTCGTGAAGCGTCAACGCCGAAGCCTCCGCCGGGGACGGCCCGAACTTCTCCCCCACCCCCACGCCGCAGAGGACAAGATCGTCGGCGTCGATGCGAGAACGCTCCGCCAAGACCACCGCGCGCTCGATGGTGTTCTCCAACTCCCTCACGTTGCCGGGCCAGTCGTAGGAGAGGAGTATGTCGCACGCGTCCGCCGTCAGCTCGGGCGCCGGGCGACCGTCCTCCTCGGCCGACCAGCGACGGAGGAAGTGCTCCGCCAGCGGCAAGACGTCCTCGCGGCGGCGGCGCAACGGCGGCAGGAAGATGGGAATGACGCTCAGGCGGTAGTAGAGGTCCTCGCGGAAACGGCCGGCGCGGACCGCATCGGCCAGGTCCACGTTCGTCGCCGCCACAACACGCACGTCGACCGGCGTCGGCTCGGAGCTGCCGACGCGGTGGATGACCCGCTCCTGCAACGCCCGGAGGAGCTTGCCCTGGGTCTCCGGGCGCACCGCCCCTATCTCGTCGAAGAAGAGCGTGCCGCCCCCGGCCACCTCGAACCTGCCCTTGCGGTCGGCGTGGGCGTCCGTGAACGCCCCGCGCACGTGGCCGAACAACTCGCCGCCTACCAGCGACTCGACAAGGCTGGCGCAGTCCACGGCGACGAAGGGGCCGTCGCGGCGGGGACTGCCCGCATGCAGCGCCTTGGCGACGAGCTCCTTGCCCGTGCCGCTCTCGCCCGTTATGAGAACCGTGCTTTCGCTGGCAGCCACCCGCGCGACCAGCACCTTCACGCGGCGGATGGCATCGCTCTGGCCGACCATGTCGCCCAAGCCGACCCGGCCGGCCGGGTGCTCGGCCGCGCTGCCCGCCGCCCGAAGCGCGCGCGCCACTACGCTGCGAAGAACCGCCGGCGTGAACGGTTTCGGCACGAAATCGAACGCGCCACGCCTTATCGCCTCCACCGCCGCCGGGATAGTGGCGTAACCCGTCACCATGATGACCGCCGTGTCCGGCCAGCGCCTCCGCAGACGCTCCAACAGATCCATACCGCTCTCGCCCGGGAGGCGAAGATCGAGGACCACGACGTCGGCCGGCTCGGCCCGCAAGGACGCCACGGCCTCGTCCGCCGCACGCGCCAGGCGCACCGCACATCCGGGCCGACCCAGTGCCTGACGGCACGCGTCCAACATCGCCTCGTCATCGTCGACAACCAGCACGCAGAGCTCCGCGCTCACGACTCACCGCCCTCCGGCAACGGCAGGCGCACCGTGAAGACGGCGCCCCCACGCGTGGCGTTCGCCACCGCTATCGAACCGCCGTGACGCTCCACTATACCGTGGCTCACCGCCAGACCAAGCCCCGTGCCGTGACCCACCTCCTTCGTCGTGAAAAACGGCTCGAACAGACGGTCCATGTGGTCCGGATCGACACCGGGGCCCGTATCGGCAAGAACAAGCTCGACGCAGTCGCCGTCGAGGCGCGTGCGGACCGCTAGAACGCCCCGTCCGCCCATGGCGTCGGCCGCGTTCACAGCGATGTTCGAGATCACCTGCTCTATCTGACTCACGTCCACCATCACCGGCGGGAGATCCGCCTGCAAGTCCATCTCCACGCCTATCCCCTGGAAGCGCTTCTGCCGCGAAAGCGACGAGAGAACAGAGCCGACGAGCTCGTTTACGTCGGCGCGGGCCACGTTGGGATGGCTCTGACGGGAGAAGTCGAGCAGGTTGCGGACGATGTTCTGACAGCGGGTCGCCTGGCGGATCACCTTGTCCAGATTCGACCGGCGCGGATCGTCCGGGCCCGTGTTCTCCAAAAGCAGGTGCGCGTACATAACGATGCTGCCGAGCGGGTTGTTCAACTCGTGCGCCACACCCGCCGCCAACTGGCCCAGCGTCGCCAACCGCTTCGACTCCATCACCTGCTGCTGGCGCTCGAGGATCGTGCGGTCGCGCTCCTCGACCGACTCCGCCATGGCGTTGAACGCCTCGGCAAGCTCGGCCAACTCGTCCCGCCTGCGAGGCACCACCCGGTGGGCGAAGTTGTGGCGGGAGAACTCGTGCGCCGCGTCCGTCAGATCGCGCAGCGGACCCACAAGGCTGCGGGAGAAGTAATACGCAGCACCCACCGCACCGAACATCCCCAGAAGCGTTATGCCCAGAAACCGCAGAAGAGTCTCGCGCTCGAGATCGTCGTACTTCTGCCGCAATACCCCCACGTACAGAATGCCTAAGACGCCGCCGTCGATGTCGCGGATGGGCTCGTAGGCGGTGATGTACCAGTCGTTGACGACAAAGGCCGGGGCGACCCAGCGACCACCCTCGACCACCACCCGCTCGTAAACCTCCTCCGATACCCGGGTGCCTATGGCGCGGCGGCCCTCCGAGTCCATCACGTTGGTGCTGATGCGGACGTCGTCCTGGAAGATGGTGACCGTGCCGATGTCCTTGCCCCGGTACGTCTCGCCCTGGTAGACCGTGTCCTTGACGCGGTCGACGATGCAGTGGTCCGGGCCCGCAACCTCGAAGTCGCGGTTGAGGAGGACGCCGCCGTAAAGCACCGCGATGAGCCGGCCGTCACGGTCGGAGACCGGCGCGGCCGCCCCTATCATCATGCCCGAGGTCTGCTCGCTCTCGGCCAGTTCGCGCGCACGCGGGGTATCGACAAACTCGATGTGCGCGCGCTCGGCAAGGCCCAAACCCTCGCGCCGCAGCCTCTCGCCGCCCACGATGTGCGCCGACATCACCGGAGCGGCACCGTCCATCACCCGCCCAACCAACGGGTCGTCCGCAAGGCTGTCGCCCACGCTTTCCGGATTGCCCGCCCGGCAGATCACCACGCCCTCCGCGTTCGTCAGCGTCAATACGTCCAAACCCTCCTCGGACCTGATCCGCTCCAGCTTGGCGCGCAGCTCGTCCGGACGGCCGCCGAGAATGCAGTCGCGGGTGAAATAGGAGGAGGCCGTCAGGCGCACCACGTCGCGGACGTCGGACATGCGCTCGAGGAAGAGATTGCGCGCGGAGTTGAGATCGACGCGGACCTTGTTCTGCGCCTGCTGGACAAACGCCCGCCCTATCAGGCTGACGCCCACAGCCGTCGCCACCGCACCCGTGGCCACCACCACCACGAGCAGGCTGGCCGTCACCTTCGCCCGCAGGGAGACCTTCAAATCCGCACCCCCGACATAACTAGGGCGGGGATCAGCCCGCAACCGCAATGGAGGTCCACATAAGATGTCGCGCGCCGTATGCGGCCGCAGGTGAGTTCACCCGCGCCCATACCCCGCCACCTCCCCCTCCCTACCTTAATTCTACCACCCGGCAGGGGCCGGCGCAACCAAGCGCACAGGGCCTGTGCTCCCAGTGCAGTACTCCATACTGCTGGGGCATTCGGGCCGGGGCGAGCTCACAGGTCGCTTGGGCATGGCGGACAACGCTCCCGGGGATCGCCCATCTCCACACCTAGAAAAGGGGCACAACGCCCGCAGACCGGAAACCCCGCGGGGGCGCGGAGTCGGCAGGACCCCGAATCGCTTCCCTCAGGCATTTGGCGAACCCTCGATGCCAGCCGAGCATCAGCGAGCACGCCCGCCGCGCACACCCCTTACTCGACAAGTCGTCGTCTTCGGTCGAGAGCGTCGAGAGCCTCGACCCCCACTGCGATACTCCGGTCGAGGGCCTCGACCCCCACTGCGATACTGCGTATCGCTGCTCCGCAATGCGCAGCGGTCGGCATCACGTCAACCGTCTGTGCGCCACAGGGCGTCCAGAACGACACCCCTTACTCGACAAGTCGTCGTCTTCGGTCGAGAGCGTCGAGAGCCTCGACTCCCACTGCGATGCTCCGGTCGAGGGCCTTGACCCCCACTGCGATACTCCGGTCGAGGGCCTCGACTCCCGGTGCGATACTTCGTATCGCCCTGCCGGAATACGCAGCGGTCGGCTTCCGCTCAGGCGTCTGAGCGCTACAGGACGTCGGCGACCAGAGCGACAACACAAACAACGGAAGCAACGACACCCCTTACTCGACAAGTCGTCGTCTTCGGTCGCTGGGGACCGCGCGTCTCCTTACACCGGCGAGGACCCAATGGCGTGAGCGAAGGCGCTCCCTTACTCGACTCGCCGTTGTCGTTAGCACCAGGGGGAGCGCGGAAGTGTCCCGATTCTGCGCAAGATGGTTGCATGGAACCGACGGCGGCCATCCTTCCAGGAGCCACGAAGCCGACAGCGCCATGCTGAATCCCCAGCCGTGGGGCCCTTTGTCCCGTACTTGACCCTCGGGCGTTCTATTCGCCACCCGGCAGGGCGCAGGGATCACTGGCGGGCGGGGATCTCCGCGGATGGCGCCAAGCGCACCAGCGGCCTCAGCGCCAGACGCACGCACACCCTCGCCTCATCGCTGCCGGCAAACGCCTGTGCTGCATAAGGCCCGCACGCATAGTACACATCGACCAAGAGCCTGCCCGCTGCACACCTCGCCAGATGCGCATCCCTCAACAGCTTCAGCGACTCCACCTCGGAGGCGAACTCGGAGCCGTATGCCGCCGTGGCGATGAAGCAGAGGTCGTCGTCATCATCGCTATCGTCCCCTGACGCTGCAGGTGGAGGCGGAGCAGCGCCCGCCACCTGGAAGGCCGTGAAGTGCTCCGCGTCGTACGAGACGACGTGCGGGTCGGCTGAGGCGTCATGGACGACGTTGGAGATGCCCTGATTGGACCACCACCCCGCTGCCGCGTCCCACCAGTAGACCTGTACCGGAGTAGTGTGCGCCGTCGCGGCGGCGTGAGGGACGCTTACGGTCACAGGCCCGGTCAAGGCCACTCCGTCAGGGCCCAGGTCCAGGGGAACGCCGATCGCCCCACCCGGTACCGCCGCCTGCGGGACCGTCTCGGCGATAGTGACATCGGTTTGAGCGGCGAGGACGCCCGCCGGGAAGACGACCTTCACGCCGTCCAGCGGGCTGCTGACGTCGTCGACCTCCAGCGTGCCTCCAGCGGGGCCGATGCCGGCCCGGGCGCACGCGCGCCGCCCGGTCCGCCTGGCGTCGTGCTTGAACATGGGCCACTTCCCAGGATCGCCGGCGCCCGCCTCAAGGCAGCAGAGCCGGGTGCGCAAGAACTCGTAACTCCCCACGTACACGCGGCCCCCGAGAGCCGCAGGCGACGAGAAGACCGTTCCACCCGTCGTGTAAGACCACACAAGGGCTCCCGTGGCCGCGTCGAGACAGTACACGTTGTCGTCATGGCTCCCGATGTATACATAACCGCCGCTGACCGCGGGCGAGGAGCGGATCTCGTCGCCGGTCGGGTAAGACCACACCAGCGCCCCTGTGGTCGCGTCTAGGCAATATACCTTATGATCCACACTCCCAACGTACACGCGATCGTCTTGCACAGCAGGCGACGACAAGACATCGCCGCCCGTCTGGTAGGACCACACGAGCGCCCCAGTGACCGCATCCAGACAGTATAGGCTGTCGTCGTAGCTACCCACATACACGTAGCCGCCGCTGACCGCCGGGGAGGAGGAGATGCCCTCGCCCGCCTGATAGGACCACACAATCGCCCCGGTCGTTGCGTCCAGGCAATACGCACGCGTGTCGTGGCTACCTACATACACGTAACCGCCGCTGACCGCGGGCGATGAGTGAACGCTGGCGCCCGTCTGGTAAGACCACACCAGATCTCCGGTCACAGCGTCCAGGCAGTACAACCTGCCGTCGCCATACCCGCTGCCAACATACACGCGCCCCCCGCTCACCGCAGGCGAGCAATGGACGTTGCCGCCCGTACGATACGACCAGATCCAGG
>Ga0272442_10012545_pt1 | contig 10224 bp, 6 predicted proteins | sample SSMForm2O_FD_200262 | JGI IMG/M metagenome (GOLD analysis project Ga0272442, IMG submission 200262) | Marine sediment archaeal communities from Little Sippewissett salt marsh, Falmouth, MA, United States - SSM-Form-2O | ecosystem: Environmental > Aquatic > Marine > Wetlands > Sediment ... | reverse complement strand
GCAATACCGCCCTCCAGTTGTTCTACAAAAATCCTTAAGGGACCACCGATGCCGAATAGATCCGACATAGCCAGGGCAGATTTACGTGCAGGAACGGCACCGTTGGCGTTGGTCATGCGAAGGATCTCTTCCGGTTCGATAAGATATTCCAAAAACTTCCAGGCAGCTTCCGGATGTTCGGATTGAGATGTAATGCCCCAGTTCCAGGAACCCATTCCTGTAACCGCTTTATCACCAAGTTGAGGCATTGGTATAAGGATGGCATTTTCGCCTAAACCATTATAATGAGGTTGCCACATCCAATGCCCTACCCAGGAAAGAGCTGTAATTTTTCTTCCATAAAAATCATCATCACCAGCAGGTTGAGGATTTGCAAAGCCTTTGTTAAAAAGAGATTGAAACCATTGCAATGCTCCGATAGCATAAGCATTATTTAATACATTTTTAGCTGATTGAAAATCACTACGGTCAATTAAATCTGCACCCCAACTCTGAATAATCGGGGAAAATCCGTAAGTGTACCATTCGCCCTGTCCATAGTTCATTTTGAAATCGATGGCATATTCTACTTCTTCAAGTGCTTGTAATTTTTCTAAGGCCTCATTAAACTCCGCAAAAGACCATGCATCTTTAATGCTTCCGGGAATACGTACACCCGCTTTTTCCAAATATGCTTTATTTCCCCAGATAGCCAAACCGGAATCAAAGGTACCCAATGAATATAATTTTTCTCCATAAGTTCCTTGGGCTATAATAGTGGGAAGGAAATCATCTTTTAGATCATCAGATACATAATTATCTAAGGGGATGAGGTGTTTAGCCCAGGCGTAATTGTAGAGAAAAGGTCCGTCAAAATCCAACAGATCAGGGAGGTCTCCGGCCAGGGCTGCAGCGCTGACCTGTTCATTGTAAGAGCCCTCGGGGAGCCGAACTGCATTGACAATGACCTCGTTTTGCATGGCATTAAAATCTTCTACCTGGGCATCAAGCACTTCCCGTTCTTCTCCTTTGCCGGAATGGAACCATACTTCGATGGTGACCGGCTCAGCTGCTGAGGTCATCAACATAAAGCCAGCTGCAAACGATAGAATTAATAAAGTTAAGATAAACAATGATAATCTTTTCATTTTTACTCTCCTTTTAATTGATTTTTCTTGCAAAATCTAATGTCTTTTTACTTACTTACCACCTCCTCCCAATATCAGGAAAGATTTGATGATATATGCTAAAAATTTTTAGACGTTTTTGCAGCAAGTTTCAATTTCAATTTATTTACATATTCAATGCATTTTAAAGGAGAATATTTTATTGCATTTTAATAAAAATTTTATAAATGGATTTTTTACATATTTTGTCGACTAACCGAAATGAATAAGATTAATTATTATTTAAACTGTTTCTTTAAATAGATAGTGCTATGATGGTGTGTCATTTGTTTGTAGTGAGTGATAAAGCTGTAAAAATATTTCTTCTACATCTTATCTTTTTTAATGGTATGAATTTTGAAGAGAATATTGGATTATAAAAGGTATATTGATTGGTGTTTTGTTTTTTTAAATAACAATAGACTTTTTTCCATTATTAAAGAACTTTTAAACTATCGATAGAAGTTTTCGAATATAAAATCATCATATAACAGTAAAAACAGATATAATAAATATAACATGTATAATAATAATTGTCAAAAACATGTCATTTATAATGTAACCAAATTGGTTTAGTTTTTGTATGTGACATCTCTTTCCAGCCAGCCGATGATACCTGAGAGGATAACAGCGGTAGAGAGGAAACAGGCACCGACACCGATGAACATGGCGGCACCCAGGCTGCCAAAACCCCGCCAGATTGAGAATATCAATGAACCGAATGCCAGCATGGTAGTAATGCTGGTCAAAAGAATCGCTTTGCCGGTGCTGGAAAAAATTTCATAAACCTTTTTACTGCCTTCGATCCGCCAGCGGTGGACAATGTGTACCCCATAATCTATACCGATACCGATAATGAGAGGAAGTCCCATGACATTGACAACCGTCAGCTGCATACCGGAAAAATGCATGAATCCAACCATCCAAATGGCGCCAACCAGGAGGGGAATCATGGCAATAATAGCATGTTTAAAGCTGCGGAAATCTGCCCATAAAAGTAAAAAGACTACAAATATCGTCAAGAGCGCAGCATTTTTCCCGTCATTACCGATAACCCGGATGAGCTCCTGCATGACCGGAGGCATCCCGGTTGCTTTTGGGCTGATCCTTTCGAGGTCACTGGTAAATCTTGTCAGGAAATTGATATCTTTCCACATATTATCTGCAGGAAAAACGGTTAACAGGAATTGTGTCCTGTTTACATTGGCATATCTATCTAAAACAGAATCAGGAAGATCGTTTATTTGAATATTTTCCGTTGAAGCCATTTTAAGCACGGATTCCTTGAAATAAGGAGCAGAATGCTTTTGAAATTCTTTTAATCCCTCCAAACCAACCTGACGATTGTTCTCCAGAAATTCAATCATTTGGCTAATGATGCTGATTGGTTGGTGATCTTCAGGATTTCCTACAATTTCACTACATTTCCTATCAACTTTGTCCTGTCCCCCAATGAAAGCCATATCTTGAATTTCCATGATATTCATTTCCAGTCTATTCAATTCTGAAATCAATTGATCAAATTCAGTTCCATTTATACTGTTCGCAATTTCAGCACCTGACATTGCCTGCCTGATTTCCTGAATATAAGGAATCCTTTTTTGCTGTTCCTCGAAAGAAGGCAGATACATTGAAATATCGTCAGTCAATGCAGCTGATTTCATATCTTTTAATCGCTTGCTCATTTCTCTGGATTCTTCGACGCTGTCTGCCAAAATAAGTGCATAATCCATGCTTAAATCGAATTTATCCAATATGGTGTCCTGCAAAGTGATGGAAGTTAAACCTTTTGGTTCCATATTCATGTAATTATGGTCAAAAGATATGTTCAAAGCCGAAAATGTTAATAGGATGGTAATGAGCAGAGAAAAAATGATAGTCGTTAAATAATGTTTGGCTAACCAGGTACATCCTTTTCCAAATGATTTGAAAGAGATATCTTTCTCAATTGGTTTTACTTTTATTTTACCTTTAGCCAGTCTTTTTTCAAGATAGCGCTCTCTCAGAACGAGGAGCGAGGGCAGAAAAAGAAAAGTAACAATTAGAATAGCCAGCAATCCGACACTGCTGACAATACCGACTTCTTTCATGCCCCGGGAGGAACTGATGACCAAAGCAAAGAAAGCAGCACAGGTGGTCAGTCCACCGGTTAATATTCCTTTTCCGCTCTTAAGGAAAGTTTCTTCCATGGATTGATGAATTGATTTCCCCAGAGAACGGCTTTCGGTAAAGAGGGAAATGATATGGATGGAAAAATCAATGCCCAGTCCAATGAGAATAACCGTGACCATCGAAGTCATGATATTTAGACTTTTAACAATGATAGCGGCCAACCCGATTGCCCAGATGAGTCCGACAGCTAAATTAATAATGGCAAAAAATGGTGCTACCCACATGCGAAAAGAAACGATGAGCAGGATTAAAATAGCAATAAAGGCAATGATGGTCGTATTGCCCATACTTTGCTGGCCATAGACCATTTCATCCCGGCCAAGAGGAATCATTCCGGTTAATCCTGCTTTTACTTCCGGGAAATCCTGTTTGACTTCATCAACGATTTTTTGGATACTGTCTGTGCCGGATATCATTTTATCCATATCGGTCATGCTGAAGTTAGGTATGAGATTGATTATTACTGCCTGTTTGTCATAAGATAAAAGATAAGGTTCTCCCATGATGATTTTATCGACTGCTTTTTTCGCTGCGGCTGAAGAAAGTGTTTCCCCGGATGCAAAGTCCTGTATGGTCAAAATCAAATTGGCGATACTTTCCAGAATAATTATTGTATTATCTTCTTTTTCCCGGGTAGAAATCGATTCCTGTTTTCCGACATATTCTTTTTCAAAACTATTGTTTAAATTAGTCAATAAGGGAACAAGATTGGGATTCTGATAAAGTTCCTTCATGTTTTGCAGGCTATCGGCTTTGACGAGCATCAGGCCATGCTCCCGAATAAAGTCAATATCCTGTTTGTAATCTATTCTTTTCACATAAAGTTTGCCGTCTTTGGAATCAGTAGCCAGCTTGATTTTTGGAACAACTGCTTCAGCAAAAGCTTTAATTTCTTCTTCCTCCCCTTCAACGACAATGATTATATTAGTGGCTGATACAAATTCGTTGATGACTTTATTATATTGAATGGTTTTTTCACTCTTTGTAGGAAGCAAGTCGCTCCAGCGCATACTCTGTTCCAACCGGGTAGAAAAGGCGCCAAAAATAATGGTTACCATCAATACTAAAATAACCATTTTCCATGGATTTTGTGTGTGCAATTTTGCCAATGTTTTTAAAATTCTGCTGCGCATATTTTATTTCCTTTTTAGATATCTTTCAGTGAAGAGACTGTCATCTAATTCTATATTGTATTTTATTCCGAGCATTTCCATGCTTGTCTTAGAATCTTCCAGTTTACTATACATGACCATCCTTGTTGCTGTGGGAACACCCTCTATATTCTTAATATCATATTGAATCAGGGTCTTTAATAAAAGCTCAGGATTTTCCGAGTCATAGTAATCTATGGCTATCGGGATGAAGCTGTCTTTGATTATCCACATGATTAGCCGGGAATAGCCTGATTCAACGCCTTCTTTCTTCAGCATCTCTATCTTGTAGCAATCGTATCCTTCTTTTTTTTCAGAACCGAGTTTTTTACTGCTGAAATCTTCAATAAATGAATCACTTGCCCCAGTGTCTTCATAGGAAAAATCACTGCCTTCCATTTTTTGGCTTTTGGAATGGGTAGCAAGTTTACGTACTCGTTTTGTGCGGGGGAAATACATCCAGATATCGTCAGCATGATTGAGCATCAAGATGGCCTGTCCATTTGCTCGTTTGGGCTCTATATAACGTATCAGGTTTTTTTCACCTTTATTCTTACTATAAGAATCGTAGATAAAAATTCTTTCATTTCCCGAAGACGTATTGATGGTCATTTTTACTCGGGCTTCAACCGTATCCTGGTTCATTATTTCATTCATTTTACTGACAATTTCTTCTGAGCTGAGTCCCTGTCCCAAGGATGGTGAAGTGAATAAAGCATATAGGCAGATGCATAGTAATATTAGAATAATATTTTCTTTGTATTTTATCTTCATCAATTCTAGTTCTCCTGGTAAGGCTACATTTATATTTCAAGAGGCAACTAAAAAATATTATACCATTTATTGTAAATAATTTTAAGTTAACAAAATCATTAAAAATATTTCATTGACCTTTTAATATCCGAGTGAATGATTTACTAGATTCATCGTAGAGAGCTAAAAAATTTTTAGATATGAACTACTTTATTTTACCTCAATATGATGTTAATTTATCTCAAAAAAAGGATCAAAAAAGGGAAATAGAATCAATTGAACAAATATGATCTATTTTTTTCAGGAGCGTAAAATTGTTTCTTTAATTGTTTATGTAAAATAGATATTGAATAAAATAACGAAATAGATATAATATAAAAATAAAATTGTATCAATGTATATTTATTATTTTTTTAATCAATTAAGATAAATAAATGAAGTATTATTTTTATGGAGGTTTAAGATAACTCGAATGTTTCCAAAGAAATCGATAAAAGAGGATAAGTTCGATCGAGGAAGTGACCACAAATTTTCCACAAAGGAAATTTGTAAAAGTTTTTTAAAGGAATATAATAGAAAAAATAAAACAGATCATCATTTTATCAGGAATGGTGACCCGGTTAAAGAAGAACCTTCATGTATTTGTACGGATTATTTTAATGTTGAAATTTCCCAGGTCTATTACCATAAAGAGGAAGCAAAGGCAGTTTGGGGCCTGGTCCAACAAATGCAGAAAAGACAAAAAGATAGCAATTATAGTCGTAAAAATAAATCAAAAAAAGATTATCAGACTGAGGCAAATCAACTTTTTTGTGATTCATTGAATGAGAGAATAAATAGTAAAAGCAATAAAAAATATCAATTTGAGGGGAAAATGATTTTACTGGTAGAAGAAGGAATGGGTTTAACCGGAAAGGAAGCAGTGACTTATTTCAATCAACAGTGCAAGGATTTTGAAAATAAGATTTTTGATGAAATCTGGTTAATGTTGCTTTCGGCAGGGCATTATAAAATCTATCAGCTGAAATAGCGTTTAACGTTTTGACAAAGAAAGAGTTAGATCATGTTTTTTCAGATTAACATGCCTGGACACAAAAGAACAGCATTACAGAACTTATTGAAATTTTAAATCAATCTAACAAAACATCTTAAATGAGATTACTTGTAGTGTATCATGTTCGCTCCCTTTGATTGATCTATGTTATATTTATGATAGATTTTAAAAACAATTGTTGGGAAGAGAGTAGTCGAAATTTATTTTATTCAAAAGGGAAAATGACCAAAAAAGTGAGTCCATTAAAAATTGGTTGCCATGTTTCAATTTCAGGTGGGATTGAAAAATCAGTGATTAGAGCCCAGAATTTAGGATGCAATACGATGCAACTATTTTCAAAAAATTCTTCGACTTGGAAAGAAAAAATATTCGGTGAAGGAGAAATTATACAATTAAAGAAAAATTTAAAAGCATTGAAAATTGCACCGGTTTTTATCCATGCTTCCTATCTGTTAAATCTTGCCTCTCCATCAGATGATCTTTTTCAAAAGTCAGTGAATGCATTGATTGAAGAGATGAAAAGAGCACACCATTTGTTTTCCGATTTAATGGTTCCTTACGTGATTATTCATCCGGGAGCACATACCGGTGCCGGTGAAGAATACGGCATTCAGAGAATCATTAAAGCGCTTAATATCTGCCTGGGAGAGTCTGCAAAATTAAACCTAAAAACGGTCATATTGCTTGAAACAACTGCCGGTTCAGGGACTCATCTGGGATATTCGTTCAAGCATTTAGGAAAAATGATGGAAGGTGTAAGAAGATGGGAAAAAATAGGTATCTGCCTGGATACCTGCCATGCTTTTACAGCAGGGTATGATCTCTCCAATCAAGAGGGAGTGGAGAGAACTATAGAAGACCTGGATAAAAATTGTGGCTTGAATAATTTAAAAGTCATACACCTCAATGATTCAAAATATCCTTTAGGATCCCGTAAAGACCGTCATATGCATATCGGGGAGGGTTTTATTGGGCTTGAAGGTTTCCGGTCGATGGTTAACCATACCTGTTTACGAGATTTACCTTTTATTCTGGAAACTCCCAAACGGAATGAAGAGGACGATATAAGAAATATTGGTTTAGTGAAAAGTTTGGTATCGGATAAGAAAAATTGAAATTAATAGTTGATCTGACTTTTGGTAGTGTCTAAATCCATATCTTTTCCATATCAATCTTCTGGGTAGAACAAGAATAATATCAGCTATATTTTATAAAATAATAGGACTGTAGTTATTGATTTCTAATGAAAGAAGATAAAAAACAGTCTGTAAAAAGAACTTATTTTACAGACTGAATGAATTTAAAAAGAATATTGTAAGCCGATTCCTATACGGTCGCGATCGCTCATCATGGCAAAATCACCCGTTTCCCCTGAAAAGGCAGTGTAAAAAACTTTTAGATCGATTTGGTCAGAATAATCCCAGGTGTAGGAAAGATTTAGCATGGCATCCTTATTTTCAAAGTTATAGGTAAAGAATCCCTCGATAGTATGATAGTCTTTTGGTATCCATTCAATTCGACCGCCGATTCCCCAACTGGTATCAATTTGGGATACCTGGGGCAAAAGGACCGGAAAGCCAGGGCCTTTTCGAAAGACCATTCCAGCAATATTCCAATTTTCCTTGGGGCTGTAACTGGTTTCCAGAGATAATTCAAGGTTTGCATCTAAATTTTGGTAAGCTTTATAAGCCATTTCACCTTTTAAGACGGTTTGGCCAATAACGGTGGAGAAATCAAATCCGAGGACTGTCATTCGGTTGGTCTGCAAAGAAGGAAGAGGAAGGGGATTCATAACAGAAGCCCAGCCATGATACAGGCTAACCGAATAATCAGTTTTTTGTTTTATCCAGTCATATTTGACTGCCAGAGTATGATTTGACCAATTTTGCCCGCCTATGGATTCCGGAAGCGAGAGAGTAAGTCCGGGATATTTGTCCACTGCTATTTCCGGAGAATAGACCAGCTGAAGGATTCCTTTATCAAGGTAGATGTCACTACGAATTGCAAAAATTGCCTGCCTCAAGTCTTCCAATTCTTGGGATAAAATATAATAATTGTCAGGATTTATATTATCAGTAGGGCTGAATCCGTCTGCTTTCCCCCAGAAGATGAGCTGCTTGCCGATTCGCCAATCACTATTATCAGTGAAAAAATCAATGTATCCTTCAACTATATTTAGGTTTAAATTGTTTTCGAATAATTCATAACCTCCCCGGGCAATGAATCGGGCAGATAAATTGTCTTCACCATGCCATTCCAGGTCCAGTTTTAAGGCATTTTCAAAGGCCTGAAATTCACTTTTTTTGCTGTAGTAATATAGGTTGGAAGTTATATTGCCGCCAGTTTCAAAGGTGGATGCATGACCGGTTATGTTGTAAAATGAGAAAAACAAAATCCAAACCAGGGTAAAAATAACCCATATAGCATGATTAATGGCTTTTTCTCTAAAAAAAATTTCGTATGCTTTCATCAATTAAGATGACTCCTTTTCTCTCAATTTTTATTCAATCAGAATAGAACATGGTTTATTTAACAATTATTGGACTGATTTTTCAGCGTTTCTATCGACCTTTTTCCAGGTATCTTTGGCTAAAATACTTATCATCAATGTCAACATTAACCTTAATTTCATCAAAGGTAATAATTGAAACTTGACCGGACTTTATGTTGTTCATTATTTGTTTTATTGGAAACCAGATTCCTTCAATCTGTTTAATTTCCTGGGCGATACCTTCTTTTAATTCTTGTCCTGCACGATTAAAATACAGACTTTTTTCGATGACTTCAATGTCTTTTCTCACCCATCGAATGATTTTACCATACCCGGTATTCCGAGCAATGATGTCTGTTACCGGAATGCATTCGATTTTGTAGTATTCCTGTTCCCCAATTGTCTCAGAGCCAAGTAATTTGTAGTCGTAGTCTTCCAGGTTGGGTGCGCCTATATCTTCGTAGCTAAAATCCGAATTCATAAAACTGCCTCCCCGGCCACTGGCAGCAATCCGACGTGATGCACGAAGTTGGGGGATATATATCCACATATCGTCATCCTGCTCAGGGTAATCAAAGGTCAATAGTCGGGTATCTTCAGCATCCGGTGGATCGACAAATATCATCATACTTTTATTAGTTTCATCCGCAAAGGTCTTGTTGTGACTTTCCAGCTTATATGTTCTTTCTTTACCTTGCTTGGAAATAATTTTTAAAGTCATCAATGATTGCATGCTATTCCAGGATTCCCGTTCCAGAATGCGTTGCATGATTTCTTCCCCTTCATTTTGGCCTTCTTCTGCGAAGACTGAGATTGTTAACAATGAGATACCGAAAAATAGGATCATAAGAATGGAGATTCGTCTTAATTGTTTTAATTTAATCATTTTTAAACCTCATTTATTTTTTAATTTTTTGATTTACTTTTTTTAATAAAGCTTTAGGTTGAAATACCATAATGAATGCAGGTAGAAAAGTCAGAGCGCAGAGAGAACTTGTTGCCATGATTAAAGCGGTCAAATAGCCCGTGTTATTGACACCCCGGAACGTGGAAAATGCCAGGACCATAAAACCGGCTGCTACACCAAGCGCATTATAAAAAACCGGTTTTCCCACTGCATCCAATGTTTCGATGGTAGCTTTCTGAAAATCTCCCTCTACTTGAATCAACTCAGTTTGATAACGGCTAATAAAGTGAACCGTATAATCAACACCGATTCCGATGGCGATACTGGAAATCATGACCGTTCCTATATCCAGTGGAATTCCCAACCAGCCCATTAAGCCAAAATTCCATAAACTGGCAATGGTTAAAGGAAGCATGCCTAAAATTCCCTGGGCCAAAGAGCGGAAGGCCAGGGAGATAATAATCAATACCAGTAAAATAGAAGTGATAATATTTTTAATTTGTCCCTCGACTAATAAATCTCCCACTGTAAGGGTTAAAATTGACGGACCG
>Ga0272442_10012544_pt1 | contig 10224 bp, 8 predicted proteins | sample SSMForm2O_FD_200262 | JGI IMG/M metagenome (GOLD analysis project Ga0272442, IMG submission 200262) | Marine sediment archaeal communities from Little Sippewissett salt marsh, Falmouth, MA, United States - SSM-Form-2O | ecosystem: Environmental > Aquatic > Marine > Wetlands > Sediment ... | reverse complement strand
AAAGCCGCAATCAACTCAGGCGTGGATTCAATAGAACATGGATTACTCATTGATGAAGAAGCGCTCCATATGATGGTTGAGCATGGAACTTATTGGGTGCCAACCTTTGCGCCAATATACAATATACAAGAATACGGCGTTGAAAAAGGCATTCCCCAATCAATGGTCGACAGAACTCAAAGTGTAGCAGATAATCATCGAAAATGGTATAAAAAAGCCTTAGAGCTTGGCGTTAAAATTGTCATGGGAACCGACGTCGGCATGCCATTTAACTATCACGGAAAAAACGCACTGGAAATTGAATTAATGGTAAAATATGGCATGAGCGAAATGTCAGCCATTCTTTCTTCAACAAGTCTTGCCGCTGAGATGTTAGGATGGAGTGACAAAATAGGTACAATTGCTCCGGGATTCTATGCAGATATCATTGCATTGGATGGGGATCCTCTCGTGGATATTGGCGTATTGAAAGATATACAATTTGTCATGAAGGAAGGAAACGTCGTAAAAAGCACCTAATTGGTCTTTATTTTTCTTTGACAGGCACCTGTTTTTATGAGCAGGTGCCTGTTGTTTATAATAAAAAAGCAGAATAATGAATGGCTTCATTGATTCTAAATTTAAAAAATAGGGAAGAGTAAACCCTTGCAATCCGGTGATAGCCTTTTCGGTTTTCTTCTCAAATGCTACCCATTCGAACCAAATCAATTTTTACTGAGATTTAATTCCCGATTATTTTTGCTCAGCAAAACATGAAACATGTTAATCGTAGCAGAGCACCCCTCTTCTATCAATTCCAAAACTTTCTTTTCTCTTTCTATCAACCAGAAATCTATCTATTCCCCACGCCGGTCACAAAGTGAAGTTCCATATAAAGAATTTTTTGTTTATCCTCGTCCGTTAAACCGGTCCTATTTGAACATGATAAATTGCATTATTTTTCTAACCATTGTTTATATCTGATGTTTTATGTTTTTCGCTAATCAATTTGCTAATCCTTGCCAAAATGTATCATCTTGATCTTAATAACCGTATTCTCCTCATTAATTTCTACTTTCAATTTTCTATACGGACCGGGAATTCCTTTCTTAAAATAATTCGTTAGACCTATGGGCTCTTTTGGTATCTGAAAAATGTAAGTATCAAGTTCTCCATTTCCATTCTTATCCTGAAACATTGATACGACATATTCGCCGCTTGGCAGTGTAACATCAGCAGTTAATTTATCAGAAATCGATTCAAGTTTTAGTTCTTTGTAAGGTATATTCTCTTTATATCCCTTTTTAGAATTAAAAATAGCCATAATTATTTTACCCTTATTGGGTAATACTTCACTAATCTCAATCGTCACATTTAATGGTTCGGCAAAAACATTCATTGCGTATAGCAAGAAGATGAAAAGAATTAGTATTTTTTTCATGAAATAACTCCCATCTACCAGATAGTATTTATTTTCACAATGCGCATCACAAACATTTATTTATTTTAGTTTTCAAGGGAACATGGCAACTTATACAACAGGTTTCTACTTACTTATTAATTTTATTTTACAGTATAATTTATTCTACAATATTTTTATTATAAAACACAATGACTATTCACATATTTTTTAATTTTTGTTTCTTTTATTTGAAAGCTTACCATCTGTTGAATAAAAGGAAATGCGTTTTTTCTATATTAATTTTTATTTCAATAAGACATTTTCATTTCAGTTTCTAAAAATTTAAGCATTCCGAACATTTTCATTTATTTATTTTTTAAAATATTTAACCCAATCATCTTTGTATTTATAGCTAACAATGCAAAGATTCCCAATATAAAATAAGAAAATATGTGCCTGGTCAATATATAGTTGATACATGACATAGGGCAGCAAGGCAATAAATCCTAAAAAAACTCCAAGCGAATCGTCTTTAACAATGATTCTTTTTGATTTTAGGAAGGCAAAGAGAGTGAATATCGTTCCAAGAATGACGGGTACTTCCCATTTTGTTAATATGGTCCATGCTCCAAAAGTAGTAGCAACTGCTTTTCCACCTTTAAACTTTAACATGGGAGAAAAGGCATGTCCCAATATGCCAAAAAGGGCAGCAATAGCAATGACATATTCATCTTCAACACTATCGCTCATAATAAAAAAAAATAACGGGAAAATTCCTTTAAAGTAATCCAATAATAATGTAATCAATCCAAATTTCATCCCTTTGATTCTCCAGAGATTTGATGAACCTGGATTTCCATCTCCTACCTTACGCAAATCAATCCTTAAAAGTTTTGCCAGCAGGTATGAATACATAATTGAACCCGATAAAAACTGCAACAAAATGATAAGAAAGTTATACATTTATTCGTCGCCCTTTCCAAGTAACAGATCTTAGTATAAATTTTTTAAAGACAGAACTCAGAAAGACAAATAAAAAAAACAAAAAATGCAAAGGATAAAAGAGAACATCCCAAACACTATAATCACCAGTTTTTTTGATTAACATGTATATCTGTAATGCATAAAGAGGGTAATAGATAAAATATACAGATTTGTACAGGCCATAATAAAAAGAAGAGTATATACCGCCAAACCATAAGCATATGATTAAAAAGTTTAACATCCCAATTTGAATGGCTCCGGAAGCTATATTCTTTGTCATGCCTTCAAAAAGCTGTTTTATTCCTTTTGGATACATCCGAAACTTGATTATTTCACCGCCCAATAAATTAGTAACGCTTATCCTTTTTTCGAAATAAATTTTTCCAATTTTTAAATCTTCGATAATCTGGTTCTTTACTTTAAGATGTCCACCTGTTTTCTCATAATCACTCCTAGAGGTTAAAATTACGGGTCCAAAAACTCCGGTTGGATTAGATTTAGGGAAAATAGAAAAAGAATTTATCGAAGAGATGGCGATTAAATTAAATGGCATAATAAGATGTTCATAAGGCTTTTTAAATCTCTGGTATGGCCAAACAGAGATCAATCCACCATGTTTTATATACTCTGTGAATAGACTTTCCAAAGCCTCTCTGGAAAGCTCGACATCCGCATCCAGAAAGAGTAATAAGCTCCCTGTCGATTTAAGATATCCATTCCAGCATGACCAGGGTTTTCCAATGCAGCCATTGGGAGGATCTTTTTTCAAGGACACGGTTCTAATATCCTTAAAAAGAGATACTACAGATTCAGTTTTATCGGTAGAATGGTCATTGACTACAATGATCTCATAAGGTTTAATGTCTTGATTTTTTAAAGTACTTAGTATTTTCCTAATATTTTGTTCTTCGTTCATTGCCGGTATAATTACCGAAGCACAAATATTTTTATCTTGAAGCTTTTTTATTTTTAAAAATCTGATTTTTCTTAACCACAGTATCCATCCAATCATCCAGGAGAGAATGAGTAAAAAATGTCTCATCGATAAAGTCTCCTTTATCATTATTTCATTTTTTAATTCAACGGTTGTGATCGAGTATTTTCTTTATTAACTTTCTCTTGGATTTGAGTTTTCTACATTTAAATTCAGGCAGATCAAGCATAAAAAAAACAAGCGGGTTTGCTCAAACCTTCTTTAACTTGCACCTTTATTGCGAATCAGGCTTTTACAGGTTCACCGCACACTAATTTGATTGCACTGCATCCTATTTATGATGAAGCTTTTTACTGATCACATCTATGTTTGAACTATTATATAATAGTCATGGCTGATTCTACAACAAATCCAGTCAAAATAGCTTTCGGATTCGATAGATTATCCCTCTAAATACCTGATTATTAATCCGCACAACCCTTTTTACAATATTGCCCATGTCACGTCATTGGCATGACATATAATTGCAATTCTAAAGAATACTATCACAACACAACAACATCCACTATGATTAAGCTTTCTTCCTCTATAATCATTGTTCACTTACTATATTATGTTTTTTTGTTTTTGTTTCCAATAATAACAACAGCAGCATGGTTACAGATATTATAATGAGCGGAAGATTCCCTATGGCACCGGAAGCTGTACCGGCTGTTGAATTGGTTTTGCCAAAGAAATATAGGTTGCGCAAACAAGGTATTCTATTTTTTCACTCTAACATCAATTGACATGAATTGATTGCCAGGTTAAAAGTTTTGCTATCTTTGGGTAACATACGTTTCTTCTTTTACCCTGAAAAGCTCACGGTTAAATTTTTCCGTTTCCCTGAAAAGTGGTGTGTGTGCAGAATTTTCAAATACCACCATTTCTTTATTTTTAGCCTGCAAATTTTCATAATATTCTTCTACTAGACTTAAGGGCGTATTATAATCATTTTTCCCACTGAAAAAATATACCGGTATATCTATTTTATTAAACTGCTCTATTGCATTTAATTTTTGTGTTTCCTCCCACATCGGCCCACTACCCCTATTTGAACCATTGATCCATGCCATGTAATCCTTAATTTTATATTCTGACGCTTGAAGAGCAGTCCACGCAAGACTCGCCATGCTGATATCAAAACTTCCACCGAATCTATTCACCATATTTATAAATTTTACAAATCTTTCATGCTCATTGTAAGGTGGTGAGCCTATATTATCCAATGCCCTGGCATCTTTCTGGTTTCCTGTTTGTTTTATTGTTTCTGTTAGCCAATGATAGGCAATCTCATTGCCCCTCTCTGGATCAACCAGTTGGCTTACGCCAATATAGGCAAAGTAATCTTCCGGATATGTAAATGCCATCTCTATGCCAATTTGCGTCCCCCAGGAATGCCCCAATAAATATATTTTCTCTTGATTAAATCTTCTCTTCAAGTACTGAGTGAGTTCATGGGCATCATCTATAAATTGTTGAACAGTCATGGTGCTCTCATCAAAATTTTTTGGGTTGGATTTTCCGGCACCCCTTTGATCCCAATGAACAACGATAAACTCCTTCTCCAAATCGCTATTGTATTTATGAACTGGCATTTGTGTAGAACCGGGACCTCCGTGCAACCACAAAAGAACGGGATAATTTATATTATACCCCCTCATTAGTACCCATTGCTCCATTCCACCAATATCCTTTTTTGTAAGCTCTGATATACTTTGCTTCATGACATCGCCATTTTTGTCCTTGATAGGCAATGAATTTCCGGATGTTAAATCTTTAATTGATATAGCTACACCTGCCATGAAAATCAAAGTCAAAAAAAGCATGAAGAAGATTTTAAAAACTTTCATTTTATTCCTCCCAATAGATTTCTTTTCATATCAACTCCATTTTATTGTTTCCGTCACGCAATATATATAAATGTTATCCAAAACTGCAATATTTTTAGGAATAAATGGAAAATCAAAATGATTTTACGTTTTTACGCCTACATCTTTCCATAATAGGAAATTCTGATAATGCAAGCCCCTTGATCATTTTAACTGCCTTTAGGACTAAAAACTATCTATTCGATTGCTGTTCTGTCTTTTTATAAGAAAGATTTTTTACCACACACCTCCCCCTCGTTTGGAGCGTGGCATTAAGCCAATAGTTTAATATCCATGATTATTCATTATATAGACAAAAAAATGGATTTTTCAATATTTAGGAATTTAGATATGTTTCACAAGCAAATAGATTAATGCAAAAGAAGAAAAAACGCATTTTGGTATTCAAGATTAGTCAGTATATTTTTTGGGACACTCTTTTCTATTCATTTTTTAGTAAGAACCATGCAAAAAAAATACTATCCTATTGAATTATCGGTTAATTATATTTAAAAATATATCATATTTTATTTCTAAATGCTTCCTCCTTTTCGAAATTAATGATCATTAAGATTATTTCTTGATTCTCTTTTGGGATTGATAGATGAAAAGAATTGTATGGACATTACCAAAGGTTAATCTATTCCGATTCAATGACTATTTGGTGATTGACAAGAGTGATATAATTTTGATATGTGTTTAAAATAGCTTCAAACTTTCCTCTCAAGGCATAGTTGAAATATTTTAAATGTTAATATTATCATTTTGAAAGAGGATTGAAGATGTACGATTTAATGATCGTTGGTGGAGGACCTGCAGGAGCAACACTGGCAAGATTACTTGGGAATAAATACAATATTCTATTACTGGAAAAAAGGGATTATACCAAAAACCATTTACCATCCAATCAAAAATGTTGTGGTGGCTTAATTGCTCCGGATGCCCAGAAAATGCTGGCAACCCTTGGATTAGGTATTCCCAAATCTATCCTCATTGATCCACAAATCTTTGCCGTAAGGACAATTGACATACAAAACATGATCGAACGTTTTTACCAAAGAAATTATCTGAACATCGATAGAGAAAAATTTAATTATTGGCTGTTGTCCCTTATCCCCGAGAATGTCGATATAGGAACGGGGTGCAAATACCATTCCCATCGTAATGAAAAGGGTTATATGACAGTAAAATTTCTTTACAGAAATAAAGAATTTACAGAAAAAACAAAAATACTTATTGGGGCTGACGGAGGTTACTCCAAAATAAGGCGCGAAGGTTTTAGTCATCATCAAATGCCTAAAAAATATGTAGCGATTCAAGAATGGTTTGAGAATAAAGAAGATATGCCTTATTATGGTGCAATATTTGATAGAGAAATCACTGATTTTTATTCCTGGACCATTCCGAAAGAAAATCATATCATATTAGGAACCGCAATAGAGATGAGTCAAACAACCAAGGGTAAATTTCACCTATTGAAAGAGAAACTAAAGACCCACGGCTTTCATTTTGGCAAAGGCATTCGAAAGAACAGCTCAATTCTCCTGAGGCCTGTCAGCACAAAACAGCTTTGCATAGGGAATAGCCATATTGCTTTGATTGGTGAAGCAGCCGGTTTTATTAGTCCCAGTTCAGCAGAAGGCATAAGTTATGCATTAAAAAGCGCTTTACAACTTGCCAAAGCCTTGAAGGTGGATCTTGAAGGTTTTAGCCACAGATATAAAAAAGAGACCAAATCAATTAAAAGAAATATCTATCTGAAAAATCTTAAATGCCCGGCTATGTATCATGCTTTTCTCAGAAAAAGGATCATGAAATCAGGTTTAAAATGTTTAAGCATTTATAAGTAAAAAAGGTATCTATATTACATCATAATTCATCTGGAAAATCATTTATTTTTTCCCTTGCCATATAAAAAAAGAAATCACTTCGCATTTGTCTTTAACATATACCAATACCAATCAAAAAATCATTATTACAGACATAATTCCCATGATAATGTTTTTTAAAATTCTATTTCTTTTGGATTTAATTTTCAGCTTAAATGATTTGAGATATTTTATTTATTTCCCATAAAGTTCAACGTTACGGTAACCGGATTATGGTCGCTGTTTTTAAATCCAAGGTTGTGGGTTTTAGTTTTTATAATTTCAAGGTTGGGAGAAATTAAAAATCCATCAATCACTGTTTCAAAATTTTTTCCCATGATATAGGGAGTAGCATTATCCCTTACAGTATTACTGGTAGAATCAAATGCCAGATTGAAACCCAAAGTATAAATTTCTTCTGGAAGGGTACCTAACCAATAAGGGATATTCTTACCGTATCGTGCCAATAAATCAGGATCTAATAGTTGATTCCAATCACCACCAATGACCATGTAGTTGTCCTCACGATAAATTCGGTTAATATAATCAATAAGATATTCTGTCTGCTTCTTCTTTAAGGTCCCTCCCTTGTCATAGGCAGAAAGATGAATATTCACCAGATAAAGTTTTTTTCCATTCTCCAGTGGTATAATCGTTTCAAGCATGGCCCGATCTAAATCAAAATATCTCACAATCCCCTTTTCCTCAATAGGCAAACGATATCTAATGGATTCTTCGGTGAAATATTTGCTAAGAATAACTATCCCCGATTTTACATATCCCATCTGATTAAAAATGGGTACGGGTACCCATTTGGATACATAATTCAAAGCAAATGATGAACTATAATTCTTCAACAATTCATTGAATAATTGAAGCTGGTTCACGTTGTAGCTTCTACTTGATTTTACATCGACTTCCTGAAAAAAATAAAAATCAGATTTGATTTCCGATAAAAATGTTGCTATGGCATGATAATTTTCCATTGTTTTTTCATGGCTTTCAGATTTGCTATTTTTTCCACCGTCCATGAAAAAATCCTGATTTTCATCTAATCCACAATATCCTATATTGAAAGTTGTCACACTAAAAGTTTCCTCACCAGTCATTATCATATTGTTATTCTGCTCAACCATCACTTTTCTTTCTTCCGGAGGATTATAATCTGTTAATATGATAAATCCAATAAACGAGCCCAATATGACGGCAATTATTCCGATTATCATCAAAAGAAATTTTAAAAATTTCATGGTTAACCCTTTCAATTTATTCTCATTTTTTTACCAATGGTAAAACCTATTGACCGGGATCATTATTTCGATTAATTTCCTTTTATTTCTTTACAATTTTTCACAGATTATTTTATAAATACAGGGAAATCTTCCTTTGAAAAATAGCTGGGCATTATTGCCTTTATCCCTTATAAGCATATCTTACTGATTAACATTTTCTGTGCTGATTCTAAAAAAAATTCCTTTTATGATTAGATGATTTATAGAAAATGTTCATACAATGAACTTAAAACTGTTTCGCGTTCCAAAGAACAGAAAGGTAGTCTCACTAACATCATGCATTGACAAATAATCATTATTATTATACAATCACTGCTAATCATTTGAAACCATTAATCTTCGGGAATATAATCATGAAAATAAAAATAAGTTTATATTTGTTCATTTTACTGATGCTGAGTTCCTTCTTTGTCGGATGCAGTTCTTTGCCTTATGGAAACAAGGCCCCGGTTATCGATTCCAATCCTCTTACTTCTATCAAGGTTGAACAATTATATATTTATAAAGTTAATGGAAATGATACTGAAAACGATGGATTAACTTATTCCTTGCTTACCCATCCCGAAGGAATGACCATTGATCCTTTGAACGGTGACGTGAACTGGTTACCTACCAGCAAACAAACAGGGGCCCATGAAGTAACGATTAATGTGAGGGATAAATGGCGGAATGATACGCAAAATTTTACCATTGAGGTAAGTGAAATTCTTTTAACCTCCATAGACGCTACTCCGGAAGCCATTACTCTTTTTGAAGCAAGCTTTTTTACATTTAACCGGGATTTTCTTAAAGTCACTGCCCATTATGACTACGGTCCCAGCAAAGAGATTAGTCTCACTGAATGCATTTTTCAATCTGACAATACCAACATTGCTACAGTGAATAATTCAGGCGTAGTATCCGGAATATCTGAGGGCCTGGCTACTATTACCGTAAATTATACAGAAAATGGCATCACGAAAAATGATAATGTAAAAGTCATTGTATCCAAATACCTTCCCTGCAACGAATGATAGGGACCTATATTGCCGATAGGTTATCGGCATCAAAAATAAATGCTTAATCTCATTCTGCCAAATTTGCCCTTTTTTCTACTTTTCTTAATAATTTTGATTTAACTTTCAACTTTTGTGTTTTAAAATGTGTCAACTTTTTTGATTCTTTTTTTTAAACAGTAATCTTTATTTGCCAGCTTCACCTAATTTTAAAGTGCAGCTCCTTTAAACGCATTGCAGTTTGGATAAGCGATGTTAATTCTGAAGTTAATTGATTATTTTGCCATTTTCTTTCTTCGTCAACTGATTTACCGACATTTTTTACAGCCTTCAAAGCATATAATGCTGCCCCCAATGCATGGTCAGCCATATGCGCAGTGGCTACGGCATGTCCGATGGAGCGAGCTATTGCAATTGCCGTTGGATTTGAATATTTCCTGGCTACAGCATGCGCATCTACAGATGCTTTTCTTGCTTCACCTACGGTTGCTTTTCCCATTTCCCATTTTTTTGCAATATCAAGCGCATCAATTAATCTCTGGTCAATATTTTTACCCATCAGTGACAATACGTGTTCTGAACATCCTCTTGCCCATCTCATTATTTGACGGTGATGTTCTTTGGTAAGTAAACCGCCACGATGTACTGCAACAAATCGTTTGTCTCTCATAAAAATGACTCCCGCAATAAGAATACTTTTTAATTATATCGAAAATGAAAATACCATTCAATTTCAATTTTGGTGCATTAAATTGATCCCACAATTTTTCTCCGGCAATTAAATCTTCTTTCATCGATAGCAGATTAGATACCTTATCTGCAATAAAAACTAAAATCTCCTCTCCTGAGACTTCTCTAAG
>Ga0272442_10012542_pt1 | contig 10224 bp, 14 predicted proteins | sample SSMForm2O_FD_200262 | JGI IMG/M metagenome (GOLD analysis project Ga0272442, IMG submission 200262) | Marine sediment archaeal communities from Little Sippewissett salt marsh, Falmouth, MA, United States - SSM-Form-2O | ecosystem: Environmental > Aquatic > Marine > Wetlands > Sediment ... | reverse complement strand
GATTAAATAATGAAGGGGGAAGGATTCTTCTTTATCCTTCCCCCTTGTCTTGCTATTCCAAGGTTGCTATTAAATCAGCGACTTCCCCTTCGCTGTAATCGTATATATATCATCATTCCGGCTGACCAGACTTGCTTCTACCATCTGGCGCAGTCCACTCCTCACTCTGAAGAGTGGCAACCCGCTGCCTTTGGCAATTTCTTCAGGATTATTGTGTCCGGAATCAAGAGTGCGGAGTACTTTTATTCCTGAAATTGTAGGTTTACCATCAGAACCAATACAAGCCATGACATCTCCTTATTTAATTTATAGTTTCTTTTTGCAGAGATACCAGTCTACACAATCATATCCCTGCTTAACCCGCTCTTCTGCCATTTCCTGGGTATTTGGCGATGGGACAACTACCATATCACCGGGTTTCCAGTTGGCAGGTGTAGCAACTTTATACTGGTCCGTTGTTTGCAGGGCGTCTATTATCCTCAGAATTTCCTGCATATTCCTTCCGGTAGTCAGCGGGTAATAAAGTATGGTTCTGATAATCTGCTTATCATCGATAATAAATACGCATCTGACAGTTTCAGTCTTACTTTGCTCGGGATGTATCATTCCATAGCTGGTAGATACTTCTTTGCTAAGGTCGGCAATAATAGGAAATGGTATCTTTACTCCCGTCTTCTCCTCTATATTACGCGCCCAGGCAATGTGAGACGAAACGCTGTCGATACTTAACCCAAGAAGCTCTGTTCCGCGTTTTTGCAACTCCGGATATATTTCCGAAAAGGCAATAAACTCTGTCGTACATACCGGAGTAAAGTCAGCAGGATGAGAAAAGAGAACCAGCCAGCTTCCTTTATAGTCCTCGAGTTTAAGTACTCCATGACTGGTCACAACTTCAAAGTCCGGGGCCGGCTCGCCTATCCGTGGGATGCTAATCACTTTTTCTTTGACTTCTTCCATTGCATATCTCCCATATTATTACTTGTTACGATTTTATACTCGAAATATATAACTATCTAGCTTGATTTCCACAATCCGTGAACACTGCAGTACTCTCTGGCAATCATTCCCTTACCGGCAAGTTCAAGCAATACTTCTGGTTTGTCTCCAGGCTTGAGAAAAGTCCGGTAGACTCTGTCACCAATCATAACCTCAACCCACTCAATATAGTGTTTTTCTTCCATTGGATGAGGGACTTCTCCAACTTTTACCTTTGTTCTTCCGTTTATTGCTTCCATTACGGGGACATGTTTCTCTAAACCGGTATCCGCTGTCTTTTCTTTCAGCAATTCCATCGGCTCCCCGCAACAGACAAGTTCACCATCTGCGGCATGGAGTACCTCAACAATATTGCCACAAACATTACATTTGTATACCTGATTCTTTTTTGTCATAGTATTCTCCTTTTTTTTGAATTACGTAAATTTTCAGCTAAAGCCGTTTTCCTTATGCTTTTGAGCTATAGTTGTTGCCAGACTATCGAGCGCCTGAAAATCGGCTTCCCCCGGAAATCCTTTACTCAGCACTGGTGGTAACACCTCCGCCTTCAGGTTTGGAACCAACCCGGCAAGCTGCTCTACAGCCTTGCCTCCCCAACCATATGAACCAATGATCGAAAGAAATCTGATATCAGGTCTCAGTGCATTAGCCAGCATGGCAGCATAGGCTACATTCGGATGAGGTCCAGCCAGCACGGTTGGCGTTCCAATAACAACTGTTGCCGCATCCACCAGAGACATGGCCAGTTTTCCTATATCAGTCACTGTTAGATCAAACTGTTTCACCGTCACACCCTTCTCGGCCAGTGCACTAACCAGGTAGTTGACCATCTCCTTTGTGCTACCATGCATTGACACATAAGCCAGGACAACAATATTTTTGGGATCGTCAAAGGCCCAGCTATGGTAAGCCTGCCTGATAAATCCCGGTTTGTCATGCACAGGACCATGGCTTGGAGCAATGACATCAATTTCATAGTCTTCAAGAGCATTAAGGTTTTTCCTCATTTGTACTCGGAAAGGCATCATGATTTCAGCGAAATACCGTCTGGCCGATTCATAAAGTGCTGAAATATCAGTCACATAAAGATCACTCGCAGCCAAGTGTGAGCCGAATAAATCACAGGAAAAAAGTATCTTCTCTTCCTTTAGATAGGTAAGCATCGTTTCCGGCCAGTGAACCCATGGAGCATGTATAAACTCCAGTGTCCTGTCCCCCAATGAAATAGTCTCCCGATCTTCAACCGTAATAATCTTTTCTGCAGGAACCTCAAGCAAATCGATTACCATTCCCTTACATTTCGCCGTGCATACTACCTTTGCTTCAGGATACTTGCTTAATACTGTTGGAATTGTTCCCGAATGATCCTGTTCCGCATGATTGGCAATAACATAATCTATATGTCCTGTCTTCAGTTGCTCCAGATTATTTAGCAGCACATCCTCCATTGCCGGATCTACTGTATCGATAAGAGCTGTTTTCTCACTACCTTTTACCAGATAGGAGTTATAGCTTGTTCCATCTGGTAATGGAATGAGAGAATCGAATAATCTCCTGTCCCAGTCAATAGCTCCAACCATATGTATTCCTGGTCTCATTTGTTTTAAAGTCACACGTTTACTCCCTTATTAATAATCCAGTATCCGTTTTTCCCCTTCAATTGCTTTTATACCGGTTATATCCTGCGCAACTTCCAGAGTACCCAGATACGCCCCATCATTACCTCGTACCGCAAAATACCTGATATATACCTTCTTACCGGCGAGGTCTATCCAGAATTCAGCTGAATCTCTTTTCTTTTCTTTAAAATCGGTAATTATCTGATTCACTTTATGCATGCTCTGTTTGGGATGGCAGTTCTGAACAGGTTTCCCGATCACTGAATAGGGCCTTTTGAAAGTTCTGCTCTCATGCCTGTTCCAATACCTCACCAGGTCGTTTTCATCAACGAAAGAGATTTCAATCGGTAATGTTTCCAGTATGCGTTCAAGCTGTTCTGTCTTTAAGTTTTCTATTATTCTCATCCTCTATTCAATCCTCAATTTTTTCAAACTGGTCTTTTCCAACACCACAGACAGGGCATACCCAGTCATCAGGTATATCTTCAAAAGCGGTACCAGCTTCAATACCCCCATCAGCATCACCAACCTCCGGGTCATAGACATAACCACAAACTGTACACTCATATTTTGCTGCCTTAGTTGATGCCATTTTCTCCTCCTTACTGTAATTCTATTTGAATTAGCTTTTTTCTATCTTGTCCTCTATCGTTGTTTTCCATCTTCCCTCACCTAAACATGACCGTGCTGAAACACACCAATCAATACAGGCTAAAGTTTCTTCCCGGTTAATAATTTCACCGCATTTCCAGCATTTTATGATATCCTCGTCGGAGAATACCTGAAGTTCCGTACCGCAAACAGGACATTTATAGAGAGACATACGCAAGTTCGAGCCCTTACATTTTGACAATTTATTATTAATAATCCCTCCTTTCCAGTTATTAAAATGTAGTGCTATTAGCTGTATCAAGAGTACAACAAGTTTAATGACATGAATATGATATATATCATATAAGGGATAGTTTATTAACCATTTACTGGAATTTATATAAGAAGAAACAATGGCTGCTACGTTTATACTCTTGGAGGGCCTTCACTCAATAATTTCAGCTTCTCCATATTAAGAATAGTGATTTTACCACGAATAGTATCTAGCACTCCCATCTCTTTAAAACGCACTATGACGCGGATTGTAGTTTCAGTAGTAGTACCAACCAGTTCAGCAATTTCCTGTCTTGTGTACAGCAATTCCGTTCCACTTTTCTCTGCCAGCATAAACAATATCCTGGCGATGCGTTGCTCAACCCTCTCCCCGGCAATGTCCTTTAGTCTCAATTGCGCTTCTCGAAGACGTTCAACCAAAACACTGATAATTCTCAAATCCAATTGTGGATGCTTGCTGAGAAAAGATAAAAAATCCTCGCCCTTAATTCTCAATACATCGGTATATTCGACTGCCTGCGCCGAAGATGGGTAGTTAATATTCTTGAGAACTGCTATTTCCCCGAACATTTCATAATTGCTTAAGAAAGCTATGGTGAATTCCCTGCCTGCAGAGGAATGGTTGAGCAGCTTTACCCTACCTCTGGCTATAATACAAAAACAGAGTGGAGGGTCGCCTTCCCAGAAGATATATTCGCCAGGTTTATAGCTGTATAGATGAGTATAAGCAGAAAGCTCTGCAAGTTCTTCGTCATTCAAGCAGCAGAAGATGGGTGCAACTTTTAAAATACTAACTTTTTTATCCACTTGAATCTCAATGCCGATGTTCTTTACCATACAAGTTATAGTTATTACAACATAGCTTAAAAAGTCTTTTCTGCAATAAAGATACAACAGTCTATGAACACATTCAAGTAAATAGTGCGTTGATTCTCCCATATATAGTTCATAAAAAATCTTACAGTACATCTTTCGAGATACCATTCCAAGATTAGCTGCATGCATGCTAACAATCACACATGTATGCAGCATAGTCTTACAATCAAATTTGTGGTATATTTTCAAAACCTGATAAAGCCGCTACAAAAAGAAACGGGAGTGAATAATGGAGTATCGACGATTAGGACATACGGGGTTAAAGGTATCCGAGATTTGTCTTGGAACTATGACTTTTGGCAAGGGTGCCAGCGAAGACGAGTCAAAGAAGATGGTGGCCCGGGCTATTGATGCAGGTGTAAATTTTTTTGATACGGCAAACTCATACGCAGGAAGCCAGTCTGAGAGCTTTCTCGGAAAAGCATTGAAGGGACGAAGGAAAGAAGCGGTGGTTGCCACAAAGTTCTTCAATCCAATGGGCAAAGGACCAAACGATTCAGGAATGTCACGTTTTCACATTATGAATGCTCTCGAGGATAGTCTGAAGCGTCTACAGACGGACCATGTAGATATTTACTATATTCATCATGTAGATGAACAAACACCGCTCGATGAAATGCTCAGGGCACTGGATGATCTGGTCCATCAGGGTAAGGTCAGGTATATTGCCTGCAGCAACTACGAAGCGTGGAGACTTGCTGAGTCACTACGAATAAGTGATGTCAATAATCTATCCCGTTTCGTATGCTACCAGCCACAATACAGCCTGGTGGTACGCGATATCGAAGAGGAGCTTATCCCAATGTGCCAGCTTAACGGTATCGGCGTTGTAGTATGGAGTCCACTGGCAGGCGGTTTCCTTTCAGGTAAATACCAGCCCGGACAGAGGACACTAGCTGGTTCCCGTTCAGAGGAAGCATGGTCCTTCCCCGACGATTTCTTTGCAGAAAATGCGGACCAGATACTTGAAACACTTCTTCAAATATCCGGTAATTTAGCTCGAAGTCCGGCACAGGTAGCACTGCGCTGGGTGCTGGAGCAGCCGGCAATTACCTCAGTGATTATCGGTGCTCGCAAGCTCAGCCAGCTGGAAGATAACCTGCATGCGAGCGGCTGGCATATGGAAACTGAAGCTCTCCGCCGTTTGAACGAAGTGTCTCGACTCAAGGAACGTTACCCTAAGGCCATGGAAAAACAGATGACTGCCCGCAGGAACAATGCCGTGCAGATGCCATCACTGTAAATTAGAAACTTATTCTTTTTACTAATAAGGCTACACGGGCAGCGTATGTAGCTACTACCTGTTCAGCTTGCTTTCACATACCCGTTATCTCTAAACCAGTTTACTGCTTTCTCCATCGTTGTTTTAATTGGAGTTTGCTTGAAACCCAGTTCATTAACAGCTTTTGAGCAGTCAAAAAAAGCATAGCTGCTACCGGAGCGTACCAAGGCAGGCGTAAGCACTGGAGGTTTCCTGGTAATATGAGAAAGAAACTGATAGCCATGACTCAATATGATAGCAGCTGAATATGGCATCTTCATTGTTGGAGGAGCAACACCGGATATCTCTCCAATCAATTCGAAATACTGGCTTACCGACATGTTTTCGTTACCGAGAATGTATCTCTCTCCAAGTTTGCCTTTCTCAGCAGCCAAGATATGACCATGGGCTACATCCTCAACATCAACGATGTTAATTCCTCCTTCGATATATCCCGGCATCTTTTTATTGATAATATCGATAATCATCTTTCCGGATGGTGTTGGTTTGATATCCCGTACACCAATTACCACAGCCGGGTTGACAATAACAAGGGGAAGCCCCTGTTGATAAAATTTCATTGCCTCAAGCTCGGCTAGGTGCTTCGACCTTGTATAGTGGTCGCCAAGGCCCCAGAGATTGAACTTTACGTCCTCATTGGCAGGGGTATTAGCTCCATAATACCCGACTGCAACTATCGAACTTGTGTAAACCACCTTTTTCATTCCTTGCTGTAAAGCAGCACCTAATACATTTTTTGTCCCCTCGACATTAATGTCATAAAATACTCTACTCGAGGGCATCCAGAATGAATATAAAGCTGCTGTATGGTATAAATTTTCACAGCCTATAAGTGCCGCTTTAACAGATTCTTTATCACGAATATCGCCATAGACTCTTTCGACATCCACGTCGGCTATGTTTCTTGTATCACTATTTTTTCTTAACAGAACTCTAACTTCTTGATTATCCCTTATTAGCTCTCTTACAAGACTGGAACCCAAAAAGCCTGTTGCTCCTGTTACCAATGTTTTCATAGCATGCCCTCCTTAAATTATCACGTAAATGAAACCGGCCCTGCCAATATCAAATCTAAAACACTACTATCATGTTGTCAATAGATTTTAATAAAATGTACTGCTGAGTAGGAAGTAATTAAGTGGATGTAAATCTTTTTATGGATAGAATATTATCGTTACTTGCCAATAACACTGTACTTTATTGACACTACTATTCTACTATCATATATTGAAGCGTTAGTATTGAATGATAAGCTACAAGAGGAATGATAATGTACGCATCATTGTCTATTCTAAATTTTGGCCCCGGCATGAGACCAGCAGATGAGAAAGCAGCAGATCAATTCTACTCTATTATAAAGACCATGAAGGGTTTCAAAGGTGCAACCTTTTTTGCTGATGTTGAAGTTGGGGAATACAATACACTCGTGTTATGGGATACAATGGAGAACGCGGAGGCTGCTAACTCGGCCGTAGCTCCCAAGATGCAGCAAGCCTTAGGTACTATTTTAAAGAAACCTTCTACACGGAGGATTTTTGAGGTATATGAACCAAAAGGTTAAGATTAACTAGCTAAAATACTACTTAACACTACTTTAAAATCACAAAACAAGTGGTTTTAACAGTTAATCCTTGTGTCGTATAAAGTTTTGTTTTATACGTTGCAGAACAGATGTGCTTTGACTATTATCCTTGAGCATAATAGATTCTACTTTTCCGGATATGTACCGGACAGGATATAAGGCTGCATACATATTACCAATCACTATATATGCAGCCTTTTAGATTCCGTGCAATCTGAGGGAAGCGCCCGAAAAACTACCTTTTAGCACCTTCAATAATACCTTTAGCTTTCACCTTTATCTGCTTTGGCTTTACTTCGTCTGCTTTGGGCAAGGTCAGAGTAAGGACTCCATTTTCAAATAAGGCTTCAGCTTTATCTGACTTCACCTTCACCGGAATCTGGATTGAGCGGCTGAAGTTACCATAGCGATGTTCTTTGTAGAAATAGTCCTCTTTTTTAACCTCTTTTTCCTCTTTATGTTCACCTTTAATCGTTAGGGTATCACCGGTAATAGAGATGTCTACTTCTTCAGCCTTAACTCCAGGAATAGTAGCCTTGACTACTACATCGTTGGCAGTCTGATACATATCCACCGCTAATTCATTCTGTTCCAGCCCTCGCCAGAGACTCGATGGACGGATATAACTTTCCTCATACAACCTGTCCATTGCATTCCTTAAGCTCATTATTTCTTTGAACGGTTCCCATCTGATCATTGACATCTTTATTGTTCTCCTTTTTACCTATTTTATCCGGTACAAGCGCTTCCCCCTAAGCAATTCCACAAGCTGTATCAATACTTGCACTTCATGTTTACCAGTTAAATGCCCCTAAATCAGCGCATTTTCCAGGCTAATGTCATACTGATGGCAGCAAAAGCAGTCATCAGTATTCTTTCTTTTATAGGCATCGGTGTCAGCCAGGATAGTATTAAAATCACGATAGTACCCATACCAAAAAATATCATCAGGAACAAATGAAACGATTTATCTACCATTTCTGTACCTTTTTGTTCGCTCTGGTTCTTGACAATATCCATTATAGTGATTTATTATTTCTAGTATTATATTAGTATAATGATACTTCTAGAATTTTTCTTCTTGTATTATTATACATGAATATAATTATTTGTCAATAGTATCTTTCATTTAATTAAAATAACAAAGGAGAATTCCAAGAATGACTGAGTGGACGTTCGTCACAAATCATGCCCTCGTATTAGCTACAATTGCAAAAAACCCGGATCAAACATCGAGAGAAATCGGCGATGATGTTGGTGTGACTGAGAGAACAGCACATAAGATAATTATGGACCTTGAGAAAGGCGGGTATATTACCAAAACAAGGGTTGGCGTTAGAAATATTTATAGAATACATCCGGAGATCTCCATCAGGACTGCTGAGGGTGCAGTAGGAAATTTACTTGAATTACTAGGCTGGCAAAATAAGAAAAAGAAAAAATGAAACATAAGCCTGATTATATCCATTAAGGATATAATCAGGCTGTTATGTAGAGTGCATAATTAAAAATTCGGTCTTGTAAAAAGGCAAATAAATTCACTTGAATTTATCTAAGTTATACAGGCCTAAGCCTACGATTTCCGAGCAAGACATAGCCACAGGTCTACGATGGCTTACATGGGAGGGAATCGTAGACCTGGGTTTCAATAGCATTACAACAAGTGGGTTTCTGGCTGCATTTGCATTAGCACTCGGTGCAAATAACCTACAAATCGGTGTCCTGGCAGCTATGCCATTCCTTATGCAAATAATTCAAATACCAGCTATATTTCTTGTCGACAAGGTCAGGCTCCGTAAGAAAATTGCTGTACTTAGTTGGCTTCCATCACAGCTTTTATGGTTTCCAATCGCACTAATCCCAATTTTCATTAAAGTTCCCAGCGCTGCTGCAATATCATTTCTGATATGGCTAATAACAGCTCGCGGGCTGCTGAACGCCGTATGCAATGCTGCATGGAATGGCTGGATCCGAGATCTGGTTCCCCAGACAATTTTAGGTAGATTTTTTTCCAGGCGATTCGCACTAGCAACTGTGACCGCGGTTGTTTTCAGCTTGGGATCAGCCTATTTTATAGATTGCTGGCAGGACAATGCCTCCAGTAACACGGCGATACTTGGTTACACGTATGTTCTCCTTTTTGGCGCTCTGTTCCTCGGTCTGGCAAGTCCCATATTCATGTCACTGATGCCGGAACCACTTATGCAGCCTATACCCGGACCACAGCCTACCTTAAGACAAAGGCTATCTGCGCCACTCAGAGATACAAACTTCAGACGATTAATACAGTTCCTACTCTTATGGGGATTCGCATCAAACTTGGCTATTCCATTTTTTGCCGTCTATATGTTGACGAGACTTGCATTTCCTTTAACGTGGGTCATTGCACTCAGTGTTTTAAGCCAGTTCTTCAATATATTTTTTTTACGCGTCTGGGGGCGCTTCGTTGACAGGTATGGTAACAAAGTAATCCTCTCGGTCTGTACTTCATTATATCTACTGGTCATACTGGGTTGGATATTTACCACAATGCCTGAACGATACTTCCTTACTATTCCTCTACTTCTGCTACTGCATGTATTTGCCGGGATAGCAAATGCCGGAGTCACTATCACCGTAGCCACCATTGGTTTGAAGCTGGCACCAAAGAGTCAATCAACATCATATCTCGCTGGCGCATCTCTGGCTACCAATCTAGGAGCGGGATTAGGACCGCTGTGTGGAGGTCTTCTGGCCGACTTTTTCGCTAAGCGCCAGCTTAACCTGGAACTTACATGGGTTGACCCGGTAAGCTCTTTTCAGTTTCCGGCCATCAGCATCATAGGCTTTGATTTTCTCTTTGCTATGGCTTTTATTATGGGTTTAATTACTTTAGCTATACTGACCAGAGTTCATGAGGAAGGGGAGGTAGGACGCGAAGTAATTTTAGAGTCTCTCTTTTTCCCAACGAGAGAAATATCACGTCCTATGAGTACAGTACCTGC
>Ga0272442_10012541_pt1 | contig 10225 bp, 11 predicted proteins | sample SSMForm2O_FD_200262 | JGI IMG/M metagenome (GOLD analysis project Ga0272442, IMG submission 200262) | Marine sediment archaeal communities from Little Sippewissett salt marsh, Falmouth, MA, United States - SSM-Form-2O | ecosystem: Environmental > Aquatic > Marine > Wetlands > Sediment ... | reverse complement strand
ACAGAAAGTGAAAGGGGTGCACAAGAAATACGGCGTCGACAGCGTGCCGACCCTGCTGGTGATGAAGAACGGTCGGGAGCTAAGCAGGTTCGTGGGCGTTGAGCGTGCGACGTTCTACGCGATGCAACTTGCCGGCACCGCACCAAGTCACATAGCGAAGCCATCAAGAAAAAGACCTTTGAGAGTGACTGTATACACCAGTCCCGGATGCCCTCCGTGCGGCCTGGTCAAAGCGTATCTGCGAGAACACGGCATTTCGTTCAGCAGTATCGACATCTCGCGCGACGAACGTGCCGCCCGCGAGATCGTCCGCCGTAGCGGGCAGCAAGCGGTACCACAAATCGACATCAACGGACGAATCGTCGTCGGCTTCGACCGCGCGAAACTGGCAAATCTCCTGGGGATCAGACACGAAAAGGAAAGGACAGAGTCATGAAGATACGTCCCATGAATGGGCGCGTCCTCGTTCGGCCGCTGGAAGCCGCTGAGAAGACAAAGGGAGGAATCGTCATCCCGGACACTGCTAAAGAAGAACCCTATGAGGGTGAGGTCGTTGCCGTCGCTGAGGACGCCACAGAGGATGTTGCCATCGGCGATCGCGTGGTCTATAGACAAAGCGGCGGGACCGAGATTCATATCGGCGAGCAAGAGATCGTATTCCTGGAAACTGACGATTTGCTCGTTAAATACGTGGAGACAGACGAAATCCCGGAGTGACCGAGCGGATCGGACAGTCATTCCCCTGCGCTCGGACAAGGCTGGCCCGGCACGCTCCAACAGCACGGCAATGACGTGCCGGCGCCAAAACATCCACGGAGTAACTACGGGGCCCGGCACCGAAGGCGGGGCTGGAGCGGCTGTCTGCCCATGAGAAACAGGGCCCCCAGGATGCTCTGGCAGAAGGCCTGGTTCTCCTGTCCTCCAAGTAAATCTCACCCAAGATGCACGCATGGGGGCAAGACACTATTTCGGCGGGATAGTGTCACCGCAAGAATCCGGTGCCTCTCCATAGGGCTTGGCCTCGAAATGCACCGTCAAAAAAACTTGAAAATGCCCTTGAAGTTCTACTTGACGAACAATAGTATATAATGTGAACATATTGCCATGTGTTGAACTATTGCGCATGCGAACGTGGCGTGAGCCCTTTGGTAACCGTCTGGAACGAGAGAACAATGAACGAAGCAGAAACGCCTGTAGCAGGGTCTCTTTTTCGTATCGCCAGCGACAAAGCGATCGCGGAGGTCATTGAAACCATAAGAGCAAATGCTCCGAAATTCGGCTTCTACGTGCGGCATGTTTTCGATATGCGCAACGAATACGAGCAGCACGGTGTCGATGTCTTCCACGACTTTGACCTATGTCACATCATGATCTGCAATATGCAGGGTTCCTTCAACTCAATGAAGCACAACATGGAAAGAGCCGCTGTGATCTATCAACCCAAGCAAATCACCGTGTTTTCAGATGGCGGGGGCACGACAGTCAACTATTTTCCCCTTAGCGAACGCTGTATTGCGGAGGCTTTGCCGTCGGATGTGGGATTTCAGAAGAGCCTTCATCAAGCCTGTCTCAATATCGTCGACATGATCAAGGCTTCAGTATAACCCAAATGTCGGAAGACATTGATTATGGGAAACAACATGCAAACGAAGAACCAAGTGCGGCCACAAGTCATGGTCCGCCAGTCGCAAAGCGATGGCACGCGGACAAATGCGATGCCACAGAAACAGGAAATGACAGCCAAGTACATACTGCAATGGTTTTCGCCTCGCTGGTTCATCTGCGTCATGGGAACCGGTGCGCTGGCGAACGTGTACCAGCTTCTTTCCGGAAAACCTACCGGCGCATTACACACGCTGGCGGAAGTCTTCCTCAGCATGGCCATTCTCATCTTTGTCACCTCTGCCGCCTTTATGATCGTGCGAGTGATCCTTGGTTGGGAATGCGTGCAGAAGGAATGGCGACACGCCAGCTTGATCCAGTTCTATTCGACCATCTCGATTGCCGCCGCCGTCTGTGCTACGGGATTGTTCAATATTCCGCTCTCGTTTCTATCGCAGTCCGCAGCGTACAATGTTGCGGCGGTATTCTGGTGGATTGCACTGGTTGAAGGGGTGTTCTTTCTCTTCTTTATTCCATTCAAGGTTAGTACGGGTGACCACGCCGAGCCAAGGCGCGCGTTGGGATTCTGGTTCTTGTCGCCCGTTGGTTTGTTTGTGCTGGTTTTCGCGGGGAACTTCTGGGCGGTACGGATGACCAGCGAAGCGACAGTGCAGGCCATTCTCTTCGTCAACATTTTCCTGCTTGGCGTGGCCATTCCCTTGACGGTCATCTTTTACACGATCATCCTGTTCCGCGCATTATTTCACAACTTCCCCCGGCGGGATGTCGCTCCAAGCTTCATGATCGGCGTCGCTCCAGTTGGCGTCTCGATCATCGCCATGAATACTCTAGCCCCAGTCTTGGAAAAGGCCGATGTCCGTTTAATCGACCCAACGCTTGCTGCGTCACTCATCCAATTCATTTCCTTGTTCGTGTGGAGTTTTGGCATGTGGTGGTTGATCTACGCCGTGACCGTGATCACATTGTATTTCCTCAAGCACCGAATTCCGGTCACGCTCGGCTACTGGGCGTTTATCTTCCCCCCGGCAGCTTACACCATTGCCACGCTCTTGCTGGCCAATCTGCTGAAGTTGCCATTCCTGAAGAATGTGGGCATCGTTTTGGCAGCTGTCTTCAGCCTCTGGTGGTTTGTCAACCTTATCCTAACCGTGCGCGGCATGATCGATAAATCAATATTTGACGTGGCGCCCACGTTCAAGGGAGACATCCCTTATCTGTGAACAATGCCAATGGAGAACGCAACCATGCAAACGCTTAGTCAAAAGATACGCATGTCCGGACACGAATTTGTTCAGAAACTGCTTGAGGGCGAAAGAGAGTTTCCTGGGGTCGTTCTCGAACCGTATTTCAACCTGTCCGGTAACGAACAGTTCGCCGCCCTCCAGAAGCAACTCCGGACCATGGACCTGGAAAACTCTCCTGTCAATCTGGAGGGTGCCGATCTAACTGGTATTGATGCAGACGGCTTGCATATGCCCTTTGTAAAGGCAAATCGCGCTTGTTTCAAACACGCCATATTGATGGAGGTAAACCTGGAATCCTCGGAGTTCGAGAACGCCAATTTCCGCTACGCCAGACTGCCACAGGCCAATATGAAAACCTGTCATTTCTATAACGCCGACTTGCGGCAGGCAAACCTGAATCTGGCTGAACTGAACCGTTCGTTACTGACCGGCGCTAATGTTGCGGGCGCCAACCTCCTCTTTACCAATCTGCAAGCAAGCGACATCAAGGGAATCGTAAACCTGCAACTGGCACGGTCGGTGGAAACCGCCAACTTTCAATTCGTTTCTCTGGGAGAGATCGAGAAGAACATCATCCGTACGGAAATGTGGGCCCAGCAAGGGAAGAAAAGGAGACTTTTCGGTGGAGCGGGTTGATCAGATGTGTGATTTGCATCTCCGCAACATGCGTAGCGCCCGTCGCCACTAAAGGAAGCATAGGTACCAGAGAAACATATACCCTATGCAGGCAGAACAGTCACCGCGACAAGGAGACAATAATGAGCAGATCTCATGAATTAAAACGGCTTAGCATGGTTCTGGCGGTGTTGGTCGCCCTTGCTTTCGTATCAACCGGCACAACGGCCGAAAAGAACCCAGCGGGGGAAACACCTGAAGACCTGGCAAGCAGAAAACCCTCTCGATCTGAATGGCCTCAGTACGATTTCTCCAAGGGAGGCTTCGAATTGTACCAATCTGAGGACGGTTCGCAGCGACTGACGTTCGGCGGAGCGGTTTTCGGCCGTTACGCTTACTGGAACTGGTTCGAAGGGCCGTCGCATGATAACGAGTATAGTTACGAGTTCCAGCGCACCCGTTTGCACCTGAAGTATAGCGCCACAAATTGGACAGCTTTTATCGAGCCACAGTATGTCACCATGTGGGATGTGCCGGACGATGCATTCAAGGCGCCGCCGGAGGGTTGCCTGGGTATGGGAGGGCTGTATTACTACCACAACGATGATACAACGCCCGAGGATATTGGCATTCATCAGGCATACCTTCTTCTACACCCCTCAGGCAACGCGCTGCAGTTTAAGCTGGGAAGACTCGAATACAGTGATGGTCTGGAAGTACGTGAGAAATCCGATGGGCAACACTTCAATGCATTGAAGATAATGCGGCTGGGCGATCGCATGATCAGTCCGTTCGGCTGGTCTGCATTCGGACGAAGTTTCGACGGTGGTGTTATACAATACGATAACAATGCCCTGAATGGAACTGCCGGCTTTTTCTATCCAACTCAGGGCGGTTGGGAAGAGGATATAGATACAACCATAGATGACATTAGTATTGGAACCTTCACACTGACCACCAAAAGGGATGCTTTCATTCCTGGCATGGAAATCGCTGGCTTCTACTATAATTACCAGGACGAGCGAAACGTTAACCAGCGGGTCGACAACCAACCCGCACCAAAACCATCGGGCCGCGTCGATATTGACATCGACATGGTGGGTGGTCACGCCGTCGGCCTCTACCCCGTCGGCCCGGGCCAAATGGACCTCCTGTTCTGGGGAGGATACCAATTCGGTGACTGGTACGAACTCGATCAGCGTGCATTCGCATTCACCGGCGAAGCCGGCTACCAGTTCACTCAGGTCTACGCCAAACCATGGTTGCGCGTTGGGTACTATGTCGGCTCAGGCGACGGCGATCCCGCCGACGGCGACCACGAGACTTTCTTCCAGATGGCACCGGGGACACGTAAGTACAATCTGCTGCCCTATTGCGATTTGATGAATACGGAAGATATCTTCGTTCAACTAATCACCTATCCCGCCAAGAAGTTAATGGTCCGAGCGGATTACCATTTTCTCCGATTGAACGAGGAAGATGACCTGTGGTACATGGGATCCGGTCCGACTCAGGAAAGCGGGGATATCTTCGGCTATTTGGGCCGCCCTACGCACGGCAATGACGATCTGTCACAGGAATTCGATCTTCTGGTCAACTACAAACTAAATCCCCATTTGACGCTGTTGGGCTCCTATAGCCATATCTTCGGCGACGACGTCGTCGAGGGAGTATACACGGAGGACAATGATGCGGATTACCTGGCTGTGGCTCTATCGTTTGAGTTCTAGACCACCAAAATACAAGCCCCGCGCAGCAGTCTGAAAAACCTGAGCCTTGAAACCATACCGGTGCTCAGCGCTCCATGCTACTTCTGAGAAGCCAAGTCTTGTCGAGCACTGCGAAGGTAGTCCCTGATACATTGTTTGCATGTGCGGCCATCCACGCCGCTGTGCGTGAACCGTTGAAAATCGGCAAGCCAAGTTCTCCCCTTGCCGGAGTGCGTACGGATAAAGGCCAAGAAACAAACGAATTTCTCGAGTGCAGGGGCGTCGATGGCATGTTCCATTTTGCAGGCGGTTGAGTCCGCCTGTTTCGGCTTGATGGCCAACACCTCCCGAAGAAAGTCAAGAATGATCCGATGGCGTAAGAGGATTTCCTCGGCTTGTTGCTCTCCCTCTTCCGTGAGGGTTACCGGTTCGTAGGGCTGGTAATTGATCAATCCCTTTGAGGAGAGGCTCTGCAGGGCCGCGGTTACCGCCGATTTGGCCACTTTGAGGCTGGAGGAAATGTCACTGACCCTGGCGAATCGCTTTTCCCGCTGGAATTTGAGGATGACCCCCAGATAATCCTCCAGTGTAGCGCTCAATTTCTTTGCCATAACGACATCCTCGCACTCTGCTATTTGCCCACCAATCGCGATTTCTGAACCCGCATTTCCAAGCCAGAGAATTTCTTGCGGCTTTATAACTTCATTCTACTATTTTAACTTCGGTCAAGTCAAAGCGATATTTCCAACGTGTTTGTCGCTCTGCCGCTCAGGACTCAAACTCAAGCCAACCCACTTGCATTCACACATCCAAGTCCATGCGCTCTACAGCCTCCGGCCGGCGACTTCCACGCAAAATCCCACGACGATTGATCCCAAAATCATCAAAAAGGTGAGTACCAGGACATACGGCCAGCCGTAGAAGCCGATCATCACCGGCAAGAGGAATGGCTTCACTGCTCTGTTGTACAGAAAAATGGCGATGGGACCTTCACCGGCTCCTTCGCTTTTTAGCTTCTTCAGCAACGGGTACCAGGCGAAGATCGGTCCCGCCGAGATGATCCCGGCGACAAGCGCTAGCATCATGCCTTTAACGCCGGAACGCTCGCCGAGAAGGCGGGCAACTTGCGAGGGGTGTATAAAGACGTTCACCAGAAAGAGCAACGCAAAAACGAATGCAAGTGGCACACAGAGAGAAATGAGAATCTTGACGTCAGCCTGGAAAGCCAACCATGTTTTCTCCGGAGCGATGAAATAGAGTGCCCCATAAAGCGTCAATACACAGATGGGAAAAAGACTCGCGCGTTTCCATTGGCCGCCGTATTTCGGTTCAGAAACGGATTGAGCAATCATGAGCTTGTCCCGGTGACAACGGTAAGAACGAAGACAGTGACCAGTGCAATGAAAAAGGCCAATACGAAACAGACAACATTCCTCAGGATCGCAAACTTTCGGCCCAGTGCCGCGATTTCGGCCGGCAACTGGACAAAGCCGACTGTTACCCATGTGAGTATGAAAGCCGTCACGGCAAAAAGGCTGACGCCCTGTTTCAATAGCTCGCCTCCAATGACGTAGCTATTGATGGGGTTTCCAGTAAAGACACTGCCGGCACAAGCTCCCCAAAACGTATCCAACACAGCATGGCCTGAAAATAGCGAGGCCACGAATTGCCTGGAAACAAAACTGCTAAAAAGGCCCACGAGCAATACGACCCCGACTAAAATCGGCAGCATAGAAAGAAACTGGTTCCAGGATCGCCTCGCAGCGCCGTACAAATGGTCGCGCGTAACGGCTCTTTTGCACGATTCTGTCTCGCCCATTTCTTCTTTTCCGCTTTCCATCTCATTTATCTTGTACCGCCGCAGAATGTCCCCCGCGATTCCTGATAGCCCCGCATGAACTTGTACGCCGTTGGCTTCCAAATGCTGACGCGCTGCCGGACTACAATAGCCAGTGAGAAGCACCTGGATATCTTGACGCAAGAGTTGCACTACAGCTTGCATCCCTGCCGCGCGTTGCGCCGCGGCACCGGGATTTCGCACCGCCTCAAGCGTTCCAGACTTCAAATCCACAACAAGCAAATACGGCGAGACGCCGAACCTGCGGCTCATCGCAGATTCCAGGTCGGGACCTTCTGTGGAAATCGCGACTTTCATGATGAATCAATCTGCCTGTCAAACACCGCGCCTGTGTCGATACACGCCGTGCGCGCCAAATAAGGGGCGAGCCAACATGGCTAAACCTGGGCGTGAAGAGTTCAAGACTTCTCATGCGCCGAGTCCGTTCGGCCGTGGGAATGACCAGATCTAACATTCCCTTCAACCCGTCAATGCGAATGCAATCATGCTACAGCCTATAATACACAACTGCGGACATCACTGCCTATTTTCAAGCCTCGTTGAAAAGATTTGTGGGCGTTGTCTGGGCCCTATGTGATGTAACTCATTTCTCAATAAGCAGTTAAGGGAGCAGGGCCGTGCCTGCATTTTGAACTCAATATGACTTCAGCTTCTCCTCTCGGTAAAACCGATTGGGCAGAGGGTCAAATTAGGGCAACCTGGGGGGTAATTTGGCCCTCTGGGGCCCCGAGCGGTTTTGCCGAGGTAGGACTCGCTGAAGTCCTCCACCCACAAATCATTTAAGAGACCCTTTTCAATAGGTAATCCGTATTTCCTTTCCGCCGTGGACTACCAGAAACGCACAGTACTCGCATGCCCTTCACCCTTCTTCAGTTACCCAGGACTGTGATACTCATATTCAGTGTGCATATTCTACCAAACTCACACGGCACGTAGGCTTTAGACAATGTAAAGTGGCCAAACAAACAAGTCGCACAAGCGAGTGCGAAAAAGACCTGTGGTTGGGCTGACACGACGGACGCCTCTGAGAAGCGTGAACGACGCAAATGGACGTATTGAGATCAGCACCCGGCCGCTCAGCAAACCGTTAAGATGTGCGCAGAGTTTCTTCTCACGTACATACATCCCTTCTTCTCTCAATCAACTCATCCAACTCTTCCAGAAGGTTCTTCTCTTCTATCGGGAAACCGTAGCGGACCGCCGTAAAGACATCGTCTTTGTCCTGACCATGCTCTACCAGGCGTTTTGCTCCCTCCAGGATGACGCTCCAGATCCGTTCTCCTACCACTTCATCCGCTGCTCCCGGATACCGTTCGGGGAATTCCCTGGCCGTCTTATGGAAACCCTCCAGGTCAGGGCTGTCATACTCAAAGAACCCCTTGCCTGACTCGAGGCCGTAGGTTTCGTTCCGGTTCATCTCGACGATAACCTTGGGTACTGGTATACCCATTGTTTCTTCCACGCGTCGGAAGATCTTGTGCAGGGTATCATAGCCGATCAGGTCCATGGCCATGACACCGCCGTAAGGCATATCGAAATGGTCGCGGCATGAATACTCGATCGTTAGGGGAGAATACTGTCTCATCAAGTCAAACATCGTGAACATAACATTATGCCAGATTTGATTGAAGATATAGCCTGGGCTCTCGCCATTGACGATCGCCACAGCGAAGCCTTTCTCTTTGAACGCACGTGCCATCGTTTCCAGGCGTTCTCTCTCTGTGTAATCACCGGGACCTTGCAGCTCGACAAACCTTCTTGTCTTCAGATCCGGGAGGATGTGAGTGTTCATGAGTCTTTCCGGATGAGAAACCCTATCTGCATAGGTGCTGCAGGGAATCGTGGAAGAGATCGTCGCCAGATATGTATCATCGCCCACGTGGCTGCTCAACTGCTCCAAAATCGAGCCCTTCAAGGAAACGTTCTCAGGGACAGCCTCGATGACAGTGCCCAGGTCTGCCGGAAGGTCGTCAATACGTCCATAGACACCACATAAGCCTTGCTTTGAGGAACGTTGCCTTGCGTGCGAAGCGATATCGACACCATACACATAGCTTCCTCGCTTGGCCAGATAGGCCGCTATTTCACCTCCCATGGTGCCAAGGCCTATCACCCCAACATTGCCGAGCGGACTGTAGGTTGTGCGTCCTATTGGAAGCGACTTGCAGCTAAGGACTGATACTCCCAGAAACACCATCGCTTCTCTTCGTGTCAAATACCTCAATGATCTGTCTCCTTCTATGGGGCCAATATCAACTGCCCAAGAAAAGCGATACTATCATAACCCCTTTCGCCAACTGCGAAGGTATGTGGATACAATGACCAGACAATACTATGATAAGTGCGCGGCATCTCCGTCCCAAGCAAAGCTCAGCCTTTGGTCAAAATGCTCTGCGCCGCAGAGGTGTTCTGGGGCAACAATGGTAGCCCCAATGTGTGTGAACCATATGTTCCATTCGTTCGTCAAATCTGTACAACCTTCCTACAACCGCAAGGTTCGTTATCTGCTAATCCCGAAAAATGGCTACTCTCTAAGCACTGTAACAAAAGTAGGTTATGGGAGCAATCAGCATGTAGATAGGTTTCAATGCACTATTCACGATGAAAAGGGCCGACAACTTGTCGAGCTGCCGGCCCTTGAATGTTTGCTACATGGGGTGAGATGTTTCACGGCTTGACCGCCCGGTTGTAGATGCGGACGTCGTCGATCAGGCCGGACCAGAAACTGCCGACTTCTTTCTGACTGCCACACGCGATATACAAACCACCGCCCGAATCGATCAAGCCCGCAGGGGTATCCTTCGCCACCGCAACACTGTCCACATGGAGGGTTCTGTTGACGCCGTAGGTGAGATGTCTTACGGCCTCACCGGCCGGTTGTAGAGCTTCCAAGACGAGATGGCGACAGTAATATCGCTGAGCGATCACGTCTAATGGCTCTCCTGAGCGGTTTTGACCACGGCAAGAAAAGCCTCCTTGGGCTGGTAGTCTTGATCGAACAGTAAGGGAGAGCCCCCGATCCAGGAGGCTCCATCATAGACGCCCCAGAATGTGACTCGGGTGATGTCCTTCTTGTGCCTGACCAGGACGGAGAATATCTCGGCGTATTTGTCTGCGACTTTCTTCTGGATTTCGGCTGTGTCCGCATTCGAGTCACTCGTGCTCTGGCGGTTCAC